>Ga0224559_1001979_pt1 | contig 10756 bp, 8 predicted proteins | sample 714S33034metaG_FD_180676 | JGI IMG/M metagenome (GOLD analysis project Ga0224559, IMG submission 180676) | Peat soil microbial communities from Stordalen Mire, Sweden - 717 S3 30-34 | ecosystem: Environmental > Terrestrial > Soil > Wetlands > Peat | place: Sweden: Norrbotten County, Stordalen... | reverse complement strand
GACGGGAAAATGCCGATATCTGATTTGGCGTTGACAATATCCACCAGTTTCCCGTCAATACTAATACTATTACCAATCTTGGTAATACTTCCCCAAACCACATAATCAGAATTTAATTTTTTGCCGAGATTATACACATCATTTGTAGTTATCACTTTTATTTTAGATTTTTTAAGCCCTTCCAGGACAACGTTTTTACTGGTAACGCTGATTTTATCAGGAACGGCAATACGTGAGGAGAGCATTTCTTCTATCCCTTGTTTTATATAATCGATATTTTCCGAGCTATTTAATGTAAAAGGTAAAACGGTTACCGTGTATTTATCCTTCGCCCAGAGTGAACCGGTAGCCAGCAGAAGAATAACCAAACAAAATATATATTGAAAAGTTTTTCGCATATTTATCTCCTTTTTTAATGCTGTAAATATTTACAGCATGGCGTTTCTACCATTTAAAAAGTGATAATTCAAGAATGATTTGAGAGAATAAAATCAATCGGTCAAAATATAGATGTTATTAGGTTATTAATCTAAACTTTCAGGGGGATGACGTAAAACATAATGGCGCAGAAATGACAAACGCTGCCGGTAAGGACAAATAAATGCCAAATTGCGTGATTAAATGGAAGTTTCTCCCATGCATAAAAAATAGTTCCAGCGTATAGGCAAGTCCACCACACACAAGCAAGGCAAGACCACCTCCGGGCAATGCCTGAAAAAGAGGCTTAATAGCAAATATAACAAGCCAACCCATCAAAATATAAGCAATAATAGATATAATCTTATAGCGATGGACGAAAAATATTTTAAATAAAACCCCGATTATAGTTAAAGACCAAACTATAGCAAACATGCTCCAGCCCATAACCCCACGTATAGTTACGAGCAGAAAAGGAGTATAAGTTCCGGCAATCAAAACATAAATGCAGGAATGGTCCAATATCTTGAATACATGTTTTAAATTAGGTTTTTGAAAACTATGATAAAGAGTTGAAGCTGTGTAGAGCAAAACAAGCGTCAAGCCAAAAATTGTACAACTTATAATGTGACTCAAATTCCCATATATCATGGAAAAAACTATCAGAAGAACCAATCCGGCAATGCTGATTAAGGCTCCAATCCCATGAGTTATGCTATTGAATATTTCTTCTAAAGAACTGTATTGTTCTATGGTTTGTGATTCAGACATAAATTTTGCTTCCTCAACCATAGGGAAGTTAATATGTCTTTGGTTGTAATTTGTCAATCTCTAATTAAATCCATATTATTTCTTGACTGATTGATAGAAGTCGTAATAATACTAATTATCATTTATCATTGGGCGGCAAAATGAAACTTGTCAGGTACAGGTAAAACAATTAGAGGAGAAAAATGTGATACCGAGATATTCCCGCGAGATAATGACAAAGATTTGGAGCCCGGAGAACAGATATCAAAAATGGCTGGATATAGAAATATTAGCTTGTGAGGCAATGGCCAAGCTTGGCAAAATACCCAAAAGCGCACTAAAAAATATTAAAAAAAATGTTTCGATAAAAGTCGAGCGTATTGATGAAATTGAAAAAATTACAAAGCATGACGTAATTGCTTTTTTAACTTCGCTTACGGAAAAAGTTGGTGAAGACGGACGTTTTATTCATATGGGTTTGACTTCTTCCGACGTGCTGGATACCGCGCTTGCTGTTCAATTAAAAGAATCGGCGGAAATTTTACTGGAAGATATTGATCGGTTATTGAAAGTATTAAAGAAGAGAGCCTTCGAAAATAAGAATACTTTAATGATTGGCAGATCCCATGGAATTCATGCGGAGCCGATTACTTTTGGCCTGAAGATGGCGTTATGGTATCAGGAAATGCAGAGAAATCGCCAGCGTCTTATCCGAGCCAAAGAATCTGTAAGCTTCGGTAAAATATCCGGTGCTGTAGGCACATTTTCTTTTGTCGATCCTTTTGTGGAGGAACATGTTTGCAGCAATCTCGGTTTAAAGCCTGCGCCTGTGTCTTCCCAGATCGTTCAGCGTGACCGCCACGCAGAATTCTTTACAACGCTCGCGATTATTGCATCTTCACTGGATAAATTCGCGCAGGAGATAAGACTTCTGCAAAGAACAGAGGTTAGAGAAGCTGAAGAGTATTTTGCACCAGGACAAAAAGGTTCTTCAGCAATGCCGCATAAACGCAATCCGATCCTTTCGGAAAATATATCCGGATTAGCCAGGCTGGTACGCTCCTATGCGGTTGCAGCTCTTGAAGATGTTGCTCTCTGGCATGAAAGGGATATCAGCCATTCTTCCGTGGAAAGGGTTATCGGACCGGATGCTACAATTGTTCTTGATTTTATGCTGTACAGGTTTACGAATATGATGGATAAGCTTTTGATCTATCCGGAAAAAATGATTTATAATCTAAACATGACCCACGGTGTTATTTTTTCTCAAATGGTGTTGTTGGCGCTCATAGAAAAAGGTACAACCAGAGAAGACGCATATGCAATTGTGCAGAATAACGCGATGAAATCATGGAAGGAAGGTTTGGAATTCAGAGATTTGCTGGAAAATGATTCCACCGTAACTAAATATCTGAAGAAAAAAAAATTGGCGGCAATTTTTAATGTAAAGAATTTCTTGAAGAATTTAGATTTTATCTTTAACCGTGTTTTTGGAAATAATAAATAGACAGTTCCAATCATAAATCAAAGCGCTATCTTTGTTGGCGTCATTGTCGGTTTCCTCAACGTATAACCTGATAACCTGAAGGTCACATGAGGTCACATGTGTATAATACGCCTCGTTGCCTCAAGCTAGCCCTGCTGAAGCGGGACAGTTCAACTAACGAATTCCAGTTTACCGCGTAACTGTAATTCGAGTTTCACTGCCGCCTCGATATCATCTTTGATTTAGAAAAGGAATTATATGGATTCTGGGAAGTTATTCTTTAACAATGATCGTGTCTTTTTTGAATTCATCGCGTGTGTCGGGATAATCTATATTGTAGTGTAAACCACGGCTTTCTTTCCTGAGAGTAGCGCTCCTGACGATCAGTTTGGCTACGGTTGTAATATTGCGCAGTTCTATAAGATCTTTTGTGACTTTGAAGTTCCAGTAATATTCATTAATTTCTTTCTGGATGAGGTCGATTCTGCGGGCCGCTCTTGCCAATCTTTTGTCCGATCGGACAATTCCCACATAGTTCCACATGCATCTTCTTATTTCATCCCAGTTATGCGAGACAACCACACTGTCGTCGCTTTCCGTAGTTCCGCTGGGATCCCATGGCGCAATGAAAGCCTGACTATGTTTTATTTTATTAATGTTGCGGGAAGTTTCCATATAGACGCGATGCGAGTAGACAACCGCTTCCAGTAAAGAGTTGCTGGCCAGACGGTTAGCTCCATGCAATCCGGTGCACGATACTTCCCCGCAGGCAAAAAGATTGGCGATGGATGTAAGGCCGTAATGATCAACCGCGACGCCGCCGCAGATATAATGAGCTGCTGGTGCGACGGGAATGGGTTGCGATGTAATGTCTATTCCGTATTCCAGACATTTATTATAAATATTGGGAAAACGATTGATCAGAAAATCGTGGTCGCGGTGCGTGATATCCAGCAGAACATATTCATCTCCTGACTGCTTGATTTCCGTATCAATTGCTTTGGCGACAATATCACGGGGAGCGAGGCTGTTCATATAGTGATATTTTTCCATGAATGTCGAGCCGTTCTTTAATTTGAGAATTCCTCCTTCGCCGCGCACGGCTTCGCTGATCAGAAAAGCTTTGGCAGCCGGATGATAAAGGCAAGTAGGATGGAACTGGATGAATTCCATGTTTGCAATTTGCGCGCCCGCGCGGTACGCCATGGCCAGGCCATCTCCCGTCGCAATATCCGGATTTGTTGTAATGAGATAAGCCTTTCCCGCTCCTCCTGTGCATAAAATTGTATATTTCGCGCGATAAGTATGAACTTCACCTTTATTTATATCGAGAACGTATGCGCCCAGACAATGCCCGACTTTATCTGAGTCCTCTCTATTTATGATCAGGTCAATGCCGATGTGGTTTTCGTAGATGGTGACATTTTCCAGATGGGAGACTGCTTCGTTCAATGCCCGCTCGATTTCCTGGCCAGTGAAGTCTTTGGCGTGTAAAATCCGCCGGTGATGGTGGCCTCCTTCACGACCAAGATCGTAAAGGTTGGGTTGTGTTTCCGATTTTGTAAAATTTACGCCCCATTCGATCAGTTCTTGAATTCGGGGAGGGGCTTCTTTGACGATGAATTCTACCACATCTTTCTTACAAAGACCGGCTCCGCAAACTAAGGTGTCCTGAATATGTTCCTCAAAACTATCTGTTTGATCGGTAACCGCAGCGATTCCGCCTTGAGCATAATTTGTATTTGAGTCGGATTTTTCTTTTTTAGTCACAATAGCGACACTTCCGAGAGTCGAAGCTCTGATTGCCAAGCTTAAGCCTGCAATGCCACTGCCCAAAATTAAAAAATCTGTCTTAAATTCCATCGCGTTTTCCAATCAAATTATTGCTGATAAAAGTTTGTTTACAAATCGTCATTGCTTTTATATAGAGATTTATAGTTTTTAGCAAAGAGAAAATGAAAGCAGGATTTATAATGCTAGTTCTTGGAATTGAATCATCATGTGATGAAACGGCAGCAGCGGTAATTAACAATGGAAAAATGCTTTCCAATGTTATTGCTTCGCAAATAGCGGTTCATTCTCCATATGGCGGAGTTGTGCCCGAAATTGCCTCGCGTAAACATATTGAGGCGATCAATCCGGTATTGAGGCAGGCATTAAATGACGCCAATGTAACACTCCGGGAAATAGAAGGTATTGCTGTAACTCGTGGTCCCGGTTTGATTGGATCGCTGTTAATCGGTTTATCAACGGCCAAGGCTCTTGCTTATTCTTTGGATATTCCCTTCGTAGGTGTAAATCATATAGAGGGGCATATTGCCGCGGCATTTCTTGCTGAAAAAGTGCCGTCTTTTCCTTTTATAGCATTAGTTGTTTCCGGTGGGCATACCAATATTTATCTGGTAAATAATTATCATAATTTTCAATTGCTTGGTCAGACGCGAGATGATGCTGCCGGAGAAGCATTTGATAAAGGGGCCAAACTTCTTAATCTTGGTTATCCGGGTGGTGTGGTGATTGATAGAATCGCAAAAAGCGGCAATCTAAAAGCAGTAGCTTTCCCTCGGGCGATGAAGGACTCGCCTGATTTTAGCTTCAGCGGTTTGAAAACTTCCCTGCTGGTAATGTTGAAAAAACGCGGCTGCGATTTTCCGGAAAGTCAACTGCCTGATGTAGCCGCCAGCTATCAGGAAGCGATAGTAGATGTGCTGGTAGAAAAAACAATAAAAGCGGCAGAAGATAACGGTATCGGTCGGGTAGTTGTCTGTGGCGGAGTGGCGGCCAATAGCAGATTGCGCGAGAAGTTCGCGGCGGCAACAGCCGCCCGAAATATGGAATTGTTTATTCCGCCGGTTATATTATGTACGGATAATGCGGCAATGATTGCGGCAATCGGCGAAATTATGCTGAAAAACGGCCGGAGAGATTCGCTGGATTTAAATGCCGTTTCCCGCTGGCCTATAGCTTAGACATAAGCGTATAAATTATTTTTTTCTACACGAGAGAAATAGCCATGAGTTCACCTAAGGAAATAATCCGTCAATACGCTATTAAACCGCGCAAAAGGCTGGGACAATCATTTCTGATGGAGCAAAACATCATCAGAAATATTTTCGCAATAGCACAGGTGACAAAAAATGATATTGTTGTGGAAATCGGAGCTGGACTTGGTGTCTTGACAGAAGAGTTAGCACAAAATGCCGCAAAACTTATTGCCATTGAAATAGATGATAAATTAGTTGAAGTATTGAAAGATACGTTATTTAAATATAATAATGTTCAAATATACTCCGGTGATATTTTGAAATTTAATTTCGGAGCAATTGATAGGGATGGAGAGCAGAAAATTAAAGTTATCGGCAATGTTCCATATAATATTTCTTCTCCGGTATTGTTTCATTTATTATCTTTTCGGAAGATTATAGATTCCTTTGTGCTAATGCTGCAAAAAGAAGTAATTCAGCGGCTGGTAGCTCCCCCGGGTGGTAAGGACTATGGAGTACCTTCCGTGATTTTACAGATGTTCGCTACGGTAGATAAAGTTTTAGATGTTCCAGCCGGTTGTTTTTATCCCCGTCCTAAAGTAGCATCGTCAGTAATGAAAGGATTTTTCCTGAAAAGGCCTTTAGTGGAACTTGCAGATGAAGATTTCTTTATTAGATTGGTCAGAGATGCCTTTGCCCAACGCCGAAAAATGCTGATTAACAATTTGAAAAAATCAAAGTTGTTGGTAGGATTTTCTGATGTTGACTTAAAAGAGGCGCTGGACGCTGCCGGAATCGATGGTCAACGCAGAGGCGAGACTCTTTCCGTCGAAGAATTTGGATATCTGAGTAATATTTTAAAAGAGAGCAATAAAACCTGATGCGGTAATTGAAGGGGTATTAAAACGTCCCGAAGTACTGGCGACAGTTATTATACAGATCATTGCAGATAAATCCCGCGTCTTGTATACAGAACATCATTGGAATCCCCCGGCTCCAGCCGGAGGTGGCTCCACTTATTGAAGGCATAAACTCTCGTTGAACCGTTCATCGTAAATTTGGGGCCGGACATATTATGTGGCCCAATGTCTGATTACCCGTAAGTATCGGATCCGTACCAAGTTTTATTGAAAAATCAAAACGCAGAACACTGGAGTCAATAGTAAGCGAATTCATACTTGTTTTCTAGCTGTGGTTAAATTCTCGTGACCTTCAGGTCATTAGCTGCGCTTTAACGGGTCTAATAACCTAACCACCTAATAATCTGAAGGTCACAAGAGGTGGCGCAAAGTCACACGAGAGCCGTACCACGCTTCTGTTTAATTCTTTGGATTTTCATTAGTTAACGCTTTTAATATAATTTATATTTGTTTGACAAAATGGCTGTTTTTGTTATAGGAAGAACATTCTTAACTATTGTCCTTCTGTGGGCAAAATTTAAAACTGATTTCAGGTACGTGTGATGAAAAATATTAATATCGGCTTAATTGGTTTGGGTACCATCGGAACCGGAGTAGTCAAACTACTGCGGCAAAACGAAGAACTGATTGCTCAAAAACTAGGTGCCAAGCTGGTTTTAAAGAAGATTGCCGATATCAATATTACCACTCCACGCGGTGTTAAAATTAATAAGAATCTGCTGACGACTAATGCCCGGGAAATAATCAACGATAAAGATATTCCCATTATCATTGAATTGATGGGCGGATATGAACCGGCGCGCACTTTTATTCTGGAGGCAATTGCTAGGGGTAAACATGTTGTTACCGCCAACAAGGCGCTTCTGGCGACTTACGGCAATGAAATATTTCCGGCAGCCCAGATGCAAGCGGTGGATATAGGTTTTGAAGCCAGTGTCGGCGGAACTATTCCGATAATTAAAACTCTCAAAGAAAGCCTGGCAGCTAATAAAATCAACTCCATAATGGGCATTATGAATGGCACCTGCAATTTCATTTTGACCAAAATGACGGACGAAGGCAAAATGTTTGATGTTGTTTTAAAAGAGGCGCAGAAACTTGGTTTTGCTGAAGCTGATCCTACTTTCGATATCGAAGGAATTGATACCGCCCATAAGATGGCGATTATTCTATCGCTGGCTTACGGGAAAAAAGTAAACCTGAAAGATATTTATCTTGAAGGCATCACTAAAATTGGTCGTGAGGATATTGCCTTTGCCAGAGAATTGGGCTACCGGATAAAATTGCTGGCGATCGCCATGCTCAAGAATGACGCGGTAGAGGCAAGGATTCATCCGACAATGATTCCTTCAGGCCATCTTCTGGCCAATGTCAATCAAAATTATAACGCCTTTCACATCGTGGGTGATGCTTCAGGTCCTGTTTTTCTTTTCGGGCAAGGGGCGGGAATGATGCCCACAGCCAGCGCGGTTTTCAGCGATATAATCGACAGCGCCCGCAATATTTTAAAAGGAGTAACCGGCCGGGTGCCCCTGCGATCAATCAGTGAAACAGCAATGACGCAAATAAAGCTTATACCGATGGACAATATTGAAACAAAATATTATTTTCGTTTCTCCGCTCTTGATCATCCCGGTGTTCTTTCCAAGATATCCGGCATTCTCGGAGAGAATAATATCAGTATTGCCACATGTATTCAGAAGGCGAGGGGAGAGGGACTCGCCGTGCCGATTGTCATGACAACTTATAAGGCACAGGAAAAAAATGTTCGCCGGGCGCTCAAAAAGATAGATAAACTGGACATGGTGCAGGACAATACTATTCTAATTAGAATCGAGGACGAGTTAAATTAAAATTATTCACAAAGAAGATTTTCTAAATATTAATATGAAATATGTAGTATTGCTCGGAGATGGCATGGCCGATTATCCGACCAAAATGCTTGGCGGAAAAACTCCGCTGCAGTGCGCCTTTACTCCTTACATGGACCAGATTGCCGCAGAAGGAACTCTAGGTCTTGTGGATACGATTCCTACCGGATTTACTCCGGGCAGCGATGTTGCTACCTTGAGTGTGTTGGGCTATGATCCTCGTGAGACTTACACCGGACGAGGGCCGTTGGAAGCGGCCAGTATGGGAATAAGTCTCGGACAAAATGATATCGCTTATCGCTTAAACCTTGTAACAATAGGCGAGAAGGATTCTCCCGATGCATTTATGGATGATTTCACCGCCGGCCATATTTCCACTGAAGAATCCAGAGAAATTATTCTCGATATAAATAAAGCGCTTGGTTCGTCTCAGTACCAATTTTTTCCCGGTGTTGGTTATCGCCATTTGTTTGTTTGGCGCAACGCCTCTTCATCTCCTGAAACAACGGCGCCTCATGATATAACAGGAAAAACCATAGCGTCTTATCTTCCACGCGGAGATTCTTCTCAGGAAATAAATTCAATTATGCAGCGTGCCAGAGAAATTTTAATAAACCATCCTGTTAACGTCCAAAGACAGAAAGCAGACAAAAAACAAGCTAATTCCATTTGGCTTTGGGGGCAGGGGAAAAAGCTTCCGATCGTTCCGCTTACTCAAAAATATTCCCTGCAGGGTGGAATGATTTCCGCAGTTGATTTGCTCAAAGGCATTGGCATTATTGCCGGATTAAAAGTGTTCCCTGTGGAAGGGGCAACCGGTTACATTGATACCAATTATGAAGGCAAAGCTAAAATGGCCCTGGACATTTTGAATTTTATGGATTTCGTTTTTGTCCATTTGGAAGCTCCTGATGAAATGGGACATGAAGGAAACGCCGCCGGTAAAATTCAGGCAATTGAGCTTTTTGATGAAAAAATAGTGGGGCCGATTTTAAATAAAATGCCTTCTTTCGGCGATTACCGGCTTATTGTTTTAAGTGACCACCCGACACCGATTGATCTTAAAACTCATGTCGGCGATCCCAGTCCTTTTGCGGTTTTATCTTCCCGAAAAGAAGAAAACAAAGCGGCAGGTTTGCCATTTAATGAAATAAATGCAAAAGAAAGCTCGATTTTGATTTCGCCGGGTCATTTATTGATGGAAAAATTTATCAGAGATTGGAGCACTGTTGTCTGTTAGCAATATAACAAAAGTTAGAGTGCTTTATGCAGATACCGATGCAATGGGAGTGGTTTATCACACAAACTATATAAAATGGTTTGAACTTGGACGGAATGAATTGATGAGGCAACTAGGTGTTCCCTGCACGGAGTTGGGAAAACTTGGTCTCAATCTTCCTCTGATAAAGGTCAGCTGTGATTATCTGAAATTTGCGACATATGATCAGCTTCTAACTGTCGAAACTAGATTTGATTATATCAAGAGGGCGAGTATCAGATTTAATTCCAGCATATATGATGAAAATAAAGAAAATCTGCTAGTGGAAGGTTACACCATTCACGCCTGCACAAATAATGAGGGAAGAATACGCAGAATACCTAAACTGTTTCTTGAGTTGATAAATAAATATAATATTAAAGGGGAATAATATGGCGGCAAAATTATCAAAAAAAGAATTGAAGGGGCCGGATGCTTTTCAATCCAGTATAGAAACAATAAGTGATTATATTTCCGAAAACAATACCCGCTTTTATGCCATTGTAACGGCAGTTATTTTAGCTGCGATAATTACATTTGGTATTTATATGTACGGGAGCTATTATCAATCTTCCGCAAGAGAAATGTACGCTAATGCTCAGAACAATATAGCAGCGAATAATGTTGATACGCCGGAGGCCGCCAGGGCAAATATTAAAGTTTACCAGGAATTGATTAATAAATATCCACACAGTTGGAGCGCGCGAATGTCCCATTATCACTTGGGAAATCTTTATTATAATTTAGATGAAATCGATAATGCCATCGCTGAATATAAGAAATTTGTCTCTTCTTCCAGATCGGACAATGCCGGAATAAAATTTTTTGCTTTAACTTCTCTGGGATATTGCTATGAAGCAAAGAAAGATCTTAAAGCTGCGCTCGAATATTTCGAAAAAGCGCAAAAGAGTGACAATGTCGGATTTGAATCAATCGGTTTTCGTAATATTGCCCGTATCTATGAACAATTAAATGACAAAAAGAACGCTTTGGAGAATTATAAAAACGCTTTGCAAAAAACTACCGATCCTTCCATGACGATTTTTATCAAGCGAAAGATATCATCCCTA
>Ga0224559_1001978_pt1 | contig 10757 bp, 10 predicted proteins | sample 714S33034metaG_FD_180676 | JGI IMG/M metagenome (GOLD analysis project Ga0224559, IMG submission 180676) | Peat soil microbial communities from Stordalen Mire, Sweden - 717 S3 30-34 | ecosystem: Environmental > Terrestrial > Soil > Wetlands > Peat | place: Sweden: Norrbotten County, Stordalen... | reverse complement strand
CCGAATCCGAGGCGATACTGCGCAAATGCGTGCATTGCGGCTTTTGCACCGCGACCTGCCCGACCTTCGTCCTTCTCGGCGATGAACTCGACAGCCCGCGCGGGCGCATCTACCTCATCAAGGAGATGCTCGAAAACGACCGTCCCGCCGACGCCGAGACGGTCCTCCACGTCGACCGCTGCCTCTCCTGCCTTTCCTGCATGACGACCTGCCCTTCCGGCGTCAATTACATGCATCTCGTCGACGCCGCGCGGGTGCGCATCGAGAAGACCTACCGGCGCCCGATCGGCGACCGCGCCGTGCGGATGCTGCTCGGCCTCGTGCTGCCCTTTCCATGGCGCTTCCGCTTCGCGCTGCGCACCGCCGCGCTGGCGGCGCCGCTGATCCCGTTCCTCTCCCGCTCCGGGCGGACGGGGGAGCGCCTCGCCGCCATGCTGCGCCTGACCCCGATCCGTCTGCCCTGGGGCTCTTCCTACAAGCCGGGCGCAGTCCGGCCCGAAGGGCGGCCCGCAGCGCGCGTCGCCCTCCTCGGCGGCTGCGCACAAAAAGTGCTGCGCCCCGCCATCAATGACGCCGCGATCCGCCTCCTGACGCGGCTTGGCGTTGAAGTCGTCTTGCCAAGGGCGGAAGGCTGCTGCGGCGCGCTGGTGCATCATCTCGGCGAAGAGCATGAGGCCCTGAAGCAGGCGCGCCGCGAGATCGACGTCTGGACCGCCGAGATCGAGCACGGCGGCCTCGACGCCATCATCATCACCGCCTCCGGCTGCGGCACGATGATCAAGGATTACGGCTTCCTGTTCCGCGACGATCCCGCCTATGCGAGCAAGGCTGCGCGGGTGGCGGCGCTCGCCAAGGACATCACCGAATTTCTAGGAACCCTCGCGCCGCCCGAGCCAGTGAATAAGCCCGGTCTGACGCTCGCCTATCATTCCGCCTGCTCGATGCAGCATGGCCAGAAGATCACGGACCTGCCCAAGGAGCTGCTGAAAAAGGCCGGCTTTGCGGTGCGCGACGTGCCCGAAGGCCATCTTTGCTGCGGCTCGGCCGGAACCTACAATATCCTGCAGCCCGAGATTGCGACCGCGCTGCGCGACCGCAAGGTCGAAAATATCCTCAAAACCGCGCCGGACGGCGTCGCGACGGGCAATATCGGCTGCATCACGCAGATCGCCCGCGGGCTCGACCTGCCCATCCTGCACACCGTCGAATGGCTCGATTACGCCTATGGCGGACCGAAGCCCGGCGGGATCGCGTGAACGAGGCCAAGAGCGGTCCCCCGACGCCAACGCCCCATGCGATCAGCCTCAAGGAGGCGACCCGCATATGGGCCGAGATCGCCCTCACCAGTTTTGGCGGTCCCGCCGGGCAGATCGCCATCATGCATCGCCTCCTCGTCGAGGAGAAGCGCTGGATCGGCGAATCCCGTTTCCTGCAGGCGCTGAACTTCTGCATGCTTCTACCTGGACCGGAGGCGCAGCAGCTCGCGACTTATCTCGGCTGGCTTCTGCATGACGTCCCCGGCGGCCTCATCGCGGGCGTGCTCTTCATTCTGCCCGGCGCCGTCGCGATCATGGCCTTGAGCCTCGTCTACGCCGCCTTCGGCCATGTCGGGCTGGTGCAGGGCCTGTTCTTCGGCCTCAAGGCCGCCGTTCTCGCCATCGTCATCGACGCGCTTTTGCGCATCGGTCGGCGCGCCCTCAAATCGACGCCGATGCGGGCGCTGGCGGGCGCGGCCTTTTTCGGGATTTTCTTTCTCGACCTGCCGTTTCCCCTCATCATCCTCGGCGCGGGCTGTTTCGGCTATCTCGCCGCGCGGCTGGGATATGGCCTCGGGACCGAAGGCGCGCCGGGCGTTTCAGAGCCAGCCTCGGCGCTCGGCGAAGAAACCCCGGAGCACGCAAGGGCCTCGCTCCCCCGCGCGCTAAGAACCGCCGCGATCTGGCTGACGCTCTGGCTCGCCCCGGTCGCGCTGCTTTTCCTGCTGCGCGGGCCGGACGACGTCTTCACGCAGATCGCGGCGTTTTTCTCGAAAATGGCCGTGGTCGGCTTCGGCGGCGCCTATGGCGTCCTGACCTATGTGGCGCAGACCGCCGTCGAAACCTATCATTGGCTGACGCCGGGCCAGATGCTCGACGGGCTCGGCATGGCGGAAACAACGCCCGGCCCCATGCTCATGGTGCTGCAATTCGTCGGCTTCATGGGCGGCTTCCACAAGCCCGGCGCCCTGCCGCCACTGCTCGCCGGCGCGCTCGCCGGGCTGCTCGCCACCTGGGTCACCTTCGCGCCCTGTTTCCTATGGATTTTCCTCGGCGGCCCCTATGTCGAGAAGCTGCGTGGAAACAAGGCGCTCGCCGAGGCCCTGACCGCCATCACCGCGGCGGTCGCCGGCGTCATCCTCAATCTCGCCGCCTGGTTCGCGCTGCACACGCTGTTTCATGAGGTCGCGCGCGTCGATTTCGCAGGGCTCCGGCTGCAGGTCCCGGCCCTGCGCTCGCTCGATATCGCGGCGCTTGGCCTCACGCTGGCGGCGGCGTTCCTGATCTTCCGCGCCAAGGCCGGCGCCCTCACAACGCTCGCCGCCTGCGCGAGCGCCGGCGCAGCGCTGCATTTCCTTGGCGTCGGATAGAGCGAGCGGCGAGAAATTTCGGTTATCGTTCAGTAACGCTTTGAAACGACTCAAGAAAAGTAATCCTTGACAAATCAATAGGATACACTACTTTAGTGGTGTCGGGGGCGCGGCGAGTGCGCCAGGGAGCCTAGCTCCCACCCGACGGCTTTCCCCATCCCTTGGCGGGGAAACGGACAAATCCAAATCCGTCGATCTTGCCGTTCGGACGATGTCTGAACGATGGCTTTATCATCTTCGCAAAGCGGATTTCCTTCGCGTTTAATGCACGGCCAATGGCACCCGCCACCATGTCGGCAAGTTGAATGCCAATGCTGAGGTGAGACGGGGTAAGAAAAATCGTCTCGACGTAATTTTCATACATACTCGTAAACGTGGACGTGGAATCTACCAGTTTATGGTGCTCTTTTCTGAATAGCTCATCTTGCTTTTTACCGCGATGATCCGCAATTACGATACCAAGCTGCTTATCACCCACGGACCGGCTTAGGTCTTGTAAGTGGTACTGAAACCGCTCGGAAACTGGTTTATAAGTATAGTGGTACAAATCGTCTTCATTGTTTACATATGCGGTCTTGTAAGCCGCCAACGCATCTGCTGCGCAGGCGATTACTCTGATACTTTTTCTCTTAGTAATTATTTCGAAAAGAGATTCTCTGAATTTGTCTCGCTGTTCTTGGCTTAAGTGTGCGACGCTGTTATCTTTGTCATTGTTATCACTGCCAAAATACCTCCATTTAATTTCACCTTTTACACCAAATTCTTTTTTGTTTTTCAGCTGCCGAATTTCTTCAGCGACGCCATGCCATTGAGACTCATGCATTATCAGCGCGGCTATGACAAAGTAGCGGCGATATTCGGCTTTGGTGGGTTTGGGCGGCGAGCCGCTCTCATCAATAAAGCAAAGAAGCATGAGATTCCAAAATTCAAAATCTAATATCAATTCTTTTGGGAAGCGAATTAATTGCTTTCTCAGCCTCATCAGTTCCGGCAAAAAGTTCACGGGTATCAAGCTCGATCCTGGTACCGCATCCCGGACAGGTCAGGTTATTATGCGCTTTAAGCCGCCCGATAGTCTGAGAGATGCTTGCGTTGCACTTAGGGCAATTGAACACGATCGGATTGTCGTCGAACAGGCCCATCAAAGTCTCCCGTGAAGCGCAGACGCAACATACACTGATTCGCTCCGAAGGAAGCTACTCGGCCGCCGCCCGAAGCTGCAGATAGGCGTGCCAGAGCGCTTTTTCGCCAAGGCTATCGACGAAAGCCTGATGCGCGGCAAGCTCCTCCTCGGTGAGCCGCGGCGCCAGCGGCTCGGGCCGCTGGGTCAACAAGGCCCCGGCCCCTTTCGTCGTCGCCCCCGCGCCGCCGAAAACCAGCGCCGCCTGCCGTCCGCCGCATAGCTCGGCGTAAACTTCGGCCAGAATCTCGGCGTCGAGCAAAGCGCCATGCTTCGTGCGCCGCGAGGAATCGATGCCAAAGCGCGCGCAGAGCGCGTCGAGGCTGTTCGAGGCTCCGGGAAATTTTCGCCGCGCCAGGGCGAGCGTATCGATGACGCGATCGCTCGCAACCGGAGCCATATCGAGCCGGGCCAGCTCGGCGTTGATGAAACGCATGTCGAATTCGGCGTTATGCGCGACGATTTTCGCGTCACCGAGAAATTCGATCAGATCGGCGCAGATGGCGGAAAATAGCGGCTTCCCGGTAAGAAATTCGAGCGAAAGCCCATGCACGCGGAAAGCTTCCTCCGGCATGTCGCGTTCCGGATCGAGATAGACATGGAAGCTCTGGCCCGTCGGAATCGCGTTCAAAAGCTCGATGGCGCCGATTTCGACGATGCGGTGCCCGCTCGCCGGATCAAGGCCCGTCGTCTCCGTATCAAGAATGATTTCGCGCATCTAAAGCTCTCTAAAAAAGCCCTCATGGTGAGGAGCGCCTGCAAGGCGCGTCTCAAACCACGAGGGCGACACGCGCCAAACTCGCCCTTGCACGCACCCGCGAGTGCTCCCTCGCACTTCGAGACGCAGGCTTCGCCTGCTCCTCAGCATGAGGGAGCTGGAATGTTTGAACCGACTACGGCCGCGCCCGGCCCGTCGCTCCGGCTAGCGCGCGCAGAACGCCATGCACCTGCCGCTCGGCGTCCTCGACGCTCTTGCTCGAATCGATGACGAACTGCGCCCGCCGGCGCTTCTCCGAATCAGGCATCTGCTTCGACATGATGACCGCAAGCCATTCCGGCGTCATGCCCGGGCGCTGAAAGACGCGCTTCTTTTGCACAGCTTCCGGCGCGGAGACGACGACGGTCGCGTCGCATTCGCGGTCGGCGCCGGATTCGAACAGCAGCGGAACGTCGAGCACCACGAGTCTCTCGCCCCGCTCCACCGCCGCGCGCACGAAGGCGGCCCGGTCTGCGCGCACCAGCGGATGGATGATCGCCTCAAGCCGCGCCATCTCTTGCGGGTCGTGGCGAACCCGCGCCGCGAGCCGTGCGCGATCGACGATTCCATCTTGCGTCACGCCGGGAAAGGCGCGCTCGATGAGCGGCGCCGCCGCGCCCGCGTAAAGCGCGTGAACCGTCGCGTCGGAATCATGCACGGGAACGCCAGCCTTGCGAAATAGCGCGGAGGTCGTCGATTTCCCCATGCCGATGGAGCCGGTGAGGCCAAGGATGAACATCAGATGCTTTTCAAAACGTCGGCCTCGACGAGGCGGCGCAGTTCCGGCGTCACGCCCGGCCGCGCGCCAAACCAGCGCTCGAACCCCGGCGCCGCCTGATGCAACAACATGCCGATGCCGGAAATCGCGCGCAGCCCGCGCGCCCGCGCCTGATGCAGCAGCGCCGTTTCCAAGGGAAAATAGACGATGTCATTGACTGTCGCTTGCGCCGGCAATGGCGAGAGATCGAGATCGAGCGGGGGCTGGCCTTTCATGCCGAGCGAAGTGGCGTTGACCAGAACGCAGGCGCCCTTGAGCACGGCTGGCAGCGACGCCCAGTCGGCCGCTTCGACGCCCGCCCCTTCCTCCACGGCGAGGCTTTCCGCCCGCGCCCTGGTCCGGTTTGCGACGACGACCTTTTTTCCGCGCAGGCGCAACGCATGCACGATCGCCCGCGCGGCCCCCCCGGCGCCAAGGACGACCGCGTCGCCCTCGATCAAATCCCAGCCTGGCGCCTCATCGTCGAGCGCGGCGAGAAAGCCGGCAACATCGGTGTTGTCGCCGTAGAGGACGCCGTCATCGAGCCAGAGCGTATTGACCGCGCCGAGGCGCGCGGCGGTTGGAGTCACTTTTCCGCAGACCTCGAACGCCGTCTGCTTGTGGGGAATGGTGACATTGGCGCCGACGAAACCATTAGCCGCGAGATCATGCGCGAAGCTCGCAAAATCCGGCGGCGCCACCGCAATTGCTTCATAAGACCCCGCAAGGCCAAGCTGGCGCAGCCAGAAGCCATGAATGATCGGCGAACGCGAATGCGCGATCGGCCAGCCGACGACGCAAGCCTTGCGCGTGATTTCAAGCTCGGAACTCAAGAGAGGAGACTCCCTTCCTCGCGCAGAAATTCAAGCAGCGGCGGCAGCGGCAAGCCGAGAATGACGGAATGTTCGCCCTCGATGCGCTCGAACAGATGAATGCCGAGCCCTTCGAGCTGATAGGCGCCGACGCTGCCCAGAATCGCCGCCCCCGCCGCATCGAGATAGGCCGCGATGAAAGCCGCCGACAGCGCCCGCATCGTCAGCCGCGCGACGGGCGCGGCCTCGAACTGCACCCTGCCGCCACGCGCGACGCAAATCGCCGAATGAAGTTCATGCGTCTTGCCCGACAATGCGGCGAGCTGCGCCGCCGCCTCCGCGCGGTCGGCGGGCTTGGTGAAATGCCTGTCGCCCAGCGCCAATGTCTGGTCGGCTCCAAGGACAAGGCGCTCCGGCTCCCGCGCGGAAACCGCCAGCGCCTTCTTCCAGGCGAGCTCGCGGGCGATCGCAGCGCCGCCAGCTCCGACTTCCACCATCGGCGCCTCCAGGGCCCGCTCGTCGATCATTGCGTCGCACGCATCAAACGGAATTCCCGCCGCCGCCAGCAGCGCGCGCCGCGCGGCGCTTTTCGAGGCGAGAAGAAGCGGCGCGGCGCCGCGCCAGAGAGCGCTCATGTCGCGGAAATGAATTTCAATTTATGCAGCTTGTGCAGATCGATGATCGCCGCCGCGGTCTCCTCGATGGAGCGCCGGGTCACGTCGATTGTCGGCCAGCCGCGATCGGCGAATAATTTGCGCGACTGCGACACCTCGTCGGCGACGGTGCGTTGGTCCACATAGGGCGAACCGGGATCGCCGTTGAGGGAGGCAAGCCTATTCTGGCGGATCTGGACGATGCGCTCAGGCGAGGCGAGCAGCCCGACGACGAGCGGATTGCGCAGCGAATCGAGTGATTTCGGCAGCGGCGTATTGGGCACGAAGGGCAGATTCGCGGTTTTGACGCCGCGATTGGCGAGATAGATGCTCGTCGGCGTCTTCGAGGTGCGGCTCACGCCCATCAGCACGACATCGGCCGCCTCATAGGTCTCCGAGTGCTGGCCGTCGTCATGCAGCATGGTGAAGTTCAGGGCGTCGATGCGGCGGAAATAATCGGCGTTCAATATGTGCTGCGCGCCCGGCCGCGGCGTCGCGGCGACGCCGATATAGGATTCGAACAGGTTCATGATCGGCGCCAGAACCGAGAGGCAGGGCGCGCCGAGCCGCGCGCAGGCGTCAGCCAGACGATGCGCAAGCAGCGGATCGACCAGCGTGAACAGCACCATGCCCGGCGCCGCCTCGATCGCGGCGATCACTTTGTCGATCGCGGCGACGTTGCGCGCCATCGGATAGACGTGCTCCTGGCAGCAGACGCCCTCATATTGCGCGACGACGGCGCGGCTGGCGGCGATCAGCGTTTCCCCGGTCGCATCGGAGACGAGATGCAGATTGATGTGATGGCGCGACACGATCAGCTATCCCAAAACGGTTTCGCTTTTTCCATCCGGCGAATTGCTGAGGATAATGGTGGATAAGAGTCGCGGAAAACGCAAATGCAATCGAAAACTGTGCGGCTCCCCGGAAAAGCCTCAACAGCCATTGCGCGGGGGACGCCCGCCAGAGCACGGCCTGTGGACGCCGGCCCGACCGGCCGAAAACTGTTCACGACGCGCCGCGCAAGAAATTCTAGCGCGGCGCAATCATTAACAAATTCTTAACATTTGCGCGACGGCGCGGAGGCGGTGACTTCCGAGGATAACTCCGGCTATGCTAAACCGCGTGTGGACAATCCTGCGCGGGCCTTTTCGGCCCCCCAATATGAAGAAGAAGAAGTTAAGAAAGAGATTCTTAAAATTGTTTAGGAAAGTCCCGTTTTGACCGATCTCTCCTCCCTGAAGCCGTTTCTGCGCGTCCTTGACGGCGAGGCGCTGTCGCCGCCTCCTGTCTGGCTGATGCGTCAGGCCGGACGCTACCTGCCGGAATATCGCGAGATCCGCGCCAAATTCCCGACCTTTCTGGATTTCTGCTACGCGCCCAAAGTCGCCGCCGAGGCGACGCTGCAGCCGATCCGGCGTTTCGGCTTCGACGCCGCAATCCTCTTCAGCGATATTCTCGTCGTGCCGGACGCCCTCGGCCAGAAGGTGACTTTCGAGGTCAATGAAGGGCCAAGGCTGGAGCCAATCGCCTCAGCGCGGGATTTTGCCAGGATCAGCGAGACCATCGATCTGGCGCGGCTTTCCCCCGTCTTCGAGACGATCGAGCGGGTCAAGGCGGACCTTCCCGCCGAGACGGCGCTGATCGGATTTTGCGGCGCGCCATGGACGGTCGCAAGCTATATGATCGCCGGACGCGGCACGCCGGATCAAGGCCCCGCGCGCCTCTTCGCCTATCGCGAGCCGAAGCTGTTTCAGCGCCTGATCGACAGGCTCGTCTCGGCTTCCATCGATTATCTCGCGCGCCAGATCGGATCGGGCGTCGAGGCGGTGCAGATTTTCGACAGTTGGGCGGGCGTTCTACCGGCGGGCGAATATGAACGCTGGTGCCTGACCCCGATCAGACAGATCGTCGCCGGCCTCAGGGCGCGCCACAGCGGCGCGAAAGTGATCGGCTTCCCGAAAGGAATTGGCCCGCGCCTGAATGATTTCGCGGCGCTGACCGGCGTCGACGCGCTCGGTCTCGACAGCGCCGTCGATCCGCTCTGGGCGGCGCAACACCTCGGCAGCGCCAAGGTGCTGCAAGGCAATCTCGACCCGCTGGCGCTGCTCGCCGGCGGCGATGCGCTCGAGGCTGGCGCGGCGCGTATCCTGAAGGCCTTCGGGGGACGGCCGCATATCTTCAATCTTGGCCATGGCGTCCTGCAGCAGACGCCGCTCGCCCATGTCGAGGCCCTGGTCAGGCTGGTGCGGGAGCGCGGCGCGTCATGAGCGCATTCTATCTCTCGATCAAGGCCGTGCACATTCTGGCCGTGATCGCCTGGATGGCCGGCCTGCTCTATCTGCCGCGCCTGTTCGTCTATCACGCCGGCGCCGCGCCCGGCTCCGACCTCGTCGCGACCTTCGAGATCATGGAGCGCCGCCTGCTGCGCGTGATTATGACGCCGGCCATGATCGTAACCTGGATCGCCGGCCTGACGCTCGCCTTCGAGGGCGATTTCTTCCGCGCCGGCTGGTTGCATGGCAAGCTCGCTCTGGTTATTCTGATGACAGGCCTGCACGGCTATTTCAGCGTGACCCAGAAAAAATTAGCCGCCGGGACCAACCGGAAAAGCGCGCGTTTCTTTCGCATCCTCAATGAAGCGCCGACGGTTCTGCTGATCGCCATCGTCTTTCTGGTCGTGATCAAGCCGTTTTGAAGCGGAACGAAAGGCCGTCGAACACATTTGCTTGTCAAAATGGGGAAATTGATTTATCGAGAAGTTTCCTCCTGCGGGTCTGTTGGCTGCACGTATCGGCTTCCGCGCGGCGTCGAATTCCTCCCACCTGAATTTGCCACCTGATTTGGGGTCAACCCGCCTGTTCGTTCAGGATCTGGCTGCGCCATAGCCTTCCTGCATCCGCGCGAAATGAATCCGCGCGATTTTCCAAGGACGTCATCCCCATGCGGGAAATAAAGTTACAAGACTTGAAGCTCAAGTCGCCCACCGAATTGCTTGGTTTCGCCGAAGAACACGAAGTCGAAAACGCTTCGATCATGCGCAAACAAGAACTTATGTTTGCGATTTTGAAGCAACTCGCCAGCCGCGAGATCGAGATCGTCGGCGAGGGCGTCATTGAGGTTCTTCAGGACGGCTTCGGCTTTCTGCGCTCGCCCGACGCGAATTATCTCGCCGGTCCGGACGACATCTATGTCTCGCCCTCGCAGATCCGCCGCTTTGGCCTGCGCACCGGCGACACCGTCGAGGGCCTGATCCGCAGCCCGAAGGAAGGCGAGCGCTATTTCGCGCTGCTGAAGGTCAATACGATCAATTTCGAGGACCCGGAGAAAATCCGCCACAAGGTCCATTTCGACAATCTGACGCCGCTCTATCCCGATGAGCGCCTGAAGCTCGAAGTCGATGATCCGACGCGCAAGGATCTCTCCGCCCGCGTTATCGACATTGTCGCGCCGATCGGCAAGGGCCAGCGCGCCCTGATCGTCGCGCCGCCGCGCACCGGCAAGACCGTGCTGCTGCAAAACATCGCGCAGTCCGTCACCGCCAATCATCCCGAATGCTATCTGATCGTGCTGCTGATCGACGAGCGCCCCGAGGAAGTCACCGACATGCAGCGTTCCGTGCATGGCGAGGTCGTGTCCTCAACCTTTGACGAGCCGGCCGTCCGCCATGTCCAGGTCGCCGAAATGGTCATCGAAAAGGCCAAACGCCTCGTCGAGCATGGCCGCGACGTCGTGATCCTTCTGGATTCCATCACGCGGCTTGGCCGCGCCTATAACACCGTCGTGCCCTCCTCCGGCAAGGTGCTGACCGGCGGCGTCGACGCCAACGCCCTGCAGCGGCCGAAGCGCTTCTTCGGCGCCGCCCGTAACATTGAGGAAGGCGGCTCGCTGACGATCATCGCGACCGCCCTGATCGATACCGGCTCGCGCATGGACGAAGTCATTTTCGAAGAGTTCAAGGGCACCGGCAATTCG
>Ga0224559_1001977_pt1 | contig 10763 bp, 4 predicted proteins | sample 714S33034metaG_FD_180676 | JGI IMG/M metagenome (GOLD analysis project Ga0224559, IMG submission 180676) | Peat soil microbial communities from Stordalen Mire, Sweden - 717 S3 30-34 | ecosystem: Environmental > Terrestrial > Soil > Wetlands > Peat | place: Sweden: Norrbotten County, Stordalen... | reverse complement strand
CCGGATTGGCTGAACCCCATACCAGGGCCTGGCGAAGGGCGGCCTGCGCGTCCGAGTCGTTTGGATGCGCCTTGAGGATGCGAATGCCCTCGGCGCGCGTTTTGGCGTCGTAGGTGAGCATGATGCCGAGCGCGACCGCATAGCGCGAGTCGCCAGGATTGCGATCGGCGAGACCGCGCATGGCGGCGATGGCTTGCTGCTTGCCGTTGGCGGTTCCATAGAGGGTCTGATAGTAGGCGAGAGCGATGTCGCCATCCGGCGGACGATCTCCATAGATCCCGCGGTAGATGCGCATGGCATCGTCGGTCTTGCCCTGACGGGCGAGTTCGCCGGCATGGCGAAGCTGGTCGCTCTGGCTGCTGGAGGAGGTCAGCGCCTGGATCTTCGCGATATTCGGATCGTTGGGGTTGATCCGGCGCAGGCGCTCGAGCGCGTCGCTGGATTTGTCGATGGAACCCATCAGCTTGAAGTCCTTGGCCAGACCGGCCAAGGCTTCAGTGTTTCTGGGATCGGAGAGAAGAATCTGCTGCCAGATCTGAATGGCCATGTCCGGCCGGCCACGCGACTCCAGTGCGTGGGCCTTCTCCACCAGGATGGCGCGCGCGCCCGAATGGCTTGATGCAGCGGACTTGTTTTGGGCAAGACCCACCTGGAGCGCCAACAGCAGGCAGCCCCCGACGATCGCAACCTTTCTCAAAGCCCCGTAGCACCCACGCATTAGCGTGTCCATTCTACGATCAGTTCCCCGCTTGCGCCAAACCGAAATCTACCATCGAGATAGCCGGTTGCGAAGAGGGCGAGGTTCTGATCGTAATATGCCCTATCCTTCCCGTACAAACCCGTCGATGGATCCCGTTGCCTGCTCATGCGAACGGTCTGCTTCGCGCTCTCGCTTGAGAGGCTGGGGAATGCCCTCAAATACGGCAGCACAGCCGCAGAAAACCCCACAGGTCCATCTTGCGCCAAAGGAATCCCCTGGTCACTCACCATTTGCGGGGGGGCATCATGATTGGCAAGGTACACGCTCATCCCGGGAAGGATATTCAGGATCTGGGCACGCGCCGGACTCTCGCTATCGATCATGCCGGCCCAGAGATAAACGCGGATGGCGTCATAGCTGCCGCCGGAGAGGACAGTTTGTGTTGTACTCGCCGCGGCTGTGGCCGTCTGTGCGGCCGGGGCAGCCGGTGGTGAGGCGGGGGGCGCCGGCGGTGTGGCTGCAGTGTCGGGAGGCTTGGGTGAAGCAGTTGGCTGCGCGGGCGGTGTGGGTGCGGGCGCCGCTGTCACGCTGGCCGGATAGAAGCCGTCGCCGGGCAGATAGTCCACCCAATCCAGTGCAAACCCGTGACGGGCGCTTTGCTCAAGAAAGCGCGGGATGTCGAGCGCGATCTGCCGCCACGGTCCCGCGGGGTCAACCTGAGCCAGGCGCTCAAAGAGGAACAGCGGCATGTAGCACGGGTTCAGCGTGAAAACCTGGCCGTGCTGGAAGCCTATGGGGCCCGGCATGAGCAACGGGCCGAAGCCAGGCAGGTCGGCAACTTCGGATTTGGCAATCCGGTCCATCATCTTGCGGCCCAGATTGGTGTAAACGGGAACCTTCCACAGCCGGCCGGCCTCGACCAGCGAATAGGCCATCCAGACATCGGCATCCGAAGCCGGATTAGGGTCGAGCGGCTGCCAGTTTCCCTTGCCGTCGTTTCCCCACAGCCATGCGGGCAGATGGGCCTGCAAGTCGCCGCCGGCCAGGTTGGCTTGGGTCCAGGTGAGAACTCGGTCGAAGGTGTTGCGATCGTTGTCCGCCAATGCAAAGAACATGGCGTAGGCCTGGCCTTCGGAGGTGGTGCGATCGCCGGCCGAACGATCGACCACGCGTCCCTGGGCGTCGATGAAGTGTGCGGAATAGGCGTCCCAAAGCGTCCACGGACCCTGCTTGCACCCGGCGGTTGCGCTGAGCATCGTCAAGAACGCGATCAGTGTCCGACACTTCCCTGCCCGGAATGTCCGAAGGCCCATCGCTGGAGTCCTCACGAAGGCGGTGAGAGCGGTAGCCGGCTTTTGACCCTTTCGGGCATTGTTCCATCCCTCAGAGGCTAAAGCCCGCGTTGATTTTGCGACATCTGCGGCACGACTAAAGTCATGCCCTTTCAAAGCAACAACTCGACCGTAAACGTCGTCTTGCAACTTTGCAGGTAAGCCCAGTTCCCCGATCCCTGTGCCCTAATGCTCAGACCGCGTGATTTGGTAATGGTCTCATATCAAATGCGGGCGTGGTCGCCCGCACGACAGCCGGTCTGGAGACCGGCGCTACAATCCGGCCATTGCACAATTACGCGGTCACGATACTCGTCCCCGTTCCCTGACCACCGATCACTGACCACTGACCACTGCTTCTATTCCTCGATCATGTTCAGGCGGGTTCTTGCTCTGGCGCGCAACCAGTGCCTGATCCAGACTGCGAGCAATAGAACCAGGATGAAAATGACGATCGCGGCCACCCAGGGATTCTGCATGAACCACAGCGTCAGCCTCAACCACGACCACCACGGCAACACACCCACATGATAGACCTCGGAGCCGATGCGGAACGATTGGAATTGAGCTCCATGAAGAACCGCAACTGAGCCGGAGATTTCGCTGGACTGTTGCACCTGAAGGAACGTCGCCATGAAGGGCTCGAAGGCGTTGGCGTCTTTGAGGTGAATGACCACGATGCTGCGATCGCCGACCAGGTCGAATGGAGACTTGATGCCCTCGATGAGTGAGTCGGGAACGCCCGCGGCTGTCAGGTCGCCGGATTCGCTGTGCTCATCGGACTTCAGCTTCCACCAGGCGCGATGCAGCACGTTGACGAAGAAGCCCTGCGTGTCGCGCACCTGAATTTTGCCGCTGCGTACGGCAACCGGCAGACTGTCGTTGATCTTGTCGAAGCCGGGCTGATCGTCGCCGGTGCCGATGACGATGAAGTCGCTGCTCGCTCCCTGCTTCAATGAATCGGGCCCGGCGACAGTGACGCGCAACACCGGGAAACCGGTCTGGCGTCCGAAGTGGCCCATCAGCGTGACGAAGGTTTCAATCTCCTGCTCGGTGGGCTGAGGCGGCAACACGACAACGGTTTCGCTCAGATCGGCGAGCCGCGTGAACGGGAAGCCGGCGTTGGCGAAGATCTCCAAATTGGGCAGCGGCGCGTAGTGTGGATAGCCGCGCAGATCCAGGTAGCTGTCGCGCAGGATGGCGCCCTGCAAGTTGATGGGCGTTGTATCCTCGCAGCCTGCTTTCTTGAGCACCTGGAAGGTGAAATCGAAGGCAAGAGAGTTGGAGAACGGGCGCAGGTTTACGACCGGCACGGGCAGATCTTTCACGGTCTTGCGCGCGTCTTCCTGGCCGGGAATGAGCGGAACGGAGTCAAGGTAGGCGTTGTTGACGCGCACCTGCATGCTGGAGATGGGACCGATGGGGATCGAGTTATACCGGTAGGCGAGGTTGAGGATAGCGTTGGGCTCGCGGGCGTTGTAATAGAGGTCGGGCGGAATGCGGAAGTAAACATTCAGAGGCGCGGTTCCATCGCCCTGTAACTGCTCCGCGGTTGCGTAGTCCCACAATGCGACCGTCTGGTCGGTACGCGCCCAGCGCGGGGCGGCGTCGGGCTTTTGTTTTTCCGGCAGCTTGAACGCGGTGATGCTTGTCTGCGGTCCTGAAAGCAGGTCGCCATGCATGGCCACCGCCCGGGCCGCATCCAGCAACTGGTCCGTGTTGGCGCCGGCGACGATAAGAATCTTGCCGTAGGGATCGTTGGGATTGGTGCGCATGGCCACGATGGGCGCGTTCACGGCGGGCAGATCGACGCCCGCCGGCAGATTGGCCGTATTCTCGGCGATGACGATCGCGTTGCCTTGTGGGATGGTGCCGACGAAGATCGGGAAGCGAACCGGGCGGCTCTCCGAGACCAGGCCAAAGTAGCTTGCCACCACGCCCGCGGCCTGAATGGCCTTGAGCGAAGGCGCCGACTCGAAGACGATGGGAATCGCCGGGGGTTGAATGACGGCCGGATCGAGGAACGGCATGGGCAACTGCTTGACGTCGTCGGCCAGGGGCAGCAGGTCGCCCTCGATATCGAGCGAGGTATTACGATGCACGCGCGACCACAGCGTGGTGTTGGCCGGGTCCTCGCAGACCATGGTGTAGTGGCCGATGAACTGGATGGTCAGCGCGTTGTCGTGCACCAGCAGCTCGGGCGGAATGGCGAACTCCGCCTCCGCATCGCGGCTGTCCGATCCGCCCATCTGACCCGGCGTGGGCTGGATGGTGGCGAAGAGCGTTCCGTTGACGATCAGTTTGATGTGGCTCAACTGCGGCAGCAGGCTGGGAGAAAAGACGTAGTAGATGTGAATTTTGGCGGAGCGCACCACGTGCGTCTGGGGCAGCGTGAAGTAAACGGTGTGACTCGAGTCGATGCCGTGCAGCTCGATCTGCGGCGAGCCCGCGTCGCCGAGCGTGAAGAGATCGCGGAACTGGCCGGGAGGCGGCGGAGGCAGCGCGCTGCCGTTGGTTGAACCGGGCTGCAGCATGCCGGGATTGAGCCGCGCCTCGCCCTGCAACGCGGTTTGGGCGTTGGTGCGAACGACGGGGGTGGGAACAACGGGCAGAGCCTGTGAAGAAGGCTGATTCGAAACCTGGGGCCGCGTTTGCCCTTGCGCGATGTGCGCGACGCCCATCAGCGCAACGCCCAGCGCAAAGATCAAAGCGGAGCCAACGATGGAGAGTCTGGCGGGCTTTCCGACTTTCTTGTCTTCTCGGCCGGACAGGCTCTTGAAGGTAGCACCGAGGCCGCGCATGGAGATCATGAAGATGCTGCCCATGCTGCGCAGCACGTTGTCGTTTTTGCGGGACTCACCCCAGCCCAGCCAGGAGTCCGCTCGGGAATAGAGCACCATGGTCAGCACTTCCTGTTCCGCAATCGTTAAATCCTCAAAGCGCAGGCGCAGCACCGATCCTTCAGAGGAGACCACATAGGCGGGGATCTCCGTCGATGGCGCCGGATGCGGGAATGTTAGCCGCACCTCCGTGTTCGGGAGCAAGTCTACTGCTTCAGGGAATCGGATGCTGGTTCCGCCCGACGACATATCGATGGTTTCCGCCGGGAACGGCCGCCCATCCGGCGTCGCGGCCTTATTGGGCTGAACAATGTTAATGGTCTGCCCGGAGATCGGCGTTCCGTCAGGCATTCTGGCCACGACAGAGGTAACAATGCCGATGCGGACGGTGGTCCGCAACTGCCTCATCTCGCGCGCGACGGCCACACAGACGCCCAGAATCACCACGTTGAAGCAGCACCAGACGACGTTCATAAGCACCGTGCCCGGCCGGTCTCTGTCCCAGATAAAGAAGCGCGGAATGGCTACGATCAGGCCGGCAATGTTGAACAGCAACAGGATCAGAAACGGCTGCGCAATTCTGGAATCGAAGAAGGTCTTTTTCACCACGCCGCCCTTGGCCGTCACGTTGAATTTGCCCAGCTTGGGATTGACGAGCGCCATCATGGTGGGCAGCAAAATGTAGGGCGAGAGCACCGTCTCGTAGATCTCGTTCCAGAAGGAATGGCGGTACTCCCCCTGAATCCGCGAGTTGGTTACGTTCGAAAGCGCGAGGTGGGGCAGCGCGTAGGCCAGAATGGCCGCCCAATACCCAGGAATGTTGGTGTGGTTGAGCAGCAGAAAGATCAGCGGCGCGGAGAGGAAGATCAGCCGCGGCACTGCGTAAAGGAAGTGGGACATGGCGTTGAAGTAGCACAACCGCTGCGGCAGCCTGAGCCCCGGAGCGAAAAGCGGATTGTCGGTGCGCAGAATCTGGATCATGCCGCGGGCCCAGCGAATGCGCTGGCCGACGTGCGCCGAGAGCCGCTCGGTGGCCAACCCCGCCGCCTGGGGAATGTTGATGTAGGCCGTGCCCCAGCCGCGCATCTGCATGCGCAGCGAGGTGTGCGCATCCTCGGTCACGGTCTCGACGGCGATGCCGCCGACCTCGTCCAGAGCCTGGCGGCGCAGCACCGCGCAGGAGCCGCAGAAGAAGGTCGCGTTCCAGAAGTCGTTGCCGTCCTGCACCACTCCATAAAACAGCTCGCCCTCGTTGGGAATCACATGGAACTGGCTCAGGTTCCGTTCAAACGGGTCGGGAGAATAGAAGTGGTGGGGCGTCTGCAGCATGGCCAGCTTGGGATCGCGCAGCATCCAGCCCATGGTCATCTGCAGAAAGCTGCGCGTCGGCACGTGGTCGCAGTCGAAGATGGCAATAAACGGCGAATCCATGCTCTTCAGCGCGGTGTTGATGTTGCCTGCCTTGGCATGCTTGTTGTCGCTGCGCGTCTTGTAGCCGATGCCGGCTTCGAAAGCGAATTGCTCAAACTCCTTGCGGCGCCCGTCGTCCAGGATGTAGACGTGCATCCGGTCGGCGGGCCAGTCCATGTTGAGCGCGCCCAGCGCGGTGTAGCGCACCACATCGAGCGGCTCGTTATAGGTGGGAATCAGAACGTCGACGTGCGGCCATTCCTCGGTCGCGTCGGGCAAGGCAACCGGCGCGCGGCGCAGCGGCCAGACGGTCTGAAAGTATCCGAGAAAGAGGATGAGGAAGGCATAGACTTCGGCCAGCAGCAGGGTCAAGATGAAGAATGCGTCGAGCGCGCCCCAGATATTGCCCGGATCGCGAAAGAAATGCACGACCGTGGCGATGCGCCAGTATCCATAACGGAAAGTGCAAAACATCGACATCATCATCAGGGCGAGGGTGATGAGATACGAGTCGGAGCTGCGCGCCAGGGCCATCGACAGCACCAGCGTCAGCAGCCCAAGAACAACTTGTTGCGGCCAGGTGAGGGGAAGAACCGCGAGGAAATAGAACACGACCGCTGCCAAGAGCAGGAAAACGAGGCGAAAGAATCTGGTGAAGATATTCTCGCCAGCCCCGATGTCCTGCCACAGGCCCGTTGCCGTCATCGTTCACTCCAGCGCACGCCTCGATAGGTTGTGCTTGCGGGTGCGGAGAGGCTCTTCACCCACCCCGCAAGCGTAGCAAAATCCTCAGCCACGGTGGAGTTGGGAGCGTAGTCCATTACGGTCATGCCTTCCGCCAAAGCCTCGCTGACGGCGGGTGTGCGGCGCAGCGCAAAGGGCAGCAGGCGGTCGCCAAGTTGTTCGCGAAGCACCTCGCGAATGTCCAGGTGCAAAGGCAGCGATGGGTCGAACTGATTCATCACATAGTAGAGCGGCACCTTGGCGCCGGCGGGGCTGTTGTGCTCGAAGAAGTCGTCGATCGAGGTCACGCTGACCACGGAATTCATGTCGGGCATCACCGGCACCAGGATCATGGGCGCCATTCGGATCAGCTTACGGGTGACGGCTCCGGAGGCGGTTGCCAGATCGACAATCACGCGGCTAACCCCACCGCGCGCATAGCGTGAAATCTCTCCGCTCAGCCCATTCAGACCGCCCGCTTCTGCGCCGGCCGGCTCGGGACCCAGAGACTCGGGGTCGATGGTCACCATTTGAATCGGCGCGTCGCTGCTGACCCCCGGAGGACTGAAGGTCCTGAGCAAGCCGGGACGCTGATCGCGGGCGCCAAAGAAGAACGGGAGCAAGCCAAACGCCGCCGTATCGACCAGCAACACCCGCTCGCCGCGAGCCGACAGGGCACGGCCCAGCGTGGCGACCAGGCTGGTCTTGCCTACTCCGCCAGCCAGCGAAAAAACTGCCATCACCGGAGCCCGCGCCGCCACCGGAGCCGGAGCTGCTTCAACCGGCGCGTGTACCCCTTCGAAGACACCGCGCAGGGCGAACCAGCGGGAGGACAGTCGATCGCGGGAACCTTGCAGCGTGTCGGGAGAAGCGTGCGGTTGCGAGGCAGGAGGTGTCTGGACGGGCGTCTCGGCGGGGCCGGGCATCAACCAGGCCGGCCGGCCCGCCGCACTCTCCCGGGAATCCTTTTGAGGCCATGGGCTGCGCGGCGGCACGACGGTCTCTTCGCGCACAGCCTCTGGTTGCGGCTGAACCGAGGGCTGGGCCGGCAGCCCGGAAAACGCCTGCACCGGCGGGATATAGCCCTGCGGCGGCCTTTCGTATCCCGGATCATCGAAACGCTGAAACGGCGGCTGCGGGGGCGGAGGCTCATAGGGCGCCGCCGGCGACGCAGCGCTTGAGGCTGGAATCGAAACAAAGCGTTCAACCAGCGGCTGCTGCCACGCGGGTTGCTGCGCCGCATGCTGAGCAGCTTCATCGGCAGCCTGTCTTTCGGCCTTCAGCGCCGCCAACTCCGCGGAAAACTGCGCGGCCCTTTGTTCCGCCGCTTCGGTTGCCAGGCGCGCGGCCCGCTGTGCGGCCCGATGCTCCGCCTCTTCGGCTGCGCGCTGCGCGGCCTCTTGTGCCGCTCGTTGTTCCGCCGCTTCAAATGCCAATTTTGCAGCCTCCTGTGCCGCTTGATGCTTTGCTGCTTCAGCCGCCCGCTGTGCAGCCTCTTGCGCCGCGCGCTGTTCCGCCGCCTGAGCTGCCAATTGCGCGGCTTCCATGGCCGCCTGATGTTGCGCCGCATGTGCCGCCGCCTCATACGCGGCCCGATTCAAGGCCTCTTGCGCGGCGTCTTCCGCAGCCCGCCTCGCGGCCACTTGCGACGCCAGTATTGCCGACTGCTGCGCGGCTTGTTGCGCTTCCCACTCCGCCTGGCGTTGTGCCGCGGCGGCGCGCTCGGCCTCTGCCGCTGGCTGCGCTTCCGCCATCATTTCTGCCTGGACGGGCGCGGGCGCCCGCTCCAGCTCCGCTTCGCTGGCTTCCTGCACGCGCAGCCGGGAATTCTCCCTGATCTGCGCTCGCGAAGCAGAGAAATCTCTGTATTTTGCGCCATGCAGATTCGCCCAGGAATAGAGGGTTGCGACGTCGTCCGGAGTAGTGTGCTGATCACCTTGCCCTATGTGATCCGACATTGGACACCTTTTGGCCTTCCGGCGCTGCCCATCTCCGATCGGGGGTCAATAGGGCTTGGCGCACTCAAATGAAAGGTCTTCTCAGCAGAAATCCTATGCGCGCGGATGTTATCGAAACAATAACACTTGCACGCCTTAGCTCCTACCACTTTCTTGCCATTCTGCAGCGGTTAAGTCGTTTCATTTTCTTCGCCATGCGGTCCCCGGCGCGCAAGCAGGGCGGCTCATCCCAGAGCTATGTTTCCATCCTATCCCTTCGCGCCAACGGCGTCGCCGCAAATGCCCTGCCGCGACGCCTGGGGTAGCTCTTTGAATACCGGTTTGGGAACCAAGGACCGATCCGCCGCCTGTGGGCCGGCGTTTCATGGAAAGCGCCGAAGTTGGCCCTGTGATAATTTGGAACTAGCGGCCTTGAACGAGCTCGTAGCTCAGTAGGTAGAGCAACGCCCTTTTAAGGCGTGGGTCCTGGGTTCGAGCCCCAGCGAGCTCACCACACCCTTCCGGCCGCGTCCTCCTGCGCCAGACTCAGGTCCGTTCTCGGCCTCTTGGCCAGAAATGCTGCTCCGAGCAATCGCGCAGCCGCCGGGCTGCGGTTTCGGGGGTAATGTCCCGTTGCGGCATTCCCAGCATCTCAAACCCCACCATGAACTTGCGCACGGTTGCCGAGCGCAGCAGCGGGGGATAGAAATGGGCGTGAAAGTGCCACTCCGGATGCTCATCGCCGGTAGTCTCCACCCCAGCGACGCGCCCAGAGGGCACCCGCCTGTCGCTGGGGACCCCGGTTGTCGGCGCCTGATGGAAGCCCATGGTGTAGGGAAAGCTGGTCTCGAAGAGGTTGTCGTAGCGGGTGGTCAGGCGCTTCAGAGCGTCGGCCAGCCCGTCGCGTTCATCGTTGTATAGCTCCGGCAGCGCGCGGGCATGACGCCGCGAAATCAGCAGCACTTCAAACGGCCACACAGCCCACCAAGGGACCAGAGCCATGAAGTGGTCATTTTCGAAAACTATGCGCTGGCCGGCCGCGCGCTCGGCGGCAACATAGTCGCACAGCAGGCAGCACCCGGTGCGGGCAAGATGCTCGCGCTGGGACTCGGTCTCGGCGGCGGGCTCGTCGGGCACAAAGCCGGTGGACCAGATCTGGCCGTGGGGGTGGGGATTGCTGGCGCCCATCATGGCCCCGCGGTTTTCAAAGATCTGCACGTACTGGATCCAATCCAGATCGCCCAACTCGATGTATTCGCGGGTCCATGCGTCGACCACGGGTCGAATCTCTTCGCGGGTCATGCGCGCCAGGGTGAGGCTGTGGTCGGGATGAAAGCAAAGCACCTTGCACAATCCGCGGGCGGGCTCGGCCAACAGCAGCGGCGAACTCGACGCCCCGGTGGCTTCGGCGGGGTCCGGCAGCAAGGCCGCGAAATCGTTTACAAATGAGAAAACGCCGTTGTACGCCGGGTTGACTACTCCGCCGGCCCGCGTGTTTCCAGGGCATAAATAGCAGTTTGGATCGTGCGAGACAGCTTGCGGCACGGCCTTCTGGCCCACTTCGCCTTGCCAGGGACGTTCGGCGCGGTGCGGCGAGACCAGCACCCACGAGCGGCGCAGCGGATTCCACCGGCGATGCACGTGCGGACCCTGATTTTCCATTCCAGCCTCCGAAGCCATTCTAATGCGAACTGCTTGAGACGATGAATTCGCTGGAACCGCCGGGAGTGGGTCAGTTTGAAAAGAGCTTCCCTCAGGGGCTAAAGCCCTGTTGATTCTGTTGCATCTGATGCCAGGGATGAATCCCTGGCCTACCGCCCGC
>Ga0224559_1001975_pt1 | contig 10765 bp, 9 predicted proteins | sample 714S33034metaG_FD_180676 | JGI IMG/M metagenome (GOLD analysis project Ga0224559, IMG submission 180676) | Peat soil microbial communities from Stordalen Mire, Sweden - 717 S3 30-34 | ecosystem: Environmental > Terrestrial > Soil > Wetlands > Peat | place: Sweden: Norrbotten County, Stordalen... | reverse complement strand
CACCCGTCCAATGAAAAGCAGAAAGATCCTCATCATTGTCGAAAACCTTCCTGTTCCTTTTGACCAGCGAGTCTGGAAGGAAGCTCTTGCATTGCGCCGCGCAGGTTACGAGGTTGCTGTCTTGTCTCCGCGAGGCAAAGGCTACGCGCAAACGCACGAAGTGCGCGAAGGCGTTCATATTTACCGGCATCCAATGCCCAAAGAAGGGAACACTCCGTTCGGTTATCTGTGGGAATACGGCTGTGCGCTTCTGTGGGAGATCCTCTTCGCCTGGTGGATCTTCTTTAGCCGAGGATTCAGGATCATCCAGGGATGCAACCCGCCGGACGATATCTTTCTCGTCGCATTACCGTTCAAGCTGTTCGGCGTGAGATACATCTTCGACCATCATGACGCCAACCCCGAGCTATATCTTTCCAAGTTTGAGCAACGCGACCTCTTCTTCAGGATTCAACTATGGCTTGAGCAGATGACCTACCGTTCCGCTGACGTCGTCATAGCAACCAACGAAAGTTACCGGGAGCTAGCGTTGAATCGTGGTGGTCATCTTCCCGAAGATGTTTTTGTAGTTCGCAACGGTCCTGACCTGGACACGTTTCAGCCCGTTGCTCTCAAGCCTGCTCTGAAATACGGCAAAGACTACCTGGTCGGATATGTCGGCACCATGAGCGTTCAGGAGGGTCTGGACATTCTCATCGAGGTAGCCGAAAACATCCGCGGCCGAGGCCGCTCCGACGTTCACTTCACCTGCGTCGGCGGCGGACCCGGCCTGCCTGCTCTTCGGCAAATGGTCAAGGAACGCAGCCTCGGAGAGATGTTCAACTTCACCGGCCGTGTGCCAGACGCTGACTTGCTCGATGTACTTTCAACCGCCGATGTTTGCGTGAATCCCGACAAGCCATGCGACATGAACAACATCTCCACCATGATCAAGATTGCTGAATACATGGCTTTGGCAAAGCCCATTGTCCAGTTCAATCTCAAGGAAGGCCGGATCACAGCTGGCGATGCATCGCTTTACAGCGACGGAGAGAATCTCGTGGCGGACTTTGCCGACAAGATTCTCTGGCTTCTGGATCACCCCGAAGATCGAAAGCGAATGGGAGCCATCGGCAAGAAGCGCGTGCAGGAGCACCTGGCATGGGAGTACTCAGAAGGCAATCTGATCTCCGCGTACGAACGCGCGTTCGAAAAGCAATCTGGGCGCCCGAACACAGCGACTAAGAGCAGCGCAAGCGAGGAATCGAATTCGGCGAACTAACGATCCGCCGCCTCATCAACAAACGAGCAAGCACGTTTGAGCCATTCATAGTTTCAAAGCCCGAGGCATTCAGCCTTGATGCAGAAGACAACCAGAACCCTTACGACCGGAGGCAACTTATGAAAGTAGTGATTTTCTGCGGAGGATTGGGCCTGCGATTGAGAGAATACTCTGAGAATGTTCCCAAACCTTTGGTCCCAATTGGAGACGCGCCCGTCATCTGGCACCTGATGAAGTACTACGCCCACTATGGCCACAAGGACTTCATTCTGTGCCTGGGCCATAAGGGCGAGGCAATCAAGAGATTCTTTCTGAATCATAGTGGAGCGCTTTCCAACGACTTTGTTTTGTCTGAGGGTGGACGGAATGTCCAACTTCTCGGCGAGGACTTCACGAACTGGAGAATCACGTTTGCCGACACAGGCGCTAAGTCGCTGATCGGCGAGCGTCTTCTCGCGGTTCGCAAGCATGTCAAAGACGAAGATATCTTTTTGGCCAACTATGTTGATGGCCTCGCTGACATCGACCTGAATCTTGTAATCGACCGTCTTGTGCAATCCGGGAAAACGGCTTGCTTTGTTTCCGTGCCTCCCACCCAGACGTTTCACCTGGTTCAAGCCGACAGGGACTGCAACGTGACGAGCGTCAACCATGCTGAATCATCGCAAACATGGATCAACGGCGGGTATTTCGTTTTTCGCCAACGGCTCTTCGATTACATTCGGCCCGGGGAAGACCTTGTCAACGAACCCTTCGCAAGACTCATCGCAGATAAAGAGCTCATTACCTTAAGACATACAGGCTTCTGGGCCTGCATGGACACGTTTAAGGAGCGGCAGCAGTTGGAGGATCTCTGGTCGAAAGGAGGAGCTCCCTGGCAAGTATGGAATGGAAATAACAAGCATGATGAAAGCCGCGAGCTGATTGGCGACCAGGTCCCCGTTCCTTTCTGATTCTTTGGTAACGGGACCATGCGGTAAGTCCATCCCCGCATTGCTGCCGGTCACTTCATCATTGGGCTCATTGAACTGTTGGAGGTTGTGCTAATTCATGCAAGCAACGGTCGACAATAAGTCGGAAAACCAACCTCCCCCTTCTGCCCAGGTTTCTTTACCTGAAGATGCGAGCTCTGCTGAAAAGCTCACTTCGTCCGAGGATTTTCACGCAAAGCACTTTCGCACTGACCATCTCATCGCCAACATAGGGCACAGGGCGGTTTCTGGCGGTTTTGTTACCATCAGTGCTCAGGCCGGCAAATTTATTCTTAACTTTGCCGCCGCTGCCGTTCTGGCAAGGCTCCTGAACCCGAAGGATTTTGGTCTTGTGGGGATGGTCCTCGGAGTTACCGGTGTCGTAAGTGTCTTTAAGGAACTTGGACTCTCAACCGCAACGGTGCAACGAGAGTCCATCACGCAGGAACAGGTGTCCAACCTTTTTTGGATCAACGTTGGCGTCAGTGGAATTCTCTCTGCGTTCTGCGCCCTGCTTGCACCGTTGGTTGCCTGGTTCTATCGCGATCCGCAGATTCTCAGCATCATGGCGGCTCTGTCGCTAACGTTTGTCGTTACTGGATCGACAGTCCAGCACCAGGCGTTGCTTACTCGCCAAATGCGGTTTCAGGCGCTGGCCATTATCGATATCACATCGCTTGCTGTCGGCTTTCTGACTGCCTGTGTGATGGCGTGGTTGAGTTTCGGATATTGGGCTCTCGTTGCACAGCAACTGGCCACAGCAGTCATTGCACTTGCCATGACATGGATCGTCTCCGGATGGCGTCCGAAATTGCCTTCCCGGAACAGTGGCGTCAAGCCGATGGTGATGTTCGGTGCGCACCTGAGCCTCGCTGATTTTATCGGTCAGTTCTCAGCGAACTCTGACTCAATCCTGCTCGGCCGGTTTTATGGGGCGGCTCCGCTCGGTCTCTACACTCGGGCACAGGTATTATTGTCCCGCCCCATTCAGCAGGTCGTTGTCCCAATCAGCGCAGTTCTTATTCCCGTTCTCTCGCGGCTGCAATCAGACCCGGAACGTTACCGCCGCAGTTATATGAGGGCCTATGGCGGTCTTGCGCTGGTTATCCTCTCCTTCTCCGCCATGTGCCTGGCTCTCGCGAAACCTATGGTTCTCGTGATCCTTGGCCCTAGGTGGAGCGGCGTCATCCCACTCTTCGAGGCCTTTTCCATCGTCGCCGTCTCAACGCCCCTGATGTCGATCTGCACATGGATTTACGAAAGTCAGGGAAGAGGCAGGGATCAGTTGCAGAACCATACCATCGTCGGCAGTGTCACAATCATCGCTTACTTATTGGGGCTTCGCTGGGGGCCCATGGGAGTCATTACTTCGCTTGCGATCATAAGCTTCGTTGTCCGCCTGCCCATTGTGTACTACATCGCAGGCAAAAGCGGACCGGTGAAAACTCGCGACCTCTGGATGGGGTTTTTTACGCATCTGCCGTGCTGGGTATGCGTCTTTGGCGCCACGGCTCTGACCTACAGGGTCGTAATAAACGCCCACCCCGTTGTGCAGCTCCTTGTCTGCTGTCCCACCGGAATACTCGTTGGAGGCGCCCTGATGCTGCTCTTTCCCCACCCGCGTCAAAGCGCCTTCTTTGTCGCTGGCAAAGTCAATAATGCGCTCAAAGCGAGGTTTGCGAAGCCATGAGTCCCCAACTGATCCAGGAAGAGATACCTTCCATCCCGCAAAGTGTCTCAGTTCCACGCGCGGCGAAGCGCGCTAAAGTCGCACTCTTCGGGATCTTCGGGATTCATAACCTGGGCAACGAATGTACGTTGCAGTCAATTCTTCAAAACGTGCGCCGCCGCCTGCCTGACATCGATGTCTATGTCATAAGCTTTGATGCGGCAGATACTCGCCGGCGTTATGGACTGCCCGCTGTCCCGGTAACGAAGCAGTCGTTTGGCCATCCAGCGAGGCCGGGCCTGCTGGGCCGACTTTCCAAACCCTTTCGCATATTGCGGAGAATCAAGAACGAGCTTATCGATTGGACGGCTGCCGTCAAAGCCTTGCGCGGTACAGACCTGGTTGTTATGTGCGGAACCGGAATGCTGACGGACTACGCAACTTCGGCGCTGGGATTTCCCTATCATGTCTTCCGTTGGACCGCCGCGGCGCGGCTTGCCGGATGCAAGGTCCGCTTTGTTGGAGTGGGCGTTGGGCCCATCTACGAAAAACTGAGCCGCTGGTTTATTACCAAGGCTCTGTCGCTGGCCGATTACCGGAGTTTTCGCGATCAGAATTCAAAGGATCGGATTAGAAAGACTGGATTCATCAGAAACGAAGATCCCGTTTTTCCCGACCTTGTATTCAGTCTTGCCAAGGAATCGCTCGGCAAGCATCCCGCAGGAGATAGCACAGTGCGGCAAGTTGGTCTGGGCGTCATGGATCATCGCGACGTGCATATGTGGAACAACGAGGAGCATCAAACTCAATACGCGGCCTACCTGAAGAAAATGTGCGAATTCATTGAATGGCTTATCGAGCATAAGTATACGGTCCGAATTCTCCAGGGCGACGCCCGGCACGACGCAGGCACAAGAGCCGAACTCAAAGTTCTTCTGGCCGAGCGCGGCATTCAATATGATGAATGCCGCATCATCGATCAGGGCGGCGACACAATTGAAGAGTTGATTGTCCAAATTGCCAAGGTTGACATCGTCGTCTCGCCAAGGTTTCACAATCTGTTGCTTGGGTTGATGATGGACATCCCGGCTATCTCGATATCGTACGATCCCAAAAACGACTGCCTCCTGGAAGGTGTTGGACTTGGAGACTATCGCCAGGCGCTGACGGAATTGAACGTCAACAAGCTGATCGATCAGTTCATAAGCCTCACAGAGCAGGCCAAACAGGTCAAACCCCTCATTGCGGCGAAAGCCGCGGAATACCGCGCGTTTCTCGAAGATCAATATGAGTTGGTTTTTGGCGAGTTTGCCGCCAAGTGAGGATGCATGTTTAAGTTGCTATTGTTGGATTCAGACTTCCCCGTTATTCACAAAGGTCGAGTAGATCACGTGGTTCGCACTCAACGTTCGGAGGACTTAATGGATCAAGTCGCAAAGACTTTCAGAAATCGCGACTATTGGATTGTCGAAAACGCTCTATATGCGGAGCCGAGTTTCAGGCTGGAAAAATGTGCCGCATTCATTAATAAGATGGCCGGCACACGGCAGTGCTCACTGCTCGATGTGGGATGCGGCCCGGCTGCTCTGCGGCCGCTTCTGCGTCAAAACATCGACTACTGTGGCATCGATATTGCCCTTCATCAATCAGCCCCTTTTCTGCGCGAAGTCGACACAGCGCAAAAGCCCATCGCATTCGACGACCGCCGCTTCGATTTTGTAACGGCTCTCGGCTTCTTCGAATACATGGGCGGGAAACAGGACTCGAAATTCCTTGAAATTCGCAAACTCCTGAAAGATGACGGAAAGTTCATTCTTAGTTACATCAACTTCGGCCACTTCCGCGGTAAGGTGTGGCCCAACTACAACAATGTTCAATCAATTGCTGAAATGAAGAGAGCCCTGAGCAGTTACTATCGGGTTGACGCATGTTTCCCAGCTTCCCATCACTGGCGGCAAAAACAACCCGGCAAGCGTGCGCTTAGACCGTTGCAAATGCTTGTAAATTTCAACATACCCATCGTCAGTCCTTTGATGGCCGTTGAATACTTCTTCATCTGTTCTCCTCTGCGCTAACTGCACGCCGTTACGATTTCGTGTCGATCGCAAACTCGGTATGGCATGCCAAACACCTCCATTCATTGGAGGCGAAACACAATATGGGGTAAATCGTGGGACAGTCTTTGCGTTTTCTTCCGACACCGATTTCCGGTGCAGTCGTCATCGATTCGATTCTCAGAAAAGACGATCGGGGCCATTTTCTTCGGTCCTGGTGCATGAAGGAGTTTTCCCAGGCGGGCATTGATTTTGTTCCAGTTCAGACAAACATCGGCTTCAGCCGGCTGAAAGGAACAACGCGGGGCATACATTTGCAGGTGAGCCCGGCGCTTGAGGCAAAGCTGGTTCGCTGCACCAGGGGATCGCTTTTCGACGTCGTGGTGGACCTGAGAGAAAACTCACCCACGCGAAACAAATGGTACGGCATTGAACTCCGGGCCGATAACTACCGGATGCTCTATATCCCCGAGGGCTGCGCGCACGGATACCAGACCCTCGAGGATGATACGGATTTGTACTACATGACTTCGCAATACTTTACACCGAGCGCGGCAACAGGTGTCCGATTTGACGATCCTGCGTTCGGAGTTGACTGGCCTCTAACACCAACTTCAATTTCCGAACAGGATCTAAACTGGCCATTGATTGGCGAAGGGAGTTCACGATGATTGTTGATACTGCGTTGCTGGAGCGCGAGAAATCAGGCAAGCCCATCCGTGTTGGCGTAATCGGAGCGGGCGCCGCAGGCCGCGCGATTGCGTTGCAGATGGCAACACCACCTAAAGGGATCAGGCTTGCCGCAATCGTAAATCGCACACGCGAGCACGGAGAACGCGCGTTTCGAGAGGCAGGCATCAGCGAATGGCGTAATGTGCAGTCGGCCCGGGAAGCGGAAACGGCCATCAACCAAGGCGTTCCTATTCTCACCGACGATCCTTCAGTCGTGACCAGTTGCGCAGCCGTCGATTTGATCATCGAGGCCACAGGAACCATCGAATACGCAACTCGCCTCGTCCTGGACGCATTCCGTCATGGCAAGCACGTTGTGCTGGTCAATGCCGAGCTCGATTCGTTTCTTGGTCCCGTTCTAAATTCGAAGGCTGAACGCGCTGGAGTCGTTATTACGCACACAGACGGAGAAGAGCCAGGTGTGGCGATGACGCTGCTGCGCTACCTTCGCGCCACCGGCCTTCGGCCCGTCGCGGCGGGAAATCTGAAAGGCATGGTCGATCATTATCGGAATCCCGATACCCAGCGTGGTTTTGCCCAGAAATACGATCAGGATCCCAAAAAAGTCACATCCTTTGCCGATGCCTCCAAGCTGTCGATGGAAACAACGGTGCTCGCCAACGCAACCGGATTCCGCGCAGGCCGGCGCGGCATGTATGGGCCTCCCTGCGAACACGTTCGCGAGATTGCGAATCTTCTGCCGGCAGATCAAATGCTCTCTACAGGCCTGGTTGATTATGCGCTCGGCGCCGCTCCCTATACGGGAGCATTCGTCATTGTCTACGAAGACAACAAGCTCAAGCAGGCTCAAATGGGCTATGTCAAAATGGGCGACGGCCCGTTTTACGTCTTCTGCACGCCTTTCCATCTGCCCCACATTCAGATCGCTTCCACAATCGGCCGCGCCGTCATCTATGGGGACGCGACGGTTGCGCCGATTGCCGGTCCGGTATGTGAAGTTATTTCAATGGCCAAGCGCGACATGCGCGCCGGTGAGAGGCTCGATGGCATCGGCGGATTCTGCGCCTACGGCCTGATTGAAAACGCCGACACCGCGCGCAGCATCAACGCGCTCCCTCTGAGCTTGTCAGACGACTGCGTTCTCCGGCGCGATGTGAGAAAAGATGATGTGATCTCTTTCGCGGATGTCAACCTGCCAAACCGCGGAGTTGTCGATGAGTTGTGGAACGAGCAACTCGCCCTGTGGCCTCTCGCCGAACACGCTGCGGCAAGATAATTTCAGATCACAAAAACGATCACTACCAGGCAAGAGGATCTGACTTACTTCTATGATGCCCGATCGGAACTTCTGGAAAAATCGCCGCGTGTTTCTCACAGGCCACACTGGCTTTAAGGGCAGTTGGCTTTCGCTGTGGCTCGAGGCGCTCGGAGCCGATGTGACGGGATTCTCCCTGGCGCCCCCAACAACTCCAAATCTCTTTGAACAAGCGCGCGTTGCCCGCTCCCTGCACTCGATTGCCGGCGACATTCGCGATTTCGATCGAGTGAAGAGAGCTATCGAAGACTGCCGGCCTGAAGTGGTCATTCACATGGCTGCACAGACAATTGTTTCGCGTGGATACGACGATCCAATCGAAACATACTCCACCAATGTAATGGGAACCGTGAACTTGTTCGAGGCAATCCGCCGGCTCGATCTGCAGTGCGCGGTCGTAAATGTCACCAGCGACAAGTGCTACTACAATCGCGAGTGGGTGTGGGCTTACCGCGAGGATGACACGATGGGAGGCCACGATCCTTACTCGAATTCCAAAGCCTGCGCGGAACTGGTCAGCAGCGCCTATCGCGACTCATTTTTTTCTCCGGGCGCGCATGAGAGCCATGCTGTGGCGCTCGGAACAGCGCGCGCGGGAAACGTGATCGGCGGCGGAGATTGGACCGGCAACCAACTAATTCCTGATCTGATGCGTGCGTTTCTGGCCAAAGAGAGTTGCCTCATTCGGAATCCCTACGCGACACGCCCGTGGCAGTTTGTTCTGGAGCCGCTGCGCGGATACTTGCTCTTGGCCGAGCATTTGCTGGAAGCCCCCGAGACCTTTGCGGCAGGATGGAACTTCGGCCCAGCCGAAGACGACGCCCGGCCGGTTTCGTGGATAGCGGATGCGCTTGTTCGACTGTGGGGAGCCGAAGCGAACTGGACGCGCGATAGCGCCTCCCATCCGCATGAGGCGAACTTGCTTAAGTTGGATGCTTCAAAAGCAAAATCCCTTTTGAAATGGCGCTCACTGCTTCCACTCGATGAAGCGCTCGACTGGATTGTCACTTGGTATCGATGCTTCGAGCAAGAATCTGACCTGGGTAAGCTCACGCGAGCGCAAATCGAACAATACGAGACACTCGCTACGGAGCAGACCTCCTCAATCCAAAGCTCAATTGCAACGCAGCCCTTAATCACTGCCGGAGGAAGCGATGACTAATTACGCCGATCAGGAACAGCCGAGCAAATCCCGAGTTCTCTTGTTTTCACATAAGAACATCTACGACCAGGATGTCTGGAGGTGCCCTTTCAGGGAATTCGAGAGGATCATTCAGGAGGTCGACTCGGTTGATGTAATCGCCCCAAAAGCAAGGCCATCCTATCCGCTAGGCAAGCGCCTGGCGATGCGAGTGGGTGAAATTGCGCCCATACCCATTAATCCCGGCATTCCTGAAATCCGCATCGAAAAGGAGTACGACCTCTTCATTACAGTGTGCGAGAAAGTGTCGGAACTACTCCACATAAAAGCAATAAAGAATCTGCGTGAGAAATGCAAGAAGACCGTCTGCTGGATCCCCGAGTTCTATTTCAAGGACATTCATGTCTTTAAGAGCTGCATCGAAGTCCTCAAAGAATTCGATTATGTCATCTTTATGTTTGCGGCGAATGAGCCGTTCAAAGCGATCCTCAAGAATAAAAACCAATATCTGCCTGCTGGAATCGACACGCTGAATTTCTGCCCGTATCCAGATCTGCCGGAAAGATCCATCGACGTGCTCAGCATTGGCCGTCGCGCGCAACCCACGCATCAGGCGCTGCTCCGTATGGCTCGCGAAGACGGAAAGTTCTACGTTTACGACACAATCAATGCCCTCAATGCTTATAACCTCGAAGAGCATCGCTCAATGATGGCAAACCTGGCGAAAAGAAGCCGGTACTTCATCGTGAGTCCCGGCAAATTCGACGTGCCCGAAGAAACCGGCGGCGTGAGTGAATTCGGGTATCGATATTTTGAAGCTGCGGCGGCGGGCGCCGTCATGATCGGTATGCGTCCTTTCAATAATCCTGAGTTCGACAAGATCTTCACTTGGCCGGACGCGGTCATCGAGGTTCCGTTCACTTCCGATGCGATCGTTTCGGCGATTTACGAATTCGACAAGGAACCCGAGCGGCAAGAGGCGGTTCGACTCAGGAATATCACCGAATGCCTGCTGAAACACGACTGGGCATATCGCTGGGAATCTGTGTTGAATTGGGTTGGAATGCAGCCGATGCCGGCGCTTGAGGAAAGAAAACGCCTTCTGCGTGATAAATCCGGGCAGGTCGAAAATGCGTTTGGTCGCTACGAAACAGTTAAGAAGTAGCAGAATACCTAAGCCGTTTTAGGTTCCTCAGCTGTCAAAGGACGATCAATGCAATATTTGCACTCACATCCTGAGTCACCGGCGTTCGTGGAAAGCGGCTTTGGAGTTCACGCGAAGGGCGGTCCTCGAGCGGAGGACATTGCTGGGATAATTGGAGGCTGACGCGTGAACGGGACTGCTTTGCCCCTCAGGACTCTCGGCAATTCTGATCTCCGTTTGACACCCATCGGCCTTGGCACCTGGGCACTTGGTGGCGGCGGGTGGAAGTACTCTTTGGGCCCACAGGATGACAAGAAATCAATTGCTGCCATCCACTGCGCGCTCGATTTAGGCATTAACTGGATCGATACCGCTGGTCTTTACGGACTGGGCCACTCCGAAGAGGTGATAGCGCGCGCCTTGCAATCTTCGCCGCACAAGCCTTACATCTTCACCAAGTGTTCCTCGCGCTGGCGCGAAGATGGCGCGATGTATAACTCGCTAAAGGCCGATTCAC
>Ga0224559_1001973_pt1 | contig 10768 bp, 11 predicted proteins | sample 714S33034metaG_FD_180676 | JGI IMG/M metagenome (GOLD analysis project Ga0224559, IMG submission 180676) | Peat soil microbial communities from Stordalen Mire, Sweden - 717 S3 30-34 | ecosystem: Environmental > Terrestrial > Soil > Wetlands > Peat | place: Sweden: Norrbotten County, Stordalen... | reverse complement strand
GACTGGCCCATCGTGGAAGGTGGCCTTCAAGGATGGCGCGCCCACCAAGGCGGCTGAGGCCTTTGCAAACAAGGCCGGCGTCGCGGTGGCGGCTCTGGAAAAGGTGACCAACGCCAAGGGCGAGTACGTTGGAGCTACTGTGAAGCGGTTGGGGCGCGCGGCGTCTGAGTTATTAGCTGCCGAGTTACCCAAGGAAGTGCTGGGCCTTTATTGGGCTAAGAATATGTACTGGCGCGCGGGCAAGCCGGAGCGCTTTGTGCGGCCGATTCGCTGGATCGTTGCGCTGCTGGATTCGACGGTTGTTCCGCTGGAGATTGCCGGAATTTCTGCTGGAAATGTAAGTCGCGGCCACAGAATCTTGCATGGCGAAGCGCCGGTGGTAATTGACCAGCCCAAGAGTTACGCCGAGGCGCTGCGCGCAGCCAATGTACTCGTCGAAGTCTCCGAAAGAAGAGAAAAAATTCGCAAGGCGCTGGACGCTGCGACGCGGACGGTTGCAGGCGCAAAATGGCGCGAAGATGATCCGCTGATGGAAACTGTCGTTCATCTTACCGAGTGGCCTACAGTGATTCTGGGTAACTTCGAGACAGAGTACCTCGATCTGCCCGAAGAAGTTTTGGTCACGGTGATGCGCGACCACCAGAAGTATTTCGCCGTCGAGGGCGCGGATGGCAAGCTCTTACCGCATTTCCTCACCGTGCTGAACATTCAGGTGGACGAGGAAGGCTACGCGACAATCCGCCACGGCAACCAGAAGGTTCTGCGCGCCCGCTTCAAGGACGCCCGCTTCTTCTGGGAGTTTGACCAGAAGATTTCGCTGGCGGAGCGCGTCGAGAGTTTGAAGAATGTTACCTTCCAGAAGGAGCTAGGCAGTTACGCCTGGAAGACTGGAAAGAATCTTGCCGTCGTCCGGGAACTTGCCGTACCGGTCAAGCGCGCGGGCATCGAATTCGATGAGACCGCGCTGCTCAAAGCCACAGAACTCGCCAAAACCGATCTGACCACTGAGTTGGTTAAAGAGTTTACCGAGTTACAAGGAGTTATCGGTGGACTCTACGCAAAGGCGCAAGGACTGGGCGATAAGGTTGCACAAGCAATCTACGATCAGTACACACCAGCCTCCATTGAGGATGCAATTCCATCAACCGTTGAGGGCCAGTTGCTCGGTCTCGCAGATCGCATTCAAACGATTACTGCCATGTTTGGCATCGGCAATGCGCCTACGGGATCTAAAGATCCCTTCGCGCTACGCCGTGCCGCCAACGCCATCGTCAAAATTCTCGCGGAATCCGAGTTGCCGATAACAATAACGGATTTGCTTGCTTGGCAGATTGAGGGTTTGAACCGACTCGTATCCGCTGGTGCTGACACGAAACTAATTAGCTTCCTCCAGGAACGACTGAGCTTCTACTTGAAAGACGTGCGCGGCTTTGCGTACGACGTAGTCAACGCGGTGCTGGCCGCTGGAGCCGATGACGTGCGCGACGCAATTGCCCGCGCCAAAGCTCTTACGGAGGCGCGCGAGTCCGCCGATTTCGCGGCCATCTCCGCGGCCTTCAAGCGCATCAAGAACATTCTACGACAGGCTGAGGAAAAAGGCTTTGCCCTCGGCTCGCCGAAGGACGTCACTCTTGCGCTGGAGGCACAGCAGTTAGCCGATGCGGCTGCGCTGCTGGCTCCTGAAGTGGCGGCGCTGCGCAAGTTGCGCTTCTACGGGCAGGCGCTGGAGGCGATTGCCACGCTGCGACCGGTGGTGGACGCATTCTTTGATAAAGTGATGGTCCTCGATCCGGACCCGGCGATTCGCGGCGCGCATTTGGGGCTGATCGACGAGGTGCTGCGCGGCTTCTCCGGCATTGCGGATTTCAGCGAGATCGTCACTGCATAAAGGTCTTGATTCCCAGGTCTCAGAACCGGGATCTGGAGCATCCGCAACAATGGAGAATCGTTTTTGGTCCACATCGCCGATTCTGTCCCTGAACGCCTATGAGGGCTAGGCGGAGGGGTTTGCTTTGACGGCCCTGACGCTGCATCTGAAGAGCGTCGAGAAATAAATCTGCAATAGTGAGCAAAATTGAACAGATTGTTGTTTTGTATGCACATTAAAAAGTAATCAACCGTGAAATGGCGGTAAACTATGTTTGTTGGAGGGAAGATGTCTTTTTAGGTTCTCTTCGACGTTTTGATTTGATGCGTTCATAACGTGTTCAAGGAGATTAACCAATGCGTTTACAATGGCTTAGCTTTTTTATTCTGCCTCTTCTGGCACTCCCGGCCTATGCCGACTCCACCCTTGGAACCGCGAGCAGTTTTGCGGTTCTGGGCGCTTCCACGGTAACCAATACCGGCCCGACAACCATTACTGGAAATTTGGGAGTCTACCCGGGAACTTCGATCACAGGCTTAGGGTCCATTACGCTCAACGGGACAGTGCATCAGACGGACGCGGTCGCGGGACAGGCTCAAGGTCGCGGGACAGGCTCAAATCGATACGACCACTGCGTACAATCTCCTTGCGGGCATGTCGGTCATTCAGGACTTGACAGGTGAAAACCTTGGCGGGCTCACATTAACGCCGGGCGTCTATAAATTTGACTCCTCAGCTCAGTTGACCGGAACGCTGACACTGAACGCCGAGGGCAACAACGATGCAAAATGGGTGTTTCTGATTGGGAGCACTCTCACAACAGCGAGCGCGTCAGATGTAACCTTCATTAACTTGGGTTCCTCGCCGGACGATGGTCTGTTTTGGCAGGTTGGCAGCTCTGCAACGCTTGGCACCGGCACGGCATTTGAAGGGAATATACTTGCTGCAGACAGCATCACGCTGAATACCGATGCAACCATAGGCTGCGGTAGAGCCCTGGCGCAAACTGGCGCGGTGACGATGGATACAAACACGATCTCCAACAGCTGCTCGGGGGCGCTGGCGGATACCAACGGCTTGAGCGGCGGCTATGGCGGCAGCGAGCCCCCTCCCGTTCCAGAGCCTGGGAGCATCGCCCTTCTCGGTTCGGGGCTGATGGCTCTGACTGGGCTGGTACGGCGCCAGCGGCGAGGATAGACCCTTCCTAACCATGGCGGAGTCCGTGTCTAACTCACCCGCCTCAACCGCGCTTTGCAATCACTTGGCGAATCGGTTCGTTGTCGGCATAGACGCGCCACTCCGCCACTTTGCCGTCTTCGATCACGGCCCTTAAAGCGGCCGGTGTCCGCCAGCGGTTTTCTTCTGATAGCTGGCCATCTGGCGCATAGGTTCCTCCCACCACGCCCAGCATCACAACCACTGGCCCATCACAAAAAGTCTCCTCGATTTCAATCGCGTAATCCGGGACCATGCGGAAATATCCCGCCCAACCGGCGCGCATGGTCTCCGTGCTCTCCGTAACCCCGCCCAGCGAGTCAACAAAACGGTGGTTCGGCGTCATCCACTCAGCCAGCGCATCCACATCCTGGCGATTGATGGCCTTCACGAATGCTAACGCAACAACTTCAGGCTCATTTTTCATGGAATTATTTTACGCGTTTTTCCTCAAATGCCCGTTTCGCCCAATTTTTTTCGCGCTGGAACCAGAACGCCTCCCGCAACGTATAAATGAAGAATGGCGGAGAGTTGCGCGGACTCTCGCCTTGGGAGGTTTCACGTGGCTGCAAGCCGCAAAGGCAAAAAGTTCTGGATCTGGCTGGGAGTTGGCATCTTTTTCGTGTTGCTGCTGCTGGGCATTGGGTTGAAGCATCTGGTCTCCGGCACGTCAATTGACCCCAACAAGATCGCCAAGGTGACGCGCGGCGATGTGGCGCGGTCGGTGGTGGCTACGGGCAAGATTCAGCCGATCACCAAGGTCGAAGTGAAGTCCAAGGCCTCGGGCATTGTGGAAAAGCTCTTTGTGGACATCAATTACAAGGTTCAGAAGGGTCAGCAGTTGGCGCAGCTCGATCAGCAGGAGATTGTGGCGCAGGTGGAGGCGCAGCGCGCGCAACTGGCCGCCGCCCAGGCCAACGTGGCCACATACGAGGCCAATATCGAGCAGGACAAGGTGAACGCCAGCGCGCCCGACCTTCCCATGTATAAAGCCACGCTGGACCGCAACAAAGAAATGCAGAAGGAAGGCGTGGTTAGCCGGCAGGCGCTGGACGACGCCAACAAGGACTACCTGGCCGCGCTGACCCGGCGCGACTCGTCCAAGGCGCAGATCGGCGTGGACACGGCCAAACTGAAGCAGGCGCGGGCGCAGGTGATGCAGGCGCAGGCGGGGCTGAAGCAACTGGAAGAGCAGTTGAGTTACACCACGATTGTGGCGCCGATGGACGGTGTGATTCTGTCGCGCGATGTGGAGATTGGGGACGCGGTTAGCTCGATTCTGGTGCTGGGTTCGACGGCCACGCTGGTGATGACCGAAGGCGACATCAACGAAGTGTATGTGCAGGGCAAGGTGGACGAGGCGGACATCGCGCACGTCTATATGAATCAGCCGGCGCGCATCAAGGTGGAGAGCTTCCGCGACCGGGTCTTCAACGGCAAAGTCACGAAGATTGCGCCTCTGGGCGTGGAGAAAGACAACGTGACGACCTTCGAGGTGCGCGTCTCGATTGACAATCCGGGCGGCGAATTGAAGGCTAATATGACGGCCAACGCGGAGATTATTCTCGACGAGCACAAGGGCGTGCTGATGGTGCCCGAAAGCGCCGTGATTTATGACAACCAGAAGAATGCGTCGGTGGAGATTCCCGACAAAAAGCAGAAGGAAGGCAAGCGCAAAGTGTCGGTCAAGGTGGGCTTGTCGAATGGCTCGGTGACCGAGTTGCTGAGCGGGTTGAAGGAAGGCGAGCAGGTGGTGTTGCAGCAGTGATCAGTGGTCAGTGGTCAGTGGTCAGTGGTCAGTGGTCAGTGGTCAGTGGTCAGTGGTCAGTGGTCAGTGGTCAGTGGTCAGATGAATCGTATGCAGACTAAGCGGCAAGTCAAGAGCTTTTTTAAGGAAACCCAAACTGCTTGCGCAGTTGAGATGTTACTGTTCACTGACCACTGTTCACTGATCACTGTAAAAGGAGCACAATGAAAAAACTTTGGATGGCGGCAGCAGCATTGGCGTTGGCGGCTCTTCCGGCTTTGGGCGCGGAGGCTACCTTTGAGCGCACGCTCCAGGTGAGCGGGCACGTGGAATTAACCGTTCAGACCGGTTCGGGCAACATTCATTTAACCCGCAGCTCGGGCAACCAGGTTCACATCTGGGGCAAGGTGAAGGCGAACTGCTGGGGAATCAACTGCGCCAGTGAAGAGAAGGTCAAGGAGATCGCGGCCAATCCGCCCATCGAGCAGACGGGCAGCATCGTCCGCATCGGCGCGCGCCACGAGAATCTGCACAATATCAGCATCGACTATGAGATTCAGGCACCGGAGAATGCGTATCTTGACGCCAGCTCCGGCTCGGGCAACGTGACCGTGGAGGGCGTGGGCGAGAACGCCAAGCTCTCGACCGGCTCTGGTAACATTCACGCCACAGGGCTGCATGGCGGCTTCGCGGTTGACACCGGTTCGGGAAACATCTACGCCGAGCAGACCGGCGAGGGCTTTGTGAAGGCGGGAACCGGCTCCGGCAACCTGGAACTGCGCAATCTGCGCGGCGGACTGAATGCTCATACGGGTTCGGGAGACATCAAAGCGGGCGGCGCACCGACGGGCGATTGGAAGCTGGGGGCAGGCTCCGGCAATATCGATCTCTGGATCGGCAATGCGCCGGTGACGCTGGACGCCTCGACCGGCTCGGGCAGCATTCATACCGATCAGGAGATGCTGACGCACGGTTCATCGGACCACCATCACGTCGAAGGCAAGATCAACGGCGGCGGGCCGACGGTGCGGGTCGAGACGGGGTCGGGCGATGTCCGAGTGCATTGACAGTTCACAGTTCTCAGTTCACAGAGATCAGTTATGATGTGAGCGATGAGTGAGAGAGGCAAACAGAAGCAGCGCAGATTCCAGGCTCACGAAAGCGCGCGGATGGACGCGTTGAACGGGCTGCCGCTGGCTTATTTCTGGCAGCGGTGGCTGGGGCATTGGATCGACCTCATTCTTGTGATTGCACTGTGGGCGCCGCTGGAGTTTCTCTGGCGGCACTTTCTTTTTCATGAGGATGATATTCATATTCTGTGGGATTATCACGAGCTGGGGAACGTCCTGGCGATGTTTCTTTACTGGGGGCTGTTCAATTACTTTGGCAATGGCCGGACTCCGGGCAAGTGGATCGCGCGGACGCAGGCCGTCTCGCTGACCGGCGAGCGAATGGGCCTGTGGCAGTCGTTTGAGCGCGGGGTTGGGTACGGCGCGGCAGTGCTGGAGGGCGGCGTGGGCTTCTTGCAGTACTTCTGGGATCGCAACCGGATGTGCGCGCAGGACCGGCTGGCGGAGACGATTGTCGTGGACAGGCGCAAGCGGGCGTATACGGCGGAAGATGCTGACCAAGGCCTGACGGAATCTATTCAAACTGAATCGGTTGAGATTCAGAAGCTTTGACCGGAAGCTACAGGCACACATCGGCTTGTTCACCGTTCCGGCCTGCCAGCGAAAACCTGCCTCGATTTGATCTATAATCTATTTGAGGTTTCTCCATGCTGACCGAAACACAAATCGCGGATGTGTGGGAAGGCCAGGTTTCCGCCGAAGTGCGATCCTTGTATTTTGGCGATCTTGCGAGCGATTATTCCCGGCGCAAGCAATGGATCACCGGCTTCTCGTTCTTCCTTTCCTCAGGAGCTGCTGCTACTCTGATCGCCAAACTGCCGGTGGTGTTTCCTATCGCGCTTTCCATCATTGTGGCCCTCATCACCGCCTACGCCGTCGCCGTCAATCTGGATTCGAAGATCAGGACTATGGCCAAGCTCCATTACGCATGGAATCAGATCGGCAGCGATTACCGGCGCTTATGGAACCATACCTATAGCGAAGAGGCTGAATCCGAGCTTGCCGATATCCAGCTCCGCGAGTTGGAGTTTTCCCAACTGGCGACGACAGACGCTCCGAACGACCCCAAGCGGATGCAACACTGGCAGGATCAGGTATTTAGACTTTATCGACTGGAGACCGCATGAGCTTTTCGAAGAACGCTGGAGTTAAGGATAGTTGGCCTCCGATGCCCAAGCCAGTGCCTCCACCGCCTAAGCCACCACCACCACCGCCGCCACCACCTAAGAAGTAGTGTGGCGCAATTGGCCATGTGTGGCTTGCAATTAGCCTCTATCCAAGACGGCCCGATTAAACTAGAAGTATGGTTCGCATCCTTCGCCCGATTCCTGTGGAACAACTGAAGCTGCTGGTCTTCGATCTGGATGGCACGCTGATCGACTCGGCGCAGGATTTGTGCAACAGCGTCAACGCGACTCTGGAATACGAAGGGCGCGCGCCGCTGGCCGATGAGGTGGTGGCCGGCTACATCGGCGACGGCGCGATTATGCTGATACGGCGGGCGCTCTTTGGGCAGGAGGCGGCCGAGAGCGGCGCGCCGGTGGACGAAGAGCTGCTTAAGCGCGCCTACGACTACTTTCTGGCCTACTATCGCGAGCACAAACTGGACTTTACGTACGCCTATGACGGAGTTCTGGAGGCGCTGGCCGCGTTGCGCCGCTTCCATGAGCATCCCGACGGGCCGGCGCGGCTGATGGCCGTGCTGACCAACAAGCCGGTTCGCCCGGCGCAGGCGATTTGTGAGGCACTGGGGCTCGCGCCGTTTTTCCTGCACATCTACGGCGGCAACAGCTTCGCCACCAAAAAGCCCGATCCGGAGGGGCTGCGCGCGCTGATGAGCGAGGCTGGCGCGCAGCCCGAGGAGACGGTGGTAATCGGCGACAGCCAAGTGGATGTGGAAGTGGCGCGCAATGCCGGGGCGTGGTGCGTTGGGTGTACCTTCGGGCTTGCGCCGGAGAGCCTGGAGGCCCACCCGCCGGACGTGCTGGTGGATTCGCCCGCCGATTGGACGGCGGCGCTGAGTCCCATAACACTCCGTGCCCCATCCATTTCACGTATTTTGTGAAATGGGTGGGAATCCATGAACCCGTTCTCTCTCATTCTTAGTGCATCAATCCATCTAAAGCCGTAACCTGAATCTATGGACACGACCACCGCTCCCCCGCGCCCTCTTCGCATCGTCCTTCCGGGCGGCAGCGGCCAGGTGGGCCAGATGCTGGCGCGGCACTTTCAGGAGCAAGGCCACAATGTGACGGTGCTGACCCGCGGGCCGTATTCCGCGCCCTGGCAGTCCATGTACTGGGACGGGTTGAGCGACGGCGATTGGACCGCGACGCTGGAGGGCGCGGACCTGTGCATCAATCTGACCGGGCGCAGCGTGAACTGCCGCCAAAACGCGGCCAACCGGCAGGCGATTTATGAGTCGCGCATTCATAGCACGCAACTGCTGGGCCGGGTGATTGCCGGGCTGAGCGCGCCGCCGCGGGTTTGGATAAACGCTTCGGCGGCGACCGTCAACCCACCGGCGCTGGACGCGGAGGGTGTGGATTTGCCGGTAGCGGAAGCGGTTTTTGACTTGATGATCCCGCACGATGGCATTGCGAAAAACGACCGAAAAGCAACCGCAGGTCCTTCGACTTCGCTACGCTTCGCTCAGGATGACAGAGTTTTTAGTTCAGACTCGCTTCATGCCGGATCAACACGGGAAAAGACATCCAATGAACCATGGGCCGTGCGGCGGGGCTTTTCCGCGCGCGTGGCGCGTGATTGGGAGGCGGCTTTCTTTGCAGCCGAGACGCCCAGCACGCGCAAGATAGCTCTGCGCAGCGCCGTCGTGTTCAGTCCTGCGCCGGGCAGCGCCTTTGGCGTGCTCTCGAATCTGGTGCGCTTCGGCCTGGGCGGCACGCAGGGCAGCGGACACCAGTTCGTCTGCTGGATTCATGAGGCCGATTATGCGCGGGCGGTGGATTTTCTTGCCGCCCGCGAGGATTTGCAGGGTCCGTTCAACCTGGCCGCGCCCACGCCGCTGCCCAACCGCGCGTTCATGGCGGCGCTGCGCTGGGCCTGGGATGTGCCCAACGGTTTGCCCGCGCCTTCGCTGGCGATTCGTCTGGGTGCAATCTTTTTGCGCACTGAGCCGGAGCTGGTGCTCGGAAGCTGCCGCGCCGTTCCCAAACGGCTACTCGACGCGGGCTTCGAGTTCGAGTTTCCGGAGTGGGCCGAGGCTGCGGAAGACCTTGTGCGCCGATGGAGGAACATGGAGTAGGGAACATGATTCCCTACTCCCTACTCCCTAATACCTGCCTTTTCACTTGGCCGGCGGCGTGATGTCGGTGATCGGCAGGTCGATGTGGCCGAGGAGAATCTCGAAGCGGCGCTGCTCTTCTTTCTGGTAAGTCACCTGATCGGGCCATAACAGCTTGATGAAGGCCTCTTCGTCGGGGTTGGCGGTGGTGGCCACGGTCGAGTTTTTGTAAACGATGGTGACGCGATAGTCCCAGCGCAACTCTTCCGAAACATGGATCGTCGGCGATTCGATCTTCACGGAGAGAATGCGTCCGGTGGCCTGAATCTTCTTGAGCAGCGGAAAGTGGTTCTTGAGGAAGAGCTGCAGGAACTCGGTCTGATGGCCCCATTGGCACTTGTAGTAGTACTCGACGGTGTAGGGCCGGTCGGCTCCACTCTGCGGCGGTGCGCCCTGGGCCACGAGCGGAGCGGCCACTGAGGCGGTGAAAGCGAGGGCGAGAACGGCGAGTAGAATGCGGCGCATGGAACCTCCTGGATTAAGACGATTGTAGCGTGAAACTGCTTTCCTGATGAAAAAAGCTGATTTTGGTTCGTAGATTTTTCTATTCCCTATTCCCTACCCCCGCGCCATGCGCAGCATCGCCCAGGTGAGGACGCCGGTGACGGAGACATAGAGCCAGAGCAGGAGGGTCCAGCGGGCGATCTTGCGGTGCTGCGGAATGCGACCGGTGAGCGAGAAGAAGAAGGTGACCAGGATCAGCGGCAGCGCCACAATGGCCAGAAGGATGTGGCTGGCCAGCAGCGGCAGGTAGATGGATCGTAGAGCCGCGTGGGCGGGGTAGCGGACATCGCCATGCAGCGCGTGGTGGAGAATGTAGCTAACCAGAAAAAGTGTGGAGAATGCAAAGGCGGTGAACATTGCCGCGCGGTGGGCCGCAATGCGGCGGGCGCGGATGAAGGTGTAGCCGATGAGCAGCGCTACGGCGCTGAGGCCGTTGAGCAGCGCGTTCAGTGCGGGCAGAAAACTGAGGCGGGCGTTGGCCTGGTCGGCGGCGGGGTGGAGATAGATCAGCCAGAAGAGAAAAACCGTGGCCGCCAGGCTGATGGCGAGAATGACGGCGATGGCTGGGCGGGTCTTCGATTGTGGGACTTCTGTCGTCATGGTTTCCTCATGAACATCAACTATGAGGTTCGTGGTATCCCACCCTAGCCGCAAAAACAAGAACGCGGTGAGGGTGGGGCACCCAGAGATTCCTATACTCACCCAAAGATTCCTATTCTCACCCAATAATTTCTATACTTTCGCGACGGCGCAGAGCATCAGCGCGGTGAAGAGCAAGGGCAGGTAAAGAACGCTGATTTTGAGCAGGTCGCGGGCAATTCTGCGGCTTTCGTCTTCGTCCTTGACGCGCAGGATGCGGGCGAAGCGGATGGTGTAGGCGAGATAGAGCAGGCCAAGCAGCGTGGCCAGGATGGCGTAGGTCAGATTGGCCTCGCCCAGCCACCAGGGCGCAAGGCTGACGGGGATCATCAGCACCGCGAAGAAGAGCGCCTGAACGACGG
>Ga0224559_1001971_pt1 | contig 10774 bp, 7 predicted proteins | sample 714S33034metaG_FD_180676 | JGI IMG/M metagenome (GOLD analysis project Ga0224559, IMG submission 180676) | Peat soil microbial communities from Stordalen Mire, Sweden - 717 S3 30-34 | ecosystem: Environmental > Terrestrial > Soil > Wetlands > Peat | place: Sweden: Norrbotten County, Stordalen... | reverse complement strand
AGCAGTAAGGGCTACAGGGTTTTGCATTCGAAGAATTTGAGCGCATACAGCGGGCCCCGGATGGAGGACCATCTCCGGTTGGGACACTACCCACAGATCTTCAGTCGGAGTGGTTTGAGTGGCTCGACGAGAACGCGCATGTCACTCTCAACGAGATGGTCTACCATTCAGGTCGTATCGTCTTATCGTAGGCTTGCAAAAGAATTTCCGCGGGATGAATTGCTTTGTAGCTGGTTCCATGTTCAATTTGCATCTGACAGGTGGCGCACTCGGTGGCAACCATCTGCGGATGCGCCGAATCGATGCTCGCGAATAGCTCTTTGCCTATCCCCATGGAAACCTCGTACTTCTCCTGCTTGAATCCATAGGTGCCAGACATGCCGCAGCAACCGGCATCGATATCCTCAACCGTGACGCCGGGAATCATGCGCAACAAGTGATACCACGGACGCCCGATGCCCTGCGACTTCTGATGGCAGGGCGCGTGATAAGCCAGCCGCAGATTGGTTTGCTGGAAGCTGGTGTTGAGCTTTCCCTCATCCGACTGCGCGATGAGCAATTCTGCAAGATCGAATGTGCTGTTCGCGATCTTTTGCGCCGCACCGGCAAATTCCTTATCATCTTCAAATACGCCGCCGAATCCAGTCTTGAGCATGTGCCCGCAGCTTGAGCAGGCGGTTACAATGCGTAGTCCTGCATCAACTTGAGGGGTCAGTGCCTTAATGTTTGCCCGGGCAACTGCGCGTGCCGCCGCCACATCGCCGTTGGCTATGGCTGGTACTCCGCAGCACTCCGTGGACGCAACCTCCGTGGCGATTCCGTTCCGCGCGAGAAGATCGATCACTACACGCCCCAGGTCCGGCCGGTTATAACGTATGAAGCAGCCGGGAAAAAACACTACGCGCTGCTGCTCGTTGCCAGTGAGCGCGGGGCTGTGCAGATTTGGCTGCGTGTACTTAGGGAATACTCGCTTCGGCGTGATCTGCATCATCTTCGACATCAGATAACGTGCCGGCTTCAGCGAGAGCGCAAAGTTGGAGAGTATGGGAACAATGGTCGTGAGCTTGCCCAGCAAGCCGGGACGCGCGAACCACCAGTCGCGCAGGGCGCGGATAAGCGGTTTGTGGTGCGCTGCCTTGGCGTGCGCGATCATCTCGGAAACATTCACCTGGTGGGGACACACGAGATCGCAGCGATGACACCCCAGACAGTATTCCAGCCATTCTGTGTCGGTGAGAATACCTTCGCGACGCAGGCGCTCCAACTCCGGGCCCAGGCGCTTGGGACCGGGATACTGGAGATGAACGGCCAACACCGGGCAAACCGTGTTGCACAGTGAACACTTCAGGCAGTTATCAATCGCAAGGTCATCGTGCCGCATGGTTCCCTCTTGTAGACGCCGCGAGACTTCCAGCGCGGTAACCCGTAAGAATATGCGTGACGTCGCCAATGTCACCAGTTCCAGATTGCGGTAGTGAACCGGCAACGAAGATATTGCGCGCCATCACAGAGCCAGTCGAGTTGAGTGGTTGCATCTGTTGATCGCGGCCGACATATTCAATGCCCAGAGGGCTGGCAGAGCGACGGCCTGTTGCCAGCACCGCACTTTCGCAATGCAGATTCAACGTACGGCCCGGGCTCGCAATCGTCATCCCCGTGCATAAGCCATCGTGCATCTCCATCTTCTCGACGGGAAATCCGCGATAGAGCTCCACGCCGATATTGTGAAGATATTTTTCCAGATGATGGAAGACGCGCAGGCCGGGAATGGATGGCGGCAGAGTGGATATTTCACTTAGCGAGCAACCGATTTCTCTTTCGAATTGGGCCGTCAGCGCAACGGATGAGTCCAGTCCTAACATGCCGGGCACGAGAATGCGAGCAAAGCCGGCTGCAGCCTTGCGCAGGGCGCTGACAAGTTCCGCGCGAAAGTCAGGATCACGATCGAAGCTCTGCGCAATACGCAAGGTGGTCACGGGAATTCCCATTTTGCGCGAGAGAGAGATTTGGCGCGCTTTATATGTACCGCTGGATTTGAGGAGGCGCGCCTGCTCCGTGAGCCGATCGGCCATAAAATTTTCATCAAAGCTGGTTAGCCCACGCACGCCGGCAATCGCGGTGGAGACTCCGTCGCGAGGCTCGGCATTCCAAAGAGGAAGAGGCGCGAGTGCAACGCTTTGGAGTTCGCCAAGGACAGATGGCAGAGAACGCGCGGCCGAGATGTCTCCCGCAAACGGGCAGCCTGCAAGGCGCGCCATCTCGCAAAAGAAAGTGATTGCCTCTCTCAGGCCGGGTTCCGCGGATACCTGCAGGATCTCCTGCGCCTTCACCCATCCGGGTCCCGTGACAAACGATCCAGGTCCGGTCGCAACCAGCGCAACTTTCAGGTTACGATGAGCGGCCACACCTGCCGCGGTAAGTCCGGAGATTCCCGCGCCCACAACAATTACATCGTAGCGATCAGTTCCCATCTTGCTTACCTGAGTTCGCGCAGAATGGATGGTCTGCGCCGTAGAGAGCGTGGTTGAGGTCCAACTGCTCGACCTGCATGCCTTGGTGAATGAAGGATTGCCCCTTCGCGCGCTCATGAAGATACGCGGAGAATTCGGTGGCAGCCTCTGATGCCGTCCAGCGATGAGTTCTGAAGCCGGCGAGCATCGCCTTGTATCCGCAGAACGTACCCTGGCACGGGCCGAAACCGAGACGCGTTCGCCGGCCAACATCGCCGATGGTGTAAGTAGGAGTTGGAGTGGCGCTGCCAAGGACATATTCCAATTCACCGCGAGTTACAAGCTCGCACTCGCAGACAACCTCGGCCATCTCGGGTCGCGATTCAATCGCCTGAATGACGCGATCCGCTTCGGGGCCCAGACGGCACACCATCTTTTCCGCAACCGGCAGCGGCAACAAATGGATTGCGCGCCGATGCGTCATGCGATCCATTGCAGGTCGCAAGGGTTCCTTGCCGGTTGTACATTCTGCCTTGATTCCGAGTTTCTGCGCTACGCAATCGCATGTTACCTCGGCCATCAGGCGATAGGTGGTGAGCTTGCCGCCGACAATCGAAACAAAACCGCTCACTCCGTCCCGCAACTCGTGATCGAGCAGCGCAAAGCCGCGGCTGATCTCGCGGCCTTTTGCGGCCTCCCTGGCCTTGGGCACATACAAAGGCCGAACTCCGCAGAAGACGCGCAGCAGGCGCGCATCCACCAGTCCAGGAATCATTTCATCGCCTAGACGCAACAGATGATCAACCTCTTCAGTAGAAGCGGTCAATCCCTCCGGGCTGGGCACGCGAATCGAAGATGTGCCCAGGATGCACACCGGGCCGGCAGGAACCAGAATGTCGGCATCGCTTGATTTGCGGCAACGATTGATGACGCGGTGATTCAGCCGGTGATTGAGAACCAGCAATGCGCCCTTGTCACAGCGAATAGGCACTTCGACACCGGCTAGCGTCGCGATATTCTGCGCCCAAGCTCCCGCTGCGTTGATCACCACCTCGCAGGATATTTCGTCTTCTTCACCACTACGCGTATTGCGATAACGAACTCCGCATACACGCCCATTGGCTGTGCGAATGGAAGTTACTTCGCTGTAAGTTTGAAAGCGTCCGCCGCGCGCGACAGCCGCCTCAAGATTTGCCAGCACCAGCCGGAAGACATCGACATGTGCATCCGGACAAGTAAATGCGCCGAGGATGTTTGTTGCCAGGTTCGGTTCCTGCTCGCGAGCTTCTTCCGGGCTCAGCCGCTGGCTGCTGATGCCGGCTGCTTGGGCAGCGCGCCACCACTCTTCAAAGAATGAAGGGTCATCCTGTGCGCACTGGACAAACAGCCCGCCGACATCATCCACACAATGAGGAGCAATCGCCTTGATTATGCGGTTTTCCTCGACACACTCGCGCGCTGTATCAGGATCCTTGACGGCATAGCGACCACCGGAATGAAGCAGACCGTGACAACGCCCGGTGGCGCCATGAGCGATGTCTCCCTGCTCCAATAGAGTCGCGGGGATGCCGCGCAGACTCAAGTCCCAAAGAATGCCGGCCCCCGTCGCACCTCCACCGATAATGACAACCTGCGTCGGTTCCATGCCATGCCTTTCAAGTTGACAGCTAACTTATCGAATCGCAAACACCCGGCGACACGTACGAACTTTGTACTCCAGGTACGAACCCCTGGGCACCGACCGAATTGGATCTGCGGAAGAAAAACAGGAGCGGAGCCAGCCAAGAAATGCGACGCGTTGACGGTGCCCTACAGGATCCCATGTCCCGGTGTCCTGATGGAATCGATTGGCCAGAATAAACAGTAAAAATCGAATCTCATACCGTTTTTCCGCCTAAGCCCATCTGAGCCAAACGTCAACAAACTTTATCCAGTGCTCATTGTGACAAATATCAGGAAATCTGGATGCAATTCAGAAAGGAAGGAGCCTGAGCCTTGAGTAAGATACCGGAAGACGTGCGCAAGGATCGGACTGCAGCCACTCTGAACGCAAAAACCAGTTGCCCACGCAGCACTTGGTCCTGACTTCTTCTGCAGCATCCAAATATCCGTTCGTGCTGTCTCAGGCACTCTTCACGAAACGGCGTCGGACTAATTAACTTAATAGTATCTCTCTCTTAAACAAACAATGTCAAGCTATTGCGCGGCATAGCTCAGGCGAAACTTTGAGGTCCTTGAAATAGCCTGGAAAATATATATTCGCTGCAAACAAAGAGACTTCCGACGCTACCTTTATCGAGTCGCGCGCAGGCTTGACGGTTGAGTACACAGCACATTGCTTCTGTTGCTTGGAAGAGCCTATAATAAATTATTGGCGGTAAAACCTGATTAATGAAGTTTTGAAGGCACAATCGGCTGTGTATCCAGATAACATTAATAGCCAGTCTGATGACCTGAAGGAGAACGGAAATATATCATGCAGGCACTACTAACACCCCTAAGAACCTACTTTCGCGAAACTCCTATCATTCCCTCCGTTCGCCACATTGAAAACCTTGATCAGGCAATTGCCGCGCACGGCAAGATCATTTACCTGCTCACGGGCGATCTTGAAAGCTGTCCGGCGATGATCCAGAAGATTCTTGCCTCCGGCAAACTCCCCATCGTCAATCTTGACCTACTCAGCGGCTTCTCGCGCGATAAATTCGCCGTGAACTATCTAAAACACTGTGGCGCTAGCGGCATCATCTCCACGCACCTGGACCCATTACGCCATGCGCATACGATCAATCTCTATGCAATCCAACGTACGTTTCTGCTGGATAGCGGCGCCAGAAATACCATCACGAATCAGTTGAAAAACACGCCGGTGGACGCGCTTGAAGTTTTGCCTGCCCCGGTTGCACCAAAGCTTCTGGATAGTGTACGAGCTATTTCGCTGGATATCCCGGTAGTGGGCGGAGGACTGATCTGGACTCTGAAGGAAGCTGAAGATCTTTTATTGCAAGGCCTTGATGCGGTCTCCGTCAGCGATCCGCAGATGTGGATTAGTTAGGAACCAAGCCCTTTATAGGAACCTGGTTCCAATCGCCTGAAAGCTAAGGCCCACCAATCCGCTCATCCATGCTGAGTTATATGGCTCTGGACTACTCTCCAGCATCCTGGCCAGAAACCTTGGGCGGTTCAATCTCCTCAGCTCTACGCGGCGATAGCTTCCACATCCACGAGAGCAGCAAAATACCCATGAAAGCTGATGCCATAATCGCATACAAAGCAACATTCCAGTTATGATATCGGTCAACCAGTATGCCAATGCCTTTACTCTCTGTCACACGCCCCAGGTAACCAAATAACCCAATAAATCCGGCCGCAGTGCCAACCGCTTTCTTTGATGTGTAATCGAGGGCGCTTACCACCAGCAATAAAATGGCCGGATATACAAAGAACCCAATAACGCCAAACAAAACCATATCTATCCATAATTTATTGTCAGGACTATAAATGATGCCGAGATAAGCAAGAAAGACAGGAATCATGCAGAAGACGCTGATCATTCCGCGGCGTCCGCCTACTTTATCGGACAACCAGCCCATTAAGACTGTACTGAAGATGGCAGAAAACTCCAGCGCAGCTGTACTGCCCCCTCCCTCAACCAAGCTGGCGTGCTTTACCTCTTGCAAGTAGTACGGCCCCCAGTCGAGCATGCCATACCGGGCTATGTATACGAAAAAATTGGCAGCGGCAAAGAGCCAGATATATGGATTCTTCAGAATGTAGTTGATCAGTAAGTCGCGTGTGCCCAGTTCCTTCTCGCTATCTTTCGTTGCAACAACAGGATAGTCATTGCGGTATTCCTCGATCGGCGGCAGCCCCATGGATTGAGGCGTGTCCCGAAGCCTTACAAGAAGATAAATTGCACATATAACCGCCAGTATCCCGGGCACATAAAACGCAGAGCGCCATCCCAGCATCATGGTGCTTTTTGCGACAATGATTCCTGTTAGTCCCCCGCCAACATTTTGAGCTACATTCCAGAATGCAAATTTAGTTCCTCTCTCGCGGATACTGTACCAGTGCCCAAGAGAGCGGCCGCAAGGAGCCCATCCCATGCTCTGAAATAGCCCGTTCAAGCCCCAAAGTGCCAAATGCAGTGGGTAACTATGCGCAGTTGCGAAAGCAAAGTTACAGAAGGCAGTCAGCAACAATCCCATCGGCATGAAGTAACGCGGGTTGCTGCGGTCGGACCATGCACCCATGAAGAATTTTCCGATGCCATAGGAGATGGCCGTAATGGCCAGCATATTCCCAATCTGCCCTTTGCTGTAGTGAAGCGACTCACCCATTTCCTTAGTAACTATTGGGAGATTGTTCCTGACGAGGTAGAAGATGGCGTAACCAATAAAAGTGGATTCCATAATCTGCCAGCGCATTTTAGGGTAGAGTCGTTTAACTTGCGCCTCTGGCAGCCTGTCAATATGCGTAGCTGGCTTTAAAAATGGAAGGTTCCAACTCATGAATAACCTCTCTACTGATGAGATTGATGCGCTCAGATCATAAACAATTGGATTAAGCTTCGACCATCCCATCTGCCTCAATTTCCGCAGCGCATTGCATAATTAGAGCAAAGCGTAAAGGGAGAAAAGGACTTTATGGCGAAGGCTACAGCCTAAAATCTATGGCTTTCCACCGGCATGCAGAGGCGCACGCAGGCTATCCGGAGTAAAGTCACTATCGAGCAGGCTAAGAGATTCAGTCAAGTAGTAAGTTCGGATCGCGGGATACTTAGCCTGCACCAAGAGCAGTGTGCGAAAGTCGAAGCTTTGTACGTCAGCTCGATCTTCCATGTGATATGCCTGAATGAATCCGCAAAGCGTATCGACAAAAACCTCCGGGCTTACAGTCTTGTTGGGCGCAAAGGCCGCAGGCGGAAACTTGCCGGAAGCCTGGGCCTCAGCCTCTGTCTTTCCCTGCGCAACCGCGTCCATCTTTGCGGCAGAGTAGCCCTTAGGCAGAATCTTGGTTTCTAGATTAAAGTGGACGCGCTCCGCAGTGCGTGTGCGAGCAGCGGCATCCGGATTTGACTTCCCTGCGCCGTTCCGGTACCAGTCTGCGTAAAAGTTTACAAAACGAAATAACTGAGCCGCATTCGTCGGCGCATATGGACTTATCATGTGTTCCTGCGCTGCAAAAGCAACGCTGACGGGCGACAACGCCAAATCGTTCTTCTGGTCCGGACCGAAGTGGAGTTTGTCGCAGATGAATTGGCGCTGCGCATCGACCATGGAGATGTCATGCGTGTAGACGCGATTCTCGAGCGTATACGGCTGGCCGTCGGCGCGCCGGCAAGATTGCGGATTGAGAAACTGGTCATGCCAGATCAGCGACTGACGGTCTGTCGTCACACCTGTGTCGGTCTCGATGGAGTTGATGCCATTATCCAAGCCAACTTCAAAGGCAGGCAGAGTATTCTCTGGGCGCAACCCGCGGCCGCCGCGGTGTCCCTGCGCGTCAAAGCGATCCAAATAAGCTAGCTGCGCCGCATCCTCCGCCGCCTTCTGCCGCGCTTCTTTCAATACGAATGCGAGAAGGTCAGGACGGTCCGAGATGATTCCATCCACGTGCAGATCAAGAAGCGCGCGCATGGTCTCTGTGTCGTCAACCGTCCAAGGCACTACGGCAACCCCCGCATCCTGCATGGTCTTGACCTTAATCGGCTCATTTGGTCCCAACAATGTATCTTTCACTGGAGATAGCGCCGGAACAAATCGGTCACCATGCAGCTTGGCATGGGCGGCAGCTTGTTGCATCAATACAAGGAAAGGATCTTTCGTCATAGGTGAGGCGCCTGTCATCTGCGCAGTACAACTCAATCCAGAGAGCAGGAAAAGGACACAGAGAGTCCCAATTAAGCGATCAGCACAAAACAATTTCTTAAGCATGATGATATCTCCATAGGTGCGTAAAGAAGCGCAAGAAGCAAGAGTCTTCAAATCTGTCTGAATATACAAAATATTCATACCGTCTCGCTTTCCTGGTAGATGTAGCCTTTGGCCAGTTCAACAAAGTAAGCCAGATCCTTTGCCTTCCAATCTTCGCTCCGGTGTAATTCCTTGGCCAAAAGCTGCGCAACTGCCGGCGCGGCTTCAATGGCGGCGCGCGCATCCAGAAAAAGGGCGCGGGTGCGCCTGGCCAGAACATCCTCCACGGTGCGCGCCATCTCATTTCGCGCGGCCCACACTACCTCGCGCATACGGAAAGGAAGCCGCGGGTGAAGTCGCCTATCCAGTGCGGCATCTTCGCGTGATAACGCGCGAAGCATGGGCAAATCCGCACCATACACGCGTTCCCATACGGGCAACGCGGCAGCGGAATTCTCAACCCAGCCGTGCAGTTTCAACTCCAGCGTACGCGACGGATGTTTCGTGAGCGAGGCAACCTCGCTGGCGCGATCGATTGTATCCTGACCCATGCGCCGGTAGGTGGTCCACTTCCCTCCGGTTACCGTAACCAGGCCGGATGGAGAAACCAGAATTGTGTGATCTCTGGATAACTGCGAGGTTTTGCCGCCGCCTTTGCGAACTAATGGCCGCAGGCCCGACCAGACGCTGAGTATCTCCGCCGGATTTGGCCTGCGACCGAAGTAGCGGGCAATATGGTCGAGAAGAAATTTCTTTTCCGAGTCAAGCGCCAGCGGTTCCGTCAGCGCGCGATCAACGGCTACATCCGTAGTGCCAACGATTGTGGCGCCGTGCCACGGAATTGCAAAGAGCACCCGGCCATCATCCGTCTTGGGAATCATGAGCGCGGTGTTTCCCGTCAGGAATGAATGCGGGAGAACAAAATGCGTCCCTTGGCTCATTGCAATCAGAGAGCCTTGCGCCTCACCATCCATGGCGAGAATATCTTCGGCGCCGACTCCGCAGGCATTGATCAGCACCTTTGCCTGCAGGTCGAAGCGGGCACCATCTTCGCGGTCTCGTGCCTGAATGCCAATCAACTTGCCGCCACACCGAAGAAGGCCCACTGCCTCGACATAGTTGATAGCCGTGCCTCCCAAATCCTGAAAGGTACGCAATAGTGTGATGGCATAGCGGGCATCGTCAAATTGCCCATCGTGGTAGAGGATGCCTCCGCGAAGACCTTCCGACCTGACTCCCGGCAACCTTTCCTGGGTATCATTGCGGGAGAGGAACTCCGATCGCCCGAGCGAAAGGCGGCCCGAGAGTCGTTCATAAACCTTGAGGCCAAATCCATAATATGGAAGCGAGAGATAGCTATAGGCTGGAACGACAAAGGATAAGTCGTGGACCAAGTGGGGCGCGTTCCGCAACATATGGCCGCGCTCCCGGAGAGCATCCACAACCAGCGTCAGGTTCAGTTGTTCGAGGTAACGAACACCGCCATGAACTAGCTTTGTGCTTCGGCTGGAAGTTCCTTTGGCAAAGTCGAATCGCTCAATCAGCAGAGTGCGGTATCCGCGGGAGGCAGCTTCAACTGCGGCGCCCAGGCCGCTGGCGCCTCCGCCGATGATCAGCACATCCCATGGTTCGGTTTGCAGGCCAAGTTGGTGCAGAATCTCCGCTCTCATGGTCACACCTATATCTCCCTACATGCTTACCACGCTTCGCAATCTTATCGTTGAAAAGCAGCAAAAAAAGTAGCGCCCAATTTTATTCCAATCATTATGGGCCGGATCAATACCAATGAACAATCTCAAAACGTTCTGCTTCCCAGCCAAATTTCGCCCATACACGCCATTTCGGGCATGCTTGCGGGGTCTGAATCGTTATGCATCCATTGTTTGGCTGAACAGCCCAGGCCGCCTTGTAGGCGAAGGAACGAATGAAAAGTATGCCAGCTACTTATCGTAGCTGGCACACAAGAGTGGAGCGGGTTAGTAGATGATCTTCAAACCGAACTGAACGATGCGTGGTTCGAAGGAGCTTGTGATGGTGCCGCCGCTGCCGCCGGAGACCGCGCCGCCGTTCGTGCCGGTGACAGTGCCGCCGCCGTTGCCGCCGGGCAGGTACAGGTTTGTATGGTTAAAGATGTTGTAGAGTTCTGAACGGAACTCAATTTTGATTTTGTCATTCATAGCGCTGAACTTCTTGTTGATGTCCAGATCCGTCTCATAGAACGGCATCGTACGACCGTAGTTCTTGGGCAGGTTGCCAAACGGGCTCGAAAGGGTTGTGCCCGTAGAATACGTCGCAGGCAGCGTCAAAGAGTTGAGGTTGACATATTGCACATATCCGTTGGCGAGCTTAACCTTGCCTTGAGTGTAGTGCGCTCCAGGCTGAAGGTTGGGGCGATAGGTGTTCGAA
>Ga0224559_1001970_pt1 | contig 10776 bp, 5 predicted proteins | sample 714S33034metaG_FD_180676 | JGI IMG/M metagenome (GOLD analysis project Ga0224559, IMG submission 180676) | Peat soil microbial communities from Stordalen Mire, Sweden - 717 S3 30-34 | ecosystem: Environmental > Terrestrial > Soil > Wetlands > Peat | place: Sweden: Norrbotten County, Stordalen... | reverse complement strand
CTCGTTCTACGTTGCAGCCTGTACGCACGGCCTTTCCTTTGCGTTCGACGCTGCCCCGCCCGCTCTGCCAGAAGAAGAAGAAGAGCCGCAGCAATCGATGTCGCTGCTCGACGTGGCCGAAGCTGCGGAGAAGAAAACCAGCTTCAGCGTAGGCCTCTGCGCCGATCCGGCAACAGCGCTGCAACTTCCGTTGACCGTGCCGCTACGCACCCTGCTTGAAGACGCCGCCGTTCCCAAGCAGACGCACGATTGGAAGTCGGCGCTTCATCTATTTACAGCACAAGGAATTGAATTGCGCGGAGCAGCAGACGACACCATGCTGCTTTCTTACGCACTGAATCCAACTCACGCTACACAATCGCTGGCCGATATGGCCGCGTGTAACAGCCAGCCCGCGCCATCGACGTTAGCCGCGGGCGCAGCCGCAATTCGCGCGCTGGTTCCGGCGCTGAAAGCAGAAGTCGAGAAAGCAGGAGTTGATCGAGCTTACGCGATGGACCTCAAGCTGGCGCCGGTTCTTTTCCGCATGGAGCAGGCTGGGGTGCGCATCGATCTTGGCGTTCTCGACGGGCTCTCGAAGCGATTTGCCATCGAATTAGAGCGCGTTGGCGAGCGCATCTTTGAACTGGCCGGCCGCCGCTTCAACATCAACTCGCCCAAGCAACTCGGCGAAGTGCTCTTCACGGATCTGGGCCTGCCCGCGCCATCGAGCCGCGGCAAAGGCAAGGCTGTTTCCACCGCGCAGGGAGTGCTGGAGTTTTTGGCGGAGCAACACGAGGTTCCGCGGTTGGTTCTCGAATTTCGCCACTTATCCAAATTGAAATCGACTTATATCGATGCATTGCCGCTGCTGGCCGACGCCGACTCGCGCGTCCACACCACCTTCCAGGCAGCGGCCACGGCCACCGGAAGACTCTCCTCCATCAATCCGAATTTGCAGAACATTCCCATACGCACTGAGTTGGGCCGCGAGATTCGCGCCGCATTTATTTCAGCGCCCGGCACGCAACTGCTCTCGGCGGATTATTCGCAGATTGAATTGCGCTTGCTTGCCCACTTCAGCGGCGATCCGTTGCTTCTTCGCGCTTACCAAAATAACGAAGACATTCACACGCTGACGGCGAGCGAAGTTTTCGGCGTCTCGCCCGAAGCAATGGACAAACAGACGCGCAACCGCGCCAAGGCAGTCAATTTCGGCATCGTCTACGGCATATCACCCTTTGGACTGGCCAATCAGTTGGGCATTCCGGTCAGCGAGGCGAAGGCATACATAGACCGCTACTTCGTACGCTACGCGGGAGTCAAAACCTTCATCGAAAAGACGCTGGAGGAGACGCGCAAGAGTGGTAGTTCACGCACGCTTTTCGGCCGCGTCCGTCCCATTCCCGACATCGAGAGCCGCAACCCCAACCAGCGCGGATTTGCCGAGCGCACCGCCATCAACACGCCGCTGCAGGGCACCGCCGCCGACCTCATCAAGCTGGCCATGATCTCCATTGACGGCAAGCTCACCGAGCGCAAGCTCAAAACGCGCATGGTGCTGCAAGTTCACGACGAACTGCTCTTCGAGGTTCCCGCGGAAGAGAATGACGATGTTGAAGAGCTGGTGCGTACGGAGATGGAAGGCGTGGTCAAACTTAGAGTGCCGCTGGTGGCCGACCTGGCCTTTGGCGCGAACTGGCGGGATATGAAGTAGTTTGCGTTCCGCGGCTACACGCCAAGTTCCGTGCGTATTGCGTTAGCAATAGCTTCCGCGTGACGCTGCATCGCCTCTTCGCTTTCGGCTTCAATCATGACGCGGGCCAGGGCTTCGGTGCCGCTATAGCGAATGACCACGCGGCCGGAATCCTTCAACTCCTCTTCAGCGGCGTGAATGGCGGCGGCTACTGTGGGGATCGACGCAAGCGGCTTCTTCTCGCGCACCTTCACATTCACAATGACCTGCGGGAAGACCTTGAGGTCAGCGGTCAGCTCGTCGATGCTCTTGCCGGTGCGGGCGATCAGGTCGAGAACCACGAGCGCGGTCAGCAGGCCATCGCCGGTGGTGGCCAGGTGCGGAAGCAGGATGTGCCCGGATTGCTCGCCGCCCAATGCGGCGTTGTGCTTTTGCATCTCTTCGAGCACATAGCGGTCGCCCACCGGCGCGCGCAGCATACGAATGCCGCTGCGCTTGAGCGCGGCTTCCAGACCCATATTGGACATGGTGGTGGCGACGACCAAATTGCCGGTCAGCAGGCCCCGCGCCTTCAGGTCGCGCGCGGCCATCAGCAGAATTGCGTCGCCATTGATAATGTTGCTGTGCGCGCCGGCCAACATGCAGCGGTCGGCGTCGCCGTCGAAGGTGAGGCCCAGGCTCGCCCCGCGTGCCACCACTTCTCCGGCGACAAAGGACGGATGCAGAGCGCCGCAGTTCAGGTTTATGTTGTGGCCGTCAGGGGCGACGTTGAGCAGCGCGACTTCTCCGCGCAGCCTCCAGAAAAGCTCCGGCGCAACCGCTGCTGCCGCGCCATTGGCGCAATCTGCGACGATGCGCAACCCGGCGAGCGTCAGCCCCGGCACGCAATCGATGAGAAATTGAATGTAGTCGGCCTGGAAGGCGGGATTGTCTTCGACGGCGGGCAGCGTGGCGGGATCGGGGGCGTCAGAATTGGCGGCGTGGTGAAGAATCTCCTCTTCCATCGCCAACTCGACGGCGTCGGCGAGCTTGAAGCCGTCCGCGCCGAAGAGCTTGATTCCATTGTCTTGCCAGGGATTGTGCGAGGCGGAGATGACCACGCCCGCATCGAACCCATACTTGCGAGCCAAAAAGGCCACCGCCGGCGTGGGAATAACGCCCGCGCTCTCGACGCGCGTTCCGGCCTCACGCAACCCCGCGGCCAGCGTCGCCGCTATCCAGAGGCTCGACTCGCGCGTGTCACGGCCGAGAATCACGCGGGGCTTTCCATGTAACTTAGGCAGTGAGTGACCCAGCGCCAGCCCGCAAGCAAAGATGGTGGTCGCATCAAGAGGGTATTCGCCGGCGACAGCGCGAATGCCGTCGGTGCCGAAGAGTTTGCGTGCGTTGACTGCGGTCATAGGCTCATTTCTTGATTTTGGATTCTACGCGGCTGGTGAAGGCGCCGTCGGCAAGGCGCGTCGTGACCTTGTCGCCGGCCGCAATTTGATTGGTTGACCGCACCAGCCCGCCCGCCGCGTCGAGCACCAGCGCGTAACCGCGATCGAGCACGGCGAGCGGCGAGAGCGAGTGAAGCCGAGCATCAAGAGCGCTGAAGCGAGCCGCGGATTCATGCAACCTGCGTTCCAGTGTGCGGTCGAGGCGCGTACGGCAGGCGGCAAGCCGTTCGCGCGCCACGCCGAGTTGCTGGCGTGGATCGTGGCGCAAAACAGCAGCGGCCAGATCTGCCACGTTGCGCTGATTCAGCCGTAATTGGCTGTTTGCAGCGGCCTCCAGGCGGAGCGAAAAATCGTCCAGCCGCTGCTCCAACCGGCGCTGCAACGAATTGATGCGTCCCTCGGTGCGGCTCACCAGCAGGCGCGTCAGCCGCTGGCGGGCTTGCAGCAGTTGGAAGCGCGCGGCGCGTTCGAGGCGATGGGATTGCTCGGCGAGGTGCTCGGCGATCTTGTGCTGCGCTTCGGTGATGAGTTCAGCGGCAGCGGATGGAGTGGGGGCGCGCAGGTCGGCAACGAAATCGGCGATGGTGAAGTCGGTCTCATGACCTACCGCAGAAACGACGGGGAGGCTGCTCGATGCAATGGCGCGGGCCACGCGCTCACTGTTGAAGGCCGCAAGATCCTCCAGCGAGCCTCCGCCGCGAGCGAGCACGATCACGTCCACCAGTCCCGAGCTGTTGAGTTCCTCCAGCGCGGCCTCAATCTCGGCCGGCGCCGAGTCGCCCTGCACACTGACCGGGAAAATCAGCACGCTCAAACCGGAGTGGCGGCGGGCAACAATGTTGAGGAAGTCGCGAATCACCGCGCCGGTGGGCGAAGTGATGATTCCCACGGTGCGTGGAAAGGCGGGCAACGGCTGCTTGCGCTCGGCGTCAAAGAGACCTTCCGCTTTAAGGCGGGCCTTGAGCTGCTCAAAGGCCAGTTGCAGAGAGCCAGCGCCGACCGGCTCCATGGTTTCGGCCACCAACTGCATTTGACCGCGCTGCTCGTAGACGCTGACCCGACCGCGCACCAGCACGTGCAGTCCGTCCTCAGGGCGGAAGCGCAGCAGCATCGCCTGGCGGCGGAAAAGCACCACAGGAAGCTGGGCGTCGGCGTCCTTCAGTGTGAAATAGACGTGGCCGCTGGGCGCGGGGCGGTAGTTGGAGATTTCGCCCTCAACCCATACGTCGCCCCACTCCTGCTCGATAAGTTCGCGGACCTGGCCGACCAGTTCGCGCACCGGCCAGATGCGGCGAGTGGTGCGCGGCTCGCCAAACTTCAGGCCCAATTGGGGGCTGAGGCCGAGATGCGGCGCAAATGGATCTTCCCTGGTCACTGGTAAAAGTGTAACTGCGCGGGGCTGTCCAGGTTTCACAGAAAGAAACAGGCTATGCGAGTCGATTATTCCGGCGATTCGGCCGCCAGCCGTTTGGCCACGGCGGCAACGATCTGTTCGTGCACTTCGTCAATGCTCAAGTCGCCTTCAATCAGCGCAACGCGGGCCGGTTCGCGCGCGGCAATTTCTCGGTACTTCCGCCATGCTCTGCAGAAAAAAGCATCCTGTTCTTGCTCAAAACGGGTTTCGTCTTCTCCGCTCTCTTCAACAGTGCGCTGGTTGCGGCGCCGTGCGCGGGCCAGCGATGGCTCCAAAGAGGGCAGTAGCAGCAGAGTCAAGTCGGGGTGCAGGTTGGAGCAGATGAGGCGATGGAGCTCAAGAACTAATTCGGAGCCCAGTTCACGGCCTCCGCCCTGATAGGCCTCCGTCGAATCCGTGAAGCGGTCGCAGAGAACGATTTTGCCAGCCGCCAGCGCGGGCTCAATCACCTCGGCGATGGCCTGCGCGCGGTCGGCGAACATGAGGGCCAGCTCGCACATGGGCGCCAGGCCCGTGGAGCGCGAGTCCAGAACCAGGGCCCGGATACGGTCGCCAGTCGCCGTGCCGCCCGGCTGACGGGTGATGATGGCATCTTGGCCGCGAGTTATCAGCCATGCGGCCAAGCGGTTGATTTGGGTGGTTTTACCGGAGCCATCCAGGCCTTCAAAGGTAATAAATAGACCGCGTTGCATGGGCTGAGTCTACCACCCAAACAAAGTTAAAGACGAGTCTGCTTCAGTTGTGTTACAAGAAAAATACTTTCGAACGCTAACGGAGGCAGGCGACTGCCCTCCACTGGAGTTGAAAACAAGTGAAAATTCGCATCAACCACAAACTTGCAGTTTGCGGCTTCCTCGCGGTCGCCATGCTGGGCACCGCTCATCTCAATGCCCAGTACCTTACGCTTGAGGGCCAAACCGGCGGCTTTCTGACACCCACAGCCTACGTTGTCTATATGGAGAAGGGGCAGGCGTTTTCCCATCCAGCCGTCGGCTTCCACTTCATCAATGCCTCCAAAGTTATCGGCAACGTGGAGACATTCAGTATCACCGAAGCCTTCTACGGCCGCGCCGAAGCCGGGTACACGCGCAGCGTACACCAGTTCGGCGACAGCGGGTCGGGTTCTGCGTCGGCAACTGTGATCCCGGGGGGCCTAAGCCAACTCTGGAATGCCAACGGCATGAATGTCTTTCACGGCAAGGTCGTCGCCTTCAACGACGGCCAGTTCGGTCCCTGGATGCCGGGCGTGGCAGTTGGCGGCGTAGTCCGCACAGGCGACAAGTTTGTCACCGGCGAAGCGGGCCCGCTTGCTGCCGAGGCCTACGATGCGTATTGCACGTATAGCCTCGCAGAATGTCCCCTGGTAGCCATCCCGGCTGCCAAGTCCTACACCAATGGAGACATTTACGTAGCCGTATCCAAGACCTGGGCCAAGAAACCAGTTCCCTTCCTGGCGAACTTCGGATGGAAGGCAACCAACTCCTCTATCTACGGTCTCGGCGGGCAGAGTAACCGGTTTATGGGACGGATTTTTGGCGGATTGGGCATTCCGTTGCCCATCTCCCACGGCATCGTGGCTGTTCCTTCCGCAGGCTTTACCCAGCAGCCGCCGACAGTCAAGAACCTGGGCGGCAACCCGCCCGCCTACCTTCCGCTGGTGGGCGGCAAGGCTGACCTGCCGACTACCATGGACTACGCTGTGCGCGTGACGCAGAGGGAGAAGCCGCACTTCGCCTTCGATATTGGCATTGGCCAGGTGGCGAGCATTATCGGATCGGCTCCAACTTATACTTTTCCCAATCCGTACCCAACCGGAACGACTCCCATCAATCTACAGGCGAAAAAAGTGGTCGGTATGGGTCTCAGCTATCGCTACTGATTGTGTAATTCAAGAAGACTGAAACAGAGAAACCTTCCTGTACAGATTTGCTCAGAACGGGGAGAGGGCAAAGGATACGCTTGCTGCAGAGTACCCAATCCCTCGCCCCGCTCAGGGAAAATGGATTTCGTGAGCAGAGCAGGCACGAAGAAATCAGGAGGCTCTTCTCATGCGAATGTTTCGCTCGGTGCGTTGGCTCATGCTTACGCTGTTATTTTCTCTGATTCCCGCATCAATACATGCACAAATCGTCATCAGTGTCGGATTCGCGCCGCCGGAACTTCCGGTCTATGAACAGCCATACTGCCCCGAGCCCAACCTGATGTGGATGCCCGGCTACTGGGCCTTCGATCAGAACCAGGGCGACTACTATTGGGTGCCCGGCGCATGGGTAGCGGCTCCCTATGACGGAGCACTCTGGACGCCTGACTATTGGGACTGGTACGGTGGGCGTTACAGATTTCATCGGGGCTACTGGGGCCGCCACGTAGGTTACTACGGAGGCGTGAACTATGGCTTCGGCTATGAGGGCGTTGGATTCGACGGCGGTGAGTGGCGCGGAAACCAATTTGCCTATAACACCGCGGTCATGCGCGTGAATCAGAACACGATTCACAATACCTACGTTGACCGAGCGAGTGTGGAAAGAAACACGATCGCCAACCCGCATCGCGTTGCGTACAACGGGGGCCCCGGCGGCATTCAGCATGCCGCCTCTTCTCAGGAGCAGGTGGCCGCACACGACAAGCACACAGCGCCGACCAGCTTCCAGACACAACACATAACGGCGGCCAGGGCTGACAAGACATCGTTTGCCAAGGCTAGCGGCGGCCACCCGAAGAATCTGGTTACCGATAAGCCTCTGGGGGTGGTGAAGAACGCAGCGCCCGCGCAGCACGCGGCGCCAGGGCAACATGCCGCGCCAGGGAAGCAAGTTACACAGCAACAGCACGCTGCCCCAGCGCAACACGCCGCACCGCAGCAACAGCACGCTGCTCCTGCACAACACGCAGCGCCCGGGCAGCAAGCGACACCGCAACAGCATGCGACTCCTGGACAAAAAGCTACACCGCAGCAGCGCGCAGCTCCTGGACAACACGCCGCACCCGCTCAGCAAGCTACACCGCAACAGCATGCCGCCCCTGCACAACACGCTGCTCCACAGCAACAGCACGCAGCACCAGCACAACATGCAGCACCACAGCAACAGCACGCTGCTCCAGCGCAACACGCTGCACCTCAGCAACAGCAACAGAACGCAGCACCGCAGCAACAGCGCGCCGCTCCAGCACAACATGCTGCTCCACAGCAACAGCAACAGCACGCTGCACCTGAGCAACACGCTGCCCCGCAGCAACAATCTCGTCCTGCGCAACAACAACAATCCGCGCCCAAGGCAGAGTCAGGGCCGGGAAACAAACCCAGGTAAAACCGCTAAAGCGGAGCCTGGCTTACCCACCACAAGGACCCACGATTTTCCGTGGGTTTTTGTGCGTTTGGTGGCGGCCAATCCAGCCTGGCGGCATATTGGGGTAGATTCCAGCACACTAGTCACAAAAAAATTCACATGCGCCGCATAACTTTAACTGACAAACCGTGTTTTTGTGGCATAGACTGTTCGCGCGAACAATAATCCGATCTGTTCGTCACGAAAATTCGGAGGATTTCTATGTCTTTTTTGTTCTCTGCGCGCCGGCTCCTGCTGGCTCTGACCATCACTCTCATCTCAACATCCTTATTCGCTGGCGTCCGAATCGTCGTCAGCGTTCCGCCGCCGGCATTACCGGTCTACGAACAGCCCCCCTGCCCTGAACCCGGCATGATATGGACGCCGGGCTATTGGGCATGGGGCGCAGGCGACTTTTATTGGGTTCGCGGCGCTTGGGTGCCGGCCCCCTACGAAGGCGCTCTGTGGACTCCCCCCTACTGGGGTTGGTCCGGCGGCCGGTTTATCTTCCATGAGGGCTACTGGGGACGGCACATAGGCTACTACGGCGGCGTCAACTACGGCTTCGGCTATGGCGGCGTCGGCTTTACCGGCGGCGAGTGGCATGGCCACGACTTCCGCTACAACACCGCGGTCGCAAATGTAGACCGCCATCGCTTCCATCACACCTTTGACGATAGCGGGCGTGTGGACAAAGGATACGTTGACAGGGGCAGCCACGTCGGCTTCAGCGGCGGGCCGGAAGGCATCCATCACGAACCCGGCGCCGACGAGCGGCTTGCAGATAACGACCAGCATGTAGGCAGAACATCGGTCCAGGACCAGAACGAGGGTTCGGCCAGGGGCGATAAGGGCTCCTATGCCAAGAATGGCGGCGGCCATCTGACGCGCGGAAACCAGGGAGAATCGACGACCGGAACGGGCACGGGTGCTCTCACTCATGGCTCAGGCGGTACTACATCGACTACAGGCACTTCCGAAACAGGCGGAAGAACTGGCGGCACTGGCAAATCGGGCAACAGTGGAAAGCCTCCATTGATCTCGGTCGACAACAACCCGGGTGGCGGTTCCTCGGGGACCAGCTTGCCGGGTAGCTCGACAGGCACGGGTTCGAGCACTGGATCCGGCACCACGACCGGCGCAGGGCTTGGGACTCGGTTACCCTGTACCTCTTCCACCCCTAAAGGCGTTCCCTGCAAGGAAGGTGCCCTCCCAGGGACAACAACCCCAGGTACAACAAATCCCGGTTCATCAACCACTGGCGGCAACACTCTCAGCGGTGGCGGGAAATCCGGCATCGGAACCAATACCCATGGAATCTCGATAGACAACGATCAAGGGGCAGGTTCGCAAGGGACAAATTCCAACAAGAATCCCACGTCCATCGACGGAAACGGAACAGGAACCTCTTCCCATAACAACCTGGGAAATGGGGGAACGCTTACAGTGCATGGTGGAAACACGGGGACGGCAACCGGCACAGGTTCAAGCACAGGCTCGAGCTCAGGCTCGACCACCGGCAGAACGTTAGTGCCGGGGAAACCGAATAATTGCACTGGACCAGCGCCCGCTGGCGGTATTGGATGCACAGTGCCAACCTCATCCGGCGGCAACACGTCAAGCGCAAAGACCGGGACCGGCATAACAACGTCAACGAGTGGCAGTGGAAGCAATAAAGGCACATCCTCGTTTACGACTTCTTCGGGAAGCACAAAAGGTGGTACAACTAACACCTCCAACACCTGCCCGCCCGGAGTCGCAGCTTGCTCTATTCCCATAGGTTCGAGTTCTGGCAACCAAGGTCGTGGCCCGCAAGCACCGGCCTGTACAGGCGGGAAGGTGAGAGACAACGGGGGCAATTGTGTATACCCAGCATGTCCAGTCGCCGGGACGAGTCGCAACGGCATGGGCCAATGCACATGTTCAAACGGGCAGATGCCCGTCGCCGGCCAATGCGGCCCCAAAACCGGAACAACCGGCACGGGCACTGGCACCGGCACTTCGCCGCATTTAGGGTCGGGAAATTCAACGGGCGGACAGACGACTTTGCCGGTTCCGGGAGGCAACACCGGGTCTCAAACGATGTCCACCGGATCGAACACTAAGACTCTAACCAACATGAGTGTTACTGGCACTTCACATAACAACATCTCAACCGGCACTGGAAGCACCACTTCTACGGGATCGGATTCCTCTGGGAACACAGGAGGCAACATCCCGCCGAACCAGAATGCCAATTGCGTTCCTGGACACACGGGCCACTGCCCACCAGGTTCGGGCAGCGGGCAAGGCAGCGTCACCACGGGGACAACGACCGGAACAGGTTCTTTGACAACGCATGCAACCAGCGGCACGACCGGATCGAACACTAAAACTCTAACCAACATGAGTGTCACCGGTACTTCGCATAACAACATCACAACCGGCACCGGAGGCACCACCTCCAAGGGATCGGATTCCTCCGGGAACACAGGAGGCAATATCCCGCCGAACCAGAATGGCAATTGCGTTCCTGGACACACGGGCCACTGCCCACCAGGTTTGGGCAGCGGGCAAGGCAGCGTCACAACAGGCACAACGACCGGAACGGGTTCTTTGACAACGCACGGAGCCACCGGCGGCGCGACCGGATCGAACACCCACACCCAGACCAACATGAGCGTCACGTCGACTCATTCCTATGCAAGTTCGGGCAGCGGCGCGCCGAACAAGCCAGTACCCTGTACAACCGGGTACATAAATGGGGTTTGTGTAGGAGGAACGACGACAGGTGGTCATAGCGGACCCGGTCTCCCCGGTGGGGCGTGTCCATCCGGACAGGCTCGCGGCCCGGGCGGCGTTTGCTCGGGACCCAAATCAGGTTCCAACACCGGCTCTGGCTCCACATCGCATTTAGGGTCGGGAAATTCAACTGGCGGACAG
>Ga0224559_1001969_pt1 | contig 10777 bp, 9 predicted proteins | sample 714S33034metaG_FD_180676 | JGI IMG/M metagenome (GOLD analysis project Ga0224559, IMG submission 180676) | Peat soil microbial communities from Stordalen Mire, Sweden - 717 S3 30-34 | ecosystem: Environmental > Terrestrial > Soil > Wetlands > Peat | place: Sweden: Norrbotten County, Stordalen... | reverse complement strand
ACGGACACACCGCGGCCACAGCGCATAATGGCGGCCGGCTGCCCCATTCCCCGGCCAGCTTCAACACCAGGTTGCCGCCCATTGAGTAGCCCGCCAGCGCCACCCGCTCCAGGCCAAATCGCTCGGTATAGTGGCGCACCACCACGCCCACATCGCCCGAAAGTCCGGAGTGATAAAGCGTGGGCGTCAGCGTCTCCGTACCGCCGCAGGTGCGCATGTTCATCCGCACCACATTCCAGCCGGCATCCCAGGCGCGCGCAGCAATGCCCTGAATATAGCGGGAGTCCGAAGAGCCCTCCAGGCCATGAACCAGAACCACGGTCAGCCGTCTGGCCCGCTCCGGCTCAGCCTGCCAGTGACAATGGCAAAGCACACGGCTGCCGTCAGACGGGTCCACCTCAACCGTCTCCGAAACAGACGCCAGCCGGAATGTCGGACGGGGAAGATAATTACCGACAATCGTCTGCAGGTGAGCGTTGCTTAGCCCGCGACATGGCTCAAACGGGGTGAACCACCCCGGCGTTTCGGGGGTAGAATCGTCAACCTCTGTATTTTCATGGTTTTTGGGGGTCACGGGAACTCGGGAACAAGGGCTGGTGGCCTGTGCGGTCCGTGAAAGTTTGGGGCGGCGGGCGGGGATCGAACCCGCGACATCCTGAGCCACAGTCAGGCGTTCTGCCACTGAACTACTGCCGCCATCTATCTCCTTGATTGTAGCATCGAATCAGATTGTTCGACCCTAAATGGCCTGAAGGGAACCGCCCATGCCTTGCCCAAATCAAATCCATGCCTGCTCCCCGGCGCCAGCCGTCCCTGCTGACGCTGACCGCTGGAACCGCGGCGCATGGCTCTTCCGCGACCGGACACTGCACGGGCTGGAGATACTGCTCGATGAGGCCTTCGTTCTCCCCGGCACTGGCATCCGCTTCGGCTTGGACGGAATTATTGGACTGGTTCCCGGTCTGGGCGACGTTTTGGCCGGCCTGCTTTCGCTGCTAATCCCACTGGCCGCATGGATTCGCGGCGTCCCTTACATTACGCTGGCGCGCATGGGAGCCAATCTTGCCATCGGCGTGCTGGTGGGCTCAATTCCCCTCTTCGGCGACATCTTCGACGTAGCATGGAAGGCCAATCGCCGCAACTATCGCCTCCTTTGCCGCCATCTGGGAGAGCCCCGCCGCCACTCTTGGCGGGACTGGACCTTTTTGCTGCTGCTGGCCGCGGCCCTCGCGCTGGTCTTCGCCGTGCCTATCGTGCTGGTGGTGTGGTTTCTGGTCTGGCTTACCCATCCGTGAGCCTCGCCGCATGGAATTTAACAGGAAGCCAATCCGGGTTACAATCGAAGAGTGTCGGGGCGTGGCGCAGCCTGGTAGCGCATCTGCTTTGGGAGCAGAGGGTCGGAGGTTCGAATCCTCTCGCCCCGACCATCCATAAACAATTGATAATAAAAGCGATATAGAGATCGTCTGCCATGCCTCTGCTTTTTCCAGACACCTAGGTGTAGACGAAATTCTTGCTGTCATAGCCTTCTGGATTACCCTCATTATTTTCCATTTTTCTTGTTCAACACCAAGCGCCATGCTAAATTTATCTTACAGTTACGCGAATATGTTCCTGCGCTGCCTTCACTGCAGTGTAGGTATCAGTTCTACATCCTTATGATAGAGAAAGGCACACCATATGATGAGTAAGTTTGTTCTCGCATTGTTCATTACTGCCGCTTCTCCCGCGATGGCTTCAAACGTCCCCGTTGCCAGCGTCAGTGCTTCTTCTACCTTCAGTTCCTACAACGTCAATAACCTGATTAACGGCGCAGGCCTCTCCGGCGGACTGCATGACAACAATTATGCGAACATGTGGATGAGTGACTATGGCGACGTTACAGCCACACTCACCTTCAACCTTGGTGCAACCTACACACTTGACTCGGCTTCGGTATGGAACTACAACGCAAAATGCTGCGGCCTCGATCGAGGCGTGGATAACTTCAACATTCTGGTCTCGACAGATGGTGTGAATTTCACCCTTGCGGAGAGCGTCACCGGTCTTCCGGAAGGTACGGGCTCTCCGATTGCAGCAGATGTGATCGGCCTTCCCAATGTCACGGCGTCGTACGTCGAGTTTCAGGTTCTGTCCAATTACGGCGACTACTACACCGGACTCAGTGCAGTGCAGTTTGACGGGACTCTAGGCACGGATACGACGGTTACTCCGGAGCCTTCCTACGGTTTGCTGATGCTGGCGCTGATGGCCGGAGGTTGCTTCGTGGTTCGGCGCAGGCTTGCTGCATAAGGCTCGTATTTGCGAAAGTAGTCCAGATTCTTTATCGAAGAGAAGACAGGCTGGCGTAAATCTGCGCGCCAGCCTATTCTTTTGCTTCAGCCCCAACACACTGCGGGTAGTAGCGAACGTGCTCATTCATCAGGCGTCTCAGATGACGCTCATTGATAACAATTACGTGTCTGATTGGTCTGAAGATAGATCGCAATTCAGCATGGAATCAGTTCTGATATTGCGAGCTTGTAACATTCTATTCATATATTCTCTGTAGCCTACTCTTGGTGAGTGTTCACGTGCCAGAGATACGCCTCTCCAAACTTAGGATTCAGTACGAACCGGCCTCAACGGACGGCAACAACCCGATGAAAGCCGTTTCACCCGAAGCCTCCCAGGTTCGCAAGTACCTTCTGTCGCGCGGCAACTCGGCTATCGCCGATCGCGGGTTCCGTTGGTTGATGGTGCTGTGCGCACTGAGCATCTTCGGCATCGTAGTGCTGATCGCCTCGGAACTGGTCGTGCGCTCCAAACTGGCCTGGGCCAGCTTCGGCCTGGACTTCTTCTACAAGGCCTTCCTCGACACTTACACGCACAAGCCAATGTACTGGGATCCGGTCAACGGGCACTTCAGTGCCCTGCCATTCCTTTATGGCACACTGATTTCTTCCTTTCTGGCGCTGCTAATGGCGGTTCCGCTGGCCATCGGCGTAGCGGTGTATTTGACGGAGATGTGCCCGCGCGTCTTGCGCGCTCCCCTGGCCTTCATTACGGAGTTATTGGCGGCGATTCCCAGCGTGATCTACGGCCTGTGGGCCGTCTTTGTGCTGGTGCCGCTGCTGCGCGAATACATCAATCCCGCACTGATCAAGAGCCTCGGCTGGACTGGTTTTTTTGCCGACGACAATCCCACCGGGCTGGGCTTTCTGACAGCCGGCATAATTCTGGCCATCATGATTCTACCCATCATCTCCTCGTTGACCCGCGAAGTCATGATGGCGGTGCCGCAATCGCAGCGCGAAGCGGTGTTGGCTTTGGGCGCCACGCGCTGGGAAATGATTCGCATGGGAGTGCTGAGAAACGCGCGCATCGGCATTGTCGGCGCAATCATCCTGGGCCTGGGCCGTGCCTTGGGAGAAACCATGGCCGTGACCATGGTGATTGGCAACAGCCCGGAGATTCACCGCTCGATATTGGCCAATGGCTCTACCATGTCGTCGGTGATCGCCAATGAGTTTGCCGAGGCATCGACCGATCTGCATCTGAGCGCGCTGATGGAATTGGGGCTGGCGCTCTTTATTGTGACCATTATCGTCAACGCGTTTGCCAGATTGCTGGTCTGGATGGTGACGCGCAGAGCACCGTCGACATCGCACTAAACAGTGAACAGCAATTTGTGTGGGAGAGCATAGGGTGCGGAGAGAAGACAATCTGAAGGCACGGATACGGACGCTGATCGACGACGCGGCTACAGGCTTGGCTGTGCTCTCGACTGTGCTGGTGGTGGCGCCGCTGGTGGCTATCTTTGTCTATCTCGTTTACAAGGGCGCCGTCTCGCTCAACTTGAACTTTTTTACGCACAATCCCGCTCCGGTTGGCGAAGCGGGCGGCGGCATGGCCAACGCTATCGTTGGCTCGGCGATTTTGCTTGCGGTAGGCAGCCTGATCGGCGTTCCCATCGGCATCGCCGGCGGCATCTTCCTGGCCGAATTCGGCCGCGGCACCAAGCTGGCCAATGCTGTCCGCTTCACCGCCGATGTTCTCAATGGCGTCCCATCCATCGTGATGGGCATTGCCGTCTACTCTCTAGTGGTGGTTCCGCAAGGGCATTTCTCGGCCTTCTCCGGCGGCGTGGCGCTGGGCATCATGATGATACCCACCGTATGCCGCACGACGGAAGAAATGTTGTTAATGGTGCCGAACTCTGTTCGTGAGGCGGCGCTGGCGCTGGGCGTTCCCAACTGGCGTTCTGTGCTAGCCATTACCGTGAAGACTGCATCTCCCGGCATCATCACCGGTTGCATGCTGGCCTTTGCGCGCGTGGCTGGCGAAACGGCGCCGTTGATCTTCACGGCATTCGGCAATGTGGGATGGAGCGAGAAGCTGAGTGAACCGATCGCCGCGCTTCCATTGCAGATTTACGTCTATGCTCTTTCACCATACGAAGAGTGGCACCGTCTGGCGTGGGCCGGGGCGCTGGTCTTGATTGCGTTGATTGTTATGGCCGTTTCGCTGGTGCGCTACGTGACCAGCCGCGGTGTTTTGAAGGGGGCAAGCTAAGTGGGCGTCGGCATCGAAGTTACAAACCTGGATGCGTGGTATGGAACCACCCAAGCGCTGCAGGACATTAACCTGAACATTCCGGCCAATCATGCCACGGCGCTGATTGGGCCGTCAGGCTGTGGAAAGAGCACCTTTGTCCGCTGCCTGAACCGCATGCACGAGACCAATCCCCTTGCGCGGGTCACGGGAACGGTGCGCATCGGCGATCTGGATATCTACAAGGATGCCAAGCCGGTGGAGATTCGCCGCCGCGTGGGCATGGTCTTTCAGCGTCCCAATCCATTTCCTACGATGTCGATTTACGACAATGTAGCGGCGGGACTAAAACTGAACAGCTACAACAATCGCCATGTGCTGGATGAGATCGTCGAGCGGTCACTCAAAAACTCCGCGCTGTGGGATGAGGTGAAAGATGATCTGAAGAAGAAATCCGGCGCCAGCCTCAGCGGCGGTCAGCAGCAGCGATTGTGCATTGCGCGTGCCCTGGCCGTGGACCCCGAGGTGCTGCTGATGGATGAACCAGCCTCGGCGCTCGACCCGGTTTCCACCTCCAAGATTGAGGATTTGATCTTCCAGTTGAAGGCACAGTACACTATTGTGATCGTGACTCACAACATGCAGCAGGCGGCCCGCGTCGCTGAAAAAACGGGCTTCTTCTTGAATGGCCGGATGGTGGAATTCGACTCGACCGACAAGATATTTACCAACCCCAGCGATAAACGCACGGAAGATTACATCACAGGCAGGTTCGGATGACGCGGATACGCTTTCAACAGAGTCTTGAGAACTTGAAAGAGAAGTTGCTGATAATGGCCGGATTGGCCGAGCAGGCAACTCAGCGGGCTATTGATGCCTATCGGGAACGCGACCTGTCGATTTGCCAGCAGGTTAGCCGCGGCGAGATCGACATCAACATTCTGGAACGGGAGATCGACCAGGCCGCGCTTGACTTGCTGGCGATGGAACAGCCGATGGCTGGCGATCTGCGCTTCATCCTGAGCGTCATCAAAATTAACGCCGAACTCGAGCGGGTCGGCAACGCCGCAAAATCCATCAGCGACCGTGTGCGCAACATGCAAAAGATGGCCGCGGTCGAATTGCCGGTTAATATTCCCAGGATGGCGACCATGGCCTCTGAAATGGTGCGCAAAAGCCTGCAATCATTTATCGAAGCGGATGCCGAGGCGGCGCGTGTCGTGCTTACCATGGACGACGCTGTGGACGCGATGAACAAAGCGGCCTTTAAGTCGCTGATTAAGGTAATGGAAGAGCAGAGCCACTTGGCTCCGCAGGCGCTGAATGCGCTGATGATCTCGCGCGCCCTGGAGCGTGTTGCGGATCATGCAACCAATATCGCTGAAGATGTGATCTTCTGGGTGCAGGGCGACGACGTGCGCCACCACAAGAGCCTGAATTTAAGCGCGGATCTGAAGGACAAAGGCGAGACAAACGCATCTTGATTTGCGTAATTATCGAACGACAAAAGAGCAGCCGTCTTTCTGGGCTGCCCCTTTTTCGTAACCTGAACCGCAGGTGCGCGGTTTACGGCAGATAGTATCGGAAACTGGTCCAGAACATGTTATCGATGCCCTTGGCGCCGACGGCAGGAGTTCCCGTCGCCCAGCCCTCGCGAACCGCATAGCCATATTGGATGCTCTGGCGCAGGCGGCCGCGGTCGCCCTTGTAAATGTCATACCAGTAGCCGCCGGTGATTTCCTGAACGTCGCGGGTTTGCGCGCCGCAGGAGCCGCCCGGCAAAAAGCCATTCGAGCTGCCGGTGTTGTAACCGGGGTTGGTGATCGAGGTGCATCCTGAGTTGCTGCTGGAGAGCGGATAGCGCGAACCGTAACCTACGGCCTGTTGAGCGCTGGGTACGGACCAGTGGCCGCCCCAGCTTCCACCGGCGGCGATCATTGCTGCCGTGGGTGCGGAGGAGCAGAGCGTTGAAGCGGTGGCGGCAGTAACGCCGGTCTGGCAGAAAGTGGCGGTGGGAGAGCCCAGCGTGAGGGCTCCCGCGTTGGAGAAATCGGCGCGGCCTGCATAATCGCCGCCGTAATTAAGGTAGAGAGTGAGGCGCGGTGTTGGCGTGGCTTCAATAGTAAACAGGCCACTGGCGTTGTGGATGGGGGCAAGCGCGCCGTTGGCGTCAGACGTGACATCGGCCAGCGTCGAGTCGCCGTAACGGCCTACGCCCGGTCCATACAGGCCCTTCGCGCCAAAAGTGAGTTTGTCTTTGATCAGGGGAATGCGCAGGCTGCCGCCGAAGCCGCCAACAACGATGCTGTTCACGTAGTTTCCGGCCGTAGTGGATGAGGCAAACTTCGCGCCCGGAGTTCCGCCGTTATAGCCTTCAATGTCTGCCTGGCCGCCGTATTTGACGCTGTTGGTGGTCACGCCGGGATAGACGGTCTCGTGCGCAAATCCAGCAATGCCGAAGACTTCATAATGGCCGAAGCCGGGATCGAAGGCTGCCTTCACAATTACATCCGGTGCCTGGTTGAAGGAGATGTTGGCAATGTTCGTGTTGGCTACGATGGTGGCATATTGGGGAACCGCCACGTACACTAAATTGCCAGCCGAATCGAATTGCTTCTGGTTGCCATAATTCTGGATATAGGTTGTAGTTCCGCTGGCGCTGATGGCTGCGTTGTAGTTGCCGCCATTCGCTCCTGCGCTGCCCAGAACCGCGTAGGGGGTGTTGCCGGCAATCGAAGCGGTATAGAGTAGCTGCGGATTTTCAACTGCGATGCCGAAAGCTGCTTTATCAAAGCTCTTGACCACGCGGAAGCCGTATTGGCGCGTCCAGACAAAGCCCGTAACGTAATTCGGGTCGATGGTTAGCGGCGTTAAAACGTCACTTGGCGCGCTGGTTATGCCCTTCTTGACCTCGGTCGCCAGTGACCACAACTGCCCGCCCGCAAACGTCCATCCGCTGTTGGTTTGGGCCTGAGCATAGAGGATGCGCTGGCGCAATACATAGCTATTGGACTGGTTGTTGTTGGAGGTAATGCCGGTGCCCAGGAAGTCGGCCTCATAGTAGCCGCGCAGTGTGCCCCAGCTAGTCTTGCCCTCGGCCAGCATCGTGATGCGCGACTGGCGGGCCGAACCGTAGAACTCGCTCAAAGAGTATGCGTCAGCGCCCTCGTAAGGAATCGAGCTAAAGGCGGTGGGAATGTCGCCGCCGGTGGCCTTCGCGCGGTAGACGGTTTCTGCCGCGAGGTAGCCGCCAGGCGTGAGGGTGACACCCTTGTAGTGCAGTGTCGTCGGATTGGCAATGTCCTTTTTGATCTTCGCCGTCTCGTCACTGACCGTGGTGGCCAGCGAAACATTGATGGCTTTCATGTCCGTCACGGCGCCCTGCAGCGTACTCACTGCCGCGGCGTTATCAGTTACAGCCTGCTGACCAGATGCTACGGAGGCCTGCGCCTTGTCAGCGGATGCCTGGGCTTGCGCAGCCGCTTCCTGCGCCTGCTTCAACTGCGTATCTTTTGTGGCAAGGTCATTCCTCAGACTGTTGATCTGTCCCTCAAGCTCCTGACGCAATGCCTGAATCTGTTCCTCGATCGTCGGCGGCGCTGGTTTCTTGGCGTTTTCGGTTGCAATGTACTTCTTGGCCTGCGTGTGGGTTCCGCTTGTTTGTCCATAGGAAGCTGCAACGCTAACTGCAAGGATTGCCATGGCGGCAATCTTGATACGGTAGTTCATTGGGCCTCTCCTTTTTCCTCGCGAGTCGGTTTGGTTCATGGCGATGTCCACTTTTACGGTGTGCGCCCCCAGTTCCCACATCATCGAAATCATGAACACAATCCGATATTCGTCTCGATTTGCATGCGGGATATACTTGAAAAGCCTGACAAAGGAAAACTGTGTAAGTGCAGCTTTCCTAAGTCACTTTCTTTACATAGATTCGCAAAATATTGTTTATATCTAATGAACTTACAGAATATTAACAATAGTCTCGCATCCATTGTCGGTAGTGCTTGAATAGGAAGCAGATTTTTAAGTCATGATCTGGATGAGAATTTACATTATTTTCACACTGCACCGGTTGTTTATAACTGGTATCCTTGCGGATTAGATATTCATAGAATCTTGGAATTTGCTGTCAGTCAAGGCCATCCGGCAATTCCAGGCAGGAGCAGTCTATATTTTTAAGTTACTTTCGGAAGTTATTTATCATATCTGGAACGAGATAGGAGGCCTGCTTATGGCTTGCTAACGAACAGTTCTGTATCTCTTAGTTGAGGAAGATGACATTGCTTAGCCGTTTAATTACAAGAGAGCACAAAGATGGTGCGGCCAGGCTAAAGCTATGGTATTACTGCAGGGAATAGACCGTCTTGAGTACTTTTGCGGCTACATTCTTGGGCAGCGGGGCATAGGAAAGTGCTGTTACTTCGTTCTCGCCAGAGTTGATGATCCAGCTCAGCAGGTCCTTAATGACCCTGCCTTTGGCCGCATCGGGAGCCTTAACCGGAATCAGCAGCCAGGTAAAGCTGGAGATGGGATACGAGTTGGCGCCCGGAGCGTTGGTGATAGATACGCGATAGTCAGCGGGCATTATTTTGATGCTGGCCGCTGCTTCCGTGACGCTATCGATAGAAGCCTTGGTCCAGTTGCCGGCGGCGTTCTTGACTTCGCCATAAGTAATCTTGTTTTGCAGGGCGTAGATCAACTCAACGTATCCCAGGGCGCCCGGCAACTGGCGGACCAGGCCTGCCACGCCTTCATTGCCCTTGCCGCCCACGCCCACCGGCCAGCTGGGCGAAGCCCCTTTGCCGGGGCCGTTGGCCCATTCCTTGCTGACTTTGCTCAGATAATCAGTGAAAATATATGTGGTGCCGCTGCCGTCTGAACGATGAACCACAATGATCTTCTGGTCAGGCAGCTTTACGCCGGGGTTATCCTTGGCAATGCGCGCGTTGTTCCAATTGTCGATTTTACCCAGAAAAATTTCGGCTAGCACGTCGGAACTAAATTTAAGATTGCTGGCGCCCGGAACGTTGAATACTGGGACCACTGCCCCGATGACGGTGGGAATATGGATGAGCTTGTTCTTTGAGGCGGCAAGCTGTTCATCGGTCATGACTGCGTCAGAGGCGCCGAAGTCCACCAGGCCCGCGCTCACCTGGCGAATGCCGCCGCCTGAACCAATCGATTGGTAGTTGATTTCAACCCCGGGATGCGCCGCGCTATACTCGCTGAACCACCTGGAATAAATCGGATATGGGAAGGTCGCGCCTGCCCCGGTTATCTTCTGCGCATGTGCAGAACTCAAGGCCAAAACCAGCAACCCAGCCGCAATCAACATCTTTTTCACGAAAATCCTCCTCGCAGAGTACTTGCTGCATATGATTGTCTGCGGAGAATGTTAAAGACTATTGAATTCTTAGTGATTATTGAATGAAAGGAAAAGAGAAGGGTTGCCGCGACTATTAACAGGCAGATAGAGAGCGTTCTGTTCGCCGGAAGGCGCCGACCTTTAGATCACGTTTCTCGACCTCGATGCCGTAACCCATTTTGTGGCGCACGAAAAGCTCACCTACGCACTGGTGAACGGGCGCCGGCATAGCATCGATCAGACGATCACTGAACTGGTGCGGCGGTTCGGCCCGGCAAAGTTTCTGCGCGTCCACCGCTCTGTGCTAGTGAATGTGGACTGGATTCGCGAGGTAAACTCATGGTTTGCCGGCAAGGTCATCCTCACCCTCAAAGATGCCCAGCACACCCAGATTCCCGTTGCCCGCGATCGCGTCCGTTCTTTGAAGCCGCGCCTGGAAGTCCAACTTCAGAAATCCTTCAGTTTATCAGTAAAAACCATGGCCGCATGCACGAATCTCGCTGTCCCGAACACACGAAATTCATTCCTCCCTACGTGTATATCTGTGGAATGAAGTTCTGTTCCTGGATTGGCGGACGCACGTATTTCGACTTCTCCAGCTTCGGCAACTCCAGTGGTGCGGGAGTCAGATCATGATAGGCAAATTGCGACAACAAATGCCGGATCACGTTCAATCTTGCACTTTTCTTGTCTTCCGCATTCACCACAAACCACGGAGACATCTTGGTGTCGGTCACCGCGAACATCTCATCTTTGGCGCGCGAGTACTCGGCCCAATGCTTGCGCGACTCAAGATCCATCGGGCTCAGCTTCCACCGCTTGGTGGGGTTCTTCATGCGGTCCTGAAAGCGCCGCTCCTGCTCCTCGTCGCTCACGGAG
>Ga0224559_1001968_pt1 | contig 10777 bp, 11 predicted proteins | sample 714S33034metaG_FD_180676 | JGI IMG/M metagenome (GOLD analysis project Ga0224559, IMG submission 180676) | Peat soil microbial communities from Stordalen Mire, Sweden - 717 S3 30-34 | ecosystem: Environmental > Terrestrial > Soil > Wetlands > Peat | place: Sweden: Norrbotten County, Stordalen... | reverse complement strand
GCTGGAATAACCTTTGAATTGTAAATATATTTAATTTATTATATATGTTTTGCATAAATTCTAAATTGCACTAATTATTACTAATTAGTATTAAAATTGCATAGTCTCAATATTAGAGATTATAACAGCCTGAAACATTTCCATGCCAATAAATAAGTTACTTAAATTATATGTTTTTAAAGTAATATAAGTGTATGAAAAATGTCTCGTGGTTACCTATCGGTATCTGGCAACAAATCATGGGGATTTCAAATTGGCCGGAAAAGTGATTTATCATGGGGCTTACTAGGACTAATTTCATCGAACGCCTTAAAAAATCCGTTCGCCAGTCGAAAAAGTGTCTTAAAACGTCTGAGAATGGCTTATTTGTGATTTGACGCGCATAAATCCGCTTGCCTGCGAAACAAAACGAACTTAATATTAAATACAAGATTCGCTAATATCAATTATTTAAAATAAAAAACGGTGCGACCATGGCAAGACCTTGTAAATTGACAGCTGAAATACAACAGATAATCGCCGAAAATATTGCTTTAGGGCTTAGTTATGCTCTAGCGGCTTCAGCAGCTGGCGTACCATATAAAACATTCAATATCTGGTTGAATAAGGGGAAGACAGAGAAATCTGGGAAATATTTTCAGTTTTATCGATACATTCAAAAGCGGAATGCTGATGCTGCAAAAGCTCTTCTTGAGAAACTGAATGATGCGGTAAAAGCTGGAAATTGCCAAGTTTGCATGTGGATTCTCAGTCGAAGGTTTCCTGACGAATTTGGAAGAAGAGTCTACAGAAAAACAAATGTTGTTTCAGAAAATAAAAATGTGCATGTTGAAATAAATGTCAATGATGTAGATGAAATTAGGAATAAAATTCTAGATAAGTTATCTATTGGTGGAGAATTTTAGTCTGAATTACCAAAATCGCCACCATGGCTTACTTTTTTCTGCATTATCAGGAAGCAGCTTAATGTTTAACCTGCTATTTTCCTGAATTAAACTTTAATATGCACAGCCTGTTTATGCATATTCTCATTTAGCTTTTCGATCTGCTCGTCCTTAATGCTCATCTGGCCGTAATAGTGCTTGAATCTGAGTTTTCAGAGCGTCTATTCTGGCTTGTTGTAGTTCATCATTATCTTTGACATCTGTTCTGTTATCTTTGATTTGGATCTACTCTTTCAGATCTCTTATCCGGCTCTTACAACGCTGATATATCTGATTTGCTATTAATGTTATTGGCTGCTTCCTACATAGTCGGGACTAGCTCAAGGCCTTTGAGTATCGCTTCTGTGAGAGACACAGGAAAAGGTTCTTTCAGCCCTTTACCTTCTTGTTTTCTATGCCTTTCATTTCCAAAAAATGGGAAAGATAATCGTTTTTTAGTTTTGTTCCATAGGGTCAGGATTACGTAATTCGATACTAAATAGTTGAAATTATTACTATAGAGTATATTTACAAAAAATACATATCATGTTATATCCATCAAATATATCCTGATCCAGAAATGCATTATGGCATAGATCCAGAAATAGAATTTTTTAATATAGTTATTTGTCTGAAAAAAAATTGTTAAAGAGCTCTTCGATAGATAGCGTCTCCTACCCACAACTTATAAGATTTAGATTTTATACTTCATTGATGCGCATAAGGCCCCAGTTATTCGCTACTGTTGCCTGGGCAAGGATTAGATTTCATCTCTCTTAGGATGCCCCTGCAAGGTCAAATGTCTATGGAATCTCAAAGATCAAGAATGGTAACATTTTTTTAAATAAGAGCATGGTTCAAAATTAAATCAACTTGTGAAGTTGTATTATGAATTAGCTTGACTTTAAATGCAAATATAAAATTATTCCAATATAATCCCCGGGAAAATAAAACGATTTAATATCTGGAGAGTAGCGAATGGAAAATTATGACCTAATTGTAATAGGAACCGGTTCGGCAATGAACTACATAAACCCTATTATAGATTCGAATCCAGAAATAAAAATTGCTGTTATCGATAAAGACGAGCCCGGTGGGATCTGTCTTACCAAGGGGTGCATTCCTTCAAAAATTTTGCTCTATCCTGCGGAACTTATCAGGGAACTGGGAACAGCATCTCTTTTTGGGATAAAGGCTGAAATAAGGGATATTGATTTCAATGCAATCATGGAAAGGGTACGAAGGATTACAAGAGAAAATATAGAAGCTGTCCGGCAGGGGATAACCGGAAGCCCGAATATTGACTACTACCATGAAAGTGCAGAGTTTACTTCTCCTTATACCCTAAAAGTAAGTAACAAAACACTTTACTCAAAAATGATTTTTCTATGCACTGGCTCAAAGCCTGCTATCCCGCCTGTTGAAGGGCTTGAAGCGGCTGGTTATCTTACAAGCGACACTGTGCTCCAACTTAATGAATGTCCCCGAAGTCTAGCAATTCTTGGAGGAAGTTTTATTGCAGCCGAGTATGGACATTTTTTCTCGGCTATGGGAGCAGAAGTTACTGTAATTGGAAGAAATCCACTTTTTCTTCCGCAAGAAGAGCCAGAAATCTCCAAACTTGCTAGGATGAAAATGTCAGAGTATATGAAGATCCTTACAAACTATGAGGCTATTGAAGTTAGAAAGGAAGATCACAGGCAGAAGACCATAGTAGTGAAGGAAAAAAATTTAGGAGAAGAAGTAAAGATTACTGTAGATGAGATCCTCGTAGCAACTGGAAGAGTTCCGAATACCGACATTCTTCATCCGGAAAGGGCTGAAATCAAAACAGATGGGCAGGGCTGGATTCTGGTGAATGAGTATCTTGAGACATCTCAGCCAAATATCTGGGCTTTTGGCGACGCAACCGGGAAACATCTGCTCAAGCACGTTGGAAACTATGAATCCAGGATAGTTTACCTGGATGCTATCATGAAAGAAAAAGTTAAGACAGACTACCACGCTGTACCACATGCAGTATTTTCTTATCCTGAAATTGCCGGGGTAGGTATGGGAGAGAAGGAAGCTGTGGAAAAGTATGGAGAGGATGGTGTGAGCATAGGCCTCAAATTCTTTGAAGATACTGCAAAGGGGACAGCATTGGAAATCAAGGACTACTTTGTAAAGGTAATTCTGAATGCAGAGGGGAAACAAATTCTCGGTGCCCATATTATAGGGCCTCATGCCTCAGTCCTGATTCACCAGATAATTCCTCTCATGTATACGGAATCAAGAAGTATGGAACAAATCACGCGCATTATGGATATTCACCCTTCCTTGAGTGAAGTTGTAACTCAAGCCTTCTATTCCCGGCTGTCACCGGAGCACTACCATCACTTCATGAAGCGTCGGGGACTAGAGGACTGAAAAACTTTTGCTGGAGGAGCGGAGAAATTTTGCTGCTTGCAAAGTATAGAATAAGGAATAGATGAAAAGAAGTGAGTATGCAACTGGAAGATGAATAAACCAAAAAGAACGAAAATCTCCTGGCTTGCTGACCCTCTCAAAATTCAGATACAGGAACGATCGCAATGTTAATCTACTTTATTCTCAATAGTCGTAATATGGGTACAAGTATGGAATCACAGGGGAAGAAGAAAATTCTCTTTCTGTGCCTGCATAACTCATCTAGGTCCCAGATGGCTGAAGGTCTTTTAAGAGCTATTTATGGAGATCGATACGAGGCTTACAGTGCTGGAGTCGAGACCACAACTGTTAATCCTAACGCTATTGTAGTCATGAAGGAAATAGGAATCGATATCTTGAGTCAGCATTCAAAAACTCCCCAAGAATTTCAGGATATCTTATTTGACATGGCAGTCACGGTCTGCGATCGGGCTAAAGTGGCCTGTCCTATCTGCAGCACGAATTTGGAGCTTCCGACCCAATTTCCCAAAGCAAGAGAAGTAATTCACGAAAGCTTTGAGGACCCTGCAGCAGCAGTAGGATCGGAAGAAGAGATACTCAAGATCTTTCGGCGGGTCAGAGATGAGATAAAAGACTGGATCTCTCAGACATTCGGAAAATGATGCAAGTGCATTTTTCAAGATTCTTTTTGATAGATTTCATAATGCCATAAGTACTTATTTTTTACTTTTCTTTAGGCAGCATTGTAACCTTTCACAACATTGTAACCAGTCGTAAAATATTTCTTTATCCAGTAGATTGCCACATTCATAAGTCCAATCATAATTGGGACTTCATTCTCTACACCTGTGTAAGTTTCGGAAGATGCCGCTGTATAATTTTTGAGAAATGTGCTGCATCTTTTGCTTTTTTATCGCTTGATTTATTGGTGGTATTTACTGTCATGTGGCCTCATGATTCAGAATTTCAGCTATTACTCTCAAAATTAGTCCTAAAATCTATTTTATGTTCCATATTTAAAATTAAGGCTTGATTAACCTGTAAAATTTAATCAGAAAATGCACTAAAAGGCAGTGTGCATAATTTTCTGTAAAATTCAAATCTATAGCGATTATAGCTAGAAAAAAGCTAACTCTAGAGTTCTACGCCAAGATAATGCATTTTAAGCATTCATGCTGCAGGCCCTAGTAAGTAAAGGCACCAGAACTAAATACAGAAATTAGCACGAAAGATTAAAACAGGATATCGCGAAGAAAAAAAATTAGAGGTAAATTGAAATCCTCCATACTGTGTTTTCGTTCCGATAATACTTTTTCAAATATTAATTTTGGGTTTTCCATAACCTATTAAGATCTTGATGACCTGTAACCTTGGTTATTCAAAAAGAATGGAATGTTTCTCTTTTAGTGATTTAAGGATATCTACATTTAATTTTGTACCTCGAAGTGTTTGTACTTCAGAAAGCTGGTCAAATGATAAATTGTGGGCATCTCTAAGGTTAGCCCCTTCAAAGTTAGCCCATCTTAGGTTGGCTCCTTCAAGGTTAGCCCCTGCGAAATTAGCCCATTCAAGGTTAGCCCCTGTAAAGTTAGCCCCTGCGAGATTAGCTCCCGCAAAGCTAGTCCCTCTGAGTATCGCCCAATTAAGGTCGGCTCCTTCAAGATTAACTTCTCTAAGGTTAGCCCCTTGAAGGTTAGCTTCTCTAAGATCAGCTCCTTGAAGGTTAGCCCTTATAAGGTTAGCCCTTATGAGGTCAGCTCGTTCAAGATTAGTTTCTTTAAGATTAGCTTCTCCAAGATCAGCTTTATGAAGGCTAGCTCCTCTAAGGTTACTCCATTTAAGATTAGTTTCTCTAAGATTAGCCCCCGCAAGAATAGCTCCTTCAAGATTAGCTTCCCTAAGGTTAGCTCCTTCAAAGTAGGCCTCTTTAAGGTTAGCTTTTCGAAAGTCAGCTCCTATAAAATTAGATCTTTCAAGTTTATCCTCTTTAAAGTTAGCTCTTTTAAGATTAGCTCCTTCAAAGTTACCTTCGTTAAAGTTAGCTTCTTCAATTTCATTCATGCCATAACTTCTTTCCTTTACCCCTTAATTTTTGTTTGTCTTGTGTCAACTAGGAATTAAAAGAAATCATATAATCATGTTTCTGAATACAGGCTTTTTCCTACCTGAACCTCACAGACATGTTTAGTCATATGCTGCTGTCTTTGTAGAAATCCTCGAGACCTTGATCATCAACAACAGTAAAAGCCCTACAATTGATCTTGTAGGCTGCAAGTGAAGAGATACCTGCAGCCGATAGTAGGTCTGTTTAAAGGTGTTTGAGAACCTCAAAATTATAAAGAGATTTAATGAATTATATACCTTTTGCATATATTCTATATAGTAAGATCCTTAATTGATTAGTACCTTGTCCTTAGGTGAACTACCACTCAGCTAAAGACAAAGTGGCTTCAGGATTCATTTCCTCCTCTTTTGAAAACAAGGCTCCAAACCCATCCACTGTATTTCCTTTTTTGGGAGGGTTTAGAGAAGATCATTTTTCCACTTCCTTTTATGACTACATAATTGAACTTTCCTTCCAACGGTATGATTTGATCAAAATCTAATTATTGAATTTGTACTTTGGATTAATTAATGTGTACTTCACTTCTTTCTTTCATATAATTGCGAGTATTCCATTAATTATTTTGATGCGTCCATCAACCGATAATGACTCAAATATTCCATCATTGACAACAATTAACATCGAGGAGGGAAATTATAGGTTGAAAAAACGAAATTGGATGCACAAATGATAAATATCTGCCAGTAATCTCAAGTTAATTAATCCAATATAAATAAAATTTATATCAAAAGAGAGTAAATTTGAATCGACCAAAGTGAGGGAATTAAATTTCCAATGGCAACAAAAATTATCGAGACAGATTTGAACAGGATTTTCGCGAAGGAAAAAAATCAAAGATATATCAGAATGCCTTACATTAAATGATTTACCGATGTATGGTCTATTGAAACATTAATCATTCTTGTGGAGATTATCCATACTTCCAGGCATCACTGATAAGCATTGCATTCATCCCAAGACTTTGAGGTGGATAAATATCATTTTCCGGAGTATCACCAATAGAGAGCACTTCCCAGGGCTCAAGTCCAAGCCGATCAAGAGCCATCTTGAAGAGCCTGGGGTCGGGTTTCTTGATATAATGATCCGAAGACATGATTGTGAAATTAAAGCGGTCGTATAAGCTAAAAAAGCGAAGTTCCTGTTCCGTAAAAACTCTCTGGGCGTTCGAAACAATGCACTTAGGTACATTTCTGTATTTTTCAAGTAAACGCAGACTCTGTGGGTAAACACTTAGTTTTCTTAAGGACGCGGATCTGAAAGCTTTAGCGGTTTCAATCCCAAGCCAATATGCATCTATTTTTTTAAAAGCATAATCAGCACAAATCTCAGCAAATATTTCTTCGATACGGACATCTGGGTGCTTTTGATCCGAATTGCCCAGCCGACCTATGACTTTCCACTTGTATTCTTCTCTTAATCTATCAGGGTTAATTCGTACTCCATGATAGAGTAACCAATCGCTTACTCTTTTATTTGTCTCCCAGCTTCGCTCATCGGCCCTGATATCAATAAGGGTTTTGTAGCAATCAAAGATTAAGCCTTTAATTTTTCCATTTTGAAGCATAGAAATTTTTCTTACAATTTCTTTGAAACTTATAAGGATTTTAAATTTACATATAACATTTATTAATTACTAATTAGATATACATTTTAGTATATAGCTATTGTGGAAATACCTATAGTATGACTAAATAATATTATATACCACAATATATCCATATTAATATCTTCAGCGTCAATCCGGAACAAACATTTTGAAAAAAAGAGCTTAATTTAGCTTGATGGTTTCATGATTATGGAGTGACTATAGTAAGTCAACTACCTGCCACTGAAGTAACAAGCATAAATATCTCTGATAAATCAGATCATATTAGACATGGGGGTGGTTGACAGACACCCATGAGACTCTAAGATATACACCTATAGTCTCGTAGTCTATGCTTGATGCTTCTAGCGCCACTCAAATAGGCATTAAGTTCAAAACCGCAAGTCTCACATAGGAACTTCAATCCATTTCTATTGCGAATTTTGATAAACTCCTATGCAGTTGATTATTGGCTAGTTTAAATCTCTTGCCAATAATTTTTACTCATGAAAATTTTTACTAATTTTGCTCTTAAAGAAGAATACAAACGTCTTCAGTCAGTTGGAGACAAATTTGCTGAAATTAATCAACGGGATTCAAAAGCTTGGGTAGGCAAAGGAGATGTTTTGGTTAAATTAGGCAATACACAAATGATTCTTGAAAAACAGATTTTTATCGAAGTCCTCTTAATTTAACATCACCTTTTTTGGATCACTTGAAAGCCCCCTGTTTTCTTCAAACTATCTACAGTATTCCATCAGGACATTGTGTCACAGGACACTTATGTAATATACTCCAGGATATCGCTCATTTTTGCACTGGCCATTGATACTGACACATCCGCACTTCCATAATAAATGCGGATTTCATCATCCACTAAGACCCATCCACAAGGAAAAACAACATCATTAACGTCTCCACTACGCTCATATATTTCACGAGGCCCGAAAACCCATCCTTCAGATCTGTGAAGTACTTTCCTGGGATTTTCAGGATCAAGAAGAGCTAATCCAAGTCGATAACTTGCTTTAGATGTCGTCTGGCGTACTCCGTGGTACATAATTAACCATAAATCATGTGTGCGGATTGGCTGTGGAGATAGACCTATCTTGTTGGCATCCCACCATCCGCCTTCTCGAGCATACAGAAGAACCTCGTGTTCTCCCCAGTACTTCATATCTGGAGAAAAGGATATCCAGATATTCGCCTTCGAATCCATCATACGAGATACAGGCCGATGTAACACTGCCCACTTACCATCAATTCTTACAGGAAAAACAGCAGCATCTTTATTTTCTGGAGGTAGGATGGCTCCTACACGATCAAAATTACAGAAATCTTCTGTAAAGGCGAGAGCTGGTAGGGGTCCAGAATCCGAAAAAGCTGTATATGTTACAGCCCATTTTCCCATTTCATCGATGTAAGTTATACGCGCATCTTCAATGCCGTATATCTCTTCAGGGTAGTTTATAGAATCTGGAACAAAGGTAGGTTTGCTGTCAATCTCCCAGCCGTCAATTCCATTCTTACTCCTGGCTACCGTAAAATGAGAAAAACCCCTGTAATCTTCAACACGCACCATTAATAGAGTTATACCGTTAACTATAGCTGCTGCAGGATTAAATACTGAATGAGCCTGATATGGCCAATCTTCAACGGTAAGGATAGGATTTTTCTTATACCTTTGGAATAGTTCTCCGTGGTCTTCCCAGATCATGTTATCTTCCCCATTCCGTCTGATTTGCTAATGACATGTGGTGCTCTCTCTGCAGAACCCCAGCATCTGCGTCATCATTTACTTTTAATTGTAATAATTTATTAAAGTGCCCCATTTTCATATTTCTTAAAGAAACTCAAAGCCATAAGGTAACAAATTACGGATTCTGCATTCTGATTATAGTTAAAAGGACAGAGTATTTCTCTTTTAGTGATTTGAGAGCTCTTCGTCTAATTTTGTATCATGAAGTTTTTCACTTTAGAAAGTTGGTCAAATGTTAAATAATGGATTCTATAAGGTTATTAGCTCCTTTCAAGGTTAGCCCATTAAAAACCCCTTCAAGGTTGACCTTTACAAGATGAGTCCCTTTGAGTATAAAGACAGGTCAGCTTCTTCAAGGTTAACTTCTCTAAGGTTAGCTGCTCGAAGATTAGCCACTTCAAGATTAGCTCTTTTAAGGTCAGCTTCTTTAAAGTCAACTATCCCATAATCCCTTTCCTTACCACGAATTTTTTGTTTGTCTTATATATTTGGGAATAAAACATTATTATCCTTGTCTTTTAGTGCAGGCTTTGTCCTATTCCGGATCTCTAAGCCCCTCTGGATATCTGCAGCTGCTATTTTTGTGAAATCTTCAAGACTTTGTGATTATCAACTACTAGTAGATGTCAAAAAGTTTATCTTGTGAGCTGCAGGTGAAGAGATACCTGCAGCCTGTCGGAAAGTCTACTGCAGGGTACGAGTAATACCTAGGAATCATAATTAGATTTTATCAATTATATATTTTTTGTATATTTACTATATTGTACTAACGTGAACTAATTAGTAAATATATTCCAGACCCTTAATGTCATGATGAAACCCTTCCAACTCATTATTAAATGATTAATTCTCAGCCCTTACAACATGGGTATATTCCATCCAATTTCGGATAACCCTACTCTACTCAAGAAAATGCCTTAATTCGCCCCAGAATCGATCTTCTTCCACTATTGCTCATTAATTCTACTAAAGTTTCGTGGTATGCATCTGAATCTTCGTATTCATCTATATTCTGTACTAATATTTGTGTCGCTTAATGTCGTTTGATAACCACAAGGTTTCAGTGATGTACGGTCACTGCCATGGTTTGTGGGATCAGGGCCATGTAAATTTAGTGTCATTAGTTTAAGTTAGTACTATATAGAATATATACAAAAAGTATATACTAAATCAAATAGATGTATAAATTTGAACAATGGAATGGAATGAAGATAAGTTCATAAACACTTGCATTTCAGATAATGAATTGAAACTCATCGAAATCAAACTGAAAACAAAGAGGATTTGAGAGTATGGATAAGTTGGATTTTAACATAGACCCTGAACTTGACGAATTAGCAGGACAAGTAAAACAGGATACTGATCTCATAAAAAAAATAGAACTGGCAATCACTGCAGTTCTTGTGCTACTCGATATTGCATATATAGACGAAAATACACATAGCAAAATTGTCAGCATATGCTTGAAGGACGAAAGGTGCACAGAAGGGCGCTATGCTCATGTGTATCTGCAGAATCTTATAGAAAGCGAGCTAACGGAGATGTTAAAAAATAATAGATGAAGAATTCGTTTAATTTTTGTTCTGGTTCTTCTCCAATTTTGAAACAACAATGAAATTTCATCCAACTTCATTGAACTATCCCCTTATTTATAAAAATCACATCATTAATATCTAAACTTGTTCATACTTTCATATTATATATCTAAAACTGAGGTTCTTGATGACTGAAACTTTATTAAATGTATCAACTCACTCCCAAGACATATCTCAACCCCATATAGAAATAGAAAACCTTAATCTATGGTATGGGGAAAAACAGGCTCTTAAAAATATCACCATGCAGATTACCAAAAACAGTGTAACAGCTCTTATAGGTCCTTCAGGTTGCGGCAAGTCCACTTTCCTCCGTTGCTTAAACAGAATGAACGATCTTATCAAAAACTGCAAAGTTGAAGGAAAAGTTTTGATTGAAAG
>Ga0224559_1001967_pt1 | contig 10782 bp, 11 predicted proteins | sample 714S33034metaG_FD_180676 | JGI IMG/M metagenome (GOLD analysis project Ga0224559, IMG submission 180676) | Peat soil microbial communities from Stordalen Mire, Sweden - 717 S3 30-34 | ecosystem: Environmental > Terrestrial > Soil > Wetlands > Peat | place: Sweden: Norrbotten County, Stordalen... | reverse complement strand
ACCCCTAAAGTGATACTAATTTATTAATTTTTAACAAAAAAGGAGTGAAACTAATGTTGAAACAGTCATTTAAAGCAAAAAAAGTATTGACTATTTTGCTAGCAGTTCTTTTTGTAGCATCATTAACTGTAGGAGCAGCTAGTGCATGCCATTTGCATGGACATCATCACTGTGTTGGCAGCTGCAGCAGTTATGGCAGTCCCCACTCTCACAGTTGTGGATGTTCCCATTCTCACACCGGTGGATGCTCCCACTGTCGCTGTAACGAAGAGACAGCTTGTGAAAATGATGACTAATTAAGAGTTAATTCATGTGCTAAACTGAAAACATGTGCTAAACTGTTTAGATACATGAAAATACCAGTTTACATTGAGAAAAGTATTGTGTATTCCATTGCGAGAATACACTGGTATACATTGCATGGCGCACACCACATGGCTATTTGTTTGCAACGTATACCAGGCATGTTTAATTTTTCAATCTCTATTTTAAGTTCTCTATTTTGAATGATTTTTTCCTGTTTTATGGTGTTTGGTTGTATAGTGTTTATGTGTATGTTTGCTTAAATGAGCTTTAGCCTTGTGGACATTAGAGTCTGAATTTTGTGTTTCTGTTGTTCCATAAGGCTCACTACTATATCCATAAGGTTCAGTTCCATACCCACGGGGTTCACTGCCATACATTGGACTGCTATACATCATCGGTACAGGGGCCATAGGGACTTACACCACCACGATAACCACCATTGTGAGCTATGTCATTGGTTGGCTGTTTATAGCGAACTGTCACAATATTTTGTGGTGAAGTTACTGGTTGGTTGTTGAATAAACCTGTTGCAGACGCTAAATTAGTCACAGAACCTGTATTAATGTCGGCATCTGTCATTGTGTAGGTAGCCGTTCCTGTAACACTTGAACCCGGACTAAGTATACCGCTGCTTTGTATAGATACTGTGCCAGCCTTGTCGTCTATAACAGTAATAGGTGCTGATATATCCACATTTCCTGAGTTAGTTACCGTGTAGTGGTATGTGATAGTCTGTCCTACATCATCATAACTTGTTGGATATGCTGATTTTGCTATTGTCAGAGCAGCACCCTGGAAAGTAACCTGTATAACCTGACTGTTTTGATAGGTAATGATTTCCGTATAATATGTTTTTCCATTACTTCCAACGTCTTCGATTGTAACAGTCGAATTGCCAATGTCATTCCAATTTGAAGGATTGATATTTACAGTAGAATTTCCTTCAATTGCAATATTGGTTAGATTGATACTGGAATTTTGAGTGCTTGTCGCATTTTCAATAAGCATGTTGCATGTTCTTTGCAGCCCACTGTTTTGTAAAGTGATAGTTCCATTATTATTTGATAAGTTAACATAGCCACCTGTTTCAATCTGTGATAAGCTGGCTGTCCATCAGTGATTAAGGTCTACGGTGTCTTTTCTGTAATCTCGCCACCTTCGTGGAATATTTTCTTGCATAGTGTTTATGTTTACTGTCTGCAACTTCATGAGCTATCCAGTATCAAGTTTCGTCATATATAAAGCTGAAAGTATTTCGTGTCACCTTTTATATTTACATAAACTTCGTAAGCTCCTTACGTTTGACTGACATGTGGCTTCAGGTAATCTATAAAAGTTTTCATTATGTTAGTGTACTTGTCGATCCAGTATACTACTGTTTGGTGATTTACTTGAGTTCCACTCAATTAAGGAATCAATTTCAGCAAATTTGTCTCTAACTGATCGAAGACGTTTGTATTCTTCTTTAAGAGCAAAATCAGAAAAAGTTTTCATGAATAAAAATTATTGTTAACTAATTTAAACTCTCCAATGTTCAAATGCATAGAAGTTTATATAAATCCCCCATATCTTGATTATAACATTAATTAAGATATATATATTAGTAAACTATATAATGTTTTAGTTATAACCTGATGCTTATACAATTAATCCTAAAAATTGTGTGAATTCCTAATAAAAATGGAGTGAAATAAATGTTGAAACAATTATCTGGTAGAATGGAAAAGGTGTTAGCTATTTTGCTGGCAGTCCTTTTTGTGGTATCGTTGACCGCAGTGGTGGCTAGTTCACGTGTCGGCTGGGAAAGATATGGATGGGGGTGGAGTTATGGCTATCCCTATGGATACTCCTACTACCCTAATTACCCTAGCTATCCTAACTACCCTAGCTATTCTAACTACCCTAGCTACCCTAGCTACCCTAGCTATTCTAACTACCCTAGCTATCCTAGCTACCCTAATTACTTTAACAACCCTAACTACTCTTCTAACTACTCTTAAATACCTTACGTAGCTTCATGCACGATTGCTCCAACTTCAGCCCCAGCTTCAGCTCCAACTCAATAATCAGGCCTAATTACACGTTGTAAATTTATTAATTACATAGTAACATTAGATCAGAAATGATATTTTTTACAGAAATATTTTACAGAGGATTTTGATTTATCTAGGATTTTTTTCCCGCTGGAATCTTATCCAAATCTTCCCCACTTAAACCTTTCCCACTGATTTCTTTATTTCCCTTATTTTTTCTCTCCTTGTTCATTAATCTTTGATTTTAAAGATAGTTACAGCTAATTGGTAATGTATAGTTGAGCGATACTTAAATTTAAACAAAATCAAATAAGTACCTTACCTTCTTTTATGTAACGCATTTTAAGATAACCTTCACATACAATGGCATCTTAAATCAAACCTGCATCAAGGATTATTGCTTCTATTGTCCAATTTTTCTGCTAATTCTTTCCGAAAATATGGATCAATCTCCCTAGAATCTTTTGTTGTAATCAGTTTACATGCGTCTTCGGTTAAGGAAGACCCTAAAATCGAGTGCCTCAAACATCCAATATTCTTTACATATTAAGGATTTTATTAGTAGGTCAGATATACCAAAAAAGCCGAGAAATCACTCAATTTTTCGATATACTTATTTATATTTGAGCGCTAGTTAGCGAGTTTAGTGAACGAAAATTCAAAGGAATCTTCGCTTTTTCCTAATATAAGCATGCGTGATTAAAGTTTCACTATTCTTCAACTGGGCCATCCATTTGAAAGAGATTTAGCTTGCTTCAATACACATTCTATGGTATCTGTATCCTTAGTTTGGACAGGATCTGACAATAAAATGCATGTGCTTAAATTTCAAGAGCTATCACCCCGCCTTCGGATAATATCACAGCTAATGCAATAGCAAAACCTGAACATGAAAGCTTTTAGGTTCTTGTAATTAGCCTACCATACCTGGTGGAGAGCGGGAAGAAACACAAACAATCATAAAAATAATTCGGAATACAATCTTCAATGGTATCAATATGTACCTGAGGGCGAAAGAGCTTGGTCAGCTGGTACTTTTATCCTGATAGGAATCCGTGGAGCTTAAAGTTTTTCTCGCAGCTTGCCTAGTTCTTACATTAGGGATAGCTCTAACTGCCTTAGCCTATCAAGGTGCTGTATCCCATGCAAAAATCTACGGAGTTCTGATTCGATCAGCAGTGGACACTTATCGTTTCGATCTGCTTTAGGCTCTTCATCAGCCTATGTCTCTAAATCTAGCTGAAGAGATAAGCTACGGAAGAATTTGATGAGATAGTTATACCTAAACGAACAGGATAAGACTCCATCATATACACATGATTGAAGAGAGCCCTGTATTTTATGCTCCGTTGACAGTGAACGCTGCCCAATAATATGGATGCTGGAACAGCTTCTCTTCTGGAGATTCTTTGGCCATTTCAGCGTAGCGTTTCCTGTACTGTTCAATGAACTCCTTGCTCTTGCCGTCCCATTCTCTTGAGCAGTAGCATTTTTATATATAATCTGCCACTTGGCTAGAAGTAAAGTCTCTGACCCAGAGTTGAGCGCCCTGTAACGCTAAAGGAATATTCATTCCACTAACAATATGATTGGGGTAGAACCGTTCCATCAGTATCGCTGTGGAGATGTCCGGAACCGACTAAAGACTGCTGACGACGCATGGAACGCCTGCAAGCATAAAACCGGCATGTAGGCCGATGAAAAATGAAGCATATTCTAGTAAAATAGTTGAGCTCGGATGAAAACGTTTAAACAAATGGTGACTCATATCTTTCCTTTATCCTGAGCTAACTTCGCTAGAATTTCTTTTCTGAGTTTATCGACATCATTGACGATTATCTCAACGTTCGCGTTTTTATTCTCTGAAACAACATTCATTTTTCTGTACAAACGCCGACCATAATTTTCTGGGAAACGTCGCTCCAAAATCCACATACAGATCCGAATATCTCCAGCTTTTGCTGCCGCGTTTAGTCGCTCGAGCAGTCTTAGAGCACCTTCAGCATTCCGTTGTTGAATATGTTTATAGAATTCAAAGTACCTTCCTGATGTTGAATTTTTTCCTTTAGTCATCCAAGAATTGAATATCTGGTATGTTATGCCAGCTGATTCTGCAGCAAGGGCCTAAGTAAGTCCTAAAGCTACATTTTCACCGATTAGCTTTGTTATATCTGGAGATAGTTTTGAAGGGCGTACCATCTTAACACCATTTTTTTATTTTTTATAGTTAATATTAGTAAGTCTTGTATTTAATGTTATATTTAGTTTTTTTCTGCATAGAAGCGTGGTTACATACGTCAAATCAAACCAGAGCCATTCTCAGGCACTGTAAGCCATTTTTTTAAAACGACGGTTAATACGACTTCTGATAAAAGTCTCACTAGTAGCCCCACGTTACGTCATTTTTTTGACACGTTAAATCCCCATGATTTTACTGCTATAGTACGGTAGGTACCATTGAGATATTTTTCATATATTTTTATTACATTTTAACTATATAATTTAATTCAATAAAGATATCTGTTTAAATTTTCGGATAGAATTCCACATATATTTAATAGTATTTAGTTTAAATAGTATTAGATGAGATATATATAAAGAAAATATATATTATTTAATTTAATATATTTCATTGACTCACAAACCTTTAAAACGAATCTCTACTAAACGGTAGGCAACGATCTTAAGCAGTTCATAAGATCAACTTTTTTGGCATTTCAGGTTAGCCTGTCCACCCAAACTCATTAAATAAATTAGAAGAAAATAGATTGTGGGAGCTCTTATCTGATATGATATTTTATCTATGATATATACATATTCACATTAATTTTATTGTTTGGGATCGCGATTTGGTTGTTAAGGCGTGTGTTTTTAAAGTTGGATATCCTTTATAACAAGTGTCACATAATACAATTACAGTTGGACTTTTATCCCGTTGTCTTACAGTTTTTATCATTCCACAATTTTCTAATTCATCCAATGCTTTCGGAAAAGCCCAATCCGGAATAGGTAAAAATGAATTTATACCTTTCAAAGTGACTATTAAATCATTAGATTTCTTCACCCCTTTTAAGTGCCAAATATACATAGCCACCCTGTATGTATGCCCCACTGAATTGGACGGTAACTTCACAATCCATTCTGAAGGCATTTGAGCTATGAAAGACCCTTTTATTTTATCTTTAGGATTCACCAGCATCATCTTACCCCATTATAATATTATCTTTAAATATTAGGAATAAATAAAGAAGATATATTAAAGAACTATAAGTAGTAAAACCGGTATCATAAGACTTTAGAATTTAGCTGTACAGGTAATTAATTTTAGCTGTAGGGCGAAATATATTTTGCTGTGCAGCTAATTAATATTGCTCTACAGCTAAATTTGAATTTGGCCAAACTTGTAACACAAATATTAATTAAGTCTTTTTGTAGAATCATCAGTCTATCAATTTAATACTTTCACCCAGCTTGCTTATACCTATTATATTTTTAATCTAATATCGCATTGATGTTGGCGCTCAATCATCATACAAACTGCACCGGAAAGCGGATTGTTCTTCACGTAGACATGGATTCGTTTTTTGCATCTGTGGAGATCAGAGAAAAACCGAAACTTAAAGGTCTGCCCGTTGTCGTTGGTTCAGATCCAAAGGGAGGTAAAGGGAGAGGAGTCGTGAGCACGTGCTCATATGAGGCAAGAAAATATGGTATACATTCGGCAATGCCAATTTCACAGGCTTATAAGCTCTGTCCCGATGCTGCCTTTGTACCTGTAAATATGAAGCTGTATGCCCAGGTTTCTGCAAACGTAATGGAGATAATGAAGGGTTTTGCAGAGAAGTTCCAGCAATATAGCGTAGACGAAGCTTTTCTAGTGCCTGGACTCGAAATAAGAAACTTTGAAGAGGCTGCCATTATTGCACTTAGATTAAAGGACGCGATCAAGAGACAAGAAAGAATCACATGTTCGGTAGGGGTTGGACCAAACAAACTTATTGCAAAGGTCGCTTCAAAGTTTAATAAACCTAATGGCCTTACGGTTGTGAGGCCAGAAGATGTCCAAGAGTTCCTTTACCCGCTAGACGTCTCAAAAATACCTGGTATAGGTGAAAAAACAACTAATATCCTTAAATTGATGGGGATTACAAAAGTGGAGGAACTAGCAAACTGCGATGTACAGATCCTCTCTGAAAAGTTCGGGAAAATTGGTCTCTGGATGAAGCAGGTGGCTTATGGTCTAGATTTCAGTGAAGTAAAGGAATGGGAGGAAGCTGTAAAGTCAATAAGCAGGAGTGGAACATTTGAGGAGGATACAAATGACCCTGTAAAAATTGCAGGCTCCCTGGAAATGCTTGCAGAGAGCGTTCATAGAGCTCTCCTAAGACATAGCTTCCTTTTCAAAACAGTAACTCTTAAAGTGCGCTTCGAGGATTTTTCCACATATACACGCTCAAAGACTACCTCAGTCTGGACTTCTGATATTTTTGTTATTAAAAGGATAGTTATGCAGCTACTTTCAGAGTTCATTGGAAGGCAAAAACTCAGGCTTGTAGGAGTAGGAGTTTCGAATCTCAGAGAAAGAGACGAAAGACAAACTCTGATCACTGATTTTATTAAAGTACATATTAAGAAAAATGATGGTCGGGTATGAAATAACGCCTTTTTATAGCCTCATCTTTAGAGTCAAATTATACTCATAATAAACATCATTTTCCTTTGGTCCTTCATATAGTGAGCTTCTAATGCAGTCAGAAAAGCAATTTAAGCCTAAAGAAGTTCTGTATTTCAACTAGCTCTCCTACAATCTTCTATATAAGGTCGCTAGATTTTTCACAACATTTTATTAGTTATTTGAACCATCTTACATTGATGTCTGCCTCAAATTTTGAAACAGATAACCATGAAAGGCGGATAGTCTTGCATGTTGACATGGATAGCTTTTTTGCATTAGTGGAAGTAAGAGAGCACCCTAATTTGATAGGGAAAGCTCTGTGTATTGTGATGCGATTTAATCCAACACTTCGGAGGGGCGTTGTAAGAACATGTTCATACGAAGCAAGGAAATCTGGAGTACATTCCGCAATGCCGATAAGTAGGGCCCATAAATTGTGTCCCAATTGCACTTTTTTGCCTGTGAATATGGAGTTGTATAAAACAGCATCATGCAATGTGATGTAGATTTTGCGAGGATTTTTCCGAAAAATTTGAACCAGTAAGCATAGATGAAGCCTACCTTGTGCCATTTAATATCAGTAATTTTGAAGATGCTGTTCGCTGTGCACACAAGATTAAGGATGAAATTAAGCAACAAGAAGAAATTACACGTTCAGTTGGTATTGGTCCAAATAAATTGGTAGCCAAAACAGCATCTGGGTTTCAGAAATCTGATGGGTTAACAGTTGTTAGATCTGAAAATGTCAGAGACTTCCTTTTCCCACTACCAGTATCTGTAATTCCTTACATTGGTAAAAAAACAATTGAAGCACTAAAAGAGATGGGAATAAACAAGGTAGAAGAACTTGCTAACTTCAAAGTTCAGGTGCTTTCTGAAAAGTTCGGTAAAATGGGCATTCTAATAAAGCAAAGAGCCAATGGTATTGATTCTGAAGAGGTTAACGAGAGAGAAGGTGTAAAGTCCATAAGCAGGCACATAATTTTTGATGAAGATGTTGATGACCCTGATAAAATTGCAAAAAATGTAGGTAAGCTTGCTGATAGTGTGCATGATAACTTAATTAAAAATAATTATCTGTTTAAGACTGTAACTATCATAGTCCGTTTAAATAACTTTTCTACTTTCACACGTGCGAAATCTGTACCATTTGGACTTAGGATATAAATGTAATTAAAAATATAGCAATGGAACTCCTTTCAGAATTCAACGACAAGAAATTACTGCTGTGGATGTAGGTGTTACTGAACTAAGGGCAAGAGACTAAAAGCAGACGCTTATAGTTGATTTTTGACTTGGATATTTTATTTTTTTTATTTTCGATGACCTAATCTATTATAGCAAATAATTTCAAAAGGTTTATATAGTCATATTGCATATTTTTTGTAATTACATTCCGACAATTAGCTTTGAATGTTAGTATACGTTCACAAATTGTTAGCTGAAGCAAAAAAAGAATTTTGATATAAAAGTGATTTAATTTAATACAAATGATACTTAAAATGAATAATTAAAACTTTTGATAGTTATTATGTGGTGCAGATACTTCAAGAAGACAAAAAAATCTAGCTCCAAAATATGTTCACTATCAGACACAACCATAATTTTATGCTCCGTTAACTATGAAAGCTGCTCAATAATATGGATGCTAAAAAGGCTTCTCTTTTGGAGATTCTTCTACCATTTTTGCGTAGCTATCCCTATATTGTTCTATTCTTTTCTTGCTTTCGTCTTCCCATTCACCCGAACAAGTAGCATTTTTCTATATAATCTTCTCACCTGATTACAAGTGAGATCTCTGACCCAGAGCTGAGCTTCCTGCAATGCCAATGGAATATCCATACTCTCAGCAATATGATTGGAGAGTAGAAATGCTGCATCAGTATGGCTGTGGATATATCTGGAACCGACCAGAGGCTACTTACCACACATGGAATACCAGCAAGCATAAAGCCTGCAGGTAAGCCAACGAATTCATCGGCACTGCCTATCATAACATCTGTAATACCTGTCTTGCAGGCAGAAAGAGTAACCAACCTTGCTGAGAACATATCCACTATATCATTCTGAAGATCTGCCAAACTCAGCATTTTCCTTCCTACAAGGTACAATTCAGACTGTACTGGCTCGTTTCAGTTATAGCTACCGTGGCAAGAGAAATGGAGATATGCCCATTAAAGTGTATTGTCCAAGCCGGTTTGATTTTTTATTGCAAGCAGATAAGTCCGAAGTATATAAATCACTGTCCTTAATGAAAATGAATACGTGTATAACTTATACCATCCTAAAAGTCATTAATGGCATGTTGTAAGTATCTAGACAGAGGAATAGAAATCTCTAGATAAATCTGTGAGCTCATTAGAAGCCCACAGTGGGATTTAAATCAACTAGTTGATAGGTTATCATTAACTAATTAAAAATTATGCCTAAGACGAATTATAAGATTACATTTTTATAATTTGGATACTATAAATTTTTTTCAAAATAACAAAGATTAGATTTTCGGATGCCAAGAGTAGTATTCTTGAGTCAGAAAATTATGTTTTCATTCGTTTGCAAAAAGGATTGAGTTAGCTATCAAAATATCGTTTCTGGAGTAGTTAAAGTGGTTTATATGGATCTTGTGGGCTAAGGGATTTTGGACTTCATGCTAGGTAGATGATTTTGGTGCCGTGGTTGAGATCGTAATAGAGACAAGTACATAGACAATAGCGGTTTATGTGGATTTGTTGGCAGTAGTGATTTTTTTCCTGTTTTATGGTGTTTGTAGTGATTTTTATGTTTGCTCAAATGAGCTTTAGCCTTATGCCCTTTAGAGTCCGAATTTGGTATATTTGTTTTGCCATAATGTTCACTGCTATACATCATCGGTACAGGTACAAAAACCGTGCCATAGTTAGGTCCATAATATCTACCATAATCACCATTGTTAGATTCGCTATTATGAGCTCTGTCATCTGTTGGATGCTTATAGAAAGCTATCGCAACGGTTTGTGGTGAAATTACTGGTTGGTTGTTGAATGAACCTTTTGCAGACGCTGAATTGGTCACAGTACCTGTATTAATGTCGGCATCTGTTATTTTGTAGGTCGCTGTTCCTGTAACACTTGAACCTTGACTAAAGATACCACTGCTTTGTATAGGTACTGTACCAAACTTGTCGTCTGTAACAGTAATGGACTTGATTAAAAACAGAAGTAGAACTAGATAACGAATTGGTCAAATGTATGAATATACAAAATTAATTTCTTTTATTTACTACTTTTTTTCATCTTTTTTAGTGAATTACTGTTTTATTTATAATAAATAGTTAATAAATCTGCAAAATTTGTAGTGCTAAAGGTACATTAAAAGTACCAAAATGCCTGCTAAAAGTACCAAAAATATACCAAAAAGTACACATAAAACGCCATCATTAGACATATTTACCCGTACTGAGGGTGGGGTGTAGATATAAGTTCCAGGTACTGAAGCATTTGCATCTAGTTGGGTGCTGCTTAATGCTGTTCCGTAGGTTATGTTTCCAGGGTTACTCCAAGTAATTGCAGGAGTCGCTTGTATTACATTGATTAACACACTATCTGTTGCTGTAGTATCAGTTGGTGTGAAAGTAGCAGTCAATACATGCGTACCTTCACTTAATACAGTTCCTGATGGTGGATTATAGGCAAAAGTTCCAGGTACTGAAGAAGTTGTATCTAGCTGAGTACTGGTCAATGCTGTTCCATACGTTATGTTAGCAGGATTACTCCAAGTAATTATAGGAGT
>Ga0224559_1001966_pt1 | contig 10783 bp, 9 predicted proteins | sample 714S33034metaG_FD_180676 | JGI IMG/M metagenome (GOLD analysis project Ga0224559, IMG submission 180676) | Peat soil microbial communities from Stordalen Mire, Sweden - 717 S3 30-34 | ecosystem: Environmental > Terrestrial > Soil > Wetlands > Peat | place: Sweden: Norrbotten County, Stordalen... | reverse complement strand
TATCGACACGGTTCGATTGCTCCAGTCGACGGAGAAATCGATATCACTCTGCAAGTTGGCGATGTTCTCGTAGTCGTCTCCATTATCCTTCCAGAACGCTCGGTACTGCATGGCACCGGAAGGAATCACGCCGTGGCCCGAAGCATCGACGACGACCGGCGTCTCGCCAGAGCCTACGAATATGACGAGGTCCGTAACAGTATGATAAGCCACCGTCTGACCCAAGATCTGAAAGTCGAAGTGCAGGTCCGTACTCTTCAGGTCAGCCTCAAGGACCACCGAAGACGAGGTACCGGGTCGTGCATTCCCATAAATCCGGAATCCGCCACTTAGGAAGCCCGAATCCGAAGCCGATACGGACTCGCAAAATGGGCAGTCGCCAAACGTGCCGGTAGCGGTGACTTTCAGTGATGACTGCGTCGAGTCGACTATACCTTCTCGACGATTGCCCACAAGGTCGCTGGTCGGGCCTTGGTCGCGGTCCGACGCTGGCTGCGAGCCCGGGTCATCCGCGTTGCCAGCTGGCGACCTGATGACAGTAAACGTATTGCTCGCTGTGCACCCGTGCACTGTGTTGCACCCGCATTGATTGTTGTTGAAGTCTCCCTGCACGTTTAAGGTCACATCACAGTTCTTGTTGTACGGTTGGCCGTCCTTCACGCCAGCCGCGTAGTGACAGTCCACAGGTGAGTATGCGACGCTTCGTTTCACGGGATCGCAGCTCGGCTGTTTCTTGATGCCGGTGCCCAGGAATTGTGGCGAGTTCGGGTCCTGGTTCGGGATTGCCGCGAGCGCACAACTGATAGAGGTAAAGGCCGGCGACGGATTACCGCACACAATCGATGTATTCTGCGTGTTCTTCCACTGAATGATCTCCTCGATCTCGGCCTGAACGTACCCCTTCACCGTTACTGAGCAGAAATCTGGCGCCTCAGCCGCAGTCCCAGCAGTGCTGTATCCATCGAGAAGGCACGCATCGATTGTCACGCTGGAGGTATTGTTGGGCAAGGCCAGGTAGTTCTGCATTGCGGGCGTCCATTCGATCGAACAGACACAATTCACACCGAGGTAAACCTGCGGCACTGCCCCATCCGGATTCGGTTTCGGCGGTTGGGGCTTGGACCCGCAGCCGAGCAACAGAACCACAGCAATTCCCATTGCGCCGATGCTCTTCACTCTAAACATGGTGTCTCCTTTAGGTTTGAGAACAGATGACAGGCTATTTGAGGATGCACGCGTCTAACGGCAGACACTCGACCGGGGTGACCAGTGGCTGTTGGCCTCTGAATGTGTAGACCCGGTAAATGGTCAGGTCGTTGCACGCAAAGAGGTTCCCTTCCGCAGCGTCTCGCAACGGAATGGACTTCTCCAGGCACAGATCGCGGGTGTCGACCGTGACGTTGCACGAGGCCGTGAACGCCTGCACCGAGTTACAATGGGTTGGGCTCATACAGGCTTGATAGGCGGTCAAGCAGCTTGAGCGAGCGTCAGCATCGGTCGCGGGATAGCTGTATTTTGCGGCCGCGAGACCTTGGAAGCGGCACGCGATCTCACGACTTGCGGAACCGAAGTACTGATCCACGCGCTGGCACGCCAGGGTGCGAGCCGCAGCGTCCAGTTGGCCCAAAATCGCATTTCCCGGTCCGCTCGTGAAGCGGTGGAAGCTCTTGGCCACGACCTTCGCATCCGCCCCCAGCTGTGCCGTCGCTGCGATGATGCTTCCAGCGGTGATTCGATCGGCCACGTTGACGTTGGCGTTCGTCGCAATCAGGGCTGCCCCGGCCACATTGCACTCCAGCGAAACATCGTTCGTGCCCCAGTAGACAATCCGTAGATTCGCGGTCTGGGCCATGGGTGCGAAAGTGCCCTTGCATAGGAGCGAGCTCAAGACGTGCAGCTCGATCGCGGCATTTCGGTTGTCGAGGACCAGTTTGCCGGAGGGCTCCAGGTCGAAATTCGATACCACGTAGGTGCCGGGACCCATCGATAACTGGGCGGATGTCTTTACCGTCAGCCCACCGTAGCTTCCGGCAGTGATGGTCTTGCTTTGCCCGGGCTCCAGGTTCACTGCTGGCTGGTAAGACGCCGGTAGCGACAGCGTGGCGACCTGCGCAGGCGAGGTTTGGAAGACCACGTGCTCGCTCACCTTGCCAGTGACGATTGCGCCCAACTGGCGCGTCAGCGTGCCCGCCGCCTGAACCGTGCCGAAAACGGTGGACTGGCCGTCCATCGACACGTTGGCAAGCGACACCACAGAACCGCTCGAACTTGAGGCTCCCAAGTAGACGCCGGTAGCACCCAATCCAGCAATTGGCGCAGGCTGCGAGGAAGCGTCGAGAACCTGTGCTCTTGGTGATAGGCGAACGCCGGTTGTACCGATCACCGCGAAGCCACCCGTGCTCATCCCGACCGGGAGACTGATCTGGGCCTTGCATTGCCCCGTGCTGTCGCACCCTTGGGGCAGGGACGTCCCGGGCGGCAGAGCCTTGGCGTGACTCGCGATCTCAGACTTTCTTACCGGCGTCGTATCACAGCCTGCCGAAATGGAGCACCCGACCAGGGCAATGACTGCGCTTCGAATGTACACATTAGCTCTCATGGTTTTTTCTCCACGTCAAAGACTGCTGCCGCCGGTGTTGTCGCCACCGCTGCCGGTTCCACCATTGCCACCGTTGTCACTTCCGCCAGTGCCACCGTTGTCACTTCCGCCAGTGCCGCTACTTCCGCCACTGCCGCTACTCCCGCCCTTACCGATGCTGCCTCCCTTACCGCTGCTGCCGCCGTTGCTGGTGTCGCCGCCGCTTCCCGTGTCGCCGCCGCTTCCCGTGTCGCCGCCGCTTCCGGTCGTGCCACCTGTGCTCCCGCCGCCGCCCTTTCCACCACTCCCACCCGGAGGGAATTTCACATCTCCCGTCTTCCAGCACTTCGGAGGTGCGGGGACGTTGGGATCCTGCTGACACATCATCGTGCCGTTAGCGTCGACGGTGCGACACGTGTAGCCCGGAGGGCATGGTGAAGGATTGGAGACCCCAGCCAGCCCCCCGCACGACTGGCCCCAGCACTCGCCACAATTCGTTCCGCAAGCGTTGCAATAGCATTCGTTTCCTGCGGGATCGTTGGGGCTGCCCGATCCGTCGCATTCGCGCGCCCACTCCGGTCCCCAGGTCCCGTTAGACTGGCACGTCTGGATTCCGGTGGCGATCGTGAAGCTTGTCGGACATCCCTGTGGTACATAGGCCTGCTTCACTGCCTGGTTCGCACCCGGCTTGCAAATGGTGGTTGTGCCGCCGGTGCCGCCGGTGCCACCGGTCCCACCTTTACCACCGCTGCCGCTCGTTCCACCAGTGGGGTTCACACCCTTCACGCAGTAGCCGGTTGTTGCGCATACAAGTGAAGGGTCGTTGCACTTTGGCCCGTTGCCCGAGCAACAGACCTTGCCCAGGTCACCGCAGCTGTCGTCGTAATCCTCTGTGTGATACGCGAACAAGAGCTGGTCCGGTGAGACACTAACGGCACACTGTGTGGCGACATCATTCTTGACGCCGGCAAAGGCATTCGGGTCCTGGTTGTAGGCCCAACACAGCGCAGGCGATGCGGGATGCTCGGGAGTCCCGAGCATCATCTGGGTGTTGGCATCAATCTTCACGCTTGCACGGAGCTTTACTTGGTATCCTTTCGTGGCGCCTCCGATCCAGTACGTCTGGGGAATCTTTACGCTCGCGCTCCACACGTAGTACGGAGGAAAGGGTGGGCTGACGATCTGCGCACCTGCGGGCTTCGCTTCGACGACTTCGCTGAAGGTAGTCCCTGCCTTGTCGAGCGCGGCCTCAATGACAATCACGGGATCTGTCGAGGCGAACGCGCCCGAGATGGGAACATACTGCTCCCAGGCAGGTGTTGAGCTCGTATTGACGGTATCGTCGAGGTCTTTCGTGGGATGCTGCACGCAAGTAGCTGCGCACAACCCCAGTCCCAGTGCTCCGGCCATAAAGCGAAGTGTTCTGGTCATCTCCCTATTCCTCCCAATCCGTTGTCTAACGCGGGGACTCCATACCCAGCACAACATCTTGTCAAGCGACATTTTGCATGACTGCTAGTCGATAGTGCGTATTCATGCCAAACGTGATGACGGTCCATAGACTCTTTGAATGCGGTGTTTGGGCGATCGGCACATGCGCGTGAGGGCGCCAAACTTGCTGCGACTGACCACATCTCGCGCACTCAATCGCGCTACGCTCCACGCGCGCGCGCGTGGAACGAGCCGATCACCTGGGAAGAGCTCACGAGACCGCTGCCCGCGTTTGTTGGTCCCCAGCCCCATAGGGATCAGTGTTTTCACCGGGCGCCTAAGACCTTCCTCGTCCTGAAAGTGTTGTTAGGGTGGTAATCAATTCATCCCAAGAACGCAGTCTTGGGCTGGACAGAAAGTAAACGGGCAGGAACTTCTCCAGGTTCCTGCCCGCGATACGAACGTGATTCATTTGCGCCTGCCCAGTGCTTTCTTAAGTGCCTCGCACTCGGGCGCGCCGAGCTTGGCTTGGATAAGCGGCACACCCCGATCCTCGTCATAGACGACAAGGCGAGTGGAGCCTTTGGTGCGGTAGATCCGCAGCTCTCGCACGTCACCGCGCGAGAGCTTGATCGTTCGGACGCGTGTCTTCACGACGCCATCCTCACGCGACGGAAATCGTTCCAGAGTTCGGAAGCCGTGAGAAGCGGTTCCATCCCCTGTTCCCGAAGGTCCACCTCGGCGCGATACCATTCGACGACCCGTAAGGTCTTCTTCTCGACGGAACCCCGGTAGGGACCGCCGGTGCATAAGCAAATCGAACGGGGTAAATCCGATCCAAGGCCCCTTCGTCCACGCGCCACCACACCTGCGAGCCCGCCTGGAAGGCTCGCTAGGGCGGTTTTGACCGCGTGATCTGCGCGCTGAATAGTCCGTCTCGACCACAAGGCGCAGTCTACCCCATCGCGTTCCCGCCGAGAGAGCCGTCAGTTCAGACAGTCATCGCCGCCGGCCGAGTCGCCGGGTGGCGAGCGTGGACGGCGCGCGGGATGAAGCTCGGGAATCTCCGTTGGCAGGTGCATCGCCTTGAGAATCTTCTGGGCAACGGCCTCCGTCTTGACGAGCGCGATGAGACGGAGCTGGCTGTGGCATTTCTGGCAGACGATCTCGAACCCAAATGTCTTTCTCAGCAGCTCTGCCCATGGAATGTATTTCGACGTACTGGCCGGCTTGTCCTGCCCGGTGGGTGCGGCCAATGGCTCGGCGGGGGCAGGCACGACGGCACTGCGACAGGCGGCGTGGGACGAGAGAACCCCGAAATAGCGAGTGAGATGTCGCTTCGGAGAAGGGACGAGCGCAGCCAGTCGAGCGATCAGCGCGAGCGGCGCAAGCTCGACGGCGCTCGCGCCATCGGACCTGGGCTTCTTGAGTTCCAGTCGCCGGGGATAGGGGGCTTGTTTTCCCTCGGGGATAGGGGGATAGGTTAGGCGCGTAGGTCTGTGTAGTTTACAGAAGAAGTAGTCGTTTACGTGAGTCGAGCGGAGCCGAAGGCGGAGCTCGCATTCACGTAAACGCGCGTTGGACGAAACGCTTGCGCGGCGGCTTGGCGGCTATGCGCCTATGCGATTGTTGTCCGGCTGCCGGCGTTGTGGTCGGCGCAGGTAGTGGCTTTCGCGAGGACATCGGACCGGATTACACGAGAGTCTGCTTCGCCAGCGTGGCAGCGAAGGTCCAGCGTCGATTCGCGCCAGCTTGCAATGACAGCGGCGGACAAAGCAGTGGCCATGGCCGCTCGGAATTGGATAGCGGTCGCGTCGCTCACGAGCTTCATAAAGGAATTCTTCCTTGTGGCGGTGCGCGCACTGGCGGCAGCAACTGGCGCGCTATTGTGCGCTGCTGACACTGTGGACAGAGCAGGACATCCTGACCCGTGAGCGCGAGCAGCAGGGCCGGCCAGGGAAGATCCGGATCGATCCGGCTGGCGAACGGAAGGTCGTCGCTGTCATGGGTGCCATCATGGGCGTCCGCGGTGGCGCCGGCCGCAGCACCAGTATCGGTGGCGGGTAACAGGGCGCGCGCCTGTTCCAGGCTAGTGTTGACGTTGCCCGAGGACATGAGGCCGAAGTGGCGAATCTTGACGAAGCGGCTAGGCAGGATGTGCTGGAGAAATCGGCCGATGAATTCCGTCGGCGACAACGAGACGGTGTCGCTGCCGCGGGTGCGGAAGACGACCGTTTGGTCGTCCACGGTGACAATGCGAGCGTTGCTGATGGCCACGCGATGGGTGTAACGGCCGAGATAGCGAAACACTTGCTCAGGGCCACCGAAGGGGCGCTTGGCGTAGACGACCCAGCTTGTCTTGTAGAGGCGCTGGCGGCGGCGACGGGCGGCGCGATCTTGAACGTCATCGTGCAACCCGCCTTCGTCCAGCAGCTCCTGCAAACCGGCCATGAATTTGCCGCGAAAGAGCGCGCCCACGACGTCGACGGGAAGGAGAAAGTCGCGCGGCGCCGGTACCCATTGGCGCTTGTCGTGTGCGAGACCGCCGCCGGTTACGATGCAATGGACGTGGGGATGAAAGCACAGCTCCCTGGTCCAGGTGTGCAGCACGGCGGTGATGCCAAGCTGCGCGTCTTTGCCAAGCCACTTCGGGTCGGCGGCCAGGGTCAGGAGCGTGTCGGCGGCAGATCTGAAGAGGAGCGCAAAGATCGCGTTCCTGTTGTTGTAGGCAAGGCTGCGCAATTCGCTGGGCAGCGTGAAGACGAGGTGGAAATAGTGAACGGGCAGGATGCGTTGCAGGCGAGATTCGACCCATCGGGCCTGATTGAGCGCCTGACACTTGGGACAGTGGCGATTTCTGCACGAGTTATAGGCAGGCGTCTCGAAGCCACAGGTCGTGCAGCGGTCCAGGTGGCCGCCGAGCGCAGGCGTCCGGCACGCGACGATGGCGCGTGCGGCGTCCTGCTGTCCTTCTGTCAAGGCGTGGCTCTGGCGATAGTCATCGAGGTAGCGGCGAAAGATGTCCGCCACCTCGAATGCGGGACGTACCACCGCCACACTCGACGGGCATCGGGCATGCGCTGACATTTGTGGCGTGGGTCAGCCGAGGACGTTGCCCGCGGGAGTGCCGAGCAAATCGATGGGGCTCGGGGTGGCGCGCAGATGGGCGCTGCTCAGGTGCAGATAGGTGGTGGTTGATTGAAGACAGGCGTGTCCCAGCAGGACCTGCACGCTGCGGACGTCGGCGCCAGCTTCGAGCATGTGGGTAGCGAAGCAATGCCTCTTATGCCGAGCTCGGCATAAGCGCCATTATGCCGAGTGCCCGGTTATGCCGAGTCGCCCGCCATCGCTTGCAGGAATCTCGAGGATTCCGGGTTCGCTTACGTGCCCGACTCGGCATAATCAAAGGCTCTGCAGGAAGGCAAGGAGCTTGTCATCGGGACGGAAGCGAGTGGGTCGAGTTCCCGTGGGCGTCGTCTTGGCGAGCGCCCGCTCCTTGAGCTGGAGGCTAGCAGCGAAGTAAATCTGCGTGGTCTCGACCGACTCGTGACCAAGCCAGAGCGCGATCACCGAGCTGTCGACACCGGCTTGAAGGAGATCCATCGCCGTCGAGTGGCGCAGCACGTGAGGAGACACACGCTTGCCCCTCAGCGATGGGCAATATCTCTGAGCGGCCTGCACGTGCTTCGCGAGCAGGTACTCGACGCCGTCACGACTGAGGAAACCGCCCCGCGCGTTGGGGAAGAGGGGCTCGGTCGGGGTGGCTGCGCGTTCGCGAAGCCACGCTCGAAGGACAGCGACGGCTTCTTTGCGCAGGGGCGTGCAGCGTTCTTTGCGACCCTTACCGAGACAGTGGACGTGCGCACCGGTTCCAAGAACAAGGTCCTGCACGCGGAGCCCCGCCAGCTCGGATACGCGCAGTCCGGTCTGCACGGCCACGAGGATCATGGCGCGGTCGCGCCGGCCGGACCATGTCGCTCTGTCGGGAGCTTCGAGAAGCGCATCGATCTCGATTCGGGACAAGAAGTGGACGAGCGAGCGATCGTACTTCTTGCCTTGCATAGCCAGGACTCTGTGGATGACGGCACTGTGCTCGGGCGCCTGCAGAGCAGCATACTGGAAGAAGGAGTGGATCGCTGCGAGCCTGGCGTTTCGCGTGCGCGGAGAGTTGCCTCGCTCCTTTTCGACGTGGTCCAGAAAGGCGCCGATTGCTGGTGTGTCGAGGTCGTCCAGGGCGAGCGCCGAGGGAGCCTTCTTCAGGTGCTGTTTCGTGAATGCAAGCAACAGGCGAAAGGCGTCGCGATAGCTCTGCACCGTATGCGGACTTGCCCGGCGCTGGCGCAGGAGATGGTCCACGAAGAAGGACTCGAGCAGCGCAGGGAATCCTTGAGAGGGCTTCACGGCGACGTCCTATCTTGCTCCAGGAGCGACACCGCGAGGCTCATCAACTCCGGCACTGCGGTCAGGTACCAGTAGGTGTCACTGACGTGAGTGTGCCCGAGGTAGGTCGACAGTTGCGGCAAGTGTGGCTCCACATCGATGCCTGCCCGGTACCAGCGCAGCATGGTGTCCACGGCCCACCGATGACGAAGGTCATGCAGACGTGGACCTTGACCGTGACGACCTTCAGGACCACGAAGCCCAATCCGGCGAGATAGATGGACGAAGGTGTCTTCTGCAGTGTTCTTCACCAACCGGGCACCTGCCTCGCCGACCAGGAAGCTGCTCGTCTGTGGTCTGGGATGAACGCGATCTCGGAAGCGTGCGTACCGGCGCAGTGCCAGGGATGTCGATCGATGAACCGGCACCAGCCGGACCTTCCCGAACTTGGTCCGGCGGATCGTCAGATTCCCTTCATCGAGATCGACGTCGTCGCGGTCGAGGGCGATCGCCTCGCTGATCCTCAGGCCGGCTACGGTGAGCAGGCCAAGCAGCGTGACATAGGTCTGAGCACGAAGGCCCGTCGGTGATGCGAGCCGTGCCGCCGCCCCCATCAGTCGCGTGATCTCGTCCTCGCTGTATATGTAGGGTCGCTTGCGCTGGTACCGAACCTGGAGAAGCCCGAGGGCGGGGACCTCGGTGCGAGAATCGGTGGCACGCCAATACTGCGCAAATAGCCGGACTGCCGAGAGACGGCTGGTCCAATACACGGGCTGGGCATTGGTCGGCAGCACGGCCCACTCGACGACCAGATCGCTGGTGATGAACTGCGCCTTCCGCTGCTCCATGAAGGACACGAACTGCAGCAGTAACCGCCCCGAGCGGTCGAGCTTGTAGCCCAGACGGCGTCGCAGCGACAGGTACTCCTCGGCGCCTTCGCGGAGCGTATTCATCGCCTGCCTCCCGGCCATGCAGGAGCGAGCGCACGTAGTGCCTGGAGGTCTACCTTCGCGTAAATCGTCGTCGTGTCGGCTCGACGGTGTCGCAGGATCTGCCCGATCTCGGTGAGTGTCGCTCCTCGACGCAGCATCGAACATGCGAGAGCGTGGCGAAGGATGTGTCCGCCCTTGCGTGGTGGGTCCAGTCCGGCGAGCTCCAGTGCACGCCTCACGATCGTACAGACCGCGCCCGTGCTTGCGAAGCCACGTCGTGGCGCTCTCGCCCGAACGAAGACTCTCCGGCACGAGCATGCGGGGCGACCATGGCGTAAGTACCGGGCGACGGTCTTGCCGACATCGGCCGGCAACGGGAGAATGTCGCGCCGCCTGCCCTTTCCGTGGATCTGCACCGTGCCGACGCCCCAGTCGAAGTCTGCCAGATCCAAGCCCACGATCTCTCCACCGCGGAGGCCGAGTCGTGCCATCAGCATCAAGATGGCGTGGTCGCGCAGACCGGCTTCGGAGTTTCTTCGTCGGCAACGGCGCAAGAGATGCTCGACGTCTCGCGCAGGAATCGCCTTCGGCACCGTGGCGCAGCGCCAATAGGCGACCGCGGGCACCGTGGCGGCGAGGTCGGTGGTCACGGCTCCTTGCAGGTGCAGCCACCGTAGAAAACCGCGTAGTGCAGTCACCATTAGAGCGGCTCTCGTTGGATGGACCAGGTGAACATGCCGGGCGAGGAATTCACCCGCATCCCGGGGCCCGAGTGCATCGAGGTGCACTTTCCTGCTATCAAACCGCTCCGCCAGGAACGAGCGGACAATGGGCAGGTAGTTGATCCGTGTCGCGACGGACAGGCCGCGATCCAGCAACAGATAGCGGCCGAACTCGCTCACGATACGGCCGATCGCAGTGTTATCGACCTTAGCGGGCGCCGGCGGCGCCAAGCCGGCGGAACGGACCTGTTCAAGTACATCGCGCAGTGTCGACGCGTCCCCATGCCGGGGCACGCAGGGATGGCGCTGGACGAAGCGGACTACAGCTTGCTCGTCGACTTTGTCGACAGTCATTCCTGCCAGTCCAAGCCAGTGTCCGAATTTCGCTACCACGCGCAGCTTCAGCGCCACGGTCGTAGGCGAATATCTCTTCTCTGTGAGCGTCTCCGCAAACGTGTCCAGGTGTGGTCCCAGGGGGCCGGCGCGCAGTCGTTGCCATTCCAGAAAGTCGTCGTGCATTCGGGGCATGTGTCCTCCTTCGGCCAAGTGGCCAGAGGGAGATGACGACGCCCTGGTTATGCCGAGTCTGCAAGTCCAGCTGCTGAGGAAATCACTGCCGCAACCAAGGTCGCCGCCAACGACGAGCACGGCCGCCTCGCCTTGTGCAAATACATCCTGCGCCCGCCACTCGCCAACGACCGCCTCAAGATTTTGGACGGAAAAGTCGTGAGGCTGGAGTT
>Ga0224559_1001964_pt1 | contig 10785 bp, 10 predicted proteins | sample 714S33034metaG_FD_180676 | JGI IMG/M metagenome (GOLD analysis project Ga0224559, IMG submission 180676) | Peat soil microbial communities from Stordalen Mire, Sweden - 717 S3 30-34 | ecosystem: Environmental > Terrestrial > Soil > Wetlands > Peat | place: Sweden: Norrbotten County, Stordalen... | reverse complement strand
ATCGTTTTTCGTGCTTTCAAAAAAGAAGACCATAGGAATTACAATTATAGGTCCTGCTAATGTTATGAAATCTGTAAAGAAGAAATCAAACTTCCTTTCCATGATAGCTAACCTGGGTGATTCAGGTGCATCGCTGCATTAAATGTGGAGCTGAATTTAAAATCGACTCAGAAGAGATAATTCTCAAAGGATGTCCTGAGTGTGGTAGTAAATTCTTTGAGTTCCACCAAAAGGGAAAAATTAAGGAGATACAAGAGATAAAAGGAGATTCAATAGAAACCATAATGATCAAAGAACATGGAATCTACGAGGTCAACTTACCATCACTCCTAGAGGATGATTCAATCATAGTTTCAGACGAGGAAGGCATGTACGTTATCGATATTAATTTTCTTCTTAAGAAACATATGAAGGATAAAGACAAATAAATATTGATATATCCTGTTATACTATTTTAAATAAATTAATTTTTGATCGTAATATTTAAAATTTTTATTTTCACTTTAAAAAAAGAATAATTAAATTAATTAAAATTATATTAATGTTTTTTAAACTTTCTTCTTTTTCTAGGATTTTTACCATCAGTGAAATCGCATTTTCCAGATGGCAGTACACGTACAACATCCTCTATTATGAACATTTTTTCAGGGTCGATTTTGTTTCTTATCTGCATTGCAATTTCTTCTTTCTTAGTGTATCCTGGTTTTACAGTTGAAAAGTTCTCAGTATAATTTGAAACAGCTTCTGGAGGCCCTGCCATTATTCTTTCTCCTTCGTAATCTACTTTACCAATTGATAAAGTGAGTGGAAGTCCCCTTATGTAGTTACGAGATCCCCTTATGATAAAAGCACCTTTGGTTAGGAATTCACCAGATTGGGGTGTCTTTGAAACTTGGTCTGGATTAACCCAATATACATCTGCAGAACCTAATCCCTTTGACCATGCACTTGAAAAGCATGCTGAAAAAGCTGCAGCTTGATTTATACTTGTTTTTGGTATATCGCCTTCTCCGGCTTTTAGAACTACAGATGCAGCACCATGGATATCAGAATGGAAGTATATGTCTCTGGGTTCCATGTGTTTCTTTACAACCATTTCATTGGTTGTAGCATCCCTTCCACCTATTACTAAAAGCCCGTCCGATGTTAAAAACCATCTTAACTTCTCATACCATTTAAGCTCTTTTTTAACACGTTTTTGAGGTACAATAACCTTTTCCATCTCTATTTCCCGTTTACTTTCAGCTTTTTTAATTTCTTGTTGGGTCTTTTCAATGGCTATATTAACTCCTCTAATCTTCTTTTTAGCCTTTTTACCCTTGTTATAATAAACTTCAGCATTTTCTGGAATTCCTACTGTAGTATCAATATTTACACGGATACCCTCTAGATTTAATGTTAAAATACCCAATTTATCTATTGATTCAATAATATCCACGCCTTCAGCTTTAGCCTTTTTAGCCTTCTTAATAATATCGATGATCTCGAGCCATGAATGTGTTTCCCTTGCATGTTTTATAATATCAATTATGTTCTGGATATTTTGATAATTTGAATATATTGCTTCGCCCTTAATTTTAGTTTCTTTAATTGTTTTATTGAATTTTTCAAGGGTTTCTAATTGTATTTTTAACCTTTTTTCAAATTTACCCACTTCACCAGACCATACTTCATCGTGAACCTGAACAATATCCTCGCCAACAATGCTACTGTAGAATTCATCTGCAGCTTCATTGTAGGTTTCATATTTTTCTTTTGGGTAATCTGCATACATCTGAAGATCAAGAGGAAGAACATCTTCTTTTTCACCAGATATAATCTGCGGATGGAAATCATAAGTTTTGAGTGGTTTAAATATTTCTGTCATTGTACTATGAATCAACTCAATTTCTTCTTCAGTAACATCTGCTGCATTCTTTTTTTTGTTAATACCTGATCTTAATGCAATTTCCTCGGCATATAATCCACCCAGACCGTTTCCAGCCAGTGTTCTTATAATATCCCTATCAGAATTCTGGAATAATTCTTTGAGTTCATTTTTTTCAATTTCGAGTGGATTTATTCCCCTTTCAGGAGGGTATTTGTACTCTTCTTTGGATGTTATCTTCCTATCCTGCCATAGTTTTCTTTTTAAAGGTAGGATAATCTGATCGTCTTCATCCAAAAGTATTATATTACCCTTCGCAAAGAGTTCAATAACCAAAGAAAATTTATGTTCTTTCTGGATGTCGATCCTCATGATCCTATCAAAATTATGCTGGCTAACACCAGTTACACTACCTCCTTTAATGTACTTACGAAGTAGCATAGGAAAATTTGGGGGAATCTTAGGGTTTTGAGGAGGATATTGGGTTGAATGAACCCTTAAACCTGCCTGAAAAACCACATCTACACGACCTTTACTTGGTACGTGGAATCTTATGAGTACAGTATCTTTAGTGGGTTGATATGCCTTTTGTACTCGAGCATCTTTTAACATTTCCCCTAATTCTTTGCAAATTGCGTAAACATCAACGTTGGACATGGCTTTCATTGGAACACCTTATGGTTTTATTTATAACTTGATACTAATAATAAACATATCTGGAGGTTAAAAATTATGGATGTAGATGCTAAAGTTACGATCATACATGTAATTGGAGGTGCAATCGCAGCCTTCCTATCATTTAAATTAACAACTGGATCAATATTGGGATTCAGTGGCGAGACTGTTGCAGTTTTATTAGCAATAGTAATCCTTTACCTATGTGGACAGATTTCAGAAAGATTACTTGGTAAAGAAGAAGTTGGAGGATTTAAGGGATGGTTATGGAGTGGAATTGTACCATTTGCAGCTGTTTGGTTCCTTCTATGGATACTTCTCTTTAACTACAACCCTGTTCCAGCAGTTCAGGTACTTAATTAGATAAAATCATTCTTTTTTTTTTAAATTCTCTATATTTAATTTAATTATTTCTTTTTAGGGATTCAACTTATGAAATCTTCTTTTTTAAAGTGCCCAGTAAAATATCCATATAAATGCTGATAAAAATGCAATTATAAAGATTAAGGGTGCAAATATTTTACTTACAGCTACTATGGAACTTATGGTTGTTACAAGTTCTGTTGCATGGGTCGGTCCAAGAGTTTTTAAATCTTTTATTTTTGATACTTCACAAGCCACAGTAACATCCTCAAGGTCTTTCATTGCATTTCTAGTACATTCAACAACTTTTTCAAGGATAATGTCTTGACTCTTACGGCCCACAGGGTTATGTCCACCTGAAAGTGCATTTACAAAATGGGTATCTGATGTCATGATCTCAGCTTCATCAAGACCCAATTCTTTTAAAGAATTAATGATTCGTTCCCTAAACCCTATTACCATATTATTAGAATCAAGCAGGATATAACCGGTTTTCTGATTGTCAACATCTACAATCATAGCTTTAACACCACTCTCTCCTACTCCTTCCTCTTTACTAACATCGTCCATTGGGTCGTTTGCAGTACCAACTTTAAAACTGTGTTGATCATCAGATTTTTGAAGTTTTTCTGTAGCATCTAGAAAAGAAAATACTTCTTTGTTACCGGGTAGTATTCTACCTCCATCCCCAGGGAATGCGTTATGACATTCAACAAGAACAACATTATCCGCACCTGTCTTTGCCTTTGCGAGATTAATAATTGCTAGGCCAACACCAAAGTCCATATCATCAGATCCTACAGGGGCCATAGTTGCAAGGAGGACAAGGTTGTTGTTAAAGAACTGAGCTCCAATTTTTGCATCTCCACTTTGAACTCTAAAGAATTTACTGGCTTTATTAGAATATTCCATGGTTTTTAGAGCATTTTTAACTACACTTCCAACCTTGTAAACTTCTTTTCTTGATACTGGGTTAAAATCATGGGTTGATGGTCCGTGAGATACCATTGTAAAGGTTTCAAATGTATTTGCTAAGATTGTGGGCATGTTACCCCCACCTATATTACCAACTGGACCAGGATGCACACTAGGACTTAAAAATATGGCTTTAAGGCCGTCTTTTCCTTTAAAAGCGGTAATTCCTATTAATGTGTCGATTGGTTCGCCCATATCTTCAAATAGACCTTCCAAAGCGTTTGAACCCTCGGTTACATGGGCTAAAAATAGGCTTAGAAGTTCCAAACCTCCTACTCCTAGGTTTCTTTTCATTGGAGATTCTATTATGACCACAAATGAGTAAATAGCAACAACAAGGATCAGTGATGCTATTACTATTTTGATGAGTAATGCAAGTAAACTGAAATATCCAATATTGGTTGTGATACTAGTTAAGGACACTATAACAATAACCATGCTCAGTATGAGGGTTGGTTGAGTTGCTGCAGCAGGAAGAGATTTAAAAAAATTGATATTTGATGTTCCCCAGAGTACCAGGATTCTGATTGCAAATATGATAACACAACCATATATAAGGGCATCAATTGTGTAACTGTAAATTGAAAATGATGATATAAGACTGCCAATCAGATAAACAAATCCTACTATTATCATTGAGAGTAAAGATAGAAACATTGATTGTTTCATCTTCATATGCCTTCCCTCAAGGGTATTTATCATTGGTTGTGTAACAGCTCCACTCATTATGGATGTTAAACCAAATATCAAGAATCCAGCTGCACCGCCGTATACAACGTTATAAAGGATGGAGTGATGGGCACTGGGTTGTATAGCCGATACAATACAGCCTAAAACAAAGCTTAAAACTACCATACTTGCAATTGAGAAGGTTGTTCCTGGAAGGGATACTATATATTTACTTAGACCCATTATTCTTTCTGATTCTGGCATGATTTACCTCTCTAGTAATGTAGATCAATTTGTTAATTTGATTATTTATAATGTTTATATTGTAAATTTTTTTAATCTGGATTTATCTGTGATGAAGTTGAATATCATTATGTTAGTACTTCTAATGTTTATATACATCATTTAATTTATGTTATGATACTTATAAAAGGTGAACTTTATGAATGTGAAACTTAAAACCCCAATTTTATCGGATGAAACAGCGAATTTACGGATTGGAGACATTGTTTACATATCCGGAAAAATTTATACGGCTCGAGACAGTGCCCATAAAAGAATGGTCGAAGAAGGGTCTCCTGTTGATATTACGGGGGCTGTAATCTTCCATGCAGGGCCAATTATAAAAAAATCAGGGGACAAATATGATATGATTGCTGTTGGACCCACAACAAGTACTAGAATGAATCCATATGAACCTCAAATATTAAAAATGGGTGCAGGACTCATAATTGGAAAGGGGGGAATGGATAAATCCACCTCAGAAGCTCTTATTAAATATAAAAAATCATATCTATCAGCAGTTGGAGGATGTGCTGCATTATATGTTAAATCAGTTATTAAAGTTAATAGTGTACATTGGTTAGATTTAGGGGTTCCTGAAGCAATTTGGGAACTTGAAGTTAAAGAATTTGGCCCACTAATCGTTACAATGGATTCAACAGGCGGCAACCTCTATGATGAAGTTAAAAAAAGGGATTACTCATAGAAAATTTAGAGAAAAAACTTATCCACTCGAAGGATTTACTGATACCCATATACATACATCGCCTGATATTAAACCAAGATTATTAACCGATATTGAAGCTGCAATGAATGCAAAAGAAGAGAGAATGAATTCGATTGTAATAAAATCTCATAATGAACCTACATCTGGAAGGGCAGTAATAGCATCTCAAGTAACAGATTTTTTAGTATATGGTGGTGTGGTACTTAACAATAGTGTTGGGGGCTTAAATATTGATGCTGTCAGATTCTCTGCCATGATCGGGGGAAAATTTGTATGGTTCCCAACGAGTTCATACTCTTCAATTACCATCAACTGGTCTCATGTAGAAGATATATTGCATGTTGTAAAGGAAAATCAAATGGTGATTGCTACTGGACACCTGAAATCCGATGATATATTCACCCTCCTAGACATGGCAAAGAGTCTTGGGATCTGGAGAATAATTGTTAACCATCCACTAACTAGAGTTGTGGGTGCCAGTTTGGATGAACAAGTTGAAATGTCTGCATATGCCTATCTGGAGCATTGTTTTGTGGCATGCATGGAAAAACATGATAACTTAGATCCAGTATTGATAAAGGATTCAATAAAAAAAGTTGGTGCTAATAGGTGTTTAATGGCAACAGACTTTGGCCAGATCCATAATCCTCACCCAGTTAATGGGATGAAGATGTTTATTAATTCAATGATTCGTGAAGGAATATCAATTAATGAGATCAATTTGATGTGTAAAGATAATCCTCATAAATTATTAACTGCTTAATTTTTTTATAAAAATAGTATTTTTTTATCTTTCTAAGTTTTATTTAGATTATTGCAAGTTCACCTGCAGTGGTTATTTTGAGTTGATCAGTTGCAATAAAACCCATTTCCCTAAGTTCTCTAATATGATTGTAGGTCATGCCTCTGCTTATCCCAATTTTCAGAGCTAAATTTTTAACACTTTCCCCATTTTCTTTAAGTTCTTCTAAAACCATTCTTTTAGTTGCTGATAATCCAAAGTTTAATATTGGAAGGTCAATGACTTGACTGTCCTCTTCGGTTATATAAACAATTCTTTCAATGTCACCGTGTCTTGAATAACAACCAAAAAGAGCACCTAAAGCTTGGGGTTTTCTGCCACCGCTTATGTTTACAAAAATATTCCTATTGTTGGCTTTTTCATTTTCTATTACATCGACTGTGTCTTGTGCAATTCTAACAACATCGTAAAGGCTGGTAATTTTTGTTTCAATATCTATAAATTTTCCAACAGTATCCTTGATTATCTGCTCAACTTGGAGTTTGGCTTGGGGAGCATCTTCTTCCCTTAAAAGAACTACTTTTTTGCATGAAAATTGTGTTATACAAACCATAATAGGTTCTATAGAGTAAATAGTTGATATTAAAGTGTATTCCATATTGTCACTTCTTTAATTTTGTAAATGAATGCTTAAATTTAATTCTTACTTATTCTATTATAATTCATATTAATTATACATTTATAGTATATAATTAATATATTTATTTAGAAAAGAATGCTATAATGTATTCCATTTAATGATATTTATATTTGGATTGTATTTTCAAACAATATTCCAATTGAATTATTATTTATGAATAAGTATATATGAATATAAATAAAAAACCTATTTGATAATATTTAAATTTAAATTGTAAACATTAAACATAGAACTATAATATTTACTCTTATTTTTAATGATTTATTAAATATAGAACAATTAACAGATTATTTCATCAGATATTCATATCACTACCATAAAAAAGTTTAAAGGTATTTTTCCGTAAAGAATATAAACTTTCACGGTAGACATATGATTAATATATTCAATGGTTATAAAATGGGGTGTTTCCGGTTCCTGAAGAAAAAATTTTAGTTATAGAAGATGAGAATATTACTGCTCTTGAAATACAGACTAAACTCGAAAGTTGGGGATATGATGTAGTTGGATTGGCAGGATCCGGAGAAGATGCCATTAGAATAGCCAATGAAAAAGGAACAGATCTTATTCTGGCAGATATAGTACTCAGGGGAGACATGGATGGAATAGATGCTGTTGAACACATATCCCAAAGATTTGATGTGCCCATAATATATTTGACAGCCCATTCCGATGGAGATACATTTGAAAGGGCTAAACAGACCAAACCATCAGGATATTGTATAAAACCATTTGACGATACTGAATTAAAATATGGTATTGAAATTGCTCTCTTAAAACGAGATTTAGATTTTAAAAACCATGAATCTATAGAAAAAGAACGTATGAGCACGGTTAAAGATTTCATGTTGAGTTCAACACCTGCACTCACCTCTCAAGTTAAAATAGAAAATACAGCTAGTTTTTTAGGGGAATTTGCAAAGTTCTTTGAGGGTAATATGAAAGTTAAATTCGAAAGAGAACTCAATATTAATCATTCTTCTCTTAACAATCCAGAATACTCAAGGAAAATCTTATCAGAGTATATTGCATGGATGGCCAATATGCTAACAAATTTAGGATACATGGTAGAAACTGGATCAGATGATTTCATAGTAACCGAATGCCTTTGGAGCCCCAATATAAAGGATAATAAGATTTATTGTCTTATGTGCAAAGCAATGACAGAATTAATACTTAAATGGACAGGGTTAGGCGGTAAAATTCATCATAGTTATTTACTTGGACCAAATCCTCCTAGATGCAGATTTTCATATCAAGGGTAAATTAATATAAATACTCGTCTATTACTTTTTTCATATATTTACAACATATTAATAAATAGTTCTAAAAGAATTAAAGGAGAATTTTCATGACAAAACATCCTGGAGAATGGAACAATGAAGGACTTGCCTTCTATGGTAACGGCCAATTCAAAGAAGCACTTAAATGCTATGATACTGCTCTAGAAATCGATCCAAAATTTATACAGGCACTTAACAACAAAGGAAATGTTTTAAGGATGCTAAAAGAATATGGAAAGGCCATAAAAATATTTGATAAGGCCATTTCAATAGATAAAGAAAATGCAGAATTGTGGGTCAACAAGGGAGCAGTTTATTATGAGATGGATGATTATGATTCTGCTATTAACTGTTTTGACCAAGCTTTGTCTATAAACCCTGAAGATAATAATGCATTAAGTAATAAGGGGGCTGCATTAGCCAATTCTGGAGATCTTGAATCGGGTATGATCTGTTTTAACAAGGCATTAGAAATAAATCTTCTAGATGTTAATGCAAGAATCAACAGGGATAAACTCAGAGATTTCCTGGTCGGAAGAGAGTGATTAAGTTTCACTCTCAACATCTAACATCAACAGATCCGAGTAATGCACATCATAGTAACGGAAAAGGTCGTTAAAATGTTTAAAACGTTTGATTCCGCTTTCTGTAACGTTATAATTGGTACTGTTCTGGCTGATATAATTTCTTCTAACTAAAGGATCCATTATTTTATCAAATTCTATTTTAAATCCAATATTATCTTCTGGAATCAAATTTAATTCACTTAAAACGGGTATATAAGTTTTTGTATACATGTTATCGAGTGAATTTATTATATCTTCCTTAGTCATAAGTTGTCTAGACCAAACAGCGAAAATTACCCATATTCTAAAGGCTTTCATCTTTCCATCTTGTACATAATTTCCTACAGGAGTTTTGTATTTGTGTAGGTCGGTTTCTTCACCCTTCATTGAGTGTATTTCATCTTTTAAAAGTCCCACAGCATCTGTGAATATTCTGAATGCTACTACTGCACCAACAATTGCATCAACATAATAAATTCCAAATATTGAGAATATGGCTCCAATTACAACTGAAGATGCTATAAATATATGATTTTTAGAATCTACTGATTGAGATATGAGTGTTAAACTACCGGAAGCTCTACCTACTTGGCGCTGATAAAAATAAAGTCCTGCATAAATAAATATTGCAAGTCCCTCAATAATAATTACATAATTAGGATCAACAATTGGACTAATTGTTGAGGTCAATGCAGCATATATCCTTGAGAGTGATTCAAATCCAACTGTAATGGATGCAACAAATAGAAGTATAATCACTAATAATGTGCTCAATGATTCATGTTTGAACTTAATACCCACCCAAACAAGAAATGCAGATATAGTGTCTGTAGCACTGTCTGTACCATCACTTATAAGTCCTACACTACCAGTTATGAAACCAATTGATAATTTAAAGAAAGCCATTATCCCATCAACAAATGTTGTATTGATAGCTGCACTTGAAGGTTTAAATAAACGATTTTTAATTAATTCTGCCCTTTTTCCAAGTCTTTCAACTATTGCTGAAGCTACTTCTTTACCTTCTACTGTTAATTCATATTTTCCATCTGTTTTTTTAACTAAACCCTTATTACTCAGTTCTATAAGATAATTTTCAGTGCCTTTAACACCTTTTAATTTTTTCTCTTTTCTTGCCCAGGTATAGTACTTATCATACAAGTGGTCCCTAGTTCTAAATAATAAAAGCAAGATCCTACCAAGTATATTGTAGGTTTTTCCATAGTGTACGTTGTACCATATACTTGAAATAAAAACAATGGTACTATCCTCTAATTCGTTTAAACTTATCACACCACTTTTCAAGATGGCCATTAAAATGAATTTTTCGTATCCAATTGGTTTATATTCTTCTTTACTCATTTTTAACTACCTGACAATTTGATTTTATTATAGTTTGGTGTTAAACTTTATATACTGCACTATTAGTAAAATAGAAAACCTATGGAGTATATTTACAGTTGATTTAAAATAAAATTAGAATTATGAAACTGTTAGAATCATAATTTTTATACTTCAAACAATTAACAATGATGGATTTTTCAATTATTATTTTAAGATTATGATTAAAATTTCTTGAATCAAATTTTTATTTTATCAAGTATAACTAATTAATAGTATCCACAAAATGAAAATAATATTTAAAATACTCAGCTCTGTCATAAATGTTAATTTTTTATTGAAAAATTTTATTGAAAATTGTATCTAAATTCCCTAGTTGGTCTAGGGGTCTTGAACAACATATGGGTAGAAATAAAATATTGGTTCTGTTACTAAAAAATAAAAATTTATTGTTCACTGAATCTGGTGTCCAGTGATGTTATTAGTAGTCCCTGGCGGAGTCGAACCGCCGTCGAAAGATCCAGAGTCTCACAGGATTGCCACTACCCCAAGGGACTAATAGTGTACAGCTTTAACTTGTAAATCTCAAGATAAT
>Ga0224559_1001962_pt1 | contig 10802 bp, 10 predicted proteins | sample 714S33034metaG_FD_180676 | JGI IMG/M metagenome (GOLD analysis project Ga0224559, IMG submission 180676) | Peat soil microbial communities from Stordalen Mire, Sweden - 717 S3 30-34 | ecosystem: Environmental > Terrestrial > Soil > Wetlands > Peat | place: Sweden: Norrbotten County, Stordalen... | reverse complement strand
TTGATAACACGGTCTCCGACAATTATTATGGAATATATCTGAACTGCTCTGGCAACAACACACTTAGAAGCAACGCCATGAACGGCAACACTTACAACTTAGGTATCGACGGCAACGAGGCCGCACACTTCATCAACAACGTTGATAGTTCAAACACTATTAACGGCAAAAAAGTCTACTACTTGGTAGACAATAGCAACCTGAACATTAACCCATCTACTTACCCCCATATGGGTTATCTTGCCCTTGTGAACTGCAAAGGCATAACCGTACAAAACTTAAACTTAAGCAATAATGGGAACGGCATATTACTTGTAAACACTCAAAACTCAACTCTAATTGGTAACAAGATAGTTAACAGCATCGAAGGCCTTCGACTCATGAACTCGGAAGGCAACATCCTAAGAAACAACAGCTTAACTGGCAACAAATACAATTTCTTGGTTCAAGGGGGACTCTTGAATTACGTAGATGCTTCCAATACCCTAAATGGCAAACCCATCTATTACTGGATAGGTCAAAACAACAAAGCAGTGCCTTCAAACGCAGGATACGTGGCATTAATCAACTGCTCAGGCGTAACGGTTCAAAACCTAGATTTGGCGAGCAACTGGCAAAGCATAGTTCTATCATCAAGCACGAACTCGACGGTAAGCAATAACCAAATTAACAGTAATTATTGCGGTATCGAGCTGGAAAACTCCTCAAATAGCAACAGCATCCGTGAAAACACCGTTGTCAACTGTACACAGGGCATCACTTTGTCAGACTGCAAAAACAACAACATCGCAAATAACGTACTGTCAAACAACCAGTTCGGCGGTTACTTTACCTCCTCCAGCTTCAACACGATCTCTGAAAACACCGTTAACACAAACATCGATCACGGCATGCAATTCACCTTAAACTGCAACAATAACACACTAATTGGAAACAGCATAAACCGTAACAATGTTGCTGTCGAGTTCACTAATTCTTCAGGCGAAACAATAATTCAAAACAGTCTAACCGGAAATACCCAAAGCATCCAAATCCACGGACAAAGCAACGGAACTTCCGTAGCTCAAAACTACATCACAAACACCACATGCGGCATCGAAATTGACTTCAACGATGCCTTTTTTAACTCTCTTGTCTACCAAGACTTTTCATTTTTCCCGCCTGGCATAGATGGTAGTTACTCTATGTACCCTCTTTCCAGTTCACATGTCATAACCCAAAACACCTTGACAAATAATACGTGGGGCATCATTGTCAACTCTGTAAACAATACTTACATAGCCGACAACTCAATTGCCGGAAGCAAATATGGCATTGAATTGGGCACAGGCTTCAGCGGTACCCAGAACAATACTTTGAGCAAAAACACAGTAACTAATAGCACGATGGGCCTTTCCTTGAATTATGCAAGCAACTGCAGCATAATTAAGAACACAATTAGCTTTGGAGAAGTGGGCATAACGATTTCCGAGAGTCAAAATAACTCGCTAATTGGTAATACTGTGTCAAACAACACCCAATTAGGCATTCAGTTGTCCTCGTCTTCAACTGGTAACACTTTAAGAGACAACAACCTGGTGGGTAATAATTATGGCTTCGACGATGAAAGTGTCTATTATGGAACAATAAATGAAAATGTCATTATTGATAGTCAGATTCAAAGCAAGCCTCAATACTACACGAACGATGTTGATGCCTCAAACACCGTAAATGCCAAACCCATAATATACTGGGTTGGACAAAGCGACAAAACTGTGCCTTCAAACACTGCGGACGTTATACTTGTTAACTGTACTAATATAACCGTTCAAAACCTCACCCTTACCGGCAACTCTGTTGGTGTGCTACTTGCCCACGCAAATAACTGCACTGTAACGGACAATACCCTGCAAGGTAACAGCATAGGAATCCGACTTCTGTCCTCATCCTACAATGCGCTAAGCCAAAACAATCTGATAGGCAACGACGAGGGCATGACTTTGGATCAAGCAGTTTGGAACCTCTACCCTGACCCAACTTCCAATACAAATATCGTGTGGCCTACATCTCTGGTTACCCTTCCATCCACGGGCAACATGATAATAGGAAACACGATAGAATCAAACTCCAAAGGCATCTCTCTAGGCTTCAACAGCGGTGGTTCAGAGAGTTCAAGCATCATTAGTGGGAACACTTTCTACTTCAACAGCTTCATCAACAACAAAAACCAAGTTACAGCTATAGGCGAACCTTCACCTCAAAATTCCAGTCAACTTATAATGGGCGAAAACTCATGGGATAATAGTGCAAAAGGTAACTATTGGAGCGACTACAATGGAACAGACACAAATCACGATGGCATCGGCGATACCTCGTACTTAGTATATGCAAACAATACCGATCATTACCCAGTCATGACGCCTTTTTAAATGTCAACTTTGACTATGCCGCCGCTGACGGATACAACAACTTCATCTATTTTATGCTTTATATGTCCAGCCTAACGTATTAAACACGCAATTATTATTAATGAAAACATAAAAGCCTTTTTCCTTCTATGAACTAAAATTCTGAGAATCCCCGGTAGACTGCTTATGATTAGTTTATGCTTGGTAGGTTCATTTTGCTTGCCAAAATCATAACTTGTTCTGCTAAGAGCTCCGTCAATCTTTCTGGGCTATCACCTGCTTTCTTATGTTCTGCTACATGTTTGTTTATTGCAATATTCATAGCTTTCAAATCAGGCAAGACCAAAATTTCGAAGCCGCATACACATTTAATGACAGGCATGTGTTTTTTATGAGTAGCGACTTTGTTGTGGCGATCTTGATTAAAGGGGAAATTAACTTCTTGGATACTTCTTTTTGTCACGGTAACTCACTTATGACTTTATCAACGTAAACATATTACATATTATTCAGCATCGCATTTAAGAAGTAGTGATAGGTGCGATACAATCACAAACAATATCGCAGAAACAACGTGTAATAAAAACTATTTTTTTCAAATGTGTATGGCTTAAAACTCATTTTTTATTTCAAAATGCGGAATTTAACACTTGATTGGAATCAAATAACGGGAAATAGCAAAAGCTTATAAAAAATACTGTCCTTTTTTGCAATGGAAAGGCCACATGTGAAACTGGAGAATGTTGAGGCACCAGATGAGACGTTCAAAACTAGAAATATACATTGACATCCTCAAAGTGTTGGAGCATACCGGTCCATTGAAGCTGACAGACATTGTGGTCAAACCTAACTTAAACGGTAGCATACTCAAAGAGTATCTGGATTTTCTGATCAAGCAAGACTTAGTAGAAGAACGGACGGTTAAAAAGAGACATATAGTTTTCGCCGTTACTCAACGAGGCATAACTGTGCTGAAATATTTCCAGGACCCTTTGCAAGAAATATCTGGCATTGAAGAAACATAAAGTCGAACAAAGGCGTTTACTGCTCTAATGTTTGAATTGGGAAATCGTTAGGACGACCATGGGCAGGGTAGATTCTCTTAACTTTCATCGAGCGAAGATGTTGCCAATTCTTGAAAGCGTCAGATCCTTCTGGCGAGCCATTCTCTATAGGTAAAGTCTCCAGTGAAGGCAATTCCTTGGTCGAGGATAAGGCTAACGTGATCTGTGCTGTGCCCTTGAGTAGAGATGATTTCGCCATCGATTTCAAGCATTTTGAGGAAAACTCGACTGCTCTTAACTGCCAGCTCTATGTTGCCCTCATTCTTAATCTCATGGAGTGACATCGGGGGCTTGATGAATTTCTTCTAGTCTTTTAGATGTTCTATTTGATTTTCCATCACGATAAGCTTAGCGCCTTTGTCCTTCATTTCTTGAGCAATGACGCCATGATCCATATGGTAATGGGTGATTAATACATGCGTTACATCTTTCACGGATAGACTCTTTGCTGCAAGGTTCCACTTGAGTTCTTGCATCCCGCCTGGCCAACCGACGCCTACAAGTAGTTTTGAATTCTTTGAAATTATCAGGTAGCAGTTGACCGATCTATAACCGACGTTAATAATTTTCAATTAATCACTGTAAGCGGATATGAATGCAGTTAAACATAATTCTATCTGAAAGCAGTTCGATTTAGCTTAACCCAATAGGTTTGTAGTGAATGGGGCATACGGCTAATAGACAAAGCATATCGTTGAGTAGAAACCTAAAATGCTTAGAGATTAAACTAGATTAGTGGAGGATGAAATACGACTAAGAAAGAATCCTGTTTTAATGCTGAGTATACTGGGGGCTTCAAACTTACAGTTGAGCCAGATGGAACATTTGTTGCTGTTAAGGGTAAAAATAAGCTCACGGCCAATTCAGCAAACGAGCTTTATGAATTGATAAAGAAGTTCAACCAAAGCATAAAGGAGCAATAGAATATACTAAATAACCTTATCCGGGGGGATTACAGCGCCCAGACAGAAGTTCAAATCTACAGATGATTACATAGCTGCTTTTCCTAAGAATGTACAAACCCTTTTGGAAGAACTGAGGCAAACGATCAGAGAAGCTGCACCTGAAGCTACGGAAGTGATTAGCTACCAGATGCCTGCTTTCAAACTAAATGGCAATTTGGTGTGGTTTGCCGCGTTGAAAAATCATATTGGGTTTTATCCTACTTCTTCAGCTATCGAGACGTTCAAAGAAAAGTTGTCGCCTTATGAAACAAGTAAAGGTACGGTTAAATTTTCATTAGACGAGCCATTTCCTTTTGACTTAATTAAAGAAATGGTTCGGTTTAGAGTTAAGGAGAATAATAACAAAGCGATGCATGTCAAGCGGGTTGCTAGAGAATTTGAACGAATAAAAGTGGAGAAAACTTGAAGGAAAAGCGTGAAACGAAACATATAATCTTATATATTAATACCCAATATACTTGGGAAAAAAGAGGTACTTTTGAATGTTAAAAACAACGGATTTATCTGACTGCAAAACATTCAAAGAACAAACAATTATTGTAATTGACTCTAACGTTGCAAATGAGTCTGCAACTGGAAACACAATTAATCTTGACGCAGAGATCAGTCATAAAACAATCACAGCTTATTTACAATGGAAATTTCCAGACAGAGAACATAACGAAAATAAGAAATTGATAAACTTGCTCTTAAATGACCTTAATTCCGCAGGAATTAAAAACTATACTCAAATTGAAAAAGTTGTTAACGATAATTTGAAGTGGTTTAATTCTTTTGAAAAAGCCAATCCACCTTCAAACTCGATTAATCACCGTTTCTCAGACATTGGTGCAATCAGAATTATTTTAACTGAAAAATTTGTACCCTGATCAGCCATCGACAATTTGAGAAGAAATTCCTACTCTGTAACTAAATACTTCAAGTTCAGAGTGTTTTTTGTCTCAATGATTATTTCGCTGCATAATAGAAATGATATAAGATAGACCGATAGCTAAAGATTGTATCTTGAATTAATAAATCAAGTTTGTGAAGTGGGATAGAATGCAATATAGAACGGTTCCGAAAAATGGAGACAAATTATCTGCGCTAGGGTTTGGGACTATGCGTTTACCGCAAAAGTCACTCAAAATTGATGAGGAACGAGCGATAAACCAAATACGTAATGCAATTGACAACGGCGTCAACTATGTTGACACTGCTTTTCCTTATCATGCTGGCGAAAGCGAAAAACTAGTAGGAAAAGCGCTTGGGGAAGGTTACCGCGAAAAAGTGAAGCTTGCAACCAAACTTTCCCACTTCATGATAAATAAGCCTGAGGACATGGATAAATTTCTTAGTTTGCAGTTGGCTAAGCTTCAAACTAACCACATTGACTATTACTTGCTTCATTCGCTTGACTCTGAAGCATGGCGTAAGCTGCAAAGCTTCAACGTTTTAAAATTCCTCCAAAAAGCAAAAGCCGACGGCAAAATAGTGAACATGGGCTTTTCATTTCATGGCTCACGATCAACATTTAAGGAAATCGTAGATGCAAACGACTGGACTATGTGCCAAATACAATACAATTTTTTAGATGAGAACTTGCAGGCTGGAACTGAAGGTCTGCGGTATGCCGCTTCAAAGAAACTTGCAGTTATGGTTATGGAGCCTCTGAGGGGCGGAGGGTTAGCTGGTAAACTTCCAAAAGAAGTTAAGCAAATTTATGATAACGCCAAAACAAGTAGGACGGCTGCCGAATGGGGTTTGCGTTGGGTGTGGAATCACCCCGAAGTAACTGTTGTTCTTTCAGGGATGAATGATGAAAAACAGGTTCAAGAAAACATTAAAACCGCTGAAACTGCCCTGCCCGGCTCGCTTGGTCAAGAGGATCTCTCCGTTATAAGTAATGTGGCGAGTTGTTACAGGCGCTTGATGAAAGTTCCTTGCACGGGATGCGCTTACTGCATGCCCTGTCCAAATGGCGTAAATATTCCCTCCAACTTCAGCATTTATAATCAATATCATATGTTTGGCAACAAAATCTACACAAGAGGAATGTACGCTGTGATGCTTATGGGTATAATGCATGGTGAACCGTCGGATGCTTCGCTTTGCAAAAACTGCGGGGCATGCGCCAAAAAATGTCCACAGCATATTGCAATTCCAGACGAGCTTAAAGTGGTAAAAGGCAACCTAGGCGGGCTGCAAACAAAAATAATGCTTCCAATAATAAAGAGAATGGCGAAGCGACAATTCACTACAAAACTCGAATAAAACAAAATGATTCAGATTTTATTTGCTAATGTTTTGCATTTTGGCTGTTGCTGTGAGACGCAGTGGATTGCCCCAAACCCGCAAATCAGGTCAACGCAATCTACGCCAATCACTTTTCTTTTTGGGAATAGTTTCTGAAGAATAGATAACGCTTTTTTGTCATTTTCGCTATTGAAGGTTGGAACCAAAACTGTTTTGTTTCCAATATAGAAGTTTGTGTAGCTTGCTGGGAGTCTTTTTCTGTTACATTCGATGTTTCCAGGCATGGGCAGTTTGACAATCTTAAGTTTTTTGCCGTCTTGATCGGTTGATTGGCATAGTATTTCATAATTTTTTCTAAGGGCTTCTGTGTTCTCATCATTTCCTTCTTCAAAGGCGCAGACGACTGTTGTGGGATTAACGAACCGTGCAAGGTCATCAACGTGGCCATCGGTATCATCTCCTGCAATGCCGCATCTTAACCAGATAATATTAGTTACGCCCAAATAGTCTGTTAGGTATTTTTCGATTTTTTCTTTGCCAAGTTGGGCGTTCCTGTTCTTGTTAAGAAGGCATTGTTCAGTCGTGAGCAGGGTTCCTTTTCCATTAACATCAATTGAGCCGCCTTCCAAAACAATGCCCGGTTCAAAACAATTCAAGCGCATTGCGTTGTTTATTATCTGGGGAATTTGGGCATCTTTTAGTAGTTCTTCGTATTTTTCTCCCCAGGAATTAAAAATCCAGTGCACCATAGCTAATTTTTGTTCTCGGTTCATCACAAATATTGGGCCATAATCTCGAAACCAAACGTCAGCATAATCAAATTCGAAAAAACGTATTTTCTTTAAATCAATTTTTCTTTTTTCAAACAAATCCGTAATTTTCTTCTTCATGACAGTATCTTTGACAAAAAGGTTTACGAATTCGTCTTTGTGGATTAATTTGATAATTTGAATGAAAGTTTCCTCGACTTTTTCAACGCCAGATGTGAAAGTTGTGGAATCGTGTGGCCAAGCTAACCAGATAGCTTCATGCTTACACCATTCAGGTGGCATGCTATATCCTAGTTCATGAGGTGTCTTGTTCGGTAAAAAATTTGCATCAATCATAATATTCCCTCAAGTACAACTCTCGGTAAGTGAAGAATAAGTGTCGGGTCGCCGATTTTTCAGAAAACCCCATCCTTCTTGAATTTTTTTGTTTTTGCTAAGGTCAACTTTTACGACCAGTGTTTCCTCTTTAGAGTTGTTTGCTTCTCCAAGTACCTTTCCAAATGAGTCACATACAAATGAGCCGCCCCAAAAATTCAGTTGACCTTCTTTTCCTACCCGATTAACTGCAGCAACATGAACTCCATTAACTATCGCATGTGCACGCTGCACTGTTCTCCAAGCATCATGCCAGTCTCCGTCGGATGAATTATAACCCTCAATATAGCCAATTGCAGTGGGGTAAAAAATAATTTCTGCGCCTTTAAGCGCATTAATTCTAGCCGCCTCAGGAAACCATTGGTCATAGCAAATAAGCACTCCTATGTTGGCAAAACTGGTTTCATAAACATGGTAGCCTTGGTCACCTGCTTCAAAATAGTTCTTTTCATAAAACAATGGATCTTGGGGGATGTGCATTTTGCGATAGCACCCCGTTATTTTTCCATCTGCATCAATTATGACGGCTGAATTGTAGTATTTTCCGTTTGAAGCTTTTTCAAATAGTGGTGCAATTATGACTATTTTTTCTTCTTTCGCCAGCTCCGAGAAAGTTTTTGTGGAGTCTCCGGGGATCGTTTCAGCTAATTGGCTGACGTCCTGTTTTTCTTCTTGGGGAAAATAACGGGTTCTATATAGTTCCTGAAGGCAGACAATTTGAGTTCCCTTTGCGGCGGCTTCCTTGATTCTTTTTATGGTCTTCTTCATGTTGTCTGTTATATCCTCTGAAACAGACGTTTGAATAAGGCCAATCGTAACGATTTTTGTTTTTTCTTCTGCTTCAGTGGATGCCATTATGTTTCCTTAATTGCAATTATGTGATAGCTGGTCGTAATAACTTTTCTGAAGCAAATGCGGGAGCAAGTCAAGAGAATGAGATAAAAATAAATAAGAGAATAGATAGGTTGTGTTGATTTCTCAGATGATAGCTAAGGTCAGAGTTAAGATTATTAATTAGGGTTAGTGACTATCTGTTATTTCTTCCACTTTCTGTTTTGCGTCTTCCGTTGTTCCTTAGCAAGCTTAGATTACAGACAAGTCTGGCACTCATCTATTTTCTTATTTAGCTATGCGCTAAAGCCTCTGCTACCCGTTGGCCATATTCTGGGTCACCTTTCGAGAAGATCTGAATTTGTCGAAGCTGGATTTCTTTATTAGCGTTGCGAAGGTGGGGCGCAATGTTCCAGATTAGGTGTTCGCTGTCTACATCGCTCATGAGGCGGTAAAGATTTCCTAGTTGTACAAAGTCATTGTTTGGGTGTGTGTATGGTTGACGCGCAACTTTGCCTGATACTGTAAATTCTGGTTCTGCAGCTTTGATGTCAGGTTCCGGTCCACTAAAGCTGTTGGGGTAATAGTTTGGTGCGTCGCCTTCGTTTCCATCAAAACGCATGTATCCATCACGTTGATAGTTTTTGACTTTAACACCTTTAGGTTGGTTAACTGGCAATAATGCGAAGTTGGGTCCCAAGCGATAACGGTGAGCGTCATCATATGCAAAAAGACGCCCTTGAAGCATCTTGTCAGGTGAAGCTCCGATGCCTGGCACGAAGTTCCCTGGAGAAAACGCTGCCTGTTGACTTCAGCAAAATAGTTCGAAGGATTGCGATTCAACACCATCTTGCCAATATCCATCGGAGGATAATCACCATGAGGCCAGACTTCAGTGACGTCAAATACGTCAAACCGGTAATTTTCTGCTTCTTTAGCTGGCATTATTTGCATTTGAAGGGTCCATGAAGGAAACTCGCCTTTTTTGATAGCGTCATGGAGATCGCGTGTGGCGTGATCAGGGTCGGCCCCTTTGATGTGTTCAGCTTCTTCTCTGGTTAGATTTTGAATGCCTTGATCAGTTTTGAAATGATATTTAACCCAAAAGATTTCTCCATCGTCATTATATCATTTGAAAGTGTGGCTTCCAAAGCCATTCATGTTTCGAAAAGATTGAGGGGTTCCTCTGTCGGAGAACAAAATTGTTACCTGATGTAGCGATTCCGGCGTCAAAGACAAGAAATCCCAAAACATGTTTGGATCTTTAAGATTCGATCCCGGATTACGTTTTTGGGTGTGAATGAAATCTGGAAATTTTAGGGGGTCACGTATGAAGAAAACTGGCGTATTGTTTCCCACAAGATCATAATTGCCATCTTCAGTATAGAACTTTAGTGCGAATCCTCTTGGGTCTCGTTCCGCGTCTGCAGACCCTTTTTCTCCACACACAGTTGAAAATCTTGCGAAAACTTCTGTGCGTTTCCCAACTTCAGATAGGAACTTGGCTTTTGTATATTTCCTTACGTCTTTGGTTACTTCAAAATAACCGCCTGCACCGGCTCCTTTGGCATGAACAATTCGTTCAGGGGATACGTTCGCGATTAAAATGCGCTAACTTCTCGATTAAGTGTACATCCTGAAGCATTACAAATCCATTGTTGCCAATAGTTAGAGAATTTTGGTCATCCGAAACGGAGGACCCTTGGTTTGTAGTAAAAGTTTCTTTCAAAAAAATTCCTGCTTTAATCATAAAGCAAGATAACTATGGCATGAGGTTACTTAAAAATGATTTATTCCGCTACTAAATTTCAATTTGCTTTTTGGTACCTTTAAATGCGTAGTCAAAGAATTTTTCGGTGGTTCCCTCAGAAGTCCATTCTGAGCGTATTCTTGTTTTCTTTTCAACCTTACGTAATTCAGAAAGTAGCAATCGATTTAGTTCCCTTGCGCTTTCTCCCCTCAATTCCGCATTTACTTCAAATCCTTCATTGACTGGTTTTATGGAGCCATTTTTGATTGCATGTTCCAAGACTGGTTTTATTGCTGATGGATCTGCGCTGCTTATCTTTGCAAATAACTTGAATCTTTTCTCAGACACAATGTGTCAATCCCATGTTTCTTGCAGCTTAACGGTTTGCGTGTTTTTCTGAGTGTAGTTGTCCACCCGTCGCCCAA
>Ga0224559_1001961_pt1 | contig 10804 bp, 10 predicted proteins | sample 714S33034metaG_FD_180676 | JGI IMG/M metagenome (GOLD analysis project Ga0224559, IMG submission 180676) | Peat soil microbial communities from Stordalen Mire, Sweden - 717 S3 30-34 | ecosystem: Environmental > Terrestrial > Soil > Wetlands > Peat | place: Sweden: Norrbotten County, Stordalen... | reverse complement strand
CGCCGGGCCCTTTCGCCACCGACGAGGTCGCCGAGGGCGTCCACATCCGGCGCGGCGTCGATGAGGATGCTAGCGCCGCCAATGACGACGCCATCGCCAACATCGGCTTCATCATTGGCAGCAAAGGCGTCCTCGTCACCGACGCGGGCGGCAGTCTCGCCGATGGCGAAAATCTGCGCGCGACGATCCGGCAGAAGACCGATGCGCCGATCAAATATGTGGTGATGAGCCATATCCATCCCGACCATATTTTCGGGGCGGGCGCTTTCCTGAAGGATAGCCCCGTCTTCGTCGGCCACTACCGTCTCGCCGAGGCGATGCGCGCGCGCGGCGATTATTACCAGAAGGTCCTTGCCGACATCATCGGCGCGGATCGTGCCGGGCCGATCGTGCAGCCGACGCTCGAAGTCAAGGATCCAACCGATCTCGATCTGGGCGACCGAATTGTCAGCGCCGTCGCGCATGGGCCGGCGCATACGACGTCGGATCTCACTCTGATCGACAGAAAGACCGGTCTTCTGCTGACCGCCGATCTGGTGTTCGTCCAGCGCATGCCCTCGCTCGACGGCTCGTTGCCGGGCTGGCTCAAGGAGCTTTCGGAGCTGAAGCAAATCCCGGCATCCCGCGCGGTGCCCGGACATGGCCCGGTCGCCATCGACTGGCCGGCGGGCGCGTCCGACATCGAGCGCTACCTGACGACGTTGCAAAGCGACGTCAAAAAAGCCATCGCCGCCAATCTCGATATTGAAAAGGCGGAGAAAATCGCCGCGCGATCCGAGAGCGGAAAGTGGACGCTTTTCGACGATTACAACGGCCGCAATGCGATCGCCGCCTATAAGGAGCTTGAATGGCAGTAAGGCCGCTTGTCCCGCGCCGCCACGGCTTTTTGAGCGAATTGAGCGTCAACTTGCGCGCAGAAAACGCGGGATCCAACATCGCAAAAAGGAATTGATGTCAAAAGTGTTTTCTCACTGAAGAGTCGATTTCACTGTATCTCCTAAAAATCTCCATAGCGTATCTTGCGTGAAGAATCGTGCAGCTGCGTGCCAAGAATCGTCACTCATTTGATCTTCGAGTTGTTTTCGCTCTGCGTCTGGCCGATCTGACCCTGCTCAACACAAGAAGACCGACGGCGATGCCCAAGGGAACGCCAATTGACTCCAGCGCGTAGAGGTCAGCTCGCGGCGTCGAATTGCCTAGGAGGCGCGCGTGCTTGTAGGCCTTGAGGAACTCACCAAGTAAAATGAGTGCGAGCAGCGTGATGGCTGACCATTTGATTAGAGTGAGAAACAGACTTCGGCCGACAGCGACCCACTTGCCTATCGCGTCTGGCCTCGGCGACGCGCCCGCGAATAGGCGCGGAGCTGATCCCGACATTACGGCTGGAGGCGTCGCGCCTGCCGCGGTCCCCAGATCAATGAGGTTGTCGCCGCCCCCGACGCGGCTCGTTATTTTGGCGTGCAACACCGCCATGCCGGGAAAACGCTCCGACATGCAGAGACGCACGGCGATATGCTCGGTTTCCGAAACGCCGAACGTGCTGCCGTCCTTGAGCACGGGACCGTTTTGCGCCAGATAGGTCGCCAGCCCCTGCGCCCGCTCCAGCAGTGGGATCAGCTTCTCCGCCGCGCCGATCAGTTCCAGTTCCCGCCCGACAAACGCGGTCAGCCCTTGCGTGATGGCGCCGCCGCCGCCGGTCAGCTCGTCCGAGAAGGGATGTATGCTGATCCACAGCGAGACCGGGAAATCCGGATAGGGGACGAAGGCGCCCTCTGACATTTTCATCCAGCGGTCGGCCGGATGCGCAACCTTGCTGCCCCACACGACCCCCAAGGCTCCGGGCGTCGCAGCGATCAGCCCGCCGACCACCGCCGTGATGACGCGCGCGATGCGAAGTTGCCCACCCTTGGCGCCGAGGATCGAAACGACGAGATGCGCGCTGTGGCGCTCAAAGACCGCGCGGACCTCCGGCCACGAAGCTGATGCGCGCACCAACAGCCCCTCGTCGCGCGGCAGCGGAGCGATGAGCGACATAACCGCCACGATTTCGCCGTCGCATAGAAGAAGGGGTGAATTTCCGCTTGTTTGCCCAGCCCAAGAGGCGCTCGCTGGAATAGCCGGATGACGGCGGCAGATTGCTTCGGCGACGACGACTAGGTCCGGCGTTGCCGAATGATCAAGCAGCACGAAAGCGACTTGCTGGGTCATCTATTTCCTCCTTCACAGAAGCGTATGGAGTTTCCCACTCGATCCTCTCACTTTTGAGACGGTCTCATCTGAGCTTCAGATGGCGCCCGTCGCAACGCCGACGTTGTCAGCCGCGCTGGCGAGAGCGGTGGACATCCATGCGGAGGCCATTCGCGAAAACAACCAAGCCGGATCCGTCCCATCATTTGACGATTGGTGCTCGGCTGGAGCTCGCGGCGCTGTGCGGAAGCTTGTCGTAAAAACGACATCGGCGGCATCATCGCCGCGCTCTCGCCGTCGCAAGAAGAACAGGGGCGAATAGCCGGAGTTGCGCGTGAAGGCGATTTTTTGACGGCCAGAGCGCATGCCGCCGAAAGGCGTCACGATATGTCGCTCGACGAACCGCCTCCATCGTCGCGGCGCTGCCAGTCAAAACCTCGTCCGTGGCGCATCCTTCCATTCGGAAGACGAAAGCGCACCATCAAAGAGCGGGATTAGACATTCCCGAGCTATGTTCCGATCTTATCGGATCGGAACCACAGTCTTTGCGTCACGCGCTGGCGGTGACTTTGAGCGTTTGCGTCGCGCCGTCCTTCTTGGCGCCGTCCTTCGCCGCGCCCTTGATTTCCGCGCAGAGCTGCGTCGGGATTTCGACCTCGACCTCGAGCGTCGAGATGACGTCGCCGCTCTCCATCCGCACCTTGATGGCGTCGCTCTCCACCGGGAAATGCTTGGCGATGACAGCGACGATCTCCTCGCGCAAAAGCGCGATGACGTTTGAATTGCCGATCGCGCCGCGTTCATGCGCCAAAAGGAGCTTTAAGCGATCCTTGGCGATCGGCGCCGTCACCGGCCGCTTGAAGAAACTGATCAGATTCATGCCGCTCTCCGTCCGAAAATCTTGCCGAAGAATCCCTTGCGGTCGTTCGGCATGACCATTTCCAACTTCTCGCCATTGAGCCGCCGCGCCGCGTCGAAATAGGCCCGCGCCGGCGCGCTAGGATTGGCCGCGAGGGTCACCGGGGCGCCGAGATTGGAGGCGCGCAGGATCTCCTCGCTTTCCGGGACGATGCCGATCAGCGGGATCGAGAGAATTTCGAGCACATCCTCGACTTTCAGCATTTCGCCGCGTTCGGCGCGCGCTGCGTCATAGCGGGTGAGCAGAAGGTGCTTCTCGATCTGGTCGCCTTTTTCGGCCCGCTCGGTTTTCGAATCGAGGAGGCCGATGATGCGATCCGAATCGCGCACCGAGGAGACTTCCGGGTTGGTGACGACGATCGCGACGTCGGCGTGGCGCATCGCGAGGGTCGCGCCGCGTTCGATGCCGGCCGGGCTGTCGCAGATGATCCAGTCGAATTTTTCCTTGAGTTCGGCGATGACGCGGGCGACGCCTTCATCGGTCAGCGCGTCCTTGTCCCGCGTCTGCGAGGCCGGCAGCATGGAGAGGTTCGAGATGCGCTTGTCGCGGATCAGCGCCTGCGCCAGCTTGGCGTCGCCCTGCACGACATTGATGAGATCGTAAACGACGCGGCGCTCGGCGCCCATGACGAGATCAAGATTGCGCAGCCCGACGTCGAAATCGACAAGCACGACCTTCTTTCCGCCCTTGGCGAGAGCGACGCCCAGCGCCGCCGTCGACGTCGTCTTGCCGACGCCGCCCTTGCCCGATGTGACGACCAGTACCTTGGCCATGCGCGAATCTCCTGTTCAATCCTGAGCGCTGATCATCAATGTTTCGCCGTCGAGGCGGACCTGGACGGGGCGGCCGCGCAATTGCGCGTCCATGTCGTCGGCGGTCATGTAGAGGCCATCGATGGAGAGCAGTTCGGCTTCGAGCTTGCGGCAGAAAATGCGCGCCCGCCCGTCGCTGGCGCCGGCGATCGCCCGGCCGCGCAGTGCGCCGTAAATATGAATGGAGCCGCCGGCGACGATCTCGGCCCCTGAGGCGACGGAGCCGACGACGATGACGTCGCCATCGAGATGCTCGATATACTGGCCGGAGCGCAGGGGGGTCTCAAGGAGCAGCGTGCGGGCGGCGGCGGGCGCGGGGACCTTGGCCTCGTCCTGCGCTGGCCGGTCCTCGATCGCCTTGGCGAGGCTGTCGACGCTTGTCTTTGCGGTTTCGTTGACATAGCGCCCGCCGCCGACGAAGGGCGGCGGCATGCCGTATTCGCGCCAGCCCGGATCGCCGCCTTCGATTCCCATGATCTGGATATTGCGGTCGAACAGGCTCTTTGTGAGCTCGACGACCGCGTCTTTCTCAAGTTGCAGACCCGACAGATCAAGCACGATCGGGCGGCCGACGAAGAACCCCGGCGAGCGTTCGAGCCAGGCGTCGAGTTCGGCGAGCCATTCCGGCAATGGCGCTTGCGGGGCCAGCGCCATGGCGTGGAACGAACGGCTGTGAAAGCGGATCGAGTGGCGTGGGCGGGCTGCGGCGGTCACGAATTCCCCTCGAAATTTTGCTTTTATGATTTACGCAACGTATGGTTAACGAGCCGTTAAGCGTGTCTCCTTTATTGGCGTCGCGGCGGCGCTTTTCTGGGCTATGCACGGAAAAGCTCATCCGCTTGGCGGAATCCTCTGATTCCGCAGCGGGATTGAGTCGCAAATTTTCTCAAACTGGATGAATTGCAAAAGGCATGGCGATGAGCGCGTTCAAGACTGACAATTTCGGCGACCGGATTCGCAATGCGGCGACCGCCAGGAAAGCCGCGGCGGAGAAATTCCGCGCCAAAACCGAGGTCAACGAAAAGGTTCTCGCCGAACGCGAGGCGGCCCGGCGCGAGATCGCGGCCGCGCGCGAGGCGCGCGCGCTGGAGCGCAAGGCCGCCGCCGAGGAAAAGCGCGCGCGCGAAGCGCTCGAACAGGCCGAGCGCGACGCGGCGCTGAAGGCCGAGCAGGCCGCTCGGGAAATCGAGGCCGCTGCCGAGGCGGAACGGGCTGCGGCGCTCGAAGCCGAGCGCAAGCTCGCCCGCGACGCCCGCTATGCGGCGCGCAAGGCGCGGAAGTAGGCTCGCCTCGTCAGGAACGAGGTTCTGCGGCATCGGGGGAGACGGCGTTGAGCGATGGTTCCAGCGCGCGTCCCCCGCGCAAATATGAGATCGTCGCCGGCTCGGCCGGCGTTCGTCGCGATTTCAAGGTCACCGTGGGCCTCCGCGAGGGCTGGGATGCGGAGGGCCGCGTCTTCGATATTTCCGAAGCGACGCGGGTCGCCCTCGCATGGATGCGCCGCCGCGTCGCTTCGGGCCTGCCCGCCCTCTCCGGCATGTTTACGCGCGGCGAGGTGGCCTACGCTTGGCCGCGCCCCGACGGCTCGGTCGGCTCCGACCGCGAGCCGGTGGCGATCTTTTCCGGCGAGGCGGTTCCGGCCTATCTCGGCCATCTTCCCGACGCCGACATCGAGGCGATGCTGAACGAACTCGCCGCCGAACTCGGCGCGGCGCTCGGTCAGGAGCGGCTCTATGTGTCGTTTCACGGCCGCGCGTGGATTCTCGATTCCGGCGCCCCGGACGCGACGGCCTGATCCAGCGCGCCGCCGGATCTTGCGCCGCGACCCTCCGCGCCGCCTCACGCTTCATCGAAGATCGTCTCCGAATCGGGCTGATCGGGCGAGTATGTTTTGGCCCGGCCGCTCAGTGCATATTCCGCTCGGATTGAACTAATCTGAACGGAAAACGCAGAATCTTTTGAGTTCGTCGCGATGTCTTATGGACCGAATGATTCATTCGGTCGCGAAGCGCTTTGCTGACGTGAATCGCGCGGCGATGCGGCGGAGAATGCCTGTAACCGGGGAGCGGCCTATGGCGTCGCCGGGAGATGCAGCTTCTGCCCATGCGTGAGAATGTCGCCGGGTTTCATGTCCGCCCCGCACGGACCGAGCCATTTCGCATCCTGCTTCGTGGTTGAATCGGCGTGGCCCATAAATGGCGGATTATAGTGCGCGGTGATCACGGTCGTGTAGGCGACATCTCCGTTGAGCGTCGTCACCGTGTGGCTGGTCGTTTCCGATTTGATCGGACGGCAGACCGAATCCTCGGTGATGACGTCGCCGTCACGGTGGATCTCGCGCCGGCTGCAGATTCCGCTGATGGTGGCCTTGGCTTTCGCCATCAGCGCCGATTCGGCGGCGGCGTCGATGCACAGGCGGCTCACGTCCGGCGCAGAGCCATCTGCGCTGGTGGCGATCTCCCAGAGTCCTGGTTTGCGCGCCGGAATCTCGTCGGCGAGCGCCGCCGCGTGGATGGCGAAAAGCGGTGCGGCGAGGACGAGCGCCTTGCGGATCATGAAATGCTCCTGAATGGAAAACGGCCGCGCTACGCCCGGGCGGGAGCGCTCAGATCGGAAAAATCCGCCGCTATTGGCCTTCGACCAGCGAGAGATCATAGGCGCCGAAGCCTTCCGCATTGGTCGGCCGCTGCAGCACCTGGGGATGGCGCAGCGTGCGGACGGTGTCGTTGCAGCCGGCCTTCCAGTGCTCCACCATCGTCTGGCGCGAGAATTCAAAATCCTTGCAGCCGCCCTCATAGGCGCTGGCGCGATAGATGAGATGGACGACATTGTAGACTTTCTCGTCCGCCTCGGATTCCAGCAGTTTCCATTCGGGATCGTTGCGGCGGTCTTCCGGCAGTTGCTTCAGAAGGTGATTGACCGCGCGGCGCAGCCGCTGCGCTTTCTGGAACTCGTCGGTGCCGAGCCGCGTGCGGCTCGAATAGCGAATCTCCTTCGTGCGGAGATCAACCTCGTTGAGGTCGCGCGGGATTTCGCCGCGCGCATTCCACAGATCAACCTGGAAAGCGAGCGTATCCGCGCGCGGGTGGCTGTCGAGCACCCATTGCAGCGGCGTGTTGGAGACGATTCCGCCATCCCAATAAAACTCGCCCTCGATCTCGATGGGGGGAAAACCGGGCGGCAGCGCGCCGCTGGCCATGATGTGCTCGGGCCGTATCTTGTGCGTCGTCGTGTCGAAATAGGCGAAATTGCCCGAGCGCACATTGGTGGCGCCGACGCTGAGACGCATCTCGCCGCTGTTGATGCGGTCGAAATCGACGAAGCGTTCGAGCGTCGCCTTCAGCGGCGACGTATCATAGTAGCTCAGGGCTTCGAGCGTGCCGGGCGGTTGCAGATAGGGCGGCGGAATCCGCGGCTTGAAGAAATTTGGCGCCCCTGCGAGAAGGACGTTATAGGCGCGGAACTGGTTGACGAGGCTATGCAGATAGTCGCCCTTGATCTCCATCCCCCTTATCAGGGGAAGCAGCGGGGAGCCCGTGATCTCCTGCCAGAATTCGCGCAGGCGCGCGACGCGCAGCTCCCGTGGATTGCCGGCGATGACGGCGGCGTTGAGCGCCCCGATCGAAATGCCGGCCACCCAGTCGGGATGGATATTCGCCTCAAAGAGCGCGTCATAAACGCCTGCCTGATAGGAGCCGAGCGCGCCGCCGCCCTGCAGAAGCAGCGCGATTCTCTCGAAGGGCGGCCGCTCCCTGCGGATGTGCGGATCAAGCGTCTCGGGCGGCGTCGATGTCATGTCGGCATCCTCAAAAAGCGCGTCAGGCGGGGGAGGGGCGCAGAGTGACCGGGGAGGGCGATTTCCGGCGCCTCGCGCCTGTCGGCGCGGTGGAATCGGCGCGAGCGTTGCTAATCTATCACAGCATTCCCACTCAAGGTCATGTTAGCTGATGCGACGGATCAAACGCTATGATCGGGCCTCTGTCCAGTGAATCAAACTGTCGGCGCGCCTGCGCGCCGTAACCCCCAGGATCGTGAGAACCCGCCGGGCATTGTCCCGGTTGAGCGCCGCCATGGGATGGCGTCCGTCGCGTCCGCGCGCGCGCCTGCGTCGTCTTTTCGCCGCGCGCTCGCCCTTGCACTTGCGCCCTTGCTGGCCGGCTGCGCCGTCGGGCCGAATTTCACGCCGCCCTCCGCGCCCGTCGCCGAGAAATATCTCGAGTCGCACAACCCTTCGGTGAAAACGGACCGGCAGGATTATCGCGACTGGTGGAAGGCGTTCCACGATCCCGTGCTCGATCGCCTGATCGAGACGGCCTATGATCAGAACCTCACGCTTCTCAGCGCCGGAACGCGGGTGTTGCAGGCGCGCGCCGAACTCGGCGTCGCGGTCGGCGAATTCTATCCGCAGCAGCAGGGCGGCTATGGCCTCACCACCTATAATCGCCCGAGCCACGCCGACGCCGCCGCCAATCCGCAGTTGGAGCTGAATAATTTCTGGCAGTCGCAGCTCGGCCTGAAAGCCGCGTGGGAACTCGATTTCTGGGGCAAGTTCCGGCGCGGCGTCGAATCCGCCGACGCCGCCTATCTCGCCTCGATCGCCAGCTATGACGACGTTCTCGTGACGCTGCTCGGCAGCGTCGCGAAAACCTATATCGGCATCCGGACGCTCGAAAAGCAGATCATCTACGCGCGCGAAAACATCGTGCGCCAGAAGCAGGCGCTGCAGATCGCGCAGGACCGCTTCAAAGGCGGCACGGCGACCAAGCTCGACGTCTATCAGGCTGAGAATGTGCTGGGGCAGACCGAAGCCTCGGTGCCGCAGCTCACCGTGCAGCTGCAGCATGGGGCCAACGCGCTGCGCGTGCTGCTCGGCATGCCGCCGGAGCCGCTCGGCTCGCTGCTCGGCTCGCTGCTCGGCCGCGAGACCGGCCAAATCCCCGTCGCGCCGCCGAAGATCTTCGTCGGCATTCCCTCCGATCTGCTGCGCCGTCGTCCCGACGTTCGCGCCGCCGAACTGAAGGCCGCCGCGCAGAGCGCGCAGATCGGCGTCGCGCTGTCAGATCTCTATCCGGCGATCAGCCTTGGTGGACGCATCGGCGGCTCGGCCAGCACCATCAATGGCGCCAGGCTCGTCTCGATCTTCACGCCGGCGGGCCTCACCTATTCCTTCGGCCCGTCGTTCCAGTGGAACATTCTGAACTACGGCCAGATCACCAATAATGTGCGCCTGCAGGACGCGACCCTGCAGCAATATCTCGTCGATTATCAGCAGACTGTTCTGAAAGCCCAGCAGGACGTCGAGGACGGCATCGCCACCTATCTGCAGTCGCGCATCGCGGTCGCCGCGCTGCGCCGCTCGGTCGCCGCCGCCAATGGCGCGCTCGGCATCTCGATCCTCGAATATCAGCAGGGCACGCGCGACTTCACCTCCGTGCTGACCTCCGAGCAAAATCTCCTGACCGCCGAAAATGATCTCGCCATCGCCGAGGGCGACGTGCCGCTTGGGGTCACGCAGGTTTATGAGGCGCTTGGCGGCGGCTGGCAGATTCGCGAGGGCAATGATTTCGTGTGGCCCTCGACCAACGCCGAGATGCGCGCGCGCACCGATTGGGGAACCGTTCTGCCGCCGGCCGGGACGCCGCCGCCCCCGGCTCCGGCTCTGGCTTCCCCGACGCCGGGGCTGCCGGGGCCCGCCGACGAGGGTCCGACAGTTCGCGCGCCGGAATTTTGAGGTTTGTTTTTGTCAAAGGTCGCTCCGCCATGAAGCCGAGATCGATTGCAACAACGCGCAAAGGCCGCCCGGCTGGCGCCGCGCCGCGCGGGGCCGTCTGGATCGCCGCGCTCTTCGCCGCGCTTTTGGCGGGCGTTGCAACTCTTGCGGCCGATCCCGCCCTCGCGGACGCGCCGGTCATTCCCGTGGTGACGCCGAAAATTCAGGCCGTCACCGACTATATCGATGTCACCGGCACCGTGGCCTCGGCCAATGTCGTCAAGCTGATCGCCCGCGTCGAGGGCTATCTCGACAAGATCCATTTCGCGGATGGCGCGATCGTCAAGAAGGGCGATCTTCTTTTCACCATCCAGCAGGCGCAATATAAGGCGCAGTTGCAGGAGGCGCAGGCGCAGCTTCTGGGGCAGGAAGCCGCGCTCGCCTATGCGAAAACCGAGGTCGCGCGCTATACCGCTCTGTTTCACAAGAACGCGGCGACGGCCACCGAAGTCGATAAATGGGTCTATCAGCAGAAGGCGGCGGAGGCGGGCATTCTCGGCGCGCAGGGCCAAGTCGAGATCGCAAAACTGAACCTTGACTATACCGAGGTGCGGGCGCCCTTCGACGGCCTGATGGGCAAGCATCTCGTCGATCCCAGCAATGTCGTCGGCGGCGGCGGCCAGCAGACCGCGCTCGCCGAAATCAACCAGCTCGATCCTATTTATGTGACGGCGACCCTGAGCGAGCAGCAGGTGCTCGGCATCCGCGCCAATGTGAGCCAGCGCCGGTTCTCGCCGGCCGAACTCCTGAAAATTCCGCTCGACGTGGGGCTCGAGGCCGGGACCGGCTTTCCCTATCACGGCACGGTTGAATTCGTCGCGCCGCAATTCGATCCCTCGACCGGCACGCTGCAGGTGCGCGGCATCTTCGCCAATCCCGACCGCACCCTTCTGCCGGGGCTCTTCGTGCGCATGCGCATTCCGGCTGGTCATGCCGTGCAGGGCGCCCTCCTGGTTCCCGCCCGCGCGATCGGCGAGGATCAGGGCGGGCTTTACCTCATGATCGTCAACAAGGACGATGTCGTCGAACAGCGCTATGTCAAGGCGGCGGAGCAGGTCGGCAACCTGCGGGTGATCAGCTCCGGTCTCTCGGCCGGCGACCGCGTCGTCATCGGCG
>Ga0224559_1001960_pt1 | contig 10809 bp, 4 predicted proteins | sample 714S33034metaG_FD_180676 | JGI IMG/M metagenome (GOLD analysis project Ga0224559, IMG submission 180676) | Peat soil microbial communities from Stordalen Mire, Sweden - 717 S3 30-34 | ecosystem: Environmental > Terrestrial > Soil > Wetlands > Peat | place: Sweden: Norrbotten County, Stordalen... | reverse complement strand
GCGGGTGTTTTTCCAAGCATTTCAGGGCCTGCGCTTGCAGCCGAGGGATTGTGTTTTGCCCACTCCACGAAAACCAAACCACAGCGACGGCCCCCACAGAGAGATGGGTTCGCCTTCCGGCGAACCCGCTCCAGAGGCATTAAGGAAGGGCAAGAGTGCAGAGGTGTGAGGATTTGTGCAGGGGTTTGGGATGGATGATGAGAACTGGTTACTGCGCAGAATTGTTTGAGGATGCCTCTTTAGTCGGAGACTACGGGAGTGCCAGCCTCCCATACTGTGCAATATGACACGCAATCGCAGACTGAATCCAAGCCTTCTGGATGAAGGTTCTCGAGCCACGCCCAATGAACCTCTGGCAAGCAGTCTCACCAAAACAAGAAGGATGGAACTTGCAGAGGATCTACTCCCTTGGGTTGTTTTCGGCTGCTTGCTCCATTGCTCGCGGTAGAGGCAGCGGCCCATTGTGACCAGGTGAGGCTGCAGCCAACCCCGCCATCGACACAGCGTTCAGTGCCGCTCCCGGAAGAGCAACAAGAAGTTGCTAGGAGCATCCGCTCGTCGATCCGCAACTCATGCAGCGGTAACAGCTCCCGTTGCGGACCATGATGGCGCCGCATGTGGAGCAGCTTGGGGCGTCGCCCATTTCATACATCTCGCGCATGGCGTCGGCCGCATGATAGAGGCCGCGGTCTTGCAGAGACGGCCCATGGGTGGGGCTGGCCGCCGGCGCTGACGCGGCGTGAGCCTCGGGCGGAATGCCGCCGCCGCCGGCAGGATTGGCGGTCTGTCCGCTGACTTGGTTAAGCCGCTTGGCCACCTCTTCGGCCAGGCGGGCAAGGTGATGTTGCGAGGTGACCTGGTCGTCATCGAGTTCGGTTTCAGGCAGCAGGCTGGGCGAAGCAGGCAGTTGCGGCACCTGCAGTCCCAGACCGGCAAACAGCGTTAGCTGCGTGCCGGAGAGGAAGCGCAGATTGAGCCAGCGGAAAATGTAGTCCATGAGGCTCTTGGCGTAGCCGATCTGTTCGTTACCGGTCCAGCCGGAAGGCTCGAAGCGGGTGTGCGCGAACTTCTCGCACAGCACCCTAAGGGGCACGCCGTGCTGCAGGGCGATCGAGATCGAGGTGGCAAAGGAGTCCATCAGGCCGGAGACCGTCGAGCCCTCCTTGGCCATCTTGATGAAGATCTCGCCCGGCTGACCTGTCGGGTAGAGGCCAACGGTGATATAGCCCTCATGACCGGCAATGGAAAACTTGTGCGTGATGGAGGCCCGCTCCTCGGGCAAGCGATGGCGCACGGCGCGGGGCGGACCGTTGGGATCCTGCGCCGGGTCCTTGGAATGGTTAGCCTCAAACGTTGCCGGAGACGCGATCACCGGCACGGCGGCAGCTTTGGCCATCTCCTCCAACGAGTGTTGGAAGGCTGATGCGGCGGCGACCACTTGCTTGGCGTTCACCTCAAGCTTTTCGGCGGGCTTGGCCTGCAGCGCCTTGAGGTCGGCTTCGGCGGCGGGCTGCGATAGAGCCAGTTGGGCGAGCACACGGCTGCCGGCAACATCCAGGGCAGACGGCTCCTTCTTGGCATCCATGCTGGTGTTGAGGGGCTGCGTGCCTTTGGATCCGTCGCGATAGATGGCCACGGCCTTGATTCCCTGACGCCAGCTTTCCGCGTAGGCCTCGGCAACGTCCTCCACGCTGGCTTCGTGGGGCAAGTTCACCGTCTTCGAGATGGCCCCGGAGAGAAACGGCTGTGCGGCCGCCATCATCTTGATGTGTCCCATGTATTGGATGGAACGTGTGCCTTTGGCCGGCTTGAAGCTGCAATCGAAGACCGACAAATGCTCGGGCTTTATGCCGGGCGCGCCTTCGATGGTGCCGGTCGCATCGATGTAGCTGACGATTGCATTGACCTGATCGTTGTCGTAGCCCAGCTTGAAGAGCGCGGCGGGCACGGTGTTGTTGACGATCTTGATCATGCCTCCGCCTACCAGCTTTTTGTACTTCACCAGAGCCAGGTCGGGCTCGATCCCGGTAGTATCGCAATCCATCATGAAGCCGATGGTTCCTGTGGGCGCCAGAACCGTGGTTTGCGAGTTGCGGTAGCCGTAGCGTTCGCCGTAGAGCAGGGCCATATCCCAGCATTCGCGGCTGGCGTCGATGAGAGCGTCGAGTTGCGGCACATGGAAGGGCTCGCCGCTGGTTTTGGATTTGCCGATGTTGTTCACTTCGGCGCGATGCATCCTGATCACATCGAGAAAGGGCTCGCGGTTGACGTAGAAGCCGGGGCAGGCTCCGCCTTGGCGATCAACGCTTGCGGTGAGAGGCGTAGCCGAAGCTACCTCCGGGCAGTTGGCCGCGACGATCGCCGACTGCAGGTAAGCCTGGCCACACATAATGGCCGTGAGGGCGGCTGCCATGTCGCGTCCGGCCGCGGAGTCGTAGGGCAGGCCCATCGCCATGAGCAACGCGCCCAGGTTGGCATAGCCGAGGCCAAGAGGCCGGTAGTCGTGGGAATTTCTGGAGATGGCCTCGGTCGGGTAACCCGAGTTGTCCACCAGGATCTCCATTGCCGTAATGACCACCGAGATGGAATGGCGATAGGCATGAATGTCGAAGCCGCCCGCCGGGGTCATGTACTTCATCAGGTTGAAGCTGGCCAGGTTGCAGGCGGAGTTGTCAAGGAACATGTACTCCGAGCAGGGGTTTGAGGCGTTGATGCGGGCCGTATTCTTGCTCGTGTGCCATCGGTTGATGGTGGTGTCGAACTGCATGCCGGGATCGCCGCAGAGCCAGGTGGCCTCGGCGATTTTGCGCATGATCTCCCGCGCCTTGTAGGTGTGTACCGGCTCGTGTCCATTTACCGTATACGTGGTGAAGTCGCCATCGCTCTCGTAGGCGCGCATGAATTCGTCGCTGACGCGCACCGAGTTGTTGGCGTTCTGGAAGAATATCGACGAAAAGGCCTCTGAATCCGGTCCCGAGCCGTCGTATCCCGCCTTGATCAGCGTGAATGCCTTGGCCTCTTCCTTGGCCTTGCACTCGATGAATTCCATGATGTCCGGATGGTCGGCATTGAGGATGACCATCTTGGCGGCGCGGCGCGTCTTGCCGCCCGACTTGATGACACCGGCGAACGCATCGAATCCGCGCATGAAGCTGAGCGGGCCCGAGGCTTGGCCGCCGCCGGAAAGCTGCTCCTTCGAGCCGCGGATGGACGACAGGTTGGTTCCCGTTCCGGAGCCCCACTTGAACAGCATTCCCTCGGTCTTGGCCAAGGTCAGAATGGAGTCCAGCGAGTCGTCAACGGAGTTGATGAAGCAGGCCGAGCACTGCGGATTTTTATAGCCCGTGGCGGAATACCTCGAGCCTCCGGTCGCCGGGTCCCAGTGCCAGTTCTGCCCCTGGGAGTCGGGCTCGAGCCGGTCGCAGCCCACGTTGAACCACACCGGCGAGTTGAAGGCCACCTTCTGCGTGAGCAGCATGTGCGCCAGCTCGTCGTGAAAAATAGCCGCATCCTCACCGGTGGCGAAGTAGCCGCCTGCCATGCCCCAGCCGCGAATAGTCTCAACCACGCGCCCCACCAGTTGCCGCACCCCGGTCTCCCGCTCGGGCGTGCCGATCTGACCGTGCAGGTATTTGGAGGCAACAATGTTGGTGGCCGTCATCGACCAGTCCACGGGCACCTCCACGTCCTTCTGCTCGAAGATCGTGTTTCCCTTGGTGTCGGTGATCGACGCGGTGCGCCTTTCCCACTGGAGTTCGTCGTATGGCGAGAGACCCTCCTTGGAAAAGCGCCGGGAGAAGATCAGCCCTCTCTGCGTGTAGGGAGTGTGTGGAGAAGCGGGGGAGGTTTGCAGCTGGGCCTCGTTCATAAAATCCTCTCATTCGGCAAAAAACTCTGAATCCCCTGCTTCAAACGGCGCAAAAGGCCTCAAGATCGGCAGGTTGAAACGGTGACAAAGAACGCGAAACGGGAATTGGGATTACCGCGACTTTCTTCTTTTTCAGCGACCTTCCGGCGGCTCTTGACTCCGGGCCTCGTTACAATCTGTTTACAGTCGCAGATGAAAAAATACCGCTGTCTGTGGTGCATGTCAACAACAAACCACAATAGGTTGTATTTTCTTTGCATTCCAGGCACCCCGTTGCTAAACACTGGGAATTGCCTGTGGAAAGCTCCAAAAGCCCTTGCACGACGCGGGCTTGGCGGTCCAATTCCGCTGCAAATTGGATGCGACCGGGGCGCTGCGAGTCTCTCCGTCTGCACTAACAAGGCTAGTCCTGGGCCGGGTCGGGCACAAGAAGCAGAAATGGTGCAGATTGGGGGCCGAGGATGTGGAGAAGTGGAGAATCCGCCCGAAACCGGCGGGCAGATCGGATGCGCAATCCGGTAAGCATGGTGCAGTCTGAAAGGAATGAATCGATGGGAAGCGTCGCGTAGACTTTCACTGCTCGAAATGAATCGTTGCCGGGACCATTTGCTGGTGCAGGACGCGCACAATCCGGATCCCGTCCCGGTTCAATCGATAAAACACGACATGCTTCCCATGTTCGTGCCGGCGAAGACCCGCGCTGATTGAATCGCAGGGCCGCCCAATGCCTGAATCCTTCGCGAGGACTTCAAAACAAGCTCGCAGACCCTGAACATACCTCACGGCCTGGTTCGCTCCCCATCTCTCAACCGTGTACCGGACAATAGCCCTCAGGTCCGACTTAGCGGGCTTGGAGACGATGATTCTCGGCAAGGTCCTCTTCCTTCCCCGAAGCTAGCTCGTCGATATAGGCATAGAGGCCCTCAAAAACATCCCCTTCCGCGTCTCCGCTGGCGTCGCCTTCGGCGATTGCCCCCCGCAGCGCGGCAAGCTTCTCCTCGTATTCCCGCTCTTCCTTTTCCAGCAGGCGCAAGCCGGTGCGCATCACTTCACTGGCGTTGGCATAGAGGCCTTCTTTCACCTTCGAAGCTACGAACTGGTCCAATTCCGGGGTCAGGTTTACGTTGCGGGTCGGCATGAGGCACCTCAATCGCAGTATAGGCGGATTGGCCAACTTTGCCAATTCTCCAATCTCACTCATGGTGAAGTGAGGCTTTTCACTCATGGCGAACCGCGGCTGATAGGCTGATCGAGTGAGCGAGATAACCCATTCCGGTCTTGACTGGAAGCCCGCAGCGGTGCCCGTACGTGTCAGTCTCAGGGGCCGATACGTCAACTTGGAGCCACTGGATGCCGAGCGCCACGCCGCGGCCCTCTGGCGGGCTGTGGAAGGCCACGACGAGCTGTGGACCTGGCTGTTCGACGGCCCGTATGCCAGCGAAGTCGATCTGCGCCTTGCGATTGAGGCAAGAGAGGCCGCGACCGGATTCGTCTTTCTGGCGATTGTGCCGGTTGCGACTGGGCAGGCGGCCGGTTGGGCGAGCTTTCTACGCATGGAGCCGGCCCACGGAGTGATCGAGGTGGGCAACATTCTGCTTTCGCCGGCCTTGCAGCGCACCACCGCCGCTACGGAGGCCATGTTTCTGATGGCCCGACACGTCTTCGACGACCTGGGCTACCGCCGCTACGAATGGAAGTGCAACGCGGAGAACCTGCCCAGCCGGCGAGCGGCCGAGCGCCTGGGCTTCACCTTCGAGGGAATTTTCCGCCAGCACATGGTGATCAAAGGCCGGAGCCGGGACACGGCCTGGTTCGCGATGCTCGACCGCGAATGGCCGGCCCGCAAGCAAGCCTTTGAGGCCTGGCTGGAGCCCTCCAACTTCGACGCGGAAGGTCGTCAGCAGCGGAGCCTGGGCAGCTTTTAGCGGCTGGCCCGCAGTTCGCGAACTTGCCAGAGGTCAGTTAGCTGGCGCTCCGCCTGCGGCGGTCAGAACCAGTTGCTGCTGGTCGGTGGCTGCGATCTTCTGGTAATAATCGCGCAAGGCCGGGTACTCCTTGGGATCGAGCAAGACAAAGGCACGGGCAAAGATGTGCTTGATGTCGATGACGCCGGGACCGGGAGCTGTCTTCACTACCAGGGCCGCATGATCGGGCCAGGGCAGTTGCGCCGGCTGCGGGGCGCTCTCCAGCGTGTATCCGGCAGGAAGGTGGTAGATCGCATCGTCGATCACCTGCTCGGCGAAGTGCAGGTCGACCGCGGCTGTTCGTTTCTCCTCTGAGGCAAACTGCGCATGCGCACCTGTGGAAAAGAAAAAGCCAGGAAGCAGCAGGCGTTTGCCGGTCGCAGTGCCCAACTGGCCAGATACCTTGACCACCGCGGTGAGATATCCGGCCGATGTGTCGAGCCCCTGAATTCCGGTCACCTCACCCGCAACTCCATCCGGCAGAAGACTGTGGAGGGACTCGTTGAAGCGCCTCTTGACCTCATCGGGGTCGGTGGTCAGGTTGAGCTGACGCCAGTACAGCGCCTGGGGGCCATTCATCATGATCTTGACGGTCCCGGTGACCGCTCCACGCGCATCGAGCGTGAGATCGGCGGCATGGGCGGTAATGGCGTCTTTGGTCGGATTGGGCGGAGTAACGGAGTTATAACTGACACCGTCCGCGGTCTCTAGCAGTCCTCCGCAGAGTTGGTGGGACCAGCGCAACTGGCCGTAGGGCAGGAGCTTCTCGCCTGGGTCGAGGAACACATCATTGCCATTGATATGCAGTACAACCAATGTGACGGTGAGCTGATTGAGTGAGAGAAAGCCGGGATCGAAGATGCGCAGTCCGCGATCGGCGGCGCTCATGGCACTGGCCTGAAGACCAGCGGCGCGAGCCAACGCGAGATAGAGAGTCGCAATCTCGTTGCGGGTTCCGCTCTTCTCGTTCCAGACCTGCAGAGCGCCGCGGACCTCCCGGCGCATCCCCAATTGCATCCGCTCGGACTCGCTCCGCGCGCGGGAAAAGGCGGTATTGTCGAGAGCCTGGACCGCATCGTAAAGCTTGCGCGCTTTCTCCTCATCGCTCACCGCTCCAGCGGTAATCTGCGCAGCTGCGGCTTTCAGCTCTCCGCCAGGATCGGCGGCATGGTCGATCTCCTTTGCCCAGCGCTTGCCTTCATCCACCCAGAACACATCCGCGGACAAATAGGGCGAGTAATAGAAACTCACGGAATAGACTCTGCCGTGCTCCGGCGGAGCGTCGCCCTCGCGGGAGATGGCCGGAACATCTTGAATGTCGAGCGTGAAGTCGCTCTTGGGAGGCGGTGTGTGGCCCACCTGGGCTCCGGCAGGCAGGCGGGCGGAGTAGAGAAGGTAACTGGCAATCTCGCCGTTCACGTAGTGAACAATGCTCTGATTGCCGATGACGTTCTTCTCAAGGTCGCTGAGGGGGTTGAAGTAAAAATGCTCCTTGTGGACGAAGATGGGCTGCTGCACGTCCCAGTAGGGAATGGAACTGGCCAGGGCCGAGTCCATGAATCCCTGCCTGTCGTTGGTGACGCCGCTGACGGTGCCTTCGCCCATGGGGAGGGTCCACTTGTACTCCAGAATGCTGCCCACCTCGACGCTGGGAAGATTGAAGACGCGGGCTTTGAGGTGATTGCCGTGGCTCTTGACGACCAGCAGGTCGCCGGCGCTGCCGGTGAGGGCGACGACGGTGCCGTCAGGATGGATGGTGCGGCCCTCGATACGTGGAGGGACGCCGTTGCCGGAGTAGGGAACCTCGACGGTGGCCCATTCCTTGCCCAGCTCGGTTAGGACCTTAATGCGCGCGTACTCGCTGATGTAGTGGTTGCCGTTGTCTGTGATCTCTTCGCGATACAGAAACACAGCCGGGGCACCCGGAGCCTTGGGGTCGGAGGCCATCTGCAGTTCTTCCTTGGTCGGCTCCTGAAACTTCTGAGCCACGCCGGCAAACGGAAGAGCAAGGACCGCCAATGCAAGGACCGCATGAAGAGAACGATACATACGCATGAAGTTCCCCCTTCAAGTTGCGCGGAGGCCGCGCAGAATCCGTGTCAAGGTCGAGTTGCGTGAGTGTTTTGGATTGCGCCAGCCATCATAGCACCGGAGCGTGCGGAAGACCTGTGACAGAAACACGACGGCCCCGCGATGAGGTGCGGGGCCGTCGTGGAACGATTCAGATTCGCCGGCCATTGAACGGCCGAGTTGGGTATTACAGGAACAAGGGCGAACTCAGAAAGGGGATGGTGCAGCCTGATGAGCGGGCGCCGCCCTATTGCGTTAAGAAAACGCCGCCCATTTCCAGGCGGCGTTTTCTTGTGCTTTCGAAGCCAGGAATCAGTTGCTTCCCTGGGTTTCAATCCTCATTCCATAGAACGATTTCCGCACGAAGAACATCGACACCAGGAAGAACGCGACTGTCAGCACGTGCGTGAGCATCGGATTGCTCGCAGTGAGCGTCACCGCAAGCTCGACGGCAAGCAATCCGAACAGCGTCGTGAACTTGATGATCGGATTCATAGCCACCGACGAAGTGTCTTTGAACGGATCGCCGACCGTGTCTCCGATCACGGTTGCGTCGTGCAAAGGTGTCCCCTTCTGTTTCATTTCGACTTCTACGATCTTTTTCGCATTGTCCCATGCGGCGCCGGCATTGGCCATGAAGATGGCCTCATACAGGCCGAAGATCGCAATCGAGAACAGGTAGCCGATAAACAAGAACGGCTCCATGAATGCGAAAGCAAGTGTGGCGAAGAAGACGGCGAGAAAGATATTGAACATTCCCTTCTGCGCGTACTTGGTGCAGATCTCCACTACCTTCTTGCTGTCGCTGACCGATGCCTTCTCCGCGCCTTCCAGGTGGATGTTCCGCTTGATGAACTCAACCGCGCGGTAAGCGCCGGTGGAGACCGCCTGCGTGGAAGCGCCTGCGAACCAGAAGATCACCGCGCCACCGCAGATCAACCCGAGCATGAAGGGCGCGTGCAGCAGAGAGAGTTTATCCACGTTATCCGTCAGTCCGTGGGTCAGAGCCATGATGATTGAGAAGGTCATGGTGGTTGCGCCGACGACGGCAGTGCCGATCAACACGGGCTTGGCCGTAGCCTTGAATGTATTGCCGGCTCCATCGTTGGCTTCCAGCAAGTACTTCGCGCGCTCGAACTTCACGTCGAAGTTGTAGTCCTTCTTCAACTCCGCTTCGATGCCGGGAACGTTTTCGATCAGCGACAGCTCGAAGACCGATTGAGCATTGTCGGTAACCGGTCCGTAGGAATCGACGGCAATTGTGACCGGACCCATGCCCAGGAAGCCGAAGGCGACCAGGCCAAACGCGAAGACCGCCGGAGCGAGCATCAGGGCATCCATGGACGGACCCGTGCTGAAGAAATAGCCCAGTCCCATGAGCGCGACCATGCTCAATCCCAGCCAGTAGGCCGACATATTGCCGGCCACGAATCCCGACAAGATCCCGAGGGAAGCTCCGCCTTCCTGCGCCGATTTGACGACTTCTTTAACGTGGGCCGAGTTGGTTGAAGTGAAAACCTTGACCAATTCGGGGATGAGCGCGCCCGCCAGGGTGCCGCAGGAGATGATGGAAGCCAGCTTCCACCACAGCGTCGGGTCACCGTTGAGATTGGGCAGCATCAGGTACGTGACGATGTAGGTGAGAACGATGGAAACGATGGAGGTGATCCAAACCAGCGAGGTCAACGGCGCCTCAAAGTCCATTTCGTCGGAGTGCGCATACTTCGCCTTGGCGATTGCGCCATTGAGGAAGTAGGCGGCCGAACTGGAGATCAGCATGGCCACGCGCATGACGAAGATCCAAACCAGCAGTTCCGCTTGAGTTGTTGCAGCGGCCAATTTCGCGCTGGCAGCTTGCGCAGCGGTCGCAAGTACATCTCCAGCGTGCGGGTTTGCCAAAACCACTCCGTGAGGCAGAAAAACACTTGGGGTGATCGCCAGCAAAATGAAGGTGATCAAGGCCACGCCGGTGACGCCGTAGGTTTCAAAGCCGTCGGCGCTCGGACCAACAGAGTCGCCCGCGTTGTCACCCGTACAGTCTGCAATGACGCCGGGGTTGCGTGCATCGTCTTCCTTGATTTTGAAGACGATCTTCATCAGGTCGGAGCCGATGTCGGCGATCTTGGTAAAAATGCCGCCGGCGATACGCAGGGCCGCAGCGCCCAGCGATTCGCCAATTGCGAAGCCGATGAAGCATGGGCCCGCATAATCGCGCGGGATAAACAGAAGAATGCAAAGCATGATGAGCAGCTCGACCGAGATCAGCAACATGCCGATGCTCATGCCTGCCTTCAGCGGGATTGCAAAGCATGGATACGGTTTGCCGCGCAATCCGGCGAATGCCGTCCGCGAGTTGGCAAATGTGTTGACGCGAATTCCGAACCACGCCACGCCGTAGCTGCCCGCGATGCCGACCAGCGAGAACCCCAAGATGATTGGCAGCGTAACCCAGATCGGCTTATTCGGCACGGGCGCCAACCAGCCGAAGTACAGCGAAATAATGACCGCGATGAAAGCCCAGAGCAGAAGAATGAACTTGCCCTGCGTCACCAGATAGGTTTTGCAGGTCTCATAGATCAGTTCGGAGATTTCGCGCATCGAGCGATGAACGGGCAGGTTCTTCAACTGCACATAGATCGCCAGGCCGAACAACAGGCCGCCGACGCAGAACAGCAGCCCGATGCTCAGCAAGGCATGCCCGTTCATGCCGAAGAAATTTACGGTCGACAAATCTGGCAGTACCAGGTTGGCTTCGCCTCCGCCCGCGTGCTCCTGCGCGCCGGCGAATGTGGGAAGCAGCAGGCCCATGCCAAGGAGGGCCGCCACAGTCTTGTACCGGCGCTTCAGAAACGCCTCCGCGCCTTCCTTGATGGCAGCTGCGATCTGCTGCATCGCCGGAGTTCCGGT
>Ga0224559_1001958_pt1 | contig 10810 bp, 11 predicted proteins | sample 714S33034metaG_FD_180676 | JGI IMG/M metagenome (GOLD analysis project Ga0224559, IMG submission 180676) | Peat soil microbial communities from Stordalen Mire, Sweden - 717 S3 30-34 | ecosystem: Environmental > Terrestrial > Soil > Wetlands > Peat | place: Sweden: Norrbotten County, Stordalen... | reverse complement strand
ACCGTGGGCGTAATTTCCTCAAATTGCCTCTACGAACTTTTGTTCGGGCTATTATGAAGCCTTGTTTGGCTTTGAAGCCAAGTTTTCTTGCCCTGTCAAGCCTTGTTGCATGCTCAATGCGAAGTGTCGATGGCTGCTTTCGCCACTGTACTAATCTTTCGCGCATGAGTTCTTCAACGAAGGATTTTTCGGGCTGCGTCCATTCTTCTGCTATGTACTTATATGCCATTTTTTAATTTTTCCTCCAATGTTTCTTTGCTTACGGTTCAGCCTTTCGGCCACATCCCAACGGACATGATTGTCCGCCTGCAATTTCACATCATAGTGCCATGCAACAAAATAAACCTTTCCAGCAATAATATGGTCTTGAAGCCGGAGCTTTCCGACGTGAAAAGCAAACTGAATTGGAAAAAATTTTGAAAAAGGTGTGGAGAGGCATTTTGTTTGGTTTATAAGCGTGGGGCTTCTTCATGTAAGCGAAGAGCTTCTTTTGTTCTCTGGGTTGACCCGGTTGAGTCACTGATTCTTTTCGAAGAAAAAAATAAGGGGTAAAGGGGTAAAGACTTTGTATATTAATAGTGGAGCATCGGCTCAGAAAGAAAATAACCAAAAACGCTCGAGCATCCAACAAGATGCCGGACGATTAATTCACCCGATAGTCAGTGTCGGTGACCAAAGAATGTGTCCTGAATGCAGGTCCCTAGGAAGTGTAGTTTGGATTTCGCAAGACAAAAAAACAATGGGCGTACAATGTCACAGAAGTCACCGGGAAGCGAGCAAACCACAAACCAAGTATGGTGCAAATGTTGTGCCTTCAACCAAGACGAGGAAAAACATCGTTTTCTTAACAGCGGCGGCATAACTATGCACAATTTGACTTAACTAAATGGATAATTATCAATCAAGAATCAATAATAATATTTGGTAAATGTTTAAATCAAAAGAAAACTCTCAGCAAGAATTGTGAGAAATGATGTCATCTAAAAATGACGCAGAGAAATTCCAATTTCTTGTCAAGTTGGCTCTGGAGAATGGGGCTGCAGACGCTAAAATTATCTCAACAACTAAAGTAGTTGTGGAAGACCGGGTTGTGCTTAAATGCAAAGTAGGCTGCAACCATTATGGCAAAACTTTAGCTTGCCCACCTTACACACCTTCGGCTGAGGAATTTAGAAAAATTGTTAGCGAATATAGTTATGCTATGTTTATGAAATTCAAATCAGAAGCAGAAGCTGAACCAGAAGTGCTCAAAAAGCTTATGGTCGCTGAAACCGACTCCTCTATTCCAAAAGAAATCAAACAGAAAGCAGCAAAATTTTGGGCAGACTGGAAAGATGACAAACGCAAAATGCTCCAATCTGTCGTTGAATTAGAAAAAGCAGCCATGAACAAAGGCTACAGCCTCGCAATAGCCTTCGTTTCAGGACACTGTCAACTCTGCGAAAAATGCAACACAGAAACAAAAATATGCACTCACCCCAACTTAGCGCGTTGGTCAGAGGACGCCGTGGGAGTGAATGTGAAAAAAACCTCAGCCAACGCTGGAATCGAAGTTACTTTCCCGTTTGCAAAGAATCCTGAGTCTTTCGCACTGCTTCTTATCGATTAATCGTTCTTTTTTGTTTAAAAGAACAACAACACTGGAAATTGCCATTTTCCAAACAGTTTGTATTGAATTGCGTTTTTGTAGCTAAGCTTGAATCGTTTGCAGGCTGCGTCACTACCAGTCAACAGACGTCAATAGACGTCAATAGACGTCAATAGACGTCAATAGACGTCAATAGACGTCAATAGACGTCAAAGGACGTCAAAGGACGTCAAAGGACGTCAAAGGACGTCAAAGGACGTCAAAGGACGTCAAAGGACGTCAAAGGACGTCAAAGGACGTCAAAGGCGTCAAAAAAAAGTCAATAGGCGTCATAAGCGGTGCAAAATTAAGCGCAATAAAAATTCAAAACGAGTTAGCCAAAAAGCTGAAGATTAAAAGCAATATCTAAATAATTTAATGCACAAATGAGAAAGCATGAAACTTCTGCTTGACGAAATGTATGCAGGTTTGAAAGAGTACTTTGAAACTTTAGGCTATGAAGTATTAACAGCTCAAGAAGCAGGGCTAAAAAGCGCGAAAGACCGAGACGTCGTGGAGTATGCGGGGAAGCATAATTTGATTCTTATTACTCAAGACCAAAAACCCGCTGAATTAGCAGAGCTACTGGGCGTTAAATGTATTTTTATTTCTAATTTGATGATTGCCAAGCTGGTTGACGAAAAAATCAAACTGATGTTTAAATGATGATGTGGCGAAGGTATTTGTTCCATAAGTATGAAGCTGCGTAACCAGCTACGATGCCGGTAACTGGACCCATAAACAGTACCATCGCGTCTAGCATCGTGCTTCTTTGAATGAACAAACCGATACCTGAGAACTCTTTTGCAAAAGGAATAAACTGGGGAAATAGGGCAAATGCCGAGTAGCTCAATATTCCAATCAGCATTGTGCTCAGGGCCATTACAGCCATCAGCCTGTTGCGATTTACACCTTCGCGGGAACCGGTAATTTTGAAAATGTACATGAAGGCATCAACTAACATGCCGAATATGAGAGTGAAGAAAAATGTGAATGGCCCTAAGGCTGGGTTTCCGATTGCTGTTAGAAGCCCACCAACAGCGCCGACGTAGGTGGCACCTATTTTTCTGATGAATAATCCGCTGAGGGCAAGTAGAACTGCTTCAACCACAATTAATACATAGTTTAGTGGAGGCGGCAAAAAGACATTGACCACAAAGATGATTGACCCGAAAAGTGCTGTCAAAATTAATTGGTTAATCTTGTGCGTCGTATGCCCCTCTTTGTATAGGATTCCACTTTGCTCTCTAAAAAGTGTAATGCAAAATATGTTAAAAATTTGGGTTAAACAGCAAAGATCAGTGGAGTTGGGGCGACATTTGTTTTAAACAGAAAAGCATAAATTGTAAGGCTACAATAATGAGTTAACATCCAATATTTGACTTATTAGTGTGAAAAAAGGGGAGTATAGATTGAGCACTCACGCAGAAGATTTGAAACTTCGTTTAATGACAATCGAGCTGTTGCGAACAGCAAAATACAAACGAAATATTACTTATCGTGAATTAGCCTCAAAAACAGGCTTACCAGTTACAGTACTTAGTCGTTACGCAAAAGGCCACGTTCTACCAAACACAACAAGAGCTAAACAACTCTGGCGAGTTCTAACCAAAATGGTGGGTTTAGAAGCCGAACTACGTAGCAGAATAAAATTTGATGACAATGGGTACTTTGACAATACTGAAATTGTGGGTGACTACAACATTCTTTCGCAAGCTGCAAATCATGCACTTGCAAATTTTGCAGGCAAAAGAGTTACCAAGGTATTAACTGCCGCGGTTGACGGAATTCCGTTAGCAACCATGGTCGCAAACGCTTTAGGCGTAAATCTTATCGTGGCAAAACGAAACAAAGAAGTCGGTGTAAAAGCCTTCTTAGATGAAACATTTATTTTAGGAAGAGATTCAGGAGTAACAGTAACACTCTACATTCCCAAAGAAGCAATAAAGAAACGAGACAGCGTCCTAATCGTAGATGACATGATTAAAAGTGGCGAAACACAAGAAGCACTCGTAACGCTTGTGAAGAAGTCGAAAGCTGAAGTTTCGGGCATCTTCTCGCTTATCGCTGTCGGAGAAGAATGGAAGAAACGGCTAAAATCAGGCGAAGACTCCCCAGTTGAAGTTGTAACTGCGCTCAAATCGCCCTTAGACTCTTCCTCTTAAACCCACAACCTAACATTTTTCTTTTAGTTTTCTATTAGCCGTTTGGAAGCGTTAGCAATTGAAAATAGGCCACATACCTTTACTTGTAAAAGATTTTGATGAAGCCGCAGATTTTTACGTTGAAAAATTGGGTTTTCAGAAAAGCCGGGACGACAAGTTTGAAGGAGATATGCGTTGGGTTACTGTTTCACTAAAAGATCAATCAGATCTTGCCTTAACATTTGTCGTGGCAGACACTGAAGAGAAGCTAAAGGCTTTTGGAAAGCAGGCAGGAGACCATGTTTTTATGACTCTGTTGACGAATGATTGTAAACGAGATTACGAAACCATGAAAGCCAGGGGAGTAAAGTTCTATGGTGAACCCACAAAACAAATGTGGGGCATAGAAGTTGTTTTAGAAGACCTCTACGGAAACCTCTACGATTTAGTCCAACGAGATTCTAATCAATAACTATCGAAAATCTTTAACAGCTCCTTTCCACTAAGTAAGCCAATAACATTTACAGCAGAGAGTATAGAAAATGCGGATGATAAAGTGGCAAAACGGAACTGTCATAACACTGGACCAAACCAAGCTTCCCATTCAAGAAGTGACTTTGGAAATTAAAACTGTTGAGCAGATGGCTGAAGCTATAAAAACTCTCCGTGTTAGGGGCGCTCCATTGCTTGGGGCGGCAGCCGCTTTTGGGGTAGCCTTGGCAGCTTACAATTCAAAAACATTAAACAAAGAAAAACTGTTGTCTGAGCTTGAAGATGCAGGGTCAATTATTAAGACTCAACGGCCAACAGCGGTAAACTTGTTTTGGGGCACAGACCGAGTTTTGAACAAAGCTCGCGCAGTTACGGGAAATGTTGAAGAACTCAAAGCAGCTATCATCGAAGAAGCAAAAAAAATTGCGGATGAAGATGCAGCTCAGAACCATGCAATTGGCAAAAACGGCGCCGAGCTCATCAAAGATGGAGATACAATTTTGACCCATTGTAACGCTGGCGAATTGGCAACTGTCGAGTATGGCACTGCTTTGGGCGTTGTTCGTGTGGCTTGGGAGCAAGGCAAAAAAATCAAAGTTATTGCCGACGAAACTAGACCTCTATTGCAGGGTGCGAGACTCACAGCTTATGAGCTTAAACGCGATGGGATACCTGTCACTTTGATAACTGATAACATGGCTGGTTACTTCATGAGCAAAGGACTTATCAACAAGGTTATTGTGGGTGCAGACCGCATCGTTCAGGACGCTGTGGTTAACAAAATTGGTACATACTCAGTGGCTGTGTTAGCCCATGAGCACGACATACCGTTTTATGTTGCAGCGCCAAAATCAACCTTCGACTTAGCAAATAAAGCGTCTGACGTTATTATTGAAGAGCGCAAACCCGAAGAAGTCACACACATCGGTTGCCAGCAAATAGCTCCAGACGGCATCAACATTATGAATCCAGCCTTCGACATTACCCCCCTTAAATACGTGTCAGCGATAATCTGTGAAAGCCAAGTCTACTATAGCAAAGATTTCAATAAGTTTAAAGATGAAGGGAAAAGAGCAAGATGAGCGAAAACAAAAAAGCACCTCCAGAATTTAGAACCAGTGGCACCTTGGCGAAAAAAGGCGTCGTTGTAACTGGACAAAGCAGCATTGATGCACTCGCCACCAGAGGATATGGCACGTTAGAGGACAAAGTTTTCACACTTACTTTCTTTGAAGCATTATACCTTGTGGATAAGGGCATGCTTGAAGTCAAAGATGAAAATGGCAAAGCCTCAGATTTTCAAAGCTTGCTGCACTGCTACGAAACACAAAATGAAAATGCCTGGGTAAGCTACATGGTTTACCGTGATTTGAGGAGCCGCGGTTACGTTGCACGAGAAGGGTTTGGAGCGGGAATTGACTTCCGCATGTATGAACGAGGCGCCTACGGCAAAGATACTGCACCATATTTGGTTTTAAGCACGCAAGAAGGTAAACCTCTTGGCATCGACGAGTTAGCAGATGCAACGCAGCAGTGCCAAAATCAAAAGAAAGAGCTAACCTTAGCTGTTATGAACCGTCGAGGCGAAATAGTCTACTATTCAGTTTCCCAATTAACATTCAAATAACTAGGTGAAAACTTGGCACATATAGGCTATAATTGGAATGCTCAGGACTACGCTAAAAACAGCCAAAACCAGTTCCAATGGGCACAAGAGCTTATTCCAAAACTAAAACTTCAAGGAAACGAAGCATTGCTAGATATTGGCTGCGGCGACGGCAAAATCACTGCAGAACTAGCACGGTGCATACCCAAGGGCAAGGCAATCGGAATCGACAGCTCAGAAAAAATGATACACCTTGCAAAAAATAATTTTCCACAAAAAGATTACTCAAATCTTACTTTCCAAGTAATTGATGCACGAAAACTGACTTTCCGATCGGAATTTGACAGGGTATTTTCAACCGCCGCATTACATTGGATTCTTGACCAAAAAGCAGTCCTTGCAGGTGTCCAAAAAAGCTTAAAATCAGGTGGCAGACTGTTGTTTCAGATGGCTGGAAAAGACAACGCCAAAGATATACTCAGCCTCATAAATGAACTAATCATTGTGGAGCCATGGAAGGGATTTTTCAAAGGCATGACGTTTCCTTATGGCTTCTACGACCCCCAAGAATACAATGCTTACCTGCAACAAGCAGGTTTGTTGACGGAACGGGTTGAACTTTTTCCCAAAGACATGAAATTTAATGGTGCAGAAGGCTTAGCTGGATGGGTAAGAACCACATGGCTCCCTTTCACCGACAGAATTCCAATAGAGCTTAGACCAAAATTCGTTGAACTAATCGTTAACCGCTATCTCGAAAAACACCCAGCTGACTCGGCAGGCATCGTTCATGTTGGAATGATGCGCATTGAAGTAGAAGCACACAAATCGTAAGCGTATCTCTTTTTCTCAAGCATTTTTATTTTTGCTTTTTCTATTAAAGTCGTTTAAGAGAGCCAGCTCGCCTTCTGTTATACCTGTTTTATGCAAGTTGGCGATGCATGCTTGATATTGCTTTTCTGTAAATTTTGTTGATGTGATTGCTTCGTCAGATATGGTTGAGCCCTCAGTTTCTTCTATAAAATGGTTTGTTTCTTTACAATTTTTACCTTTTTTTAGGGAAAGGCGCTGTTTTTTAAATCGGTTAAGCGATGGACAATCTTTGGTTTGAATACCAAATGTTGTTTTCGGAAAAAGCTGGCAGCCTAATGGACGGATTGTGTAAATGGAACAGCTATTGTTGACCAGAAATGGGCAGGATACTTGTGCAATGTACTCGGCGTATTTTCCTTCGTCAGCTTCCCACTTTTTGCCAAGCTCCTCGAACAGAGCTGTTACCTTAGCATGGATCTGGGGTTGCTCTTCGGGTTTTGCAGAGATTTCTCCTGCAACTAAGAAATCTTCCAGTTTGCAACAAACACCACATTTGATGCATAAAAAAGGCAAGTTAATTGACCAATTGCTTTTTTTATTTTTGAATTCTAAATGCAAGTAGAACGTGTCAATCATGGTTAAACTCAGGTCCAATTTAAGCAGTTAATAATTATCAATTACTGATTATATAGTTAGTAGATTTGAGCGATAGTTTAATAGAATAATTGTACTTTCTTAATTGAAGTTTAACAGGCAAGGAGAAAAATTGCATGCCCGCTTTCCAAACGGTTCGTGGAATGAGAGATTTAATCGGTGAAGAAGCGCAAACCTTCACATACATTATCGCTAAGGCGCGAGAAACTGCCATGCTTTACGGTTACAAAGAAGTAATAACGCCAGTAGTTGAACCGCTTGAGCTTTTATCTGCGAAGTCTGGTGAAGAAATTCGCCAGCGCATGTTTATTTTCAAAGACCTCGGCGACCGCCAAGTGGCATTGCGACCAGAATTTACTGCTTCAATCGCTCGTCTAGCTACAACAGCACTGAAAAATGACCCTAAACCACTCAGACTTTTTTCTGTGGGAAGCGTTTATCGCTATGATGAACCTCAACGTGGGCGATACAGGGAGTTTTGGCAGTCAAATTTCGAAATAATGGGCTCGAACAGACCTGAAGCTGATGCAGAAATCGTTTTGTTAACTAACAGTTTGATGAAAGGTTTAGGGTTGCAAGGCTATGCCTTCAAGATCGGACACATAGGCGTTGTACGAGGAATACTTTCCGAAGAAGCCGTAGACGAGAAAACCCAGAACGCAATTCTCCAACGAATGGATAAGAAGGAGTACGAGGAAGCGTTTAAGCTAGCGCCGACCGACAAGTGCCGCAGTATGCTGGAAGGATTACTGAAGCTGAAAGGCAACGATTGTTTTGAGACAATTGAAAAAATAAAAAGCTATGTCGATGGTTACGAGAAAGCTAAGGCTGCTGCAGAAAACCTTGGCGAAATCCTTAAGCTAATCGTAGAGAGTGGCTGCCCGATTCAAGTTGTTGAACCCGCATTTGCCCGTGGCCTAGAATACTACACAGGAATGATTTTTGAAATCTACATTCCACAATTAGAGATTGCACTTGGCGGTGGAGGCAGATATGATAGGCTTATCGAATTATTTGGCGGCGAATCAACGCCGGCGGTTGGTTGCGCACATGGAATTGATAGGATAGCAATTGCATTGCAAACGCAAAAAACATCTTTGGGAGTTAAGGCAGGAAAACGGGTTTTTGTTCTTTCTATAAATGATGCATTAAAAATTGATGCCTCAAAAATTGCCCAGATGTTAAGGGATGCAGGTGTTATTGTTGAGTCTGAGATTATGGGCCGGAAGATGGGAAAGGCTTTGGAAGACGCTGAAAAAAGAAGTGCTGATTACGCCGTGATCGTCGGTGAACGCGAGCTTAAAGAGGGATCGGTTGTATTGAAAGATCTGGCGAAACGAGAACAAACAATTGTTTCGATTAAAGAGTTATCAGAAAAAATCAAAAATTAAAAAAGATTTAGACTTCATAAAATATCCAGATGCTACTTTAGCTCCACAACCAACAAATCAATAACTGTGCCACCGATGTTTGTTACTTCATGGTCTTGTGCATCTAAGAAAACCGCTTTACCTTCTACTAAATTCATTTCTTGAGTTTTTCCCTGAGAAGTAAATTTCGCGATACCGCCTTTCAGTACATAAGCCATGTGTTGTGGATGATGATGCATTTTGGCAGTTTCACCCGGGTTGAAAGTGACTTTAAGCACACGCAGTCGGTCATTTTCATTAATAAAAGTGTAAACGTTTGGAGCGTTAACTAAAGGGTCAGATTGCTTTTTCATTTCTGTCATTAAAATCACCTCTAATCAAAGTTACTTATTCTATGAAATAAGTCATTGTGACTGCACTTTGAAATAACATTAAATAGATAAAAACAAAGAAAGAAAAATAAGCCGTTTGGGCTTAGAGTCGTTTGATGTAGCGGTTGACTTCCCACTCAGTTACTTGGGTACGATAAAGGTCCCATTCTCTGCGTTTTTCTGTTAGGAAGTTGATATATGCAGTTTCGCCAAGTGTTTCGCGTATTAAATCGCTGGTTTCCAACTCATCTAAGGCTTCTTTTAGTGATTCTGGCAGTGAAACAATGTTTCGTTCCTTACGTTCTTCATAGGTCATGTGATAGACGTTTAGTTCTACGGGATCGCCTGGGTCAATCTGGTTTCTTATACCATCTAAACCGGTTGCCAGTAACACTGCAAATTGTAGGTATGGGTTTCCTGCGCCGTCTGGGCATCGGATTTCGCATCTTGCGGCATTTTTTCTTCCGCCAAAGTTTGGCACTCGAATAAGTGGTGAACGATTTTTATGTGCCCAAGCAAGATATACTGGTGCTTCGTAGCCGGGGACTAATCGTTTGAAGCTGTTTGGCCATGAATCAAGGATCGCGCACATTTTTCGTCCATGGGCTAGTTGTCCACCGATAAAGTTTCTTGCCAAATCTGAAAGGTAACCGTTCTTTTCATCGTCTTCATAGAAAAGGTTTTGAGATACATTTTTGTTCCAAAGGCTCATGTGAGTATGCATACCTGAACCATTTATGCCCGCAAACGGCTTAGGCATATATGTAGTAATGTAACCGGCTCGCGCAGCAACCACTTTTCCACACATTTTCATTGTAATTGTTCGGTCAGCTGTTTTCAATGCTTCGTCATACTTGAAGTCAATTTCGTTTTGTCCAAGTGCAACTTCGTGATGTGAAATCTCTATTTCTATTCCGAAAGCTTCGGCTGTATCAGCAATTTCCCGTCGCAGGTCATCAGTTAAGTCGCCTGGGTGAAAATCGAAGTATCCAGCCATGTCTATTGGTGTCGGCAAACCGCCAGTTTCGCTTTCTTTTACAATGAAGAATTCCAGTTCAGGAGCGCAGATGAACGTGTAACCTGCTTTTGCCGCTTTATCTACAGCTCGTTCAAGAACGAAGCGTGGATCTCCGTCAAAGCGTTTATTCTGCGGAGTGTAAATGTCGCATAGTAGCCTCGCTGAAGATTTTTCTTTTGGTCGCCAAGGTAAAACCGCAAATGTAGTTGGGTCTGGGTAAAGCACCATGTCTGATTCTTCAATGGGCCTGTAGCCTGTTATAGAAGAACCATCAAAAGACTGCCCATTTTCAAAAATGGTTTCGATGTTTTTTGCGCTAACTGCTAAATTCTTTAGCATACCATTAATGTCGGTAAATTGAAGTCTGATGAATTTTATTTCTTGTTCTTGTATTTGCTGAATTACTTTTGTAACATTTTCTTTCCATGTTGCATCTTTGAAATTTTTCATTCTCTTTCACCTAATGTTAAGCGTTTGATTAACTGTTTAGTTAATAGGGCTCTTTGGGTAAATATATCTAATGTTAGCAACCGTCTCGATGAAAATAGTATCTCATTAAAAACATCTAGTTTTCACCAAACTCGCGATGAAGTCCTTTTCCCGAAATACGGGTTCAATTCAGGAAAAGGCTTAAAGAGGAAACAGACGATAGAGAGATATCTGGTGAAGACAAATAAATAACTGGAAAATTGTGTACAAAATCTTTTTGGCCTTA
>Ga0224559_1001957_pt1 | contig 10815 bp, 12 predicted proteins | sample 714S33034metaG_FD_180676 | JGI IMG/M metagenome (GOLD analysis project Ga0224559, IMG submission 180676) | Peat soil microbial communities from Stordalen Mire, Sweden - 717 S3 30-34 | ecosystem: Environmental > Terrestrial > Soil > Wetlands > Peat | place: Sweden: Norrbotten County, Stordalen... | reverse complement strand
GTCGGCAAGGCGACTTTTCGGGAGTAATCAACCTCGATGAGTACTTCGGTGGAGATTTGCGCTTATTGAAAAGTTAGGGTGCCAGTTGTCCAACATGCCGACTTCCCGCCAAGGTGGATCGGGCCGAGATTGAGTGCTCAGATACTATGCACGGTCAAACTCCTGCGGCAGCAGGGCAACAGTCAGCGAAGCGTATACCCTATTCAATTTCGCCAGCGCGCACTTGCTTGCCGTCTTTTTTCCAGCGATACATCAAGTATCCGATTCCGTTCGAGCCACCATTGGTGAAGGGCGTCGTCGGCCAATCGAACCTCTTGAGAGCGCGTGCCTTTGGATAAACCTGGACGAGCCTCGCGTCGCTTATGCTTGGCGGCGGCTCAACTTCCGCGATGCCCAGTGCTTCGTATTGAGGAAATATGTGTTCGGTCACAACTTGAGTAACGAGATACCCCATGCAGATCGTGTTGTAGCAGCCGGTTCCGATTCGCACTCTCTTGCCATCCATCCCGATCCCTTCGATAGTGAAGTCGGTGCCGTTGCCGCTTAGGTGAAACTCGTCTAGAGCGCCGAACCACACTCGGGTGCGAGCGGGAATTTCGAGACGCTCGCGCATGGCTATGCGTTCTTCGCGCGTGTAGAAGTTCTTCAGGCCGATGGATGGCTTTTCCGAATCGAGCATGATAGCCCGCAGGACTGCCCATTCCGTGATGATCTTCATCCCGCCAGGGTCGATAGAGAGCGGATCGCTCCTCATCATTGGTTTGAATCGAGGGACGTTCTTGTCCTCGATCCCACTCATCCATGTGTTGTTGCAGGTATGGCAGACGGTATTGATTGTCTTCTCGAGGTTGTCGGTTATCGTCTCCGGCTCGTTTCCTCTCTGAACCCGCAAACCGTGCAACTCGATCTTACTTTCCTTAATAAAACGGTGAACCCAGGCAGGCCAGAAATGCTCCTCGCTGCCAGATTCGTTGTTGCAGAAAATGCAGAGAGGGAGCGCTGCTTCGAATTCAACCGGGACCGAGCTTCTCCTGCGATGAACCCAGGCAGCCGCGGCAACACCGCCGAGAGCGGCGAGCGCGACACCGCCGAAGAGTTTCAGTGCCTTGTTCATGGGTGAAATTATAGGTTAGGATCTATACTCTAGCAGAGTGAATACCTGCATTTACTGCCGAGCCGATGTGCCTGTTGGCGCGCCTTCTGAGCACATCATTCCTCAGGAATTTGGCGTGTACACACCTGACCTGACGCTCGATTGCGTTTGCCATCCGTGTAACAGCCTCTTTGGCAGAACACTCGAATGGCAGGTACGAAACGAGAGCATCGAGGGTGCGCTGCGCCTCCATTACGGACATACGGGTGTCGTTGGCGGCGTCGGGACGAAGGGCGTTATGCCAACGGTGGCTGAAGGCGACGACTGGAAGGGTGCTCGCGTATCCATCCACGTTGACAAAAGCGGCAAGCAGCGAACTGAGATCTTGCCGCAGATCGGGGCCAGGCGAACCAAGTCCGAAGAGTTCGAGTGGGTGCTCGCGCACGAACTGACAGCCGAATTCGCGGCACGGTTCCCGAAAGGGAGTGAGTTCAGAATCGTGGGCGGTAAAGATGAAGCCGAAAATGAAAAGCTGGCTGAGAAGCTAAAGGCCGTCTGTCCGACGTTCATCTATAGGGGGAAGATGAATCCGCCGTTCAGTGAAGATGGCCAGGTGATGCTCCACATCGAGCATCACATCAACCGTAACGTCGCCAGATTTTTATGCAAAATCGCTTTCAACTACATGGCGTTTATCTGCGGAGAGAAGTTCGCGATCTCGCGGGAGAACAACGACACGCGGGAATTCATCCGTAACAATATCGGGAACGAAGCGGGCCGCATCTTCATGAGGAATAAGCCAATCATCGCGCAGGAGATTATCACCGGCGAACGCGGAACCGATGGGCACGTGCTGGCAATCGAAGGACGTCCGGCCGATAGAACGCTCGAGGTCCTGCTCACGTTGTTCAACAGCAACCATTACCGAATTCCGATCACGTGCGAGTATATCGGCCATCAGTTCGCCAGAGGGCATCACTTCCATAACCACAACTGGAGAGTGGAAGAACTGACGGTGAGATATGCCGGCCCTGACTTCGATCCGAGCAAGATCACTTGGTGAGGCCCTAACCTGCTTCATTGCATCGGTTTGATAACATTCAGACGATCATGCGCTCAGCACCTAAACAGTTCCGAAGCGGTTCGTATGCGATGCCGCTCCTCCATTGGGACGCTGCGAAACCGGACTGGTGGTCCCGCGCAGAACCACGTCTTGCTCTCAACAAGACGGTGGTCACCCGATACAGAATTTCTCTGGAACAGAATCACTACGCGCCCAACACGATCAATCTACGTCTGGCTGCTGTCCGTAGGCTTGCCTACGAGGCAGCAGATTGTGGCCTGCTCAGTGCCGATCTGGCTGCGGGGATTCGCCGGGTTAAGGGAGCCAGGCGATTGGGTGTGCCGGTTGGCAACTGGCTAACTGCCGAGCGGGGCAAGCGCCTCTTGCAGACTGCGGAAGATACAAACCTCCGCGCCAAGCGTGACTACGCCACACTGGCCTGGTTTTACTCCGCCCTTGACATGACAACCTTGTCCTACGACGAGTAGAAGCGGTAGGCAGGTTCTGTCTTGGCATTCGCTTGTATCGAGGTCCGCAGCGTCTCAACCGTATTCGGCGTTCTTAGACTCATCGTCAATCACCTGGCTCTCTGCTGCTTCCCTCACCGAATCGGGTCAGGGCCCCTTCCCTCCACCGGCATTACCCTGCCAACTCTACCGCACGTAAAGGTCCTGAGTTGGAAACCGAGTGCCACGCCTCAGGTAGTTCACCTCGGTATCGACGAGATCAAACGCTCGCACAAAGAACCCAACAACCAAGTCTTGATTGATCTCGCCCTGACAGGTAAAGACGTCAATGCTCACAAAGCCACGATGCGGAAATGTGTGACAACTAATGTGGCTGGTGGTTACTATGACAAACCCCACGACGCCACCCTTGTCCAATTCAGATATTGCCGGTGCCACGTGGATGGCTGGTGGTGCGAGCGGGACCATCCCAATGAGTTTCGGTAAAACCACGAGACACTGTTCGACCAAATCTCTATCGAACAGTTTCTCAAAGTTGCCGCCATACCCGTCCAGTGTAAGATGAGTTCCGAACTGCATAGTTTATCCTCCTCGCTATCGGTTCGACCACAGCCACCGGCCCCCCCCGCATCGAGGTACCCCGATTCTCCATGGTTTCAGAACCGCAGTTCACCCGCGACGTCTCCCCAATTCGTAGTCGGTTCGGATAACAGCGTCTACGAAGGCTCGGCATTTTCCTAGGTTCTTGAGTACGTGCCCCTCCCCGGTCCTGTCACTTACCCCCGTCTCAACATCAACGCCGAACGGGCGTATCGCCTGAATACGGTCTCCGACGTTTTCTGGCGTAAGCCCCCCTGCGATGATCACCGGGATCGTGCTCTTCCGCACAATCTCAGCGCAATACGCCTCATCCGCAAGGACACCTGTGCCGCCGGCGCGAAAGCTATCAAGAAGAATGGCGTCGACTGACTGGGAGTACCTATTGAGAAACGCGACCGGATCTGAAGGGGTATTCTCGCGCTCTTGAGCGGACATGACCTTCAGCACTTTCAAACGCCCTCCGCGAGCGGCCCGCAGTCGGTCAATAGCGGCTGGGTCCCAATCCGGATAAAGCTGTACACTATCGAACGGCGCAATGCTTAGGATGGTCTCCACGACTTCAAAGGGATAGTCGACGAGCAGCACCTTCTCGATAGCACTCGGCAGCACAGAAAGGAATGACGCCAAGTGTTTGGTCTTCAATCTCCAGTCCTCCCCCGCGCCCATCAGGCAATGGAAGCCGAGAGCATCTGCGCCGGTGAAGCTGGCCTCGTAAGCTGCCTCGAGGTACTCAAACAAACACAGCTTGATCCGCGTTCTTGCACTGTCGAGGTCCCACATGCCGGCAGTCACAGTTCACCTCGGCGAACAACCGAAGGCGATGTCAACGGCATCCAGGAATAAGCGGATCTCAAGATAGCTTTCCTCTCGCACCTTAGGATCTGGCGTCTCAGCAATCAACACCGCCTCCGGTGCCACCACGTGGCACTGGAAAAGCCTCTCTTGGCAAGATAGTCTTTCATGTTCTCTCATGTCCATCGAGCGACAGGAGTAGATCCGTTGGCCGTAGAAGCGTTGAAGCCAAGGCACTGCAGTGTACATGCGTAGGTCCCCAATCGCAGGCATTGTCGACATACAGAGAAGAGGCATCGTCCCGTGAACACCATTGTCCACAATCGTCCAGCCATCGGCACCAGACAGGTGTGCCTCGCCCTGAGCCGCCAGAAAGGCACTGACCACTGCAAATCGGCTACCGATGCTCTCCGCGAGGACGCGCCTGTATGAATCGATGAACGCACTGCCGTAGAGCCCTTCGGACAGCGCCAGGGCCGCGAAAATCGAGTTGTAGCACTCTACATAGAGATTTGCTCGCCCGGCGCGTTGCCCCAGACGTTCCAGGACGGCCCGATTGATCAATAGCGCTCGGACGTCAACTGGCCAGCCACAGCGACTGAGGCGCCGCATACCGAGGCACAGCAGGAGTGTATCGCGAAGGAGAAAGACCAAGCGCGACACTCCCGATCCGCTGGGCTTCCCGGCGAGAAATGCCATGTAGGCTATCAGTCTGCCACAGAGGCCTTCGCTCAGTCTGGTCTGCCTTCCTTTGACAAGATGGAACTCGGGGGTCATGCCGGAGACTGTGGACTCGAGGTGATCCAAGTACTGCTCGACCGTATAGTTGGTGGCACGGGTTGGCGAATCTGACCACTGCGGCATCTGTTGTGCTCCCTCCGCCGGTTCCGGCGGCGTTTCCACGCCCATCACTTCCGCTGCGCGGGTCAGGAAACGGTTGATCCTTATCTGGGTGTTCAACACCGAGTCAACAAGAGCTGGGAGTTTGTAGTACCCACCATCCTCGCTGGCCAGATCAGCAAAGGATTGTTTGATCGAGCGCGCCTGGTCACAGTAGCTGCTGAGTGCCTGAGGAGTGAGGAGCTCCACATCCAAGGACTCGAGTGCCTCAAGCCGTTCCATCACGAACGCCACCACACACTCTAGTTCCTCCTTTGTGGGCTCGTTGCTGTCCGCCACAGAATGCGGTCGCCCCTTCACAACCACGTGACACCCTTTGCTCCGGATACCGGCCCGCGCTTCAGCATCGTGTCGCACCCACTCATGCGCGTCCGCCTATCAAACCCCACCCAGGGGACACCAACGGTGGTTCGATGATTCATAGCTGCCCTCTAATACCCTCGTATTCTGTCTACAACTCCGTGCATGGGCTGCCCGCGAATGAGGCGCTCCACATTGGCGACGATCTCGCCCACGCACGCTGACGCGGCCGGATCCGCCGCCATGTGAGGAGTCACGGTTACCAAAGGGTGCCGCCAGAATGCATGGGACTCCGGAAGTGGCTCCACGTCAAAGCAATCGAGCGTCGCGTGCCCAAGTTGCCCGCTCTCGAGGGCTGCAAGCAAGTCGGACTCGTTGACGCAGCCCGCACGGCTCGCATTGATGACACTCGCTCCTCTAGGGAGCAGACGGAACAATGAGGCATTCAGCAGCCCACGAGTCTCGTCGGTCAGGGGCAACATGCAAATCACTATGTCCGTGGTCGGCAGCAGGTTCTCAAGGCTGTCTCGCCCGACATAGCACGGAACCCCCGGCAATGCCTTGGGGGTTCTGCTCCACCCAGATACGGTGAATCCCACCGCGCGCAGTGCCTTCGCTGTTGGCAGTCCCAGCCGTCCGATTCCCAATACCGTCACGCGGCAGTTCCTCGCAGGGATCGCAGGTGGCATCCATCCCCACATTGCCTCTCTCTGTCGTCGTTCGACTTCCCCAAAACTACGGTGGATACGCAATACCTGATACAAAACGTATTCGGGCATGAGAGCACACATGCCGCTATTCTCCAAACGCACTATCGGTACTTCGCGCAGGCTGCTGTCTGCGATAAGCACATCTACTCCTGCGCCCAGGTTGAAGACGGCTTTCAGGTGCCTGTAGCGCTTCAACGCGCCACGAGGTGGCTCCCAAACCAACGCCCCAATTGCCGACAGGCTCTCCGGGTCCCCTTCTGCGACAATGTTCACAGACTCAATGCCGGCGAACGCTGATTGCCACTCGTCGGTAAATTCCGGACCGCGAGAAATGAGCACCAGGTTCACGGCCATTGATGTCACGCCCCCCAAGGACCGCTAGGCGCAGCGCTGTCCGAGCCACGTGCCTCGTTGCGGAGCCTGCTGCACGCAGGGATAATGGCGTCATGCATTGGGACACGCCTCACTCCCAGGTGTCGGCAAGGTATCGCCGCCAATCAGGTGAAGCGACGGCGACAGCAGGTTCAATTTGGTGTAGCCCGCATATTCATGCTGGTCAAAGTACGCTCCATCCAGAAGGACGTAGCCCACGGGAAGCGGTGCCCTAACTTGGACAAAGACAAAGTAGCCGCAGGTTGGTGAAAGATCCGATGCGATCGCATTGATCCCAAGGAGGTGTCGGTAGCGTCGCGATACCAAGGTCATCAGTTGGTTCGGAATTGTGGCCTCCCGAAGGGCGGCCATGGCCTCGTAGGCAAAGGCTATGGAGTCTGCCGGTGCGGGGCCAAACAGGTTTGTGTATGTCCACGCCAAACCTCTAAAGTGCGCGGACGGCAACAGCATGTATGAAAATCGGTACCCGTGCACACATAGTTGCTTAGAAGGACATACAAGACGAAACGTCAGTTCACTGTCCAGCGCGGCAGTCCCCTCCCCCCGCTTGTCCCCCCATGGCAGGTACTGGAGTGTGCCATCGACAAAGACCGTTGCAGACACCCTACGTTGCCACTCCGCGACACGACTGATGAAGTGGGGCGGTATCGTCACGCCTGCGTACCACACGGGATCTGTAAGTAGCAGCGTCGCTCCGGGCTCGTCTGGTAGTTCGAAATCGTACGAGGGCTCATAAGGCTGCCGTGCGGTGAGTGGGATGGTACGGATACCGTATCGATCCAAAGCCGTATGCAAGGTGATGTAGAGAGGAGGCAGGTAATACACCCGCGACACTCCGATGGAATGGAGGTAGGTCGCCCAGGTGAACAACAGCGAGGTTGTCCCACAGCCACACAAGACCGCTTCAGGTCTGACGCCATCCAGACAAGTGTGGTGGTCGAGGATGGACTGCCCTAGCTCGGAGTGAGCGTCGAAGTAGCTGTATCTTCTATGGTCCAGCGTCTCAGCACGTTGCCTCACGTTGCTTAGGAATCGCGACACGAATGGGTTCTGGCACTGCCAGCCGGAAAGGAAGTCACCGTCGTCTCCGTCGTGCAGATCAAAAGCCAACCGCTCGAACTTCGCGTTAAGCGAAGCGGTCGCTCTCTGTTGGGCAGCCAGCGCGTCGCAATATTCGTGTGGGGCCGTCTGGTCGACGGGTGCCGTTCCGTTGGGCTCCTTCATCTCGTTGGACTGTAAGCGCATTATTTGATCTATCCTTCAGCGGTCATGCCTGAGCGGCGTCTCGTTACGGTACGAGGCCCGAGGCGTGTCAGTGGGGAGCGCTTCCGAGCAGGGCAAGAAACGCGGCGGAAATCCATGCAGGATCCTTCGCGCAATCTATGAAGTGCACAGGAATGCCAAAGGTCACAGAGTAGCTCAGCGCGACACCGGCTTGGAGACCGATATGCTCGGCAGCTTCCCATTCGCTTAACATAGGTCTCCCTCCAGGATCCCGTTCGATTCGTGCAACTAACACATGGGGCTCACAATGTAGTACTACAATCCGCGACAACCCAGCAGAGCGCAGCTGCTCCGGAGTAAACGGGTGCGCACGAAAGCCATAGGTCTCTTTGGTGACTGCGTGGGAGTCAATAACCAAGTGCCTCGTACCTCCATGGGTGGCAACAAAGTGCTGTAGCGCGGCGTCTGTGTCGGCGACATGCTGCCCCGTGACGAAAGCCGCTGACTGCCCTCGAATGTCCTCCTGCGTGAGCCAGGGCCGTTCAAGTGCCGCACGCTGGGTGAGTTCGGCGCCGTATTCGAATACTGCGATCCGGGGGTCGAGTGCGAGCGAAGCAGCCAAGGTTGTCTTGCCCACACCGGCCGCTCCCGTTAGGAGGACTGTCTCGAACATGGATGACAAGCACTTTCTGTACGAGAGTATACCAGCCCATCGACAGGGCTGATCACGGGGCGGATCCGCCCGTTTGGTCAAGCAGCAGAAGAGCGGTTGTCGAGTTACGCCCGTGGGGCGCCACTTGTTTTCGGGTGATCGGGGGCCAATCTTCCCGCGTGCGCTTTGCTCGGTCATCGATGGACCAGCATCGAGCATCAGAATCGCTGGCTGATGAAAGACGCGAGATTCCTCCGGCACTCCGGAAATCAAGAAACCTCGATCCATTCGAACCTCCCCGTCATCCGTTTGCGACCAGTTTGTCCAGGTGCCCGGTTAGAGGAACTTCCCTTCTTGCCTCGATCGAGAATACACCCTCAGAAAGCTCAGTCGGCGCTGCCAGCGGGACCGGGTGCCGTTGACTGGCAACCCAAGGCTGCGTTTTGCGAGGCTCCGGGCGTGACCTGGAGCAGGCTTTGACTCTCTATATTGATGGGGCCGGTCTCACCGCCGACCCCAAGGGCCGCTCTTCCGGACGGTCGGCCGCGGCACGGGCGCGCTCACCGGACTGGGGCCACCCGCCGAACGCGAAGGCCACGTACATGCCGGTGGTGGTAGGGCGCTGTTCACATACGCGTCTCCCGCAACAGGAGCTTCGGTTGCCTGCACCTTGCCGGTTGCCACGAATACCCATAACGCCGCCACAACCCACTTCATCCAGACCCGCTTGCTCATCTTTCGTCTCCTGATCGGCCGCATCATTCCACAACAAAGACGCACACTTCAGGCATGCCAAGACAGAGAAATGCCTTGGTGCGGCGGGCGTGCGTTAAATGGTTGAACGAGCGTCGACCATGATATTGCATACCGGTATACTCGATCCCGGTACTGAGAGGCAAGTGAAACGCCCATTATTCTGTGGAGGGAAGGGAGGTGACAGACCTTTCTCAAGTCATGGCGAGTTAAAAAAACCGCAACTCTAACGCCCCATATTCGTCTTTGAGGGTGCTTAGTTTCTAACTCCAACTCGACTTCTCAAGCCACGACTGGCGGCCGTCGGCGTTTGCGATGAGCATATTTCGCTAAAAAGCCAGGGCTTCAGATGGGAATCGGCGTTTTGAGTCTTGCACGGGGGCTCCCTCGCCGGAAATGCGACTCGAAGAGCAGGGAATGCGCATTGCACAGCCTGCCCCGAGTCCGTCTGCTCAGCTGGATAAGTATCGGTAAACGCCGATGTCGCCAGAATGTATATTGGACTTACGCAAAATTGCAGAGTCACTCCTCGGGAACTCCATTCGGTTTTGTGGAAACGGCGTCGCCCGGAGATTCAACGAATTCATATATTTTGTCGATTCCCGGTAGATTCGACGACATATTTAAGCGAGTTGTCTTTGCTTGCCCGTGCTGCCTGCCAATCGAATTCAACGAGTTCGTCGGGTTGGATGGACGTTCCTTCAAGAACCGAACCCTTCCATGTGAAATACGCCCCGGTCGGTAACGCCAGCCGAAATCCCTGGCCGACCTTAACGGAAGTGGCGGAGAGGAGTTTCCCGGCAGTCTTTTCACCGACGATCCGGGCAAGATTGTTCTCGTGCGCAAACGCGACAATCATTTCGGCTGCACTCGCGGTATGGCGGTTCACGAGGATGGTCACCCTTCCGTGAAACTTCTTGCGGCCCAACCCCTCGGTCTCAAGCACGATGGGCGTCTTGGCCAGCATTGCCGGCGCAAACTTCAATGCGAGTAGCCAGAGCGCCTTCTTGGACGCGGGGATGGCATGGAATCGCCGAAATCGCTGCTTCTCCGAATCAAGATGGGGTGTGACGCGCTTTCTGTCTAAGGCGAATCCGACGGGAATCCTGTCTGGCGTGAGCAGGCTCATGACACGAAGCGCGCCGATCCCTCCTCCGGTGTTCCCGCGAAGGTCGATGATGAGGCTGTCGATCTTTCCCAGACCCTTGACGGCGCGCGAGATTTCGTTGGCCACCTCGACGCCGATCAGCCCAGGGAACATGGCGACCTTCAGGTAGCCAAGTCCGTCTTCGAGATGGCGCGCCTCAACCAGCGTCGGCTCGACAAAGTGGAGTTTCTTCCCCTTGGGTCGCGCCACATTGACCGCGACCGCGCGCCGTTGATCGTATCTGCCGAAAATCTCCAGACTGGTCTGCTTGCCCATCGCGAAGACAGGATGCTCCGGAGGGGAAATCTCGCGGCCATCTACGCTGAGAAGAATGTCCCCCGGCTTGATTCCGGCATTCGATGCAGCGCCGCCTGAGTGAACATCCTGAAATATCCAGCGGTTGCCGAAAGACGTTTTGTCGGCAAGGTAGGTTGCGCTCAGCGCGGCCCGGCTAGAAGCTCTGCGGGCGCTGCCGTGAAAGAAGCCCAGATGCGAGGTGTGCAACTCTGCCAACAAATCAGTCATGGCCCGCTCAAAGCCATCTGGCGTGCTGGCTGCTTCAATCAATGGCCGGTGGTGATCGACAGCGGCGCGCCAATCGTCATTCAACTTTTCAGGTTTATAGAAACGCTTGTCCAGGGCAGCGAGCACCTTGTCGAGAATGGCGCGGCGGTCGTGCTGGGAAAGTTGCGAAGGCGCGGCTTGAGCAGACTGATCCACC
>Ga0224559_1001956_pt1 | contig 10822 bp, 14 predicted proteins | sample 714S33034metaG_FD_180676 | JGI IMG/M metagenome (GOLD analysis project Ga0224559, IMG submission 180676) | Peat soil microbial communities from Stordalen Mire, Sweden - 717 S3 30-34 | ecosystem: Environmental > Terrestrial > Soil > Wetlands > Peat | place: Sweden: Norrbotten County, Stordalen... | reverse complement strand
CTGCCGTCGCTCAAAAACAGCTCAAGCAGCGGCCCCAGTTTGGCCAGCTTGTCGAATTCCAGCTCGCTCACGCCGCCCAACTCGACTGCAACCACCAGCGCAACCGGCGCCGTGTCCATCTCCTCCTGCACGCGAATCTTCTGCGGCACGCCGTTGTCTTCCAGAATAAAATCCTGCTGTTTGAGGCCGTAGACCACGCCTCCGCCAGATTTTTCGACCAGCGTCGGCACCAGCACCTCGGTGGTGTTCAGGCGCAAAGTCGGCGCTTCGGGGTGAGCGCTGGGCAAAGGAAGAGGAGGTTCAGCCGGAGGCATCTGCTGCGCGCCGGCAGCCGCGACTGTCACAAGCAACGCGGCAATCACAACGCAATCCACGCGAAAGAAACAAAATCTCATACGGGGAAAAACTCCAAAAACAAGGACCAGTGGTCAGTTTTCAATCATCACGGGTTCAGGCAGAATCAATCTTGAGAAAGCCAACCGAATGAAAAAACTCTTGACAAACACATGTATATGCAAGCATTTCTCCTAGTCCCTAGTCCCTAGTCCCTAGTCCCTAGTCCCTAGTCCCTAGTCCCTGTTCCCAGTCACGCCTGCTTATGCACTTCGCGATCCAACTTGCCAATCCAAACCAGGTAGCTCAATAACTCCCAGCGAGAGGTCCAGGCAAAGCTGAAAATGTCTTTGGTCGTCAGCGTATCCGCTCGTTTGCCGCTGTAGGTCTCTACCCGCCAGCGCACATACTCGCTCCGCCACGGAGCCAAACGGTGGCCTCGCGTTGCATTCCACAGAAACCGGAGTGGCGTGAACATAGTGAGCCCTTCGCACTGAGTATAAACGGCATGGCTTCTCACTGCTGGCGCACGTATGCGCATGGGATCACGCAGGCAATTTGCTGAACAGATCATTCGAAGTCGAATTCAGTTGCGCGATCACATCCTCGAGCGCCGTCTGCTGGGTTTCTGCCAGCGATAGCTGCGTGGAAATTGTGGGAATATCTGCCTGCATCAGGTTGGTCTGCGCGGTAGTCAACTGGGTCTGTACGCTGGTCACGGCGTCGGAGGCGGCGATGACCTGGGTCATCGAGTTGTCGATGGTCACGCGCTGCTGCGAGACGTAGTTCAGCGCCGTGCTCAAGGCCGTCGTGTCGCTCAATGCCTGGGCGGTGTTCACAGTGCCGCTGGAATAATCGGCAACCAGGGCGTTGAGCGCCGCGAAAACGCTTTTCGCGCCCGCGCTCAGAAATATCTGGCTGCCCGGCAGATTCAACTGGATCTTTTGCCCGTTGGGTGTCTGAAGATAGTTGATGCTGCTATCTCCGTTGTAAGTCGTTACGGCCGGCGATGTAGCCGTCGAAGTGGAGAAGGGAGCGGTGGAAGTCTGTCCGCCGGCAAAGATGTACTGGCCCTGATAACTGGTGTTGGCCAGTGAAGTTACCTCGTCGAGAATGCCGGAAATCTGATTCGCAATGGACTTGACGTTGCTGGAGTTCATGGTGCCGTTATTGGCGCTTGTGGCCAGCGAGATTGCCTGCGTAAGTTGCGAAACCACGCTGCCTAAAGCCGAATCAGCCACCTGCAACTGGCCCGTAACCAGATTCGCGCTTTGCGTGAAGGAATCGTCCTGCTGAATCTGGTTGAGCAGCAGAACATTCTCTCCCGCAGCTACCGGATCCTGGCTCAGGGAGGTCACTCGCACTCCACTCGATAATTCGGAGGTCAACTGCTGCACGCTTGACTGAGTCTGATCCAGCGAACCCACCAGATTTGTGACGAAAAAAGGATCAACCCGCATCGCTTTCCTCCGTATTGCAGTCCATCCAGCCTGAACGGAAAAGCTGTCCTGCAATCACTCCCCCCGTTCACTGTTCCCTATTCCCTATTCCCTGTCTTTAAGACACCGTCGCTTGTTCTCCCAGGTTTAAAGCCGAAGCCATCACGGTGTTCAACATCGCAAAGACCTGCGAGGCCGCCTGATAACTGCGCTCGAAGGTGGTCATGGAAGAGGCCTCGTCATTCAGATTCACGCCGCTGAGCGCATTGTTCTGCGTCTGCAACTGGGTGACCGAGGCATTCTGCGCCGTGTTCTCCGTTTGCACGTTGGAAACCGTCGAACCCAGCGTAGTCACAAAGTTCGAGTAGTAGTCGGTCGGAGTCTGGCCGTTCACAATCGATTGGTTGGCCAGTGCGGCCATGGCTGTGGCATTTGAGTTGTCGCCTGTTCCATCCCCCGCGCCTGCCGCGGCGATCTGGTTAGGATCGGTCATTACCACGCTCATGCTGGCCGCGCTGCCCGCCACCACGGTGGGCTGGCTAAAGATATACAGCGGATTGGCCGCTGTGCCAGTGACTCCATCCAGGTCTATTCCTGCGTTATTTTGCGTGTTGACCGCCGTAGAGATGCTGTAGGCCAGTTGATCGAGCGAGTTGAGCGCACTGGGAATGTCCGTGTCGCGCGCCATCAGATATCCGCCCAGCGAACCGCCCCCCGTGGCCAACTGCGAGGTGATATCCGCGTTGCCCACAAAAAAATCTGTCACTCCGCTCACCGTGCCGGTGGTCAACTGGTAGCTCGAATTGCCGGAAACCAGCAACGCGCCCGAGGTTGTGGTAATCGCCAGGCCGTTGTTCTCCGTTGTCACCTGGTTGATTCCAATTAGCTGCGATAGCTTGCTCAGGTCTTCCTGACGCTGGTTTTCCAGCGTGCCCGCGTCATCGTTGGGCGAGGTGGTCTGAATCTGCTGATTGAGTTGAGCGATGGCACTGGTCAGTGAGTTCACCTGGCTGGTTACCCCGGCCGCCTCCTGATCCAAAGCCGACCGCTGAGAGTTCAGGCTGGCCGCGGCGTTGGAGATGTCGCCGGAGAGAGTTTTCGCCGCGGAAAGCACCGCCTGGCGATGGGAATTGTCCGTTGGATTGGCTTCCAGCGATGAAAACGAGCTGAAGAACTTGGTGATGTCGCTGCCGATGTCTCCTGCGGTTGAACTGGACGAACCCGAATCCGGCGTAAAAAGGGCCTGCAGCGTATCGAGCGCGGCTAGCCGTGAGCCGGAGGCCGAAGCCAGCTGCTGCTGCTGGTCCAGCCGCGACTCCAGAACTTTGTCCCGCGCGGAGGTCGCTCCCGTCTCCGTCACTCCCTGCCCGTACGAGACTCCGCTGATGTTGATCGGCTGATTCTCCTGCCAGGAAGGCGTCTCCTTTGTGTAGCCGGGCGTGTTGGCATTGGCCACGTTGTTGGCCACAATATTCAAGGCTCCCTGATCGGCCTCCAGAGCCTGCGACATGATGCTCAATGCGGAGTTAATTGTCCCCATGCCGGCTCTCCGTCCCCGCCCACTCCACCCGTCCGTATTCCAACCGCCCCGCGCGCAGCTCCCGCAGGCGGTTCATCACGCTCAAATTGGCTCGCGTCGCCTCCAGCACCCTGGCGAAAACCGCCATATCGCCCGCCGCATCCTTGGACTCATTGGCCAGAGCTTGCCGCTCAGCTGCATCCCCTCGCTCCAACTCGCGGTTCAGAGCCTGGCAGGAGAGCGCCAACTCCTCCAGCCGCTCCGCATCCAGCCGCGACAGCGCCCGCGAGGCCTCAACGACCAGTTCCTTCAGCTTGGGACGCTCACGAAGCTCTCCATTCTCCCGCAACGCAATTGCTCCTCTCATACGTCGAGTCCCGTCTGCCACATAATCCAGACTGAGTTCAGGCCCGGGCTACTCCCTGCCACCCAGCATCGCATCCACTACCTTCGAGGCCACCGCCCCGGCCGATACGTTGTAACTTCCCGATGCCAGCGCCGCCTGAATGCTGGCCACCTTATCCAGACGGGCTCCCGCGTCACTGGCCGTCTGAGAAACTTCATTACCCGCGCTGCTGAAGGTAGCCCGGTCACTGTTCAGCAAGCTACCTGCCGCTGTGGCCACGCTCTTCGGCAACTCAGTATTGGACGGAGTGGTTGCCGGCGTTCCCAATAGCGACTTCAATCCTTCTAGACTGCTGCGAATATCCATTACTCACGACTCCTTGCCGAATTCATCGGCCTCTCGACTAATCACTTTAGTCATTTGCAGATTTTCATAACGGTATTCCCGTGCAAATTCGCGGTTACTGCGTGGTTACCTGCTTGTTACCGGCAGGCGTTAGCTGCCGCACAATACTGTTGGCAATCCCAAACCCTCCCTGCTCGCTCAGCGCACGCCCCAGCGCCTCCGAGGCAAACTCTCCCAGTGCACCTCCAGAGCCAGACACCGCGTCGCCATCCTCCCCATCCATTCCATTCCCGCTCGTCATTGGCTTCAACAACTCCTGCATCATCTGCGCCTCAAACTCATGCGCAGCCTTGACCAGCCGGGGCTGCGGAGCCACCGTTGCAGTAGTGGTACCAGTGCCGGCCGAGGCCGCCGCCGTCGCTGCTATCAAATGCATCCCCGCGCCTCCTATAGAACTTCCAGGTCGGCCTCCAAAGCACCGGCCTCCTTCATAGCCTGCAAAATCGAAATCACATCCCGCGCGCCCGCGCCGGTTCGCTGCAATTCCTGGACCAGATCCTCTACCGTCGCACCTTCTTTCAGGTCGATCCGGTTCACCGGCTTGTCCTGGGCCTGCACTGTGGTCTGCTGCACAACTTGCGTCGTTCCGGCGGATACCGGGTTGGGCTGCGAGACCTGGGTCACGGCGATGACATTGACACTCAATCCTCCATGCAAAATCGAAACCGGTTGCAGCCGGACCGTGCCCCCAATCACCACCGTCCCCGTGCGCTCGTTAACTACCACCCGCGCCCGCGGATACACATCCACCTCGACGCCCTCCACCTTATCCAGCAGCAAGGCCATGTCCTCGTCCGGCGCGGCGGTGACCTCAACCCGGCGGCTATCAATCGCCCGCGCCCGCCTTGCGCCCAGCGCATTGTCAATCGACGACGCCATCCGCTCGGCGGTATGAAAGTCCGCGTCGTTCAGCACTACGCTGACTACATGCATCTGCTTCAACTCAAAAGGCACCGGCCGCTCCACCAGCGCTCCGCCCGGAACCCGGCCCGTGGTCGGATGGTTCGACAACTTGGTGTTGCCTCCGCCCGAGGCCATATATCCGCCCAGCACCAGCGGCCCCTGAGCCTGGGCGTAAATCTGCCCGTCCGGACCGTAGAGCGGGGTCATCAGCAGAATGCCGCCCTCCAGCGAGCGTGCATCTCCGGCTGATGAGACCGTGATATCCACCTTGTATCCCGGCCGGCTGAAGGGCGGCAGCGTGGCCACCACAAAGACCGCTGCCATGTTCTTGACCTGCATGTTGCTGGCGCTGTTGGAGCCGGTTTGGGGAACCGTAATGCCCATCCGCTCCAGCGCAGAGACCAGCGTCTGCGCGGGAAAGACCGTCTGTGAGCTGTCCCCGGTCCCGCGCAACCCCACTACCAGCCCATAGCCCACCAATTGGTTGTCCCGAATCCCTTCAATCGTCGCCACATCCTTGATCCGCGCCAGGTGCCCTGCCGCCTCGGCGTGAACCAGCGTCGCGGCCACTAGCAGCGCCGCGCCCTGCGCAACCCGCCACCAGAAGTTTGCGTCCCTTTCACGTTCCCCCGATCTGTGACTCACAACGCGCATCTTAATCCCTATTCCCTATTCCCTAGTCCCTGCCCCTAGAACACCAGCAGCTTCTCCAGAAAGCGCACGATTGGATTCTGTCGGTAGGTGGAGTCGTTCACAATGCCCTTGCCGGTTACTTCCAGTTCAAGATCGGTCATGGCTGTCGATTGCACCTGATTCTGCGCGCTCACATCCTCCGGACGCACCAGCCCCCGCAGCTTGATCAGTTGCGTCTGCTGCGAAAAGGTCAACTGCCGCGTGGCCTGCACCACCAGCATCCCGTTGGGCAGCACATCCACCACCTCGGCGCCGAAGGTGGTCGCAAGACTTGAGTTGGTTGTGCTCTGGCCCTGCGCCGCCAAACCCGAAGCCGCGGTCATGCCCAACAGGTTTTGCAGGTTGTTCGGAGTCTTGAGCTTGCCGAACAGAGCTGTCATCCCGGAACTGGCATTCGAGGAGCGGGAGTTCTTTACCTGCCCGTCGGTCGAGGCCGCCAGGCTTTCTGTCACCACAATCGAGACCACATCGTGCAGCCGCACCGCCTTGGCGTCGGTGCCCAGCCGCACCAGCCGCCCCTCCGGAGACCAGATCGAGCCCGGCGTTCGCACCTCCGCCGCCTGCTGCGCCCGCACGCGCTCGATGTAGTTTTTGAGCGCCGTTTCAGGCGGAGTAGCCTTGCCCGCAATTCCCGGCGCCGCTTTTTTCTTGCCGGGAATGGCATGTAGAGGCTGCACGGCGAAAAACGCCGCTACCATCAGCAAGATCCCGGCCCTCTGCAACTTCCCTCTCATCGCCGCGCTCCTGCAATGGGTTGAAGAGCAGCCCGGCCCGGCCCAACAGCTATGGCCCGCACCACGTTGCCGCCCATTTTCAGCCGCACGTCGAGCATCGAGCCGGCAAGGGCCAAATTGAGCGCGCGCGCCTCCAGCACCGCATCGACGCGCGCCGTGTGCTCTTCAACAATCAGCGTGTCCCCGGCACGAATGACGGGAAAAATCTGAGCTTCTCCCGGCTGGCCCGCCAACGGATGGGCAGCGCTGCCAGAGGCGCTGCGGTGAGCCGCCACCAGCACCAGCCGTCCCGGTCCGCCCGGAGTTTGATCATTGCGCACCAGCAGCCAGCGATCTCCGGTGTGCGGGTCATCGATCTCGCGAACCACATCTTCCTGCGCCGTGTTCTGCGCTTCATCCCAAGCCAGACCGCCGGACACGAGCATCCCTGGAGCGCGGAAGCCGGCCGGCGTTTGGGCAAAAGCCAAGCACGCGGCCCCAAGAGCCAGCGCCCCCACGCCCCACGCTATTTTCATCCCCATTCTCACTCCGCCCTCCCTGCCCAGAAACCCATCCATATTCCCTAGTCCCTAGTCCCTAATCCCTAATCCCTAGCCCTTAATGCGTCATATTGTTGACCTGGGAGTACATGTCATCGGCGGCTTTGATGACCTTCGAATTCGATTCGTAGGCCCGCTGCGCCAGCACCATCTGCACGAACATGCTCACCACATCCACATTGGAGTTCTCCAGGTACCCTTGTTGCAGCGTTCCCAAACCCTCGGTCCCTCCGGGGTTGCCCAGCACCGGGTCGCCGGAGCTGAGCGTGGCCTGCAAAAGATTCGCCCCCAGGCTCTCCAGCCCTCCGGGATTGGGGAATGTCGCCAACTGAATCTGGCCCAGTTGCGAAGGGTTCTGCTGCCCCGGCAAGGTGGCGTTCACCACTCCATACTGGGTGATGGTGACCGCGGTGGCATTGGCGGGAATCGTAATGGTGGGAATGATCGGGTCGCCGTCCGTGGTCACAATCGTTCCCTGGCTGTTCAAATGAAATTGCCCGGCGCGGGTATAGGCGATTGTCCCGTCGGGCCGCTGCACCTGGAAAAATCCGCTGCCCTCGATCGCCGCATCCAGCGGATTGGAGGTCTGGTTCAGCGAGCCCTGTGTCATGATCACTTCGGTCGCCGCCGATTTGGTGCCCAGTCCGACCTGCAATCCCGCCGAGACCGTGCTCTGGCTCTGCGCCGCCCCCGGCGTCACCAGGTTCTGGTAGACCATGTCCTGAAACTCCAGGCGCAACTGGCGGAATCCAGTGGTCGAGGAGTTGGCGAGGTTGTTGGCGATCGTGTCCAGGTTCAACTGCTGCGCGCTCATGCCGCTGGCTGCGGTATACAAAGCTCGAATCATATGGCTCCTATTCCCTACTCCCTGTTCCCTACTCCCTGCTTTTCACACTCTGGGCAAATCCTCGGTGGCGATCTTGTTGAACTCGGAGTGGAAGACGGCGAGCGCCCGCTGCATCATCTCCGCTTCACGTTGGACCAAGATCAGGTTCAGCGTCCCCTGGATCACGCTTTGGTTGGCGTTCTCGATTGCGCCTTGGTGGATCGCGGCATTTTTTGAAAGCGCCGGCGCAGCGCCCTCTGGCGCGCGGTAGCGGTTGGCGCCTTCCGGGGTCAACTGCACGTCCTTCGGAAAAGTGAATACACCCACCGTGGCCACAACGCCGCCGGCTACCGAGAGCGCGCCATCCGCGCCCACCGACACCTGGCCGGGAGGAACGGGAATCGGCTGGCCCGAGGACGACAGCACCGGGTCGCCCGCCGCCGTCACCAGTTGCCCACCCGGCGTTCGATGAAAGCCGCCATCGCGGGTGTAGCGCGGACCGTTAGGCGTCTGCACCATAAAAAAACCCTCGCCTTCAATGGCCAGATCCAGCGGATTGCCGGTCTGATCAAGCGCTCCCTGACCCAAATTCAGCCGGTCGCCGCCCAGCAGGCCAAAATTGTTCACCGTTTGCCCCAACTGCGAGCCCTCGGCGTCGGGCCCCATCAGCACCGAGCGAAAGTACTCCTGCTCGGCCCGGTAGCCGGGAGTCTGCGCATTGGCCAGATTGGTGGCCGCGATATCCATGGCCTGGGTGCGCGCCACCAGACCGGTCATCGCCGCATAATATCCGCTGTCCATCGAGCACCTCGCTCAAGCACAAGGAGGTGTTGCAGATCATGGACCGGAAACGCGATAAAGAGATTAGAACAACATCAGAATTGAAAAAGTCAGAGAATAGGGATTAGGAAATAGGGAACAGTGGCCGGTATCTGGGTTTTAAACTGATCCCTGTTCCCTGTTCCCTGTCCCCTGTTTTATTGCAGGCCATCGCAGATGATGGTGACCTCGAAGCTGGCGTCATCGAACCTGTACGTGTGGTGGAGCTTGAACTCGGGAGCCTGCACATGGAGGTTATAATCCCGCCCGGTGATTACTGCGGGAATCGAGAGGCCGCAGTTGGCCGCCAGATCCGGCACCTTGCCCTTCCACGCCCCAGCCAGCATATTGCAGATTTCGCCGATCCCGTCCTTGACCGTGTCGTCCATCTCCCCAAATTCCATGCCTGTCATATGCGCTGCGATCTTTTTGGCCGCCGTGCCTCCGCTGCGGAAGACACAAGCCCCGCTCAACAGGCCGCCAAAGCCCACCACCGCGGTCACCGACTCCGGCTCGGCAATCTCAGCCGGGCCCTTGTAGCGCCGGCAGTTTACCCCCAGCATCAACCGGAAGACCTCTTCCACACTGGCATCCAGATTCTTGGGATCGGAGACCATATCCACGGACTCCCGCAATGAACACGTCATCGTACACTCCATTTCCTCGCCGCCGCCGTTCTCTCTCGCCGCGCTCGCAATCGCCGTCCGGCGCGCACCGTCCAACAACTCATCGATTCCTTCCGGCTATGCCGCATTCAGCAATGACAGCACCCGCTCCTTCACCTGCTCGGCCGTGAACGGCTTGCGGATATAGCCCTGCGCTCCAGCCTGAATGGCTTGCTTGACGTGCTCTTCGCTCGATTCTGTGGTAATCATCACCACCGGAACACCGGGAGCCAGGTTCTGCGCCCGGAGCTGACGCAGAAACTCCAGCCCATCCATCGCGGGCATATTGATGTCGGAGAGAATCAGGTCCACCGGCTGGGCCTTCAGCAGTTCCAGCCCTTCAATGCCGCTGCCGGCCTCATGCACCACCAGTGGGTCAAGCCCCGCCTGACGGAGCGAGCGCTCTACAATTTTGCGCATCACCGAGGAATCGTCGACGATTAAAGTTCGTACTTCACTCATGCCCAGGCTCCTCTGCCCCTCTGGTTATCGGCAACCCCGGTCAACCCATGAAAGGGAATCCGATTTTTCTTTTCCTTGGCCGTTCAGCGCCCCAATCGAGCAGATCAGGTCCTGAATCACCCCGCGCTCCGGCAGAGGCCCGTCTTGTGTCCGCCGCCACATTCTGAGCCACAGGCAGTCATGCACCCTGACCAGACGGGACTCAACCGGACGCTCCCGCTCGATGGATTTGACCAGCGCATGGGTCAAGGCCTGCTCCGAGACGACCTCGATCAGCTCCACCGCCGGATATTTCGCGCCCAGCATGCGGGCATGCACGGGACCAAAGTCTGATTCCTGCACCAGCCCGCTCTCGACTCTCAGGCCGCTCATCCGCTCGATGGCCAAGGCCACAATCGGGTCCAGCTGGTCTTCGAATCCCAGATATAGCAGCCGCCCTGCAACCACCCGCAATGGAAGCGCTCCAAATGCGTCTACAAACAATCGCGGTACCAGAGCGGTAAGCGCTTCGGCGTCATGAAACTCCAGCGGCAGTACCGGACAACTCCACTGCAGGCCCAGCGCCCGCGTAACCAATTGCTCGCTCACCCCCGGCTGGCGCGCCAGCCAGTGGCCCAGACGCCCGGTCTGGGCCGCCCGCTGTGCATCCAGCGCCTGGCGCAGTTGCCCGGAAGTGATCCAGCCCTGTTCCAGCATCACCAGGCCCAGCGGAATCCGGTGCCGGTGACTCTCCGCGGCCGCTCCCCGCCCGTCCAGCTCGCGGCGTACCGCCGAGGCGACCCGCGCAGCCGTGCAGGCGGCCGAACAGTTCCAGCCGCCCTCGAAGACCGGCGCCTGGCGGCTGCGCCACAGGTGCAGCCAGCCCGAGCCGCAGCCGGGATTGGCGCAGGTTGCAAAGAGCACGCCGCGCGGCTTTGCATTCAGACCGCTCTGCTGGCCCGCGTCCTCGGCGGCATACCGCCCATAAAGGGTGGCATCTCTTGGCGCGGCCTGGAAGGATGGAAAGGCTTTGCTAACCCCTGGCCCCTGATCCCTGCCCCTTGGTTGTTGGCTCCGGCTCAGAAAAGGCATCGAATGCTCTCCAGACGCTTTTTGGGCGAGGCCACCTCGGTCACACGCAAGCCAAAATTGCCGTTGAC
>Ga0224559_1001954_pt1 | contig 10823 bp, 16 predicted proteins | sample 714S33034metaG_FD_180676 | JGI IMG/M metagenome (GOLD analysis project Ga0224559, IMG submission 180676) | Peat soil microbial communities from Stordalen Mire, Sweden - 717 S3 30-34 | ecosystem: Environmental > Terrestrial > Soil > Wetlands > Peat | place: Sweden: Norrbotten County, Stordalen... | reverse complement strand
TAGGCGATGGCCGCATAGGGCTTGCTGGGAGAGGATAGGATTTCATCCCGCACGGCCTCGTAGAGGCGGGCACGGGCATCATCCATGAGTTGCTGTAGCTTCATTTGGACTCCAATCAATTTAGGTTCGGGGTTTTGCTTTTCCCCTTTGCTAAAGGGATTGATAAAAGTAAAATTCGCATTTATTTGCCCTGTTTAACCGGCTAAGCGGCTGCAAGTGTTTGAGAATAAAGGCGAAAATAAATATTTCACTGACCGGGGAAAATCGCCAGTGAATGCAACCAAGCCGTCAAGGCATCGCGGTCAAAGCAGGGCGCGGAGTGACAGAAAATCTGTCAATGGGTGACAGATTTTCTGTTGCGAATGACAGATTTTGCTCAGGCTGTGAGCCAGGCAGAGACAAAAATCTGTCAACTGTCATATACCTGAGAGGCGAACAAGAAAGAGATAACGTAAGTTATAGATATATATAGTTATACTTCTCTCTAAGAAGTCTTTTTCTGTCAGTATTTGACAGAAAATCTGTCAAAATCTGTCACTGCTTGACAGAGAAAACAGACACCGCTTGGTGCCTGTTTGAACCCAGAAAATGATTCTCGCCTGCCCCTATGACAGATGACAGATTTTCTGTGATCCGGCTCCATGACCGCAACGGAACCAAATCCACGCGACCCCGCTGCCAGGTGTCCAGCCGGGTTCCGTGCCCCTGGTAGCAGAATTCAAGTATTTGGCGGGTGGTTTTCAAAGTCTCATTCCCAGCCCCCGTTTTACGCGGCTTTTTGCCCTCCAAATCGCGACCTCGGCTATGGTCTACAACGATTAGTCTGTGAGCCGTCACTGCCGCCGAGTCCAGCGGTGAACAGTTGACGCTATGGCTCTCTTCTCTCGGCGGTTCTTGCAGCGCACACTCGATGAAAGCTCACCGTACCTCTCGGTGAAGCAGCGCCAAGACTTCCGCAAGCTTCTCAACACAGTTCGCGATGACTACTTGGCAACTGAGTGGAAGATAGCCATTCTTCACGTTCTCAACGAGCATGGCTCTTTACAGCACGAACCGGATTTCCGGGTACAAGCCACCCTGATGTTCTATTTACCACCGGCGACGGCCTGTCCGTCGTTGCTGACATTACCTCTGTGTCTGACAAGGGGCTTCATGAGCAGAATCCATAAGATGCGCTTCAAGAAGAGTTCTTAGAGCGTCAGAGGAAGCTTGGGAGGCTGCATGGTGGGTTCGATGTGCGCGTGAATTCCCACGCAGACAATATTTATCGCGGTTCTGGCAAGAAGCCACGACTTAGGCTTCGCGGATGTGAAGCGAACGCGGGGCAAAGCATGGCGAACAGCAGCGTGATGGGACGAGTGTTTTCTTCATGGTCAGTCGCACTTATCTGACAGCATCTCAAGGGCGGAATCTCTGCTGAGTCCCCAATCTTCTACATACGCACGGGTTTCTACATCGTTGTAGCCGACAAAGAAGGTGTGAAACCCGTACACCTTGAAGTTGCCTGTGATTGAATCCCCCTCGTCAGGGTCATTACCGCCGTACCACTCCAGAATAGCGTACCCGGACGTGGCGTCCACCATGTAGTAGTCACAGCCAGAAACTCGTTTTACTACTTCGCCCTTTTCCGCGAAGGCAGCGGGGCAAAACAATGCAGCCAAAATAACCAGCGCAGAAATTCTTTTCCCCACGACTTCCTCCGTGTTGTAAGTAAATTTAGACACTGCACCAATTAGTTAGACGGTGCAGCTTTGGACACAGCGATAATCTTGTACGTCTCTGACTCAATCTTCGATCCGTCAAGACTGGTGGACCAAAACAGTTTCGCCTTGTCCCCATTGAACTCGACTTCAAACTGGTCAACCAGAGGCACGCGGCAGGAGCGAACGTTGCCCGGACCTGCGAACCGCTCTTGAAATTTGCTGTTGCAGTTGACGACGGCACTGTCACCGTTCGGCAGAACTAGCGTGAGGGTCGCTCCGCGAAGGTTCAATTGTTGGGCGATGCCGTAGCTCCCGTTGGCGAAAGCGTAGCTGTAGGACAAATTGCTGTCCTGCCGATTTGTCACTTTTACTGTGACCCGCTCCTTGTCTTTGGCGAACGCCGAACATACCATCGCCAAACTCAGGAGTGCGACTGCGATTACGTTTTTCATTTCATGTCTTTCCTCCACCCATCGTATACCACATTAGGCCGCAAGATGGCTACCGCCTTAAGTCGTTGGTTTATGGGTAGTTCTTGGCGTTTGTGGACTCAAAGAAATAATTCCCATATTCTTTGGCAAGCATGATTCCGCCATTGCCCCGTTCAAATGCGATTGAGCGAACCCTCTCTCACCATCAGAGGAGCGTGTGTCAGGGTTTGAGAGATACCGGCGCGGCCTCCTAAAGGCGGAGGAGAGTACGTTGCAGCCAATCTGAACCCCTCCTCGCAATGCTTTCTTTCCATGTTTCCCTCCGTTTCTCCAAAAATAACTAGCGCCGGAATCGCTTCTACAATGGAACGGCGATGGGGCTATCAGGCGTGTCATCAGGTGCCATAAGGAAACCACAAGTCTGACAAATTGCCGTGTCATTATCCAATTCCGGCATATAAACCAGTTGCAGATTCAGAGAGCCACAGCGCCTGCATCGCTCAGGCGTCTTGCGCTCAAACCTTATTAGGGCAGTGCCGAACGCTTCCAAGAGTGAATGTGTCGCGTCGATTGTCAATGTGCCGTCGATCTTGCTGGCATTTGCTGCATGAATCAGCCAGTTCACAACTTCCCATGTCTCTTTCGCCAGCGCCTTGAGGTAACCTCGAATACGCTCGTTCCGATGCCCCGACGCGAGGTGACCGGCGATGATCTCAGACCACTTCACGAAGTTGGCCGCCTGCGGTATTTCCGTGCCGTCCGGTACCATCGCAGGATTACTGACAGACCGTATGAACGTAAGCAGCGTTTCGCGGCATCGCACTCCGACCGCTTGCACCTCTTCAGATTCCCTCGATGCGTCCAACGCTTGAGCCGCCTGCTCCCACTTTCTGAAAGCCGCTGCGAGACGATCACTCAACCGAGGGTCATCCGTGCCAGTACGTTCCGACTCCATTCGCAGCATCAGGCCGAGGTGGAACGAGAGCAGATAGTCGAGACTCGGAAACAACTCTTGTGCGTACAGGTTAGTAAATTGTCCGTCAATTACCCACCATTGGCGCTTGTTTGTGTGGACATTCCAACAGTCATTTGCAACTCCCATGACGTGCTCAGTCAGCACTTTTTCAAGGAACGTGACTTTCTCTTTCACTCTTCCTTTGCCGCATTGCCATTCGACATAGTCCACGATGTGTTGTGATTCTGCGTCGTCTCGCTTGAACGCAAATTGATTGATGGCCTCGTTGGGAACACGAGGAGGAATCAGGCAATCGCCATCAACCTTATGGGGAGTCTTCTTCGCTGAGGACTTCCGCGACACGGATTTTCTGGCCTTCGGCATACAGTAGGTCTAGCCTTTTATCGCCGTTGCTACCTGCTCACGCGCAGAGGACTGTCCTCCAACATGCTGTGCCATGGCTTGTTTCGTGACCGCCAGCAGTTGTCGTAATATTGGAGTATCAGCTTCACTCTTCCCCAGTTTCTCCCATTTCATAAACGCATTGAGGTCTTTGTTCATCTTGTTAACTAGGACAGGCTCATCGAAGAGGCTATTGTCTGTTCCGCTCGTGAGATAGCTGTCAATCGCCTCGATCGCTGCCCCCATCAGAGCGTTCTTGGCTGGCTCGTTTCCCGGTGCGAAAAGCTTCAACAAGGCCGTAGAGAACTTGCTCCGAGAAGTGTCAAGTTTGGAACGCGTCATCACGTCGCGGAGAAGATCGATTACAACCATGTAAAACAAGAAGCGAGTCTGTCTTCGTGATGGCTCGGGAGCGCCTCGGCCAAAGTGAAAATCGTTAGCTTCGCGCTGGAGTCGGTACGCGGCAAGCAAGTCGTCTACACCGAACGCGTCTTCGCCAGCAGCATCATCGTTCGTGATCTTCTTGAAGATTGTGCCGTTAGGGAGAAACGGCGGATTCTTTCCGAAGGCTAGGCCCGCCTCGCTCAGCCATCCCGCACCGTATACCTTCAGAAGATCGAAAGCATTGGCGGCTTCCTTAAACTGCTTGATACCCGGCTTTTGCTTCTGCAATGCGCGACGCGAATCCCATCCGCCGCGCTGAATCTCTAAATAGATATCGTGTGCATCTGCCATGGCTCGTGCCCAAGCCCGGAAATCAGAGGTCAGTGCAAGGAAGTCCTTCTCGCGGATGGCATTCTGTGTGTTGGTATGTCGGGTTATCTGTTCAAGCAACTGCTCACCTTCGGTGCCCACCTTGACAACCTTTGTCACGACCACACCATGACTCGCTCGGGTTTGCCAGTCCGTCAAGGCTTCATCATTGCCCGTGCCACCAGCTTCCAAACGTCGGTGAAACACCTCCCAAATCGTGCGCGTCGTTTGGCATCCATTCACTATGAATGGCTCTGTCAGTGTCACCTCACCGTTCTTACCGGTCTCAAAGTCTTCAACCACGATGGTGATGCCATTGTTGTACAGACCAAACTCATCTGGAATACGCTCCAAAGTATCCTGAATTGCTTTGTTGACGCGACCACGCATCCCAAGAAACTTGCGCACGTTCTTTTCGTAGAGTCGGTCTAGGTCTTCCGTTTTTGAACGGTAGTCCTTCATGAAATTGTAAAGCGCGATAAGCGGAGTTGAACCTACGAGCAATTCGGTGCCAGAATCTGCGAGGTTCGACTTGAGCACGATGCGGATACGCGCCTGTTCGAGTATTTCCAGCGTCCGCTGGTATATCGTCTCGATAGAAACGCTTTCGACATCAAAGCAGCTACCCAGCCGTTTCCTGCCCATTACTCGCAAATCGCCCATCGCCCGCTTCTCATCCTCGGTCAGCGGAGCTTCGGTGGCGAAGACGAGAACCAGGCGGTCACGTTCGGACGCACTTCCCCGAAACGTCTTGAGCCGGTCGAGCATCCCTTCCGCCAAGGACGACAACTTTGTGCGCTTACCATCAAGTGTATCGATTACTTTCTGCCCTTCAAGCAGCACCGTCCCAATTCCTTGGAACGCTTTGCCGTATTTGCTCTGAACCAAGTACCACGTATCCCCCTGAACGGCTGGTTCCTCTCCCTCGACGGTCTCGCCGCGATTTAGAAAGGCGACATCAATCCCGCCATCGCCCGCTCCGTCGCAATACACAAGATCGTCGCTGTTCTCAGATACATCTAACCATTGTGTAACCAGTTTTTGCGCGAATCTTCGCCCCAGTTCGACAGTGGACGGGTTCTCTGCTTGGACATCGCTAAGCCATTCTTGAGTGAAGTCTTTCGCAGTGATGGCCTTCTCTTGTGTTGATCCGGGATTGCTCATTTGTTCTCCTGTGCTCACATTTGAATACTTACGAGTGCTTTGCATAACGCGAACGTCATGTGAATCCTCGTCGTGGCGGTTTCGCGTTTCACCTATAGGAGCCAAGACAGACCGGCGACCCTCCAATCAACTGGTCGAAACGAATTACTTGCCGCAAGCGAGGGGATAAGTTGGTTCCCTGCCAATCGCCTTTAGAAATAGGTCAGATTTGGGGTCTTTGGACGGGTCGCAGACATGGCCCGTTGTAGGGTCTAGCAAGTACTGACCGAACTTTTGAAAGCTATGCGCCGGAAACTGGCGTCCGACCAACAGGCCAGAGCCAAACCCGATGCCGCAAGCGATTGCGACAATCGCAACGAAAAGCGCAATGCCTTTCTTCCCCTCGAATTGCATATTACCCTCGATTCGTCCGCACAACGGAGTTCAGTCGGTTAGTCCCAAGTCTCGATTTTGAGAACTAAAAAGGCTCAAAATCTTCAGTCAACACATATTACTCCTCAAAAGTCGCCTTGTGGCAAGGTTCCAGCAGCCAGTAGCCAGCAGAATGCCAGGTCCCCACCCTCGCTGCTTTGCCGCCGAGACTTCCGTGGCTGAACGGTTTCGGCCTCCACCCAGCGCATGCAGCCCAGTCCCAAGCAGCGCAAGACTCACCAGTTCAGCGGTGGTCTGCATCGCTCATAACCACACCTGCGCCTCGTGTAAACTCATCAAGGAGGATTTTGAATGAGCACGAAACAACTACTGGCTGAAATCGAGCGCGGCATCAACGCCTTGCAGAAGGCACGTACCTTGTGTTTGAAAGCTGAGGCTGTTGCGCCGAAGGCTAGGGTAACCGCAGCTAAGACCGCCAAGACTGCCAAGACAGCCAAGGTGCCAGCAAAGAGGGCCGCAAAAGGCGGCATGAGCGATGAGAGCCGAGCCAAGATTGCCGCTGCTCAGCAAAAGCGCTGGGCGAAGGTTAGGCGGGCAAAGAACAAGGCAGCTAAGGCAGCTAAGGCGGCTAAAGCCGCTCAGGTCGTCCCCGCAGCAGAGTAACCCGCTCTCACCAACACGCACAAAGACCCCGAGGCTATCGACCTCAGGGTCTTTTGTTTTCTGTGGCGGACTCCTTTAGCGGGTTCACACGACACCCAATATCCATCCCTCAATCTTGGCGATTCCGCGCTCCTCCGCCGTCAGGCTCGGATTGAGGAAAGTGCCCATCGATCTGCTGAGGTCTGCCTGTCTGCCCATGCATGATAGTTTTAACTATTCGAACTCAATACTCGTAACATCTATTCTGATTCTGTAGTCATCGATATAGGCTATCTGCCCCTTGACGAAGGCTCGGTGACCAGTCTCTAGCGTCCGTAAAATTGGATAATCGGATGCGTTAACATCAATTTGAATACAGGCACCCCAATTCTCCTCCCCATATCTTGCATCGAGTCTCAGTACTTCCTCTCCACCCTCTGTCAGTTTGCTTATGCCCCAAATCCGAATTAACCATTCAACGCGCAGATTCATATATCCGCGCAGATAATCATTCAGAACCTTGTCTTGCAAATAGAGGGGAATATCTTTTAGAACCCTCTCTCGCTTTTGCCGAATCTCGTTGCCTGTTGGTATCGAGGATTTGCGACTCCGAACCGGGATGTTCTTTTCTACTTGTTGCAAGCCCTGATTTATCACCACGGTCTGCACATTGTGGGAACCTGTAATAACCCCACCAACAACGTTGGCTCCATTAGCAATCACGGCAAGGCTGTTGTCGGTTCCATCGACCGCAATGTTTAGATTGGGGCAGGGGCCTATTGTTTTCTGCTTCTTCATTAACGGCAAAATCCATTTCAAAGAAGCAAAAGCCCCACCAAATACGGCACACAGTGCACTGAAGCACCACTCCTTATTCGCAATAATCCATGGAAACAGCGCACCAGACATGATGGCTCCTACACTAAAGGGGGCATGACCTTATAAGGTAGTCTAAACTACTCCCTTCTCATTCTGTTCCGCTGCTGGCGGGTCACAAGTTGGTTAGGCCGTCCGAGGAAGACCTCAGACGGCAAATACCGGCGCAGTTCGCCACAGAGCGGGCACTCGACCGTGATCGACTGAAACGGGAACTCCCTGACGCCGGATGGCACCTCGCGGCGGCATCGCTTGCAGGTGACGACGATGGTTTTGCGCTCGACGGTTGGGAATCCGAATGCCATCGAGCGAGTATAGGAGAATAGAAGGCGAAGAACAAGTGCCAAGGTGAGGGGCATCTCCGCTGGGACTCGGAGGCTGCGGAATGAATACCGGCGTGCCGGAGACCCCGGCGATGAACACGTGGAGTCCCCGGCAACTGGATTCAGGTGTCACCGCGCCGAAGGCAGGTAAAACGGGTCGGTGCCGCTGCTGGTGCCCGCCCGTCAGATCGGCGTGGCCGGAGCCGTTGCGTATGGTTGCCACTGGTGCCGGACTTCAGGCCGTCAAACCTCCCACCCTGCCTGTTTGCTTCTCGGGCGATTGAAGGCTAATAAAATGCCCTCTGGACATATTATAAATGGTCATAGTACCGGATATGCCGGTCAGAATTCCTAAATCTGACGGTCGAGTCGGGCAGGCAACTGGCATTGGAGCGTCTTCAATACGATCCCTGTAGGACTCCCGTGCCAGCCGAATCCCGGCAATCAGGCACGCGCCGAGGTAGACCATTCCTCGGTTGACACGGGGCATGTGAGCGTCCGGGTCGAACATCACCGGCATCCAGCCCGCTGCTGGCGGCTGACGAGTTGGTCAGGTCGCCCGAGGAAGACCTCAGAGGGCAAGTACCGGCGCAATTCGCCACACAGCGGGCACTCGACGGTGATCGACTGAAACGGGAACTCCCTGACGCCGGACGGCACATCGCGGCGGCACCGTTTGCAGGTGACCACGAAAACCTTGCGCTCGACGGTTGGGAATCCGAAGGCCATCGCCACATTATAGGCGAATATGAGGCGAATAGTCCAGCGTGCCCCGGCACTCATCTTTTTGCCAGAGGGGAACAGCCGATTGGTAAACCGGCCAGACGAGGATGCTGTTCAATTTTGGTTTACCGAGTGCCGGGGCTGAAGATGCTCATGTTGTCCAATGCCGCCGTCCCTAAAACTGTCCCAAGGAAATATGAACCAGGCGAAACCTGCGAAATAGGCGAAATCTTTCAGTGAATAGTTTTAACAACTTGCGTGTTATCAATAGGTTAGAAATGCGCTGAGGAGAACTCCGGCTACCTGATTCCGCCCACCCACATCACCATCAATCTGGCGCCGGCCGACCAGAAGAAGGAAGGCTCGGGCTTCGATCTGCCCATTGCCGTGGGCATTCTGGGCGCCTACGGAGCGCTGCAAACCGACGACCTGAGCCGCTTTCTGCTGGTGGGCGAACTGGGCCTGGACGGCAGCGTACGCGCCGTGCCGGGGATGCTGCCGGTGGCCATTCTGGCGCGTGAAAAGGGCATTGCCAACCTGATTCTCCCCGCCGCCAACGCCGCCGAAGCCGCGGTTGTCGAGGGCGTCAACGTCTATCCCGCGAGTTCGCTGCTCGACGTGCTGGAGCTGCTGAACACGATGGTCGTGGGCACAATTCAGCGCGAGCCCTACCGCGTTTCCACGGAGTCTTTGCTGGGCGAGCTGCAGCATTTTCCCGTGGACTTCAAGGACGTGCGCGGCCAGCAGACGGCCAAACGGGCTCTGGAAGTGGCCGCCGCCGGCAGCCACAATATTCTGATGATCGGCCCTCCCGGCTCGGGCAAGACGATGCTGGCCAAGCGGCTGCCCTCGATTCTGGCGCCGCTCAGCTTCGACGAGGCGCTGGAGACCACCAAGATTCATTCCGTGGCTGGAGTGCTGGACGCGGCGGCCGGTCTGGTGGCGCATCGTCCCTTCCGCTCGCCGCACCATACCATCTCGGACGCCGGTTTAATCGGCGGCGGCGCGGTGCCCCGGCCGGGCGAGGTCTCGCTGGCCCACAACGGTCTCTTGTTTCTCGACGAGCTGCCGGAGTTCCCCCGCAACGTGCTCGAGGTCTTGCGCCAGCCCCTCGAAGACCACACGGTAACCATCGCGCGGGCCTCGATGTCGCTCAGCTTTCCGGCGCGCTTCATGCTGGCCGCAGCCATGAATCCCTGCCCCTGCGGCTTCTTCAACGACAAATCGCGCGAGTGCATGTGCACTCCGCCGATGATCCAGCGCTATATCGCCAAGATCTCGGGGCCGCTGCTGGACCGCATCGACATTCACATTGAAGTCCCGGCGGTGCAGTATAAAGAACTGCGCGGCTCGGCGGCCAGCGAGGGCTCGGCCGAGATTCGCGAGCGGGTGCTGGCTGCCCGCGAACGCCAGCACGCGCGATTCAGAAAAGCCGGCGAAAAAATCTACTCGAACGCGCAGATGACCACCCGGCAGATTCGCGCCTTCTGCGAACTGGGCCCGGAGGCCGAAAGCCTGCTGGAGCGGGCCATGCAGCAGCAGGGGCTGACCGCGCGCGCCCATGACCGCATTCTCAAGGTTGCCCGGACCATCGCCGATCTGGAAGGCGCGGAGAGCCTGACCGTGGCCCACCTGGCCGAGGCCATCCAGTACCGCACCCTGGACCGCAGCTACTGGGCGTAAAAAACTATTGACCCAGCCGCCAACTCGTTATACATTCATAAAAGCCATCCATATAGGGCGGATTGCCGAGAGCAATTTTGCGCGCCCATCTGTTGTTTCCTGCATCGTTTTTGAGCTTAGGCTCATCTGTTGATGTACCGGTGCGTTTATCTCTGCCGGAATGGGAATGCGGGGCGCATGGTTCCCAAGGTGGAAGTCCGCGTCCCTGATACAGCATGAGACCTGTTCCATAACGCGCGAAAGTGCGTCAGAATTTTGAACTGTACGCGCAGCTCACGCGTCTAAATCCTTGGGAAGTGGGAGTTCGGGTCAGCTAGGTCTGCGCTTTCCCACTGGCTGCACCGCCGGCGCCAGAGAAGTTCCGGTCGGGCAGGCGAACTTTTGAAGGAGAAACTCGTAATGCGTTCCGATCTGGTTTTTGGGGCACTTTCTCACGTCTCCAATCGCTACCAGTTGTGTCAACTGGCGAGCAAGGCAACCCGCAAGCTGCATAAGCCGAATACCCGGCTGCAGGACACCACCAATGAGGTTTTGGACCGCTTCCATACCTCCAACCCCGGCTCCGTAGCGCCCCTCGAGGTGCCCACTGAACAGCCGGAAGAGAATCGCCGCGCTGCTTAATCAAGCCTCCCGAGAGTTCTTGCCAGGCCGGGCCACGGCTTCTGGCGGTTCGCCGTTCAAGGCAGCCGCTCTGACCAGCATCCGAGGCTCAGCCTGATTTCGGGAAACACCTCCACTCCAATGCGGCGCTAGTTGACCGCCAGCTTGAATCCCGCCTGTTTTCTCCCGGACACCT
>Ga0224559_1001953_pt1 | contig 10825 bp, 9 predicted proteins | sample 714S33034metaG_FD_180676 | JGI IMG/M metagenome (GOLD analysis project Ga0224559, IMG submission 180676) | Peat soil microbial communities from Stordalen Mire, Sweden - 717 S3 30-34 | ecosystem: Environmental > Terrestrial > Soil > Wetlands > Peat | place: Sweden: Norrbotten County, Stordalen... | reverse complement strand
CGCCTTGGCCTCATGGTCGAAGATCGCCTTGGACTTCGGGCCGGGCACAGTGCGGCGCTCGCCGATCCGCGTAATTGCCGAGGCGCCGCCAAGCGATCGAAGATCGTCCACGAATTCAACTCCTTGCTGATGCGACGAGCCGGGGACGTCGCCGAAAGCGCACGGCCAGATGGTCGGCGATCGCTTGCGCCGCCTGATCGCGATAGAGCGCGTAGCTTGGCCACGCGTTGAGGTCGATGATCATCGCCCCGCCATCCGGTTTGATGATCGCGTCGCCGCCGAAGACTTCGACGTCGAGCGCGGCGGCGGCGTGGAACGCCGTGTCCCGCAACTGAGTCGCGTCAACCGGGTAGCCGAGCATCGCCTTGTCGCGGTGATAAAACCACGCGAACCAGCAGGCTTCCGCCGGCGCGCCGATCTGCCGGACGCCGTAGAATTTGACGAGATCACCCGGTACATGCGCCTGCGCAACCACGAAAGGAATGCCGCGTCCCGCGAATCGGCGCAGCGCCTCGCGCCAGCCCGTTTCCGACGCCGCGTACATGACGTCGTCGCTTTGCGTCGCGTGGAAGTCGTAGCGCTTGATCCAGGCGCAGTCCGCGGGGCGAGACGTGTTCGAGTCGGTCGCAACGATCTGACTCAACGGCGCGGCGACATGATGACGCGCGAAGAGCTTGATCATGCGATGCCGGTATGTGTTGCGAATTGCGGCGGGCGAATTGACGACGATCGCGCCCGCCTTTTCCATCGTCGCCAAGCGATCGAGGACATCGCCGCGCTCGCACATCGCGAAAATATTGGCGAAGGGCGCGTCGACGAGCTCCTCGGCGGTCACGAGTTCGACTGCGAACCCGCGCTCGGCCAACACGGATGCGACGCTCTTCATGATAGCCGCGTCGTCGTCGACGCGGCCGGGCGAATGCGCGTGCTCTCGATAGACGCCCCAACAGGCGTTGGTCGTGGTCATTTGTAGACGCCTTCATCGGCGCGCGTCAGCGAGCCACGCTCCGCCGCCTCCACGTCGCAGGCTCGGTCGACGTCGAAGACGAGCGGCAGGGAGACCCCATAGATTGGGGCTCGCTCCGAGAGCCATTTCAGATAGTCGCGCAGGCGTCCAAACCCCGCCTGCGGCGCCAGCGGTCGAACCGCCGGCAGCCAGTAGAATCCCGCCGTGACGCAGCCGCCGCTTTCGGCGCCCAGGGCGTGAATGCGGCCTTGTCGGTCAAGTGTCGCCCACAATGGCTTCTCGTCGTCGACATGGGCGGTGACCGCGAGCACAATGGCGTCACTTGGCAGGGCGGCGGCAGTGCGAACGAACAGGCGAAAGTCCTCGACCGGCAGGATCGAATCGACCGTGGTGATCAGCGCTGGCCGGCCCGCCAAGCGGCCAGCGACGATATCGAAGCTGGCATAGGACGACGGCGTCGTGCGAACGATCACGTCAAGATCGAGATCGCGCGCGTTGCGGTCGATCCATCGCAGGCAATCGTCGCTTTCCTCGTTGACGATGATCGTCACGTCGCGAGCGCCGATGGCGCGAAAGCGCTCGAGGGCGTGGTCGATCAGCGGCCGCCCGCAGACCAGCGTCATCGCCTTGCTCGAGCGGCGCCCATCGACTTTGAGGCGCTCGCCGTGACCGGCGGCGATGACGCCGCACCGCAGTGAAGACGAATCCGGGACGGTCATTTCAGGAGGCCGAGAAGTTGGGGAAGTTCGGCGATCGCCATGGCGACCGGCGCAGTGTGAGGCTCAGAGTCGTCGGGCGTGATCCAGGCAAAGGCCAAGCCCGCGCGGCGAGCGCCTTCGCCGTCGCGGCGAAGCGAATCGCCGACATAGAGCGTCGTATCCGGCGCAGCGTGGAGTGCGTCAAGCGCTGCGCGAAAGATTGCCGGGTCGGGCTTCTGCACGCCCACGCGCTGGCTGTCGACCATCGCGCCGAACAGCGGCGCCAGGCCCGCGCTGTCGCATACCGCTTCGAGATTGCCGTAGAAGTTCGAGACGACGCCAAGCCGGTAGCGCTGGCTCAAAGCCGCGAGCGCAAGGCGATTGCGCGCCAGGATGGCGGAGGCCTGCGACAGAAATTCTCCGGCTACGCGCCGCCCGCGCTTGCTGTCGGCCGAGACGACGTCGCCGATCGCGGAACTGCGCGCCGCAAGCTCGACTTCGAGGTTGGCGGCGAGCGCGCTCACGGTTTCCTGAAAACCCGCCGTGGGCGCGAGCCCGCCAACGAGCGCGTCGTCAGCGGCGTAGAAAGCCGGCGCGAAAGCGCCCGCCGTCATGACCAAGCCATCGCTCTCGTAAAGAGCATAGAAACGCTCCTTCCATGCGACTCCGTCGGCGTCGAGCGTTCCGCCGAAGTCGAACAGCACCGTTTCGATCGTCTGCGGCAAGCGCACGAAACCGGTCGGCGCGTCATTCACCTACGAGTGACCGTGGCCCGCGAAGAGCCTCACGTTGTCCGACGGAGGGGACTCCGGCAACTCGAACGGCTCGCCGTCGATGAATGCGTTGCAGGCGTCATGCGCGACGCTGTCCCGGAACTGACGCGGCGGGCTCTTCATGTAGTAGGACGACGGCGCCTCGAGCGGACCGACGATTCCGCGATCCCGCGCGAGCTTGGCGCAGCGGATCGCATCGATGACGACGCCAGCGCTGTTCGAGGAATCCTCCACAGAAAGTCTGAGTTCAAGCTCGAGCGGCGCGTCGCCGAAGCCGCGGCCCTCGATGCGGATGAAACAGACCTTGTTGTCGTGCTGCCAGGCGATGTAGTCCGATGGACCGACGTGGATGTCGGCGGGGTCGAGCCGTTCGTCGAGCTGGGACTGGACGGCCTCCGTCTTGGAGATCTTTTTCGACTTGAGCCGCCTGCGCTCCAGCATGTTGAGAAAGTCGGTGTTGCCGGCGGTGTTGAGCTGATAGGTTCTGTCGACGCTGGCGCCGCGATCGGCGAACAGCCTCGCCAGCGTGCGATGGACAATCGTCGCGCCAACCTGGCTCTTGATGTCGTCGCCGATGATCGGCAGCCCTGCGTCGCGGAATTTGTCCGCCCATTCCGGGTCAGAGGCGAGAAACACCGGGATGCAATTGACCATGCCGACGTCTGCATCAAGGCAAGCCTGGGCGTAGTGTTTGGCCGCCTGCTCCGAGCCCACAGGCAGGTAGCAGACCAGAATATCCGCCTTCGAGGCGCGGAGCGCCGCAGCGACGTCGGTTGGTTCGAGGTCGGCCGAGCGAAAGGCGGAGTCGTCCGGGTAATCGGCCATGTGCGGCGCGACTCCGTCGAGCACGGGACCTGCTTGGACGACGACGTTTGAGACAGGCAGCGAACTCTGAAAAACGCGGGTGCAGTTCGGCTTCGCGAAAATGGCCTCTTCAAGCGGACGGCCAACCTTGCGCTTGTCGATGTCGAAGGCGGCGACGAATTCGATGTCGCTCGCTCGATACCCGCCGATCACATGCCGCATGACTCCGTCGACGGCCGCATTGCGGCGGTTGTGGTAGTACTCCACGCCTTGCACGAGCGCGCTGGCGCAGTTGCCGACGCCGACGATTGCAACCTTGACCTTTTTGTCCATTCTGCTGGAGACCTCCAAAGCGCTGAGTTTGAAGACCGAACAATCGGAGCCCGGTCAAAAGTCTCAGACTTCATCGCGTGTCGTAAGTATATATGACCGAATTGCAACAGCAAGCTTTTGTCGTTCGCCCGGTTGGCGTGGGCGACGGGAGCGCCGGCGTCACATGCCGAATGTCGCGGCGCTGCTGTTGCTGCGCTTCAGGTTGCGATAACGGGCGAGCGCCCAGAGCGGAAAAAATTTCGAATAGCCGTGATAGCGAAGGTAAAAGACCCGCGGGAACCCTGTCGCAGTATGGAAGGGCTCGTTCCAGAAGCCATCGTCGCCTTGGGCGGTCGCGAGATAGGCGACGCCGTTCGCAACAGCCGGATGGTCGACCTCTCCCGCCGCCATCAGCCCGAGGAGCGCCCACGCTGTCTGTGAAGCCGTGCTCGGCGCCGCCTGATAGCCATTGTAGCGAAGGCTGTAGCTGTCGCTTGCCTCTCCCCAACCGCCGTCTAGATTCTGGATACCGACCAGCCAGCTCGCCGCGCGACGCATGGGCGTGGATTGCGGATCCTCGCCGGCGATGGCGAGCGCGCACAGCGCCGACCACGTGCCATAGATGTAGTTCATGCCCCAGCGGCCAAACCAGCTTCCGTCCTTTTCCTGATCCCGGACGAGCGCCTCGAGTCCGCGGTTGAGCGCGGAGTTCGTCTCGCGCGTCTCGCCGAGTTGCGCCAGCAACGAGACGCAACGCGCGGTGACGTCGGCGCTCGGCGGATCCAGGAGCGCGCCGTGGTCGGCGAAGGGAATGTGGTTGAGGTAGAAGTGCGTGTTGTCGGCGTCGAACGCGGCCCAGGCGCCGTTGCGGCTTTGCAGGCCCTCGATCCATTCGCGGGCGCGTGCGATCGCTCGATTATACGTGTCCGGGGCGGGGGTAAGACCTCCGCGATCCGCGCGGTCCATCGCCATTGCGACCACGGCGGTGTCGTCGAGATCGGGATAATGCGGGTTCGCGTACTGGAACGCCCAGCCGCCAGGGCGGAGTTCGGGACGCTGAACGGCCCAGTCGCCCTTGACGTCGAGCGCCTGCAGCGGCGCAAGCCATTCGAGCCCCGCCGTCGCCGCGCCGCGGCTAGCGTCGTCCCCCGCCTCCATCAGAGCGTGCGCCGCAAGCGCTGTGTCCCAGACCGGCGACAGGCAGGGCTGGCAATAGGCCTCGTCCTCCCTGACGACAACCAGCCGCTCGATCGCGCCGCGCGCCACAGCAAGGTGGGGATGATCGGGCGGATAGCCGAGCGCGTCATACATCATGACGGCGTTCGCCATCGCCGGATAAATGGCGCCGAGGCCATCCGCGCCATTGAGCCGTTCGGTCACGAAAGCCTCGGCCCGATCGATCGCTCGACGTCGCAGACCCTTGGGAAAAGCGGGCTCGGCAAGTCTCAGCAACCAGTCGATGGCGCCGAAAATCTTCACGGCGAGCCAGGTTTGATGCGCGCCGGCCGGCCAATGGCGGACGGTCTCGGGCGGCGCGACGAACAGCTCCGCAACTCTGACGCCATGCGGATTGGCGGGCTTCGGCTTCAGCGCCTGCAGCACGAGCAGCGGAACCATCACGGTCCGCGCCCAATAGGAAATCTTGTCGAGATGAAACGGGAACCAGCGCGGCAGCAGCATGATCTCAACCGGCATGGTCGGCACGCCGCTCCACGGGATTTCGCCGTAAAGCGCAAGCAGGAAGCGGGTGAAGACGTTGCTGCGCGCCGCGCCTCCATGGGCGAGGATCGCCTCGCGCGCGCGGCGCATATGCGGCGCTTCGGTATCGTCGCCGATCATCTTCAGCGCGAAATAGGCCTTGACGCTGGCGCTGATGTCGAACGGCCCGGCGTGGACGAGCGGCCATCCGCCGTGATCGCCTTGAATCCGCCGCAGATAGACAGCGATCAGGCGCTCAATTTCTGGGTCGGGCGTCTCGCCGCGGAAGTGTCGCAACAAGACATATTCCGCCGGGATGGTCGCATCCGCCTCGAGTTCGAACCGCCAGTGGCCGTCCTCGCGCTGCTCGGCGCGCAACGCCGTCGCAGCGCGGCAAATGTTGCGCTCGACGGCTTCGAGCGATGGCGGATCCTGCGGGGAGCTCAAGGCTACGTTCATGAAGAGACGCTCGCGACGACGGGCCTTGGCGCTGTCGCGCCTATGCCCAGAATGATCGAAGCCGCCTTATAGCCCGAACGCACCGCGCCTTCGATTGTGGCGGGAAGGCCTGTGGCGGTCCAATCACCGGCCAGTGCGACATTGTCGAAGCGCGTGCGCGCGGGGGGCCGCTTCCTGTTCTGCTCCGGCGTCGCCGCAAAAGTCGCGCGCTTCTCCTTAAGGATTCGCCACGGCGGAATCGGCGTCGCCGGAAGGCCGGTCAGCGTGGCGACCTCCAGCCAGATATCGGCCGCAAGCTTTTCACGTGGGTGGTCGATCAGCCCGTCGGCTCCGCTGATCGTCGTCGACAGGCGGTCCGGATAGGCGAACAGCCATTCGGTCAATCCGTTGACGACGCCGAGAATCGCAGGCTGGGCCGGCGACGGGGCGACGCGGAAATGCGCGTTGACGATGGCGCGAAATTCGTCCGGCGCCTCGAGGCCGGGAAGGAGTTCCTGCGCCGCCCACGGCGGAGTGGCGATGACGACCGCCTCGTCGCCCGCAAGCGGCACGGATACGCCATCGAAGTCGAGAGCGATCGCGCGCGGACCTTCGAAGTGAAGGGTGCGTAACCGCTCGCCCAGGCGCGCCTCTGCGCCCCGCGCGGCAAGATAGGCAAGCGCAGGCTCGACGAAGCTGTGCGACAGGCCGCGCCCAGCGACGAGCGGATGGCAAGCGCGGCCGCCCGCCCACAGCGTCTCGCGCATCAGCCCGGCGGCGAGCGCCGCCGAAGCTTCCTTCGGCTCCGTGTTCAGTCCGGCGAGGAGGAGCGGACGCCACAGGCGATCATAGAGCGGCCCTGCGCATGTCATCGCTTCAGCGATCGTCTGGGACGCAGGCGCGCGCCAAATCATCGGCAGAGGCGCGAAATATTCGCGAAGCGACGTTCCTGGCGCGCGCCGGCTGCGATCGAGCAGCCACCAGGGCAAGCGCCCGTCGTTGATCGTCAGCCGCCAGCGCTCGCCGCTTCGGAGATCAGCAAAATCAAAGGTCGCAGCGGCGGGGCCGCTCATCGTCGCGGCCGAGCCGATGCGATTGAGATAATCGAGCGCGGCGCGGTTGCCTGACAGCAGCAGATGATTGCCGTTGTCGATGACGAGGCCGAGCGCCTGATCGGCGTAGGATCGACAGCGCCCGCCCGCGACCTGCGCCGCCTCGTGAACGATCACCTGAAGCCCGGCCTCGGCGAGGCGCACGGCGGCGCTCAGGCCCGCAATCCCCGCGCCGATGACGCGAACCGCGCGAGGTCTCATAGGAGGCCGTGGTGGAGAAACTCGGCGATGACCCGCAACCGGCTTGCCTTCGCCCGTTTGCGCGGCGGCGCAAAACCCTCGACGAGCATCTTGTCGAGGATCGAGCCGTAGGCCGCGGCCATGAGGCGCGGCGCTCGCACCGCCGCCCGCGGCGCCGCATCCATGATCGCGTGCGCCTCGCCGAAATGCGCGCGCGCGCGCGTCGCGACCTGGCGGCAGGCGGCGTCAAGCTTCGCATCCGCCGCGGCTTCGAGCGGATCTTCGCTCGTCACTCCCGCCGCCAGCAGCGCTTCGCGCGGCAGATAAAGCCGTCCGATCGCTGCGTCTTCGTCGATGTCCCGCAGGATATTCGTAAGCTGCAGCGCGCGCCCGAGGTGGTCGGCGAGCGCCTCCCCTTGCTCTCCCGGCAAACCGAAGATACGAACCGACAGTCGGCCGACCGCGCTCGCGACCCGATCGCAGTAGAGATCCAGCGTCGTCCAGTCGGGCGCGCGAATGTCCGCTTCCGCATCCATCGCCATGCCGTCGATGATGGCGTCGAAGTCCTTCCGCCGCAGATCGTACTCGCGGACGGGCTGCGCGAGATCGGAAATTCGGGGCGAAGGGCGCCCTTCGTACATTGCCGCGACGTCCGCGCGCCAGCGATCAAGCTCGCTGAGACGCTGCGCGCGCGTCGCCGATCCGCTGTCATCGGCGACGTCGTCGACGGCGCGGCAAAACCTGTAAAGGGCGAACATCGCCTCGCGCCGCGCTTTCGGCAAAACGCGCATCGCCAGATAGAACGAGCTGCGCACCGCGGGCGCCGTCGGCGTCGTCACGCCGCGCCTCCTGGTTGCGCGCGAATCGACCGGATCATCGCCGCGCCAAGGAACTTGAGCGCTCCGAGTCCGCCAACGAAGGCGAGGCCGCTTTTGCCAAGGCTCACGCGCTCGCTCAACGGATCGCGCATTTCGAGATCGTGCGCGAGTCGGCGCGCCAGAGCGTGGATTGCGGCGATCTCGGCCGCGAGCCGAACGTCCTTGATCTTGGCGATCATCGGCGCGCCAGCTGCGACAAGTTCGCTGGCGCGCCGAGCGATATCCGCGAGAGCGTCGCGCAGCGCAGGAGGCGCGGTCGGAGAACTCAACATTGTCACAGAGGCGCCGTTCTGTCGTAGGATTTCCTCCGGTAGGTAGACCCTGCCAAGGTGAGCATAGTCCTTGCCGCAATCCTGCAAATGATTGACCACCTGAAGGGCCGAGCACAGGGCGTCCGACGCGGGCCAGAGGCCTTCGTCCTCTTCGTGGACGTCTAGAACGAAGCGCCCGACCGGCGCCGCCGACAGCTTGCAATAGTCCATGAGCTCGGCCCAGTCGGCGTAACGGGATTTCCGAACGTCCTGACGGAAAGCGTCGAGCAAGTCGAGGGCGAGTCGCGGATTGAGGCCGCGTTCGCCGAGCTGAATTCGCAGCGGCTCGGCCTCGGGATCGGGGGGACCGCGGCCGCACAGCGCATCATCAAGGCGATCGAGCAGCGCGAGCTTCTCCTCTGGGGGCAAGTCCGGATGGTCGGCGACGTCGTCAGCGGCTCGGGCAAAACGATAGTACGCGAGAATCGGGGCGCGCCGCTCTTTGCCGAGGAGCCACGAGGCGACCGGAAAATTCTCGTCGCGGCTGGTCTTGCCGGAAAGCGTCTCCGTCGTCGTCGTCATAGCCGCCGGGCCTCGTGCGCTGGCGCCTGAAACCGGCCCTTCCAATAGCCGCCCCGCCCGCGCCAATATTGTACCGCAGATTCCACAGTGAAGGCGATATAGGCCGCGGCGACCACGGGCAACGCGCAAGCGGCGGCGAGCGGACGTCGATAGAGTCGCAGGGTCGGCGCCTCTGCGACGGCCATCATCGCCCAGGCGAGCGCCCCTGCGACCTGGGGCAATCCGCGACAAACGATCGTAAAAAACAGCGGCGCGACATAGATCAGCGCCATGCCGCCGACAGCGCCGACCAGCCGCAGCGGCGAGTAGCGAAGCTCCGCAAAGGCTGAGCGTACGACCATATGTCGAAAATCCGCGAAGCCGGGATAGCGCCGCAGGCTGACAACGTCCTGCGTGAGGCCGAGCCATACCGGCCCCTGCCGCTTCATGAGCCGGCCGAGGGCGCAGTCGTCGATCAGGGCCGCGCCAAGCGCTTCGAGCCCGCCCGCCGCTCGCAGCGCCTCGCGCCTCGTCAGCATGCACCCGCCCGCCGCTGCGGCTGTGCGCCGGGTCGTATCGTTCACCCACGGGAATGGATAAAGCATCTGGAAGAAGAAAACGAACGCTGGGACAAGCCAGCGCTCGGCGACGCTTTCGCAGTTGAGCCTGACCATCAGCGAGGTCAACACGCTCTTCCTTGCGCCGGCGATCGCGACCAAACGCGAGAGCGCATCGGGGGCGTAATGAATATCGGCGTCGCTGAACAGGACCAACTCCGGCGCCTGCGCCAGTGCGTCGACGGCTGCGAGGCCCTGCTGCATCGCCCATAGTTTCCCCGTCCAATTTGACGGTGCAGTCGCGCCGGCGACGATGTGCAGGCGATCGCGCGCCCCTGCGGCGTCCGCGGCAGCGGCGGCGGCGGCGGTCGTTTCGTCCGCGCTCTGATCGTCGACGAGCACGACCGAGAGCCGCCCGCGATAGTCCTGGCGCAGGAGAGAGCCGACGCAGCATGCGATCGTCTCGGCTTCATCGCGGGCCGGAATGACCGCCGCCACTGAAGGTTGCGAGTCGACCTCGGCGTCCGTCCGCGCCGCCGCCCTGCCGTCGCGCTCGCCGCAGAGCCAGAAACCGCCCCGGCCGAGCAAGAGATAGATCCAGACGGTCAGAGCGATGAGGGAAAAGGCGACGGCGATCATTTCAGACGGCCGTTCGCGCGAAACCAAGCAATCGCGTCGGCGAGGCCCTCGCGATAGGGCCGAGAAACATATCCGAGTTCGCGGCGCGCCTTGGAGTCGTCGAAAAACATATGATGGCCGGCCATCCTCAATCCATCAACCGTCGCGAAAGGCTCGCCGCCTCGCACCCGCGCGATCAATTCCGCGCCGAAAGCGATCGGATAAAGCATTCGGCGAGGAAGTTTCAACCTTGGCGGCCGCCGTCCAGTCAAATGCGCGATGTCCGCCAGTATGTCGGCGAGCGATACGTTCTCGCCGCCGAGGATGTAGCGCTCTCCGATGCGCCCGCGCTCGAGTGCGGCGAGTTGGCCCGCGGCCACGTCGTCGACGTGAACGAGGTTGAGGCCGGTGTCGACGAAGCCGGGCATGCGCCCCGACGCGGCCTCGACGATGATGCGCCCGGTCGGCGTGGGGCGGACGTCGCGCGGGCCGATCGGCGTCGACGGATTGACGATGACCGCCGGCAACCCGTCGCTCTTGATCATCGTCTCGACGAGGCGCTCGGCGGCGACCTTGCTTCGCTTGTACGCGCCGATCGCCTCGTCTTCCGCCAGCCGATGATCCTCCGTGGCGAGCGCGCCGTCGATGAGTCTGAGCGTGGCGACGCTGCTGGTGTAGACGATCCGCTCGACGCCCGCTCTCAACGCCTCTTCCATAATGAGGCGCGTTCCTTCGACATTGTTGCGCGTGATCTCGTCCGGGCGTCGCGCCCACAGTCGATAGTCGGCCGCCGCGTGGAAGAGAAATCGCACGCCCTTCAGCGCCGCCGCCAGCGAGGCGCGATCGGTCAAGTCGCCTTCGACGACGGCGTCGCGAGAGTCGAGATTGACGCGCGGACTCGATGCCCGTACGAAAGCGACGACTCTGTGCCGGCCATTCCTTCGCAGCGCCGCAGCGATCGCCGAACCGACGAAACCG
>Ga0224559_1001951_pt1 | contig 10830 bp, 15 predicted proteins | sample 714S33034metaG_FD_180676 | JGI IMG/M metagenome (GOLD analysis project Ga0224559, IMG submission 180676) | Peat soil microbial communities from Stordalen Mire, Sweden - 717 S3 30-34 | ecosystem: Environmental > Terrestrial > Soil > Wetlands > Peat | place: Sweden: Norrbotten County, Stordalen... | reverse complement strand
GTTCGAATGCAGATCAATTCCGATATACTTCTTCATGTCGGTCTCCTTGGGTTAGGTTTGGTTCGCACCTTAAACTTTACCCTTGCTGCAACTACGCAGCTAGGAGGCCGGCTACATGATTATCATTTGCAATCGACGGAAAATACCCATTTCGGTCATAGGTCAGAATGAATTCGATTCCGCAAACCGGACATTATCGAACTCACACATTTGATTCATTCAGATTGGCTTCTGCTACGTAGTCGTCGAGCAGTTCTGGAAACATCGTTGCCTGAGTTCTGTCTTCGCCCTGAATGAGCCGCTTCATATGGGTTTCTCCAACGTATTTGCCTATACATCCATTAACGCATTGCTCTATTTTTGGTGTACATTGGAAACCTCGTTTTCACACAGTCTGGGCCGACTACGGAAGTATACCCTTGGTTTTTCACTGCCGTGAAACAGCCACTCTCTATTATCTTTTTTCCAACTTCGAAAATGCTCTGAGTCTGCATATTAGATTTAGCCAGAACAACTACAACTAAATCTATTTCAAATTTAATACATCCTGCATGTCATACAGTCCCGCCTTGTTCGCTTTCAAAAACCGCGCGGCCCTTAATGCGCCTAGCGCGAAGGTAGCACGGCTGCTGGCCTTGTGAGTGATCTCAATGCGTTCGCCAATACCCGCAAATAATACCGTATGGTCGCCGACAATATCACCGCCCCGAACCGTGGCGAAGCCAATCGTCGAAGGATCGCGCTCGCCGGTGATACCTTCCCGTCCGTACACCGCACATTTTTCCAAATCGCGCCCCAGCGTGCGCGCCACGACCTCGCCCATACCCAGCGCGGTACCGGAAGGCGCATCCACTTTGTGACGGTGATGGGCTTCGATTATTTCAATATCGAAACCGTGGCTCAACACTTTTGCCGCAGTCTCAAGCAATTTGAAAGTCAGGTTTACTCCCACGCTCATATTGGGCGCGAATACGATACCGATGTTTTGCGCGGCAGCACCGAGCACAGCCTTTTGCTGCGCATTAAACCCTGTTGTGCCAACCACGATATTCACGCCAAGTTGCTGGCATACGTCGAGATGGTGCAAGGTTCCTTCGGGGCGCGTGAAGTCGATCAATACATCGGCACCGCGCAAGGCTTCATGCACATCCGCCCCAATCTTGATGCCGCGTGTACCGCCAAATTCGCTTGCATCCTTTCCCAACGCGGAACTGCTTTCATGGTCGAGTACGGCGTGTAACAATAAATCGTCCGACTGCCCGACGCATTCCAGCAGCGTCCTGCCCATACGCCCTGAACTCCCCGCGATTACCACTTTAATTTTGCTCATTTCAACATCCCGTATTAATTCACTTTCGGATTATCTTTACCGGCTGGCGCCACTCCACTGGCCGGCACAGCTTCGTCAATTTTGGCCGGTATTTTTTCCGGCGTTGCATCATCGATGAGTTTCAAACTATCGCCTTCAAAATACAGCGACAGTTTTTTTTCCTCAACCAGTTTCCCTTCCTGGGAAAAACGATAAATGTAGTCCCAACGGTTGGCATGCAGCGGATCGTTTAGCAACGGCGTGCCGAGGAAGGTTTTCACCTGCTGTTGTGTCATGCCGACTTTTACTCTGGCAAGCATCTCGCCAGTAATGTAGTTACCCTGACGAATCTCAAGTTTATGGGGCGTAAGCAAACCGCATGAAGCCAGCAGCAACGAAATACACAACGATAAAAAAATGACACTAATGCGCATGAAATTTATACCTTCAAAAAAATCCTGAAACTTATCCGCATAACCTGTCCGGTTCCGCGAAAAAACTATTAAAAAAACGCCGCATGATACCTCAAGCGGCAATACCCAACATTTCTGCCGCGTGTTTGCGGGTGGTATCGGTGATCGTTACCCCGCCCAACATACGGGCAACCTCTTCGATACGCTCACCTGCTGCAAGCACGCGGATGTGCGACAAGGTGGTGCCATTTTCCGTCCCTTTGCTGACCTGCCACTGTGCATCGGCTTGTGCCGCCACTTGCGGCAAATGCGTGACGCACATCACCTGATGACGACGTCCCAGTTGTTTGAGCAATGCGCCGACGATCTCCGCAACACGCCCGCCGATACCGCTATCCACTTCGTCAAAAATCAAAGTTGGCACGGTGGCAGCGCGACTGGCTGCCACTTGAATTGCCAAACTGATGCGTGACAACTCGCCGCCGGATGCAACCTTCGCCAGATTGCGCAACGGGGTGCCCTGATTGGCGGCCACCTGAAACTCAACCGCTTCAAGGCCATGCACATTTCCTTCGCCCAGCGGCAATAACGCCACGGCAAACTGCCCGCCCTGCATCGCCAATGTCTGCATCGCGGCAGTAATTTCGCCGGACAGAATTTTTGCCGCGTCGGCGCGTGCCGCACTCAATTTTTTCGCTGCCGTCAAATACACAATATGGGCAGCTTCGTCCTGCTTGGATAACTCATCCAGATCGGCGCTGCCGCCCAACTCATCCAGACGCGAGATGATGCCGCCCAAAACTTGCGGCAATTGCTCGGCGGGGACGCGATATTTGCGCGCGGCTTCCGTTACATCTGAAATACGGCGCTCTTGTTCGCGCAGCCGCTGCGGATCGGCGTCCAACTTCTGCTGGTAATGGCGCAACGCATAGACCGCCTCCTGTAGTTCGTTTTGGGCACTTTCCAATATGGTCAGGGTATCTTGCAATTCGTTATCGAATTCCAACCCGGCACGTAAACGCGCAGTCAGTGCATTAAGTTGCGCAAGGCAGGCTGTATCCGCTTCACTCAATACTTCGACCCCGAATTGGGCTGTTTCCAGAAGGTTCGCCGCATGCGACAAGCGTGCGTGGTCCGCCTGCAATGAACTCCACTCGGGCAGTGAAAAATTCAATGTTTCCAGATCACGGCGCTGAAATACAAGCAACTCACGCTCGGCGGCTACCGCCTCTGCATTCTGCTCCAATTGGACGCGACGCCGATGCAGCGTCTGCCACGCTTTGAAAGTACCCGCGACCGCATCCGTCAGTTTGCTTAAATCGGCATGGCTATCGAGCAAAGCGCGCTGCGCATCCTGTTTTAATAGTGACTGGTGTGCATGTTGTCCGTGAATGTCGAGCAGATGCTCACCCGCTTCGCGCATTTGTTGCAGGGTCGCGCTGCGGCCATTGATAAAGCCGCGTGAGCGTCCGCCTGCATCCAGAGTACGGCGCAATAGACACACACCTTCATCACCATCTATCTCTTGCTCTTTCAACCAGACTTGCAAAGAAGGCAACCCGGCAATATCAAATTCCGCGCTGATCTCGGCGCGCTCGCTCCCCGCACGCACCATGCCTCCGTCGCCGCGTTCGCCCAGAGCCAGCGACAGCGCATCGATCAAAATGGATTTTCCCGCACCAGTCTCGCCGGTGAGCGCGGTAAAGCCTGAAGAAAAATCCAGTTCGAGAGTAGAAACAATTACGAAATCGCGAATACTAAGAAATTTAAGCATCAGCAATCAATTTTCGCAGCAGTGCCTCTCCCTATTAATCGGGGAGAAATAACCATGAGAGAAACGGGCATGAGTAAGTTCATCTTGAAAGTCGCATTTTATCGCTGTTTAGATCGATTTGTTCCAGTGCAATTTTTCGCGCAGGGTATGGTAGTAGCTATGCCCGGCCGGATGTAATAGTTGCACGATATGCTTATTCCTGGAAATAATCAGCATATCATTCAACTGCAAGTCAAAGTTGGTGTGTCCATCAAAGCGCACATTCACCTCGCCAGAGCGGTACATCAAAACCTGAATTTCCGATTCTCCGCTTACAACAATCGGCCGATTGCTCAATGTATGGGGGCAAACCGGCACCAGCGCTATCACATCCAGCGCGGGGTGCATGATCGGCCCTCCGGCAGCAAGTGCGTAAGCGGTAGAGCCGTTCGGGGTCGCAACAATCAAACCGTCTGCACGCTGGGTATACAAGTACTCCCCGTTGATGCGAACTTCGCACTCGATCATGCTACTGAAGTTGCTGCGATGAATGGCCATTTCGTTGAAAGCTGAAGCCGAACAAACCTCAACATTGTCGCGCAACACCTTCACCGCCAGCAGCATGCGCTTTTCAGTGACAAATTCACCCTGCAACATGGCAGAGATACTCCGCTTCATCGACTCAACCGAAAGATCGGTTAAAAAGCCAAGCCGCCCCTGATTCACGCCGACCAGCGGAATGCCAAAGGGAGCCAATGTACGGGCAATGTTCAGCATTGTGCCATCCCCCCCCATCACCACCGCCAAATCAACAATGCCTTTCATTTTATCGAGTGACAACACTTGATAGTTATGCAGTCCGAGATGTTCCGCGGTAAGGCTATCAACTACTACGCTGACACCTTTGCCCGCCAGAAAATCCGCTAACCGCAGCAAGGGCTCAGCAATAGCGGGGGTCTTGTATTTGCCAATCAAGGCAACAGTTTTGAAGGATAAAATCATGGGCGCGATTAAACCATAGCTATATGACAATGACAAACCTCAACCAGTGTTAAAATGAAAACCATGCTTAATGATCGCGCGCAAATACTGCTTAAGACTCTAGTTGAACGCTATATCAGCGACGGACAACCCGTCGGTTCCCGTGCGCTGCAACAACACTCCGGACTGGAAGTCAGTTCCGCAACCATACGCAACGTCATGTCCGAACTTGAGGAATTGGGGCTGGTACTCAGTCCCCATACCTCTGCCGGCCGCATACCGACTGCTTTGGGTTACCGGTTATTTATAGATACATTGATGGTGGTTCAGCCATTGGACAACTTCCATCTGCAACAACTTGAAAGCCAGCTTCAACCCGACAATACCTCGCGTTTAATTACCCAGGCGTCCAATCTGCTTTCAGAACTCACGCACTTCGCCGGTGTCGTTGCCACGCCCAAGCGGACGACAATCACCGTGCGCCAGATTGAGTTTCTGCGGCTATCCGAAACCAGAGTATTGCTTATCATTGTGATGCCGGATGGCGAAGTGGAAAATCGGGTGCTGATAACACATAAAGACTATACGCAATCGCAGTTGACCGAAGCCGGAAATTTTTTGAGTCAGCATTATGCGGGTTGCTCGTTTTCAGATATTCAGCAGCGCGTGCAAAACGAGTTACACCAATTACAGCATGAACTCACGGCGCTGATGAGTGCCGCAATGGCCGCAAGTGACTCAATAATTTCGAGGAAACGGGAAGACTACGTTATCAGCGGGGAACGCAATCTGCTTAACAGCAACGATCTTGCCGCCAACATGGATCGGTTGCGTGGCGTATTTTATGTGTTTGAACAAAAAACCGAGTTGTTGCAATTGTTGAATGCCAGCCGAAATGCGCCCGGCGTACATATTTTTGTCGGCCATGAATCCGGGTTGATCGGTCTCGATGAGTGCAGCGTTGTTAGCGCACCTTATGCCGTAAATGAACAAATCATCGGCACGCTGGCTGTCGTTGGTCCCAAGCGCATGAATTATGAGCGCGTGGTGCCCATCGTGGATATCACCGCAAAATTATTAAGCAATGCGTTGTCGCAACATTAATAAACCGGCTCCCAATGACATACCACACCGAACCATCCTTCGCTCACGGCACCGCGGAAAAAACGGCTGTATTACTGATTAATCTGGGCACGCCCGAAGCGCCAACCGCCGGGGCGGTGCGCCCCTACTTGAAAGAGTTCTTGGGTGACCCCCGCGTCGTTGAGATACCCAGGCTCGTTTGGTGGCTCATTCTCAACGGCATTATTCTTAATACCCGCCCGAAAAAATCAGCCAAAAAATACGCCAGCATCTGGCTGCCGGGAGAAGGCTCTCCTCTCAAGGTACATACCGGACATCAAACCCGGCTGTTGCGACAGCACCTGCAAGCAAGCTCGGGCGAACTCATTGTGGAATACGCTATGCGCTATGGAAGCCCCTCCGTCGCCAGCGTATTGAATAAACTCAAAGCACAAAATTGCCAGCGTATTCTGCTGCTGCCACTGTATCCACAGTATGCAGCCAGTTCATCGGCAACTGCGTTGGATGCGGTATTCCATGAGTTGCTGCACACGCGCAATACGCCCGCTATTCGCACTGTTAAACATTTTCATGATGATCCGGGTTATATCAAAGCTACGGCTCAGAACATCCGCGATTATTGGGCATTGCATGGTCGACCAGACAAATTAGTCATGAGCTTTCATGGCGTACCGCAATTCTCTCTGGAAAAAGGCGACCCCTATCATTGCGAATGTCTCAAGACCGGACGACTGCTCACCGAAGAATTAGGATTGAGTGAGGAACAATTTGTCATCAGCTTCCAATCCCGCTTCGGCAAAACAGAATGGATCAAGCCTTATACCACTGCCACTTTGCAGGCATTGGGAAAACAGGGAACACAACGCGTGGACGTGGTTTGCCCGGGCTTTGTGGCGGACTGTCTGGAAACGCTGGAAGAAATTGCCATGGAAGGTAAAGCAGAGTTTCAGCATGCGGGCGGGAAAGACTTCCACTACATCCCCTGCCTCAATGAGCGCCCCGACTGGATAGCAGCGCTTGGCAATTTGGTGCTGGGTAATTTACACGGCTGGCTGGAACAACCGAATGCGGTGCAACTTGAGCAAAGCCGTTTGCGCGCACTGGCAATGAACGCTAGCCCCAAGCCGCCGCTAATAAAATAGAGTTGAAACAGTAAAGCGACACAGCAATAAAGCACCGTGATTTCTACTTTCTTCTGCTTATCGTGCCTATGAAAAGGTATCCAGCAACAACCCAAAGCTCAAATAAGTGATGCCATCAATATCATGGTTTTACAAGGCTGCTCCTCAACCGAAAGCGGTCATAGAAACGAGACTATAAAAGAGTGCATGACAGGCGCGGGTCGGCAACTTTCTGCCAGTGGCGAATGGCAGATATGTGGAAGTCCAATTATCACTCTGCTTCAGATTTTCCGGCAATTTTCATTTACGCCAATAAATTCATGTATTATTTAAGTTCAGTAATTTGAATTGTATTTCGTCTTGCCCAATATAATAAACCGATTTACTATATGCACATCACTAAACAAAATAGATGGGGATATTATGTGGATTAAGTCTTATAGTAAAAAATATACTGGATTGAAAGCAGAGGAAATTTGGGCCGTATGGACAAACGTCAATGAATGGAATAAGTGGCAGCTAGACACGGAACAAGCAAGCATGGTGGGTGAATTCAAAGTCGGCAATACATTCATGCTTAAACCTAAAGGCGGACCTCGCGTAAATATCGAAATTATTCAGGTGGTGCCATTTAAGCAGTTTACAGATCTGACTCGCTTTCCCGGAGCTAGAATGTATGGAGATCATGAATTCATCAGCCATGAAAATGGGGAGTTAGAGATAAAGACCACAATGAGCATTGAAGGCCCGCTATCATTTATATGGAGAAAAATCGTGGCCGAAGGCGTTGCCAACGGTTTGCCTGAGCAAACAGAATGGCTTATCAGTAGGGTTAAGAATGGCTGAGTCATCTCCCTTTAAACATACTAGCCCAGATGATAGCCCTGGATTTTTGCTATGGAAAATTACTGCTCTTTGGCAAAATAAATTGACTGAAATCTTGAGTGGATTCGGTATCACTCAAACGCAATATGCAATTTTAGCTTCCTTGAAATGGTTTGATGAGCACGGCGAGTCTACTACTCAAGCTCACATTGCCGATCATGCCAAGATCGAAAGAATGACACTTTCAAAAGCAGTTCGAAAACTTGAAGAAGATGAGATAGTGTCGAGAACTCAATCATCGGCAGATAACAGAGCGACAAGTGTACGATTTACGGCCAAAGGGAAGAAAATGATCCAAAAAGCAGTAATAGCAATTGAAAAGGCTGACGACGAATTTTTTGCATGCTTAACTGAACAACAGCTCGATGATTACAAGGTATTAACAATTTCAATCATTTCAAACGCAAACCCGAAACATTGACGAGAACGTATGCCAACTGCTCATTGGACAAGTGCCATTCAGTGAGTAAAATGCCGAATCGTCACTATCGGCCAGCTACGAACTTTCGAGGGCATCCACCAATTATGCGTTTCAGCACTAAAATGGGGCAGTATGAAACAAGCCGTATGGATTTTTCTGGGATGGTTTGCTCTGATTAATATAGCCCAAGCAAAAGAGGTATGTTTGCGTTATGAGCCTAATAATGTGACGCTATCAGGCAAACTTGTACGATTAACATTTCCCGGCAGACCTAACTTTGATAGCATTGAAAATGGTGACGAGCCTGAAACTGGGTTTTATCTTGAACTATCTCACACAATTTGCACTGAAGCCGCTATCAATTCAGATGATCCGTCATTGCGGGGTATAAAACTTGTCCAACTGGTGCTAAATAAAAATGGTTATTCAACCCTTAAGCCGTCAATTGGCAACAATGTAACTCTGAACGGTTCTTTATTCGCCGCTATGACCGGACATCACCATGCACCTGTACTTTTACAGAATGTGAAAAAACAATAACAGCCCTCTGATCGAATGAACACTTACATAGCCTTGTTTCGGGGCATTAACGTTGGCGGCAATAACTCTCTGCCAATGAAAGATCTTATTGCCATTTTGGAAGGCACTGGCGCTCGAAAGATCCAAACATATATTCAAAGCGGCAATGCAGTATTCAAAAGTTCGGAGAAAAACCCCTCTCAATTCTCGAAAAAATTAGCTGCTGAAATCAAGAAGAGCCATGGCTTCGAACCCTATATCCATATTATCGAATTCGAAGCATTAATAAAAGCAATTGCTGAGAATCCATATCCCGAAGCTGAAACCGACCCCAGCAGTTTGCACCTTGGATTTCTCGTCTCAAAACCCAGGAGTCCTAATCTAGAGAAACTCTCTAGCCTGAAAAAAGAGAACGAACGGTTTCATCTGAGTGATGGCGTGTTTTACCTGCATGCGCCTGAGGGGGTGGGTAGATCAAAGCTCGCAGCGAGTTCAGAGAAACTCATAGGTGTGCCGATGACAGATCGCAATTGGAGAACAGTTTGTAAAATTAGAGAATTGGCAGGGGAGTAAAATGCAACGCCCAACGATCCAGAGGGTAATGAAAAACTGTATCGGCCTGCTAGCAAATTATTTTCACCGGCAGCTTGCCAATGGACAACAGCCGTTAAGCGGATAGAATGATGAGGTAGCAAGTATGGTCGGCAACACCCAGTCGAATATTTCTGCATAACATCATTATTCATGACAATAGGCTGCTCAGATACGGGCCAAGATACATTAATGGCATTCGCCAAATCATCATAGCCCAAGAAATAGCCACGTGAAGAGTTGAGCTAAATAGGTTATCTTTAAACATTACCTACTCCTTTAGTAATACTAATGCTTAATCTATACCGTGAGTATTGCAGAATGCGTGCCAGAAACATTTCAACTGTTAGAGCTGATAAACGCAATGTTTTGCGGATTGAGTCGGAAATTTTTGCACCAGGAATATGCATCACTTACTCATATCGCACCATTTGTTTACGCAATACATCTAGGGTTACAAGACACATATTGCGAGGCACAGCGTTAGGGAACTCTCCTGGCTTGGTATGATTGGAGCTATCGGCTACCTGTTGCCGAAGGATGAAATCGACATCGGATGGCCGAAAGTTGCTCGACAAGCGACTGCTGATAAAATAATGGCTACAGGGTAAAGTCGGCCATCTACGACCAGTGCCCAATGGCCGCTTGTAGAGGTCAATTTGCTTGAACTATCGAGGTTTTTCCTTAACTTGCTCAAACAACCAAGCTCTAAATGCCGCGACTTTATTCAACATTGTTTTGTTTTTTGGCATTACCATCTGAAAACTAAAATCTGTCGGAATCCTGTAGTTGAGCACCTGAATTAGTCGTCCTGCTTTAAGATCATCCGCTACTAAACTTTGCCATATCAATGTGACACCAAGCCCGTTTAGAGCCGCCTGTATTGCCAAATCGGAATCGCTAAAGCGACGGACTTTCAAACGAGAATCTGCGACACCTAAACTCGCCAGCCAATGTTTCCATTCTGGAAGTATGCCGCGCATGACATGCCAATCATCTTCAATGAGACTGATCTGTGCGAAATCCGCAGCAGTCTTGATGGATGCTGCAAAGTCAGGGGCTGCTACCGGTACAATTGATTCGGGCAGTAAAGACTCAACGTGTAAGCCAGGATGAGGGCTGTTACCAAAGCGGATTGCCATATCGACTTCTTCCATGGAGAAATCCACGAGACGTCGTGTGGCGAAGAGTTGAACCTCAACATCGGGATACCGCTCGTAAAAGTTGCCTATCCGAGGAATAAGCCAACGTGCGGCAATACAGGCGGTGCTGAAATAATTAACGGACCGGCGATGCTCCCTGAACGTACCCGAAGCATAGCTCGCTCAAGCTGGTCGAAAGCATCAGAAACAAGCTTTATAGAATCTGTGGCTGAGTCATTCAATACCAGTGTTTTGCCGCGCTTAAATAGAGTTACCCCTAGATGCTCTTCCAACAGTTTGATTTGCTGGCTAACAGCAGCTGGGGTGACATGCAACTCCTCTGCCGCACGGACGAATGAGCGATGTCGTGCTGCTGCTTCGAAAAACCTCAAAGCATTAAGTGGAGGAAGATGCCGTGACATTAGTTTTCCTTAATATGGAATCAAAATAATCTAGTTTGTGTTTGACTCTCTATATGTTTAGAGTCTGACTGCGCATTCCACGGCATTCTGCCACCCATTCCGTTATGATTCTGCCACCTAATCCACGATCATTCTGCCGGGTCAGTCGGAGCGAAGCGACGCAAGGTTTTTAGGTTAAGGTTTTGTTGTG
>Ga0224559_1001950_pt1 | contig 10831 bp, 9 predicted proteins | sample 714S33034metaG_FD_180676 | JGI IMG/M metagenome (GOLD analysis project Ga0224559, IMG submission 180676) | Peat soil microbial communities from Stordalen Mire, Sweden - 717 S3 30-34 | ecosystem: Environmental > Terrestrial > Soil > Wetlands > Peat | place: Sweden: Norrbotten County, Stordalen... | reverse complement strand
TGAGGGCAAAAACGAGGGCGGCCTCGTGGAAGCCGCCCTCGGGGTTGTCGATCACGAACGACTAGGCTTTGGCCGGGGCGCTGGTGTTCACCTTGACCGGGGTGAGCCATCCGAAACGGTCAGCCTTGAGACCGCTGGCGATTCCGAAGAATTCGTCGGCGATCTTCTTGGTGATTTGGCCGGGTTTGCCATCGCCAATAACGATGCGGTCGATGGAGCGGATGGGCGAAACCTCGGCTGCCGAGCCGGTGAAGAAGACTTCGTCGGCGATGTAGAGCATCTCACGCGGAATGGGCTGCTCGCTGACTGTGTAGCCCAGGTGGCGGGCGATGGTGATCACGCTGTCGCGCGTGATGCCGGAGAGAGCCGAGTTGCCCAGCAGCGGGGTGTAGATCACGCCGTTGCGGACCAGGAAGATGTTCTCGCCCGAGCCTTCGCTGACTTGGCCCGCCACGTCCAGGGCGATGCCCTCCACATAGCCGTTGACTTCGGCTTCCATGTGAATGAGCTGAGAATTCATGTAGTTGGCGCCAGCCTTGGCGAGGGTGGGCATGGTGTTGGGAGCCAGGCGGGTCCAACTGGAGACGCACACATCCGCGCCGTCGCCACCGGCCACGTACTTGCCCCAGGGGAAATTGGCGATGTAAACCTCGATGGGTGAGCCCTTGGGGCTGACGCCGATTTCGCCGTAGCCGCGCAGGACGATGGGACGGATATAGCAGGGCGCCACGCCATTGGCTTCGACGGTGTCCACCACGGCGGCGCAGAGTTCGTCGAGTGTGTAGGGAACAACCATGCGGTAGATCTTGGCTGAGTCAAGCAGCCGTTGCATATGTTCAGGAAGACGGAAGATGGCTGAGCCTTGCGGCTGCCCGTAGCAGCGAATCCCTTCAAAGACGCTGGAGCCGTAGTGAATCACATGGCTCATCACGTGGATGTTGGCCTGCTCCCAGGGAATGAGTTTGCCGTTGTGCCAGATTTTCGGTGTCGTTTGGATAGGCATGATAGTTTGAATGCTCCTTGGTCGCGCCGCGCGCGCACCACACAGGTTAGCGCGCCGGGGGCTCTCCTGTCACGGAGGGAGGGCGGAGTCCGTTGCGCGGAGAGCATCGGGCCGTTGAAACTGGCGGCTGGCAGTAGCAATGCGTCAGAGGTTGTGTTAACTTACTAACCAGTTAGTTAAGTATGACCACTTCCATACCAACACGCACCCAGGCCGAGCGCGCCGACCAGACCCGCGCACGCATCCTCGAAGCCGCAATTCGCCAATTCAGCGAAAACGGTCTTGCCGGAGCGCGTACCGAGCAGATTGCCGAGGAAGCCGGCGTCAACAAGGCGCTTCTTTACTACTACTTCAGCAGCAAAGAGAACCTGTACGCCGCCGCCGTGGAGTCAGTATTTGAGGAGATGCGCACTATAAGCGTCGCCGTTTTGGAGAGGGAAGTCTCGGCTGGGGAACGCTTTGTACAGATTGTCTTGAACAACTTTGATCGCTCATATTCTCATGCGTCCATGCGGAGCCTCATGCAGCAGGAGATGGTCCGGCTGCATCAGGGCGAGGAGAACAGGATGGCGCAGATGGCTGAGAAGTTCTTTCGGCCTATGTGGGCCAAGATACAGGAAGTGCTCGAGGAAGGAATCGCTTCAGAAGAGTTGATTCCGGCCGCCCCGTCGCAAATCCGTTATGCGGCGCTGGGCGCGAATGTCTTCTATTTTCTTACCGCGCCGCTCACCCGCCTGGCCTTGGGTGTGGATCCGCTGGAGCGAGGCGAGTTGGCGCATCGCCGCAAGGCTGTTGTTGAGTATCTGGGGCAGGCAATCTTCATCGACCGAGAGCACGGCGCGCGCGTGGCCGCGAGGGTGCTGGCGGCAACGCCTATGCCCAGGATTGTCAGGATAGAGAACAACCAAGCCGCGAAACAGGGATTGAAGGCTGGCGAAGTGAGGCACAAGTGAACGCACGCAATCGAGTTTTTCTGATCCTGGGCTTGCTGGCCGTGGGGTCGCTCATCTGGTACCTGGTCACGGTACGGCCTAGCACCGATCTGCAACTGATTGGCACGGTGGACGCCAACGAGGTTGTGGTGAGCGCCAAGATTTCCGGACGCATCCAGACGCTGATGGTCGATGAGGGCCAGGAAGTGAAGGCCGGTCAGTTGATCGCCATCATCGAGAGCGAAGATCTGGACGCCGCACACAAGGCAGCCGAAGCTACCGCTGCCAGCCAACAGGGCAAGCTGGGCGAAACGGTTGAGACCGAGCGGCAGACCCGCGGCGAAACGGGAAGCGCAGCAATCAACGCCGAAGCCCAGGTGCGCGCGGCACGGGCTACGCTGGCCCAGGCACAAGCCCAGTACGACCACCAGCAGGCCGACACCAGCCGCACCGTGGCGCTGGCGCGGCAGGGCATTATGAGCGCGCAGGCCAGGGACGAGGCAACAACCAGCCTTCAGGCGGCCCGCGCGGCCGTCGATACGGCCAGAGAAAACCTTTCAGCCTCCGAAGCATCCTTGCGGCAGGCGCGCGCCCACGAGTTACTCACCGTGGTAGCGGCTCGCACCGTGGACTCTACACGCGACGAGGTGAAGAACGCACGCGCCCTGGCCGACCAGGCGAAAATCCAACTGGGTTATGCGCAGGTCTTTGCTCCGGTCAGCGGCAAGATCAACGTCCGCGCCACGCGCCAGGGCGAGGTGGTAGCCGCAGGCGCTGCCATTGTCACCATCATGGACCTGACTCAGACATGGGTTTACGCCCCGCTGCCAGAGACCCAGGCTGACGCCGTCCAACTCGGCGACTCGCTGCGCGTCGTGATGCCTTCGGGCGCAACCCTCCAGGGTAAGGTTATCAATAAATCCGCCGAGGCTGACTTCGCCACGCAGCGCGACGTCAGCGCCCGCAAACGCGACATCAAAACCATCCAGCTCAAGCTGCTGATCGACAATCCCGGCGAGCGTTTTGTTCCGGGCATGACCGCCGAGGTCTACATCCCCAAGAACAAGCTGGTGAAGCAATGACGGCTATCTCCCCAAGCTCAACGGAGACGCAAGTGAGCGCACAGCGCCCGGCAATTGCCGTTGAGCACGTCGTCAAGCGTTACGGGGATTTTGAAGCCGTCAAGGACGTCAGTTTTTCAGTTGCCGAGGGCGAAATCTTCGGTCTTCTCGGTCCCAATGGCGCCGGCAAAAGCACGCTCATCCGCATGATGACCACGCTCATTCCCCTCACCGCTGGAAGGGCCATTGTCGCCGGCCATGACGTAGCCAAAGATCCCGATGCGGTCCGCCGCATGATCGGCGTCATACCCCAGGCCCTCACCAGCGACCCCGATCTCACCGTTGAAGAGAACCTGAGCATCTACGCCAAGCTCTACTCGGTTCCGAAGGCCGAGCGCCTGAAAAACATCGCCGAAGTTCTTGAAGCCGTTGACCTGAGCAAATGGCGCGACGCGCAGACCAAGACCCTCTCCGGCGGAATGCGCCGCCGGCTTGAAATCGCCCGCGGCCTGGTTCACAATCCCAGCATCTTCTTCCTCGATGAGCCCACCACCGGCCTCGATCCGGTCTCGCGCATTGCCGTTTGGGAGATGCTGAACAACCTGCGCGCCAGCCGCAACCTCACCATCCTGATCACCACGCACTACATGGAAGAGGCCGACAAGCTCTGCGACCGCCTGGCCATCGTCGATCATGGCAAGCTCGTCGCCCTGGGCACGCCTCTCGAACTCAAGCACAGCGTCCCCGGCGCAAACGTCGTCGAGGTTCACTTCGACCGCGAAACCCCAGAATGGCAGCAGCGCCTGGAAGGACTCGAGGGCGTCACAAGCGTGCAGGCCGAGTCGGCAGGCTTTTATCGCGTACTGACTTCCTCCGGCTCCAAGACCACCATGCAGTTAGTCGAGTTAGCTGCGCAACTCGGCGAAACACTCACGTCTCTCAGCGTTCAGAACACCAGCCTCGACGACGTATTCGTTCACTACACCGGTCGCCAACTCCGCGATGAGCAGGTTAAACCCGCGGCCTACACTTTGCCGCCCCGGCCCGGAGCACGGCCATGACCAGAATGATGGCCATCGTCGAGCGCGAGATGCGCAAGTTCTTCCGCTCGCCCACGCTGATGATCATGTCGCTGATGATGCCGCTGCTGATGCTGGTCATCATGGGCAACGCCTTCGGCGGCAAGATCGTTGGCTGCCGTGTCGCCGTAGTCGACTACGACCACGGCCCGCAAGCTGTCAGAATACGCGAAGCCTTTGACTCGATTGCCGTCAACATCAAGACCTTCACCACCGTGGAGTACACCAACGAGGTGCAGGCCCGTGAAGACGTGCGCACCGGCAAGATCGACGCCGCCGTCATCATTCCCGCGCAATACTCCCGCCGCGTCTATTCGCAGGACGCGCCGCGCCTGGGCTTGGTTGTCGATAATACTGACCCATTCAGCTCCGGCAGTATCGAGGCCGAGATGCAGTTGGTGGTCACCGCGCTCACCGCACCTGTTATCCAGCCACGGCTCGCCAGCCAGATCGCTCTGGAAATCGTCGAGCTTTATCCCTACGTCAATTACATGAAGTTCCTACTCCCCGCTACCATTGCCATGGCCATGTATATCTCGGTCATGATCGGCGGCGGGATGTTATATATCGACGACAAGGCCCGCGGCGTTCACGAGGGATATCTAGTAACTCCAATTACCAAGCTGGAGTTAGTCTTCGGCATGAACCTGGCTGGCGCCATCAAGGCCACACTGGCCGGTATCTCACTCACCGTTATTGGTTCGCTCATGGCCGGCCTTGGTATCATCTTTCATCCCGAGGCGCTGGCTGAACTTTTCTGCCTGATTCTGGTTTCATCCATCGCCTTCAACGGCATGATGTTTCTCCTCATGGTTCGCGTCGATGATCCGCTGGTTCCCCGCGCCATGTTCGGCGTTCTGAACACGCTGCTGTTTTACCCCTCGGGCGCCATGTATCCCATCGCGGCATTTCCCCGCTGGCTTCGCGCTATCGCCGTCGTCGATCCTTTTACTTATGTGATCCACGGATTCAAAGCAATCCTTCTGAAAGACGGCGGCTTCGCGGCTATCCAATTCGATTTGCTCTTTCTGTTTGTCTTCGGGATCGGCACGCTGTTGATTGCTACGCCGTTGTTCAAACGCACGCTCTGATTCCGTTGCTCAGGGTCTTCCCGTAATACTCCGTGTCAGCCTTTCGCGGGAAGAGCGGAAAACCAACAGAAGAATTTCTTGGCGGAAGGCCGTTTGGAAGGGCCTGCTGTGGTTGTACACTGAGCCTGTGATACGCCGACTGCTTGCTTCCTCCTTGCTCGCTTTCCTCGTACTGTCCGGTTGCCACTCCGGGCAGAAAGCATCCACGCAGCAAAGCTCCGCCCAGAACTTCAAGGTCTACAAACTGCGCGGCAAAGTTGTCTCTACCGATGCCGCCAAGGGCGAAGCGACGCTGAACCATCAGGCCATCCCGGGCTTCATGGAAGCCATGACCATGCCCTACAAGCTGAAGGACGCGAGCATTCTGGGCGAACTGCATCCGGGCGACGTAATTACCGCCGACCTGCTGGTCTCACAAGATCCGAATGCGGACGTGCTGCTGGACCATATCGTTGTGGTGGCGCAGGCCAAGCCGGATTACCTTCCAGCGGTCTCCTATCATGTGCCTGCGCCGGGCGACACGGTGCCGGATTTCAAGATGCGCGACCAGGACGGCAGGCCGATTCATCTCGGCCAGTTCCGGGGCAAGTCGCTCGTGGTTACCTTCATCTACACGCGCTGCCCATCGCCTGAATTCTGCCCGCGCGTGATGCACAACTTTGCCGCGCTGGAGAAGATGATGGCGGCAAACCCCGCGCTCTATGCCAGGACGCATCTGCTCAGCATCAGTTTTGACCCGGAGCACGACACGCCGGAGAGGCTTCGTGCCTATGGCGTAACTTACATGGGCAGCGACGCGAAGAACGCCTTTGCGCACTGGGAGTTGGCCGTGCCTCAGAAGCCGGTACTCACTGAGATGGCCAAATTCTTTGACCTGGGCATGACTCCGAATGCGGATTCGACGATTACGCACACGCTTTCGACCACGCTGATCGGGCCGGATGGCAAGGTGGTGCACTTCTATCCCGGCAATGAGTGGACGCCGGAGCAAGTCATCTCTGATCTGGGCAGAAGGTAGGATTCACCGAGCCAAGAAGTTGAATCGCCCAGGAAAACTAAAAAATAGAACAGAGCTTGGCGAAGGAATCCAGTTCAATCAACTGCTGGCCTGGGGGCGCGGGGTCGAGGGTGGCGTGCTCCAGAATCCAGGTGTCTTTGTGGAAGAGGAAGACGGCGTTGAGGCCCGCTGCGAGGGCGGGATTGATGTCGCTCTTGGGGCTGTTGCCGATCATCCAACTGGTATGTGGCGATAACTCGTGGCGTTGAAGGACTTCGCGGTAGGTCGCGGGGTCTTTTTCCGCGACGATCTCGACATCTGAAAAGTAAGCAGAAAGTCCGGAGCGGCCCAGCTTGTCAGCCTGTTCGGCCTCGTTGCCCTTGGTCATGAGGATGAGACGGTGGCGCGTTGCCAGTTCGGCCAGAGTTTCGTCCACGCTGGGGAGCAGTTCAATCTCCTGCTCGGCGATGGAGCGGGCAAAGCCCTCGATGCGCTGACGTTTTTCGTCGGTTATGGGCGCGGGGCTGAGCCGCTCAAAGCAGGTGAGCAGCGCGTGGGTGAAGCTGGGCAAGCCGTAGCCGTGGGAGAGAACGGTCTCGCGCTCGACGGCGTTCAGGGCATTGCGCACCTCAGCAGGCGAGTACTTGTGGTGATTGAGATAGCTGATGAAGGCGGCGATGGCGCGCTCGAAGTAGACGTTGTTCTCCCACAACGTATCGTCGGCATCGATGAGGAGCGCTTGGCCTGGAGAAAATTTCGGCATGAGTTGATAGTAACGAACCGGGGCGTGTAGCGGATATGCAGGCTTCCATCCTTGCGCTCGGAAGCAGACGCAAGGATGGAACTGTTGTGAGATAAAAAACTACGGCTTGGGTTGAGCGGCCAGCCACTGCTTCAAATGCGGCTCCTGGAGCGTGCGCATCTCGATGCAGCCGTCGATGCTCTCGATGGCGTGCTTGAGTGCTATATCGGAGGCGGTTACTTTGTGCGTGGAGAAGAAGGTCTCGACGCTGGCGCGATCCTTGCTGGTACAGAAATTGCCCGTGGCGGCGACCAGACGAGCACCCATCGCGGTGGTGAATTGAGCCTGCACCTTATCCCAGTTGTTCTGGATGTAGGCCCAGGCCTGGTCACGGTTCTCATCGATCTGAAGGGCCATCGAGAACTGATTGACTGCGTCCTGGTTGCGGACCTTGCCTGAAGCTGCGTAGTCAAGGGCGCGCTGAACCAGCGCCGGGTCATGGAACTCAGCCAGCAGACGCAATGCACCCTCCTGGAGTTCAGGATTGGTGGAGGATTCATAGACCTTCTGCAAGCGGTCAAAGAGCTGAGCATCGCCGTTTTGCGCGGCAATGGCCAAAGCGGTCTGCCCGAGAGTGGCATCGACGGAGCCCGGATCGGCCAGGAATCTGGGCGCAATCTCTTTTGCCTGGGCGAGGACGGCGGGGTCTTTACCGTAATAGCCGAGAAGAGCGAAGAGTTCGACGCGCAACTCACGGGTGTTGACTGAGTCGGTCTCCGAGGGAGGCCCGAGCTTGGCATACACCGGCGCAAAGGTGGAGCGAATCCATGCTGCAACAGCGGCACGCTCTTCGGGATGGGTTGCAACGCGCGAGTAGGCCGCGCCGACGCCCCTCACGGCTGATCCAACCACGTCGGCATCCGGGTCTGCCTTGATGGCCGCCACCAGGTCAAGATAGGCGCCGATGGGAGCCTTGTTGGCGCGCACCTGGGCCCACTCATCGCCGATCAGGCTGATACGCTCCGCGGGAGTGAGGGCGGTTTCCACGTGCGCCACCAGATCCGCGTAAGCACTGGCTGGATAGGCGCTGCGGTAATAGCCTTTGCCTCCGGCGTTGGCGAAGAAAAGGCCACTTGCGGGCGCCTTCAGTGAGGTATCGGCAGGAGTGAGAAGCTGGCAATCTTTGTGGTTTGCCCCGGTCTTGAAGCAGACAGGGAGGGTCCATTTCTGCGCGGGGTCCGGTTGAATGCTGGGGCTTAGGAAGAAGCGTTTCTGGTTTACCGCAACCTTGCCATTGGCTAGCTCGCCGAAGGTAAGCAGAGGCTCGCCCGGCTGGGCAACCAAGCCCTCCATGATCTTGTCCACAGGCTTGTGGCTGGTTGCCGTCTGCGCGCCCCAGAAATCCTCCGCAGTGGCGTTCGCGTAGCGGTGGGCGGCAAGGTAGTTGTGCACGCCCTGGCGGAATGTCTCTTCGCCCAGGTAGTTCTCGACCATGAGGAGTACCGCGCCTGCTTTGCCATAAGCGATGCCGTCGAACATCTGGTTGATCTCGTCGGGGGTGTCGGCCTTGGCGCGGATGGCGCGGGTGGTGGGCTGAGCATCCAGATTCAGCGTGCCACCGACGCTGGCGATTACGGATTGGTCAAGATTCCACTCTGGATGCCTGGCGGCGACGGGCTTGTTTTCCATCCAGGTGGCAAAGCCCTCGTTGAGCCAGAGGTTGTTCCACCACTGCATGGTGACCATGTCGCCGAACCATTGGTGAGCCATCTCGTGGGCGATGGTCAGATCAACTTCTTCCTTGGCGCCGATGGAAGCGGTTTTGGGGTCAATCAGCAGCGCGGTCTCGCGATAGGTGATGGCGCCGAAGTTTTCCATGGCGCCTGCTTCAAAGTCAGGCAGCGCGATCAGGTCGAGCTTCTTGAGCGGATAAGGAATGCCAAAGTAGGTGTTGTAGTAGTGCAGCACGTACTTGGCGACATCGACGCTGTAGGGCGTGAGCGAGACCTTGTCGGGCGTGGAGCAGGAGCGGATGGCCACTCCGTCTTGTTCGCCCGAGGTGCACTGGAAATCGCCGACCAGGAAGGCAACCAGGTAAGTGGACATTTTAGGCGTGGTGGTGAATTTGAGCGTGTGCTTGCCAACCGCCGGGCCGGGGGTGTCGCTGAGAATTGCACCATTGGAGATGGCCGTATCGCCCGCATCGATCACCAGCGAAACGTCAAAGGTGGCTTTGAAGGCCGGCTCGTCGAAGGACGGAAAGGCGCGGCGCGCGTCGGTGGATTCAAACTGCGTGACGGCGTAGTTGCGGCGGGCGGTTTTGGAGAGATAAAAGCCGCGCAGCTCGTTGTTCAGGATGCCGCTGTAACGGATCGAGAGAGTCGCCTTGCCCGCAGGCAGCTTCTCCGCGAAGGTAAAGGCGGCCTGCTGCTTTCCCTTGTCAAGAGCGACGGTGGCTTTCTGTTCTTTGCCTTCCGCGGTCACGGTCACGCTCTCAAAGGCGATTTCAGCGGCGTTCAGCGTGATGCGATCCGTGGGCTCGGCAAGCGTCACGTCAATCGACTCGACGCCGGAGAAGGTCGCGGCCTTGAGGTCAGGCGTCAGCGTGAGCGCATAGTGTTCCGGGCGAACCGTCTGCGGCAGCCGCTGGGCATTTGCCGGGCCGGCCAAGGTGAGAAAAAGAGATAGAAATGCGGCCGATGCCGCAAAAGCAGCGCGCATCGATAAAGCGAAACAGCGAATCTTCATACAATCCTCGTTCGATTGAACAGTTATTCGGTTGGGTTTCTTTTCGGCAGCAGCGAGTCGAGCAGCAGCAGGCACGCGCCGATGACAATGGCAGAATCGGCCAGGTTGAAGTCGGGCCAGTGATAGCCGAAGATGTGCACCTCGATGAAATCCACCACCGAGCCGTAGGCGATGCGGTCGTGAACATTGCCCAGCGCGCCGGCAAAGACCAGCGCCATACTAAAAGTGGTGAGCGTGATGCGGTCGCCGAGGCGGACCAAAAGGAAAAGAACCGCCAGTGCCGCCACCAGGGAGAAGCAGATCAGGCCCCAGCGGACCGCGTTGGGCGAGGCAGTGTTGGCGAAGAGCGAAAAGGCCGCGCCCTCGTTGGTCCAGTGAGTAATGCGCAGAACGCGCGGGATGACAGGAATGGCGCCGCCATACGGAATGCGGAGCGTGACCCAGGTTTTGGTCAGGCGGTCAAGAAAGATAACCACGGCAGAGATCAGCAAGAGCCAGTGCAAACGGCGAGGTGCGGCGAATTTCACTTGGGCGTTCTCCTCATGAAAAAACTTATTGAGGTCTGTGGTTTCCCAGGTCACAAAAAACGGGACCTGGGGAACCCAGTCTATTTATCGGCTGGCGGGGCAATCTTCATTTCCTTCAGCGCATCCTGGCAGCGTGTACATACGTTCTGCCAGATGCCGTAGTTCCCGACCACAGGCATGAAGTTCCAGCAGCGGGCGCACTTGTGGCCGCTGGCGGGGAGTGCGGTTACCTGAAGTTCGCTGCCCTCGACCACCGTTACGCCGGAGACATTGACGATCTCCTTCAGACCGGCGGCGTGGCGCTGAAGAAGGGCAAGTTGGTCGCCCGAAGCGGCAATCTCCAACTCGGCTTCAAGTCCTTTGCCGATGTGCTTGGCCTGGCGGGCTTCTTCAAGAACGCGCAGGGCAACATCGCGCACCTCAAAAATCTGCTTCCACTCTTCCAGCAACTTCATTGGGCCTTCGGAAAAAACTTCTTCCGGCTTCGGAAACAATGCCAGATGGACGCTTTTTTCGCGGCCTTCGACGGCGGGCAGATACTCCCAGACTTCGTCGGCGGTGAAGCTGAGAATGGGCGCAACCAGGCGAACCAGCGTTTCAGTGATCTGCCACAGCACGGTCTGCGCGGAGCGGCGCTCCAGGCTCGTGGGC
>Ga0224559_1001949_pt1 | contig 10833 bp, 20 predicted proteins | sample 714S33034metaG_FD_180676 | JGI IMG/M metagenome (GOLD analysis project Ga0224559, IMG submission 180676) | Peat soil microbial communities from Stordalen Mire, Sweden - 717 S3 30-34 | ecosystem: Environmental > Terrestrial > Soil > Wetlands > Peat | place: Sweden: Norrbotten County, Stordalen... | reverse complement strand
TATCTTTGTAAGTTAATTACTCCTCCCAATGGAACTATCCTTGATCCTTTTATGGGTTCTGGAACTACTGGAATTGCAGCATTACAAAATGGTTTTGGTTTTATTGGTATTGAACAGAATGAAGAATACTTTAATATAGCAATTGAACGAATTAAGAAAGCAATAAATAAAGAATGTTAAATACTGGAAATATATTAGGAAAACATAGAACCTCATTAGAAGATCGTGGTGATGATTTATATGAAACTTCACCTGTTGCTGTAGAAGCATTAATAAAAAATGTTGATCTGCCACAACGAATATGGGAACCTGCATGTGGAAAGAGTTGTAATATTGTTAATACTTTAAGAGATGTTGGACATACTGTTATTCCAACAGACTTGATTGATTATAAGTGGAAACCAGAAATGTTTGCAACAGGTAATATTGATTTTCTTAAGACAAAAGAAAATATTAAAACACAGGCAATCGTAACAAATCCACCTTTTAAATTTGCACATGAATTTGTAAGACATGCCAGAGAAATATCTTCTTTGACTATTATGCTCTTACGCCTTGCTTTTATAGAAAGTGTGAGAAGAAATGATATTCTCGATTCAGGCGATTTAAGAGAAGTCTTAGTATTTCGTAATAGATTACCAATGATGCATCTTAATGGTTATGAAGGAAAAACATCTTCTTCAGCCATGGCATTTGCATGGTTTGTATGGGATCGTTCTTATTCAGGATATCCTTCATTAAAACGTATTTCTTGGGAAAAAACAGAGTGACAATAACATTAAATTCTCCATTTGATTTTGTTAATAATATCACATTATCCAAAGAAGAAATAAGTGTTGAAGCATTTGAGGAAGGAAAGAAAAATTATATTCCATTCATTATAAATCGTTCATTATCTTATCATTTTAATTGTATATTTTTTGCTAATGAACTTAATATTAATTCGCACCTTGAACCAAAACTTCAGTATGATTTTTATCTTAGGACAATTAAAAAAGGTAAAAGATATGCAAAATGGTGCAAACAAACTAATATAGAAGAATTAAAGACTATAAGTCAAAAGTATAAATGTAACTTACGAAGAGCAAAAGAAATTTTTCATATTCTACAGTGTAGAAAAAGATAAATATTATGATATATTTGTTATTAGACACATAATTAGAAAGAAGTGAAAAATGAATAATTCAATCGTAGATTCTTTTGTAGAAGTTTCATTAACAACAGAAGAAGATTTTTTAAAAATTAAGGAAACCCTTACAAGAATTGGTATAGCATCTCGTAAAGAAAACAAACTTTATCAATCGTGTCATATTCTCCATAAACAAGGAAAGTTTTATATTGTTTCTTTTAAAGAAATGTTTATACTGGATGGTAAAGTTTCAAATTTTACAGAAGAAGATAAAGCAAGACGAAATAAGATAATTTCTCTTTTAAAAGATTGGAATTTGTTAACAATAAAAGATGAATCAAATCTAAAAAAGATTGCTTCACCAGTAGCTTCATTAAATACAATTAAAATTCTTTCATATGAAGAAAAAAATAAATGGCAGCTTGAAGCAAAGTATTCTATTGGGACAAAAATACATAAATACTAAATACTCCTATGAATAATAATTTTATAGGAGTATAATTATTGCAAAAGTATGGATTTGTTTATATTTGGCGAGACCGAAAGCATAGTAGATATTATATAGGATGTCATTGGGGCACTGAAGATGATGGTTATATTTGTTCTTCTCCTTGGATGAAAAGAGCATATAAATTACGATCTCAAGATTTCATAAGAAAAATATTAGCAAGAATCTATACCAATAAGAAAGATTTATTGAACGAAGAATATAGATACCTTAAAATGATTAAAAAAGAAGAACTGAGAAAAAAATATTATAATATGCACAATTATAATTTAAATAATTGGTATATATATGAAGATAAATCTCTAATAGTTATTAATAAAATTAAAATTAAAACTAAAGAAGCAATGATAAGACCTGAAGTAAGAGAAAAATATTTAAATGGAATTAAATTAAGAGAACAAGATAAGAAATATAATGATTTTTCAAGTCATGTTAGATGTTATAAACAAAGTTTGGCGAGAAAAGGTAGACCACATTCAGAAGAACATAAAGCGGCATTAAGAAAGCCAAAATCACCAAGAAGTGAAGAACATACAATAAATCTTAGTAATGCTATTAAAGGTTTAACATATAAAATTAAAAAAACTAAATGTATAAAATGTGGTTTTAAAAGTAATATTAGTCATATCACAAGATACCATAATGAAAATTGTAAATTATATGAAATAAATTGGAAAGATATTAAAAATGATTATTTCATTGAAAATTATTCTTTTCGTGCATTAGAACGTAAATATAATGTTAACAGAATGTTAATTGCTAATAAGTTAAGGAATGGTAAATGAAAATTAGAGTTGAGTTGAATGAAAAAGAACTTAGAGAACTCATTATAAATTATTTAGAAGAAAATATTGGAACTACGTTCGATGAGAGGAAGATTAACATAGAAGTCAAGTCTTCTCAAAATTATAAATCGGAATGGGAACAAGCAGATTTTCGTGCGATATATGAAAGTTGGGAATAAATATTGTGATGAATTTATTATTTTGGAAAACCCCTAAACAATTACCATTACCAGAATTTGAATTGGGACAGAGGTTAAATGAAATAAAAAGAATTCTTTTTCCTCCATTAGAATTACATGATTTCATTGAAAAGGATGGAACTTTACATAAATATCATGTTGATTATTGTGCAGATTCTAACTTAGAAGCAGTATTAAATGATTTACAAGATGATATTAGTGATCCAATGTCACAAGATACTTTAAATTCTGTAATTAAAAGACTTCTTTTATTACGAAAAATTTTATCCATAGAGGTTGATATAGATAAAGAAGCAGAGTATATAGAAGTTAGAAATTTAGATTTAGAACGGAATATTGAGAACATTCGTTGACATATTTCGAAAAAAATGTAGATTGGGCTAATCACGGACTTGTAGCTCAATGGTCGAGCTGACGGCTCATAACCGCCCGATGTAGGTTCGATTCCTAACTGGTCCACCATAAATTATATATTCCGAAGTGCCAGACTGGTAATGGGACATACTGTTAATATGTATTATGTAGGTTCAAATCCTACCTTCGGAGCCAACTTTTTTAATAGTTTTCTTTAAGAAAGATAATGAAAATGTTTGACAGACTCAAAAAATTCTTATATAAGGATAATAATAGTTTGAAAGGGGAGACCTTAAACATGAATGAAGAAACAGGAACTACTGAAGATGTTCCTACGCTGGAAACTCCAGGAACTACATTTAGATTAACAGAATTAAAGATAAAAATTGATTCTCTTGCAAGAGAATCATGGTTCATTCGATTACAGGAAAATAAACTAGGTAATAAATACCATAAATCTCAAAGTAAAATTATATCTAAATATCTTGAACCAGATAAAACTTTCGTTGATGAAAGCCTTCCAACTTTAGAAGATCTTCAAAGATCTTCTGGGTTAATAGGTGAAGAAAGTAAAATTGCTTATAATAATCTTCGGATGAGAAAGAGATATCAAAAAGCAAAAGATATAGCAAAAGAAAAACATCCTGAGATTTTTGCGGAACCAAAACTTGAGAAATATATTTCTGATCGATATACACTTCATGATCATCGTGTAGGTCTATTAGGTGTAAGTTCAGAAATAAGAATAAATCTTCTTGCATATGGATTTATGCGTGGAAGACGTTATTCACAAATAGAAACAGATCCGCGTTGGAAACATAAGCCATATGATAGACCTCAACCAAATTGGAATAAAGTTGCTGAAATTATTCAGCGATATACAAATATTCCTGGTAAACGTGCGGAGATTACAAGAAAACTTTCTGATGAAATTATGAGATGGAAAGGCAATTAAAACAGAAAACATATAGTTCCCTGGAGGTATAGGGGTACTTGTTCAGGGAATAGAGTCATCTATCCCTATACCACTAACAGACTGATATGAGCCCTTATGATTCGGTTATCATTTAAAACTGTCAACTTGAAATAGTTATGGAGGTTCAAATCCTTCTCTCTCCGCAATTCTATATGGAGAGATGGCGAAATTGGAAGACGCAACAGAGTATAACGAACAAATAGAATGTGTTCATATCGAGAAAAAGGAGAAAGAACGATGATTAAATTTGATGAAGGTTGTCACGGTTAACTTCCTATAAGGAGAAAGTATGCTTATACCTGGAGAAGGTGGTGGAAGTTATGGTTTAAGTTTTATGCGGGGATGACGAACGGATAAGTCACTGGTCTCATAAGCCGGGTTTAGAGGGTTCGACTCCCTCCCTCCGCAACCAACTTAAAGAAATGGGGAAAGTAATATGGAAAAGAAACCTACACATAAACATTTGAAAACTGGTAATTTATATACATTAATTGGTTATGGAAAACATTCTGAAACTTTACAAGAAGTAGCTATTTATCAAGATCTTGATAATCAGTTATGGGTAAGACCTAAAGAAATGTTTAATGATGGACGTTTTAAACTTCTTAAAGACGAATAAAATAAATGGGGAATGGGACTGCTTGGGGTGGTCGTCTCTCTTGCACAGAGAAGAACAGTAGGGTTCAAATCCCTAATTCTCCACCAAAATATAAATGTTATAATTTAACTCTACTAAACAAAGGTGAATAATGACATTAAATATTTCGGACAAAACAGTATTCTGGGGTGCTGTATCTTCTAATTATTTTTGGGGAAAAAGAAGTGGTATGTTAATGAAAGATACTAACTTTCCTGGTCATATATGCAATGCCTTTAAAGTTAAAAGAGGTTCACATACTACAAAGAGTAATTCTGGACCTACAGGAATAAAAGCACGTAGAATATCAAAGAATTATAAATCTAAACGCTGAGCAATAATGCGCTTATAGCTCAACTGGATAGGGCATTTGATTACGAATCAAAAGGTTACAGGTTCGAGTCCTGTTAAGCGCGCCAAACTCATGGTCCTATAGTTTAACGGCTAGAACGCTTGTCTGTCTAACAAGGGGTAGCAGTTCGATTCTGCTTAGGATCGTTGAGATTTAAAAAATGCAAAGAAAAAAAGAAAAGAAACTTTTAAGAAAATAGGTCATCAACAAGGTAAAAAAAATTCATGTTATGGAACTTTTTGGATTACTAATGGAATTACTAATATGAAGTGGAAACCATCTTTGGGAAATATACCAGATGGATATCAAAAGGGTAGAATAGGAAAAGTGAAAAATGTTCTATTTCAAATTTAATATTAATACACCATGGAAAGATAAATGGTATTCCATCTGGGCAAAAGATTTTGGGCATTTATCAAAAAATAAATGTTTTGAAATGCAATTCATGAAAGATTATTATATTATTGGAATAGAATTAGATTTTGAACACATATTTAAAAGAAGTGACCATGCTGGTCCCAGAATAGATATTTCTTTGTTGGGATATACACTTTCAGCACAAATTTATGATAGACGACATTGGGATCATGATAATAATTGTTGGGAAGTATATCCTGAAAGGAATAAAAAGTTTAATGTCACATGAGTTGTTAGAAGCATTAAGTAATATATCAGATGAATTATGGCCATCATTGGTTTGAAGAACCACGTGTTAGTGGTTCGAATCCACTTTCTAGCACCATCTTTTATATAGACCTGTAATTTAATGGTAAAATGATTGTTTTACACACAATATTCAGTGGTTCGATTCCTCTCAGGTCTACCAGTCTTTTTTCGTTTGCATTTCCTTCTGTTCTATGATATCAGACATTAATCTGTCATTTTTTTTAAAAGGGAAAGACCTATGGCTGACATTATTGGGTTTCTCAGAGAAAAGTATGGAAATTATTGGGGAATAAGATTTTCTTCATTAGAAAAATTTAAAATGTGGTTTGATGATCCATTTGGTGGTTATATTGTTGAAAATGTTTGGAATATAGAAGAATATCCAAACATCACTCTTGTTCAAATAAGTGATGTTTGGAATGTAATGTGGACTGAAATAATTCTTATTGAAGGCGTTTACAAAAGAGAAGAATTTAAATAATGGACCTGTAGCACAATGGTTCGTGCAAGCGGCTGATAACCGCTAGATGTAGGTTCGATTCCTAACTGGTCCACCAATGTCTAAAGAAAAAGAATTAAAAGCATCTCATACCAAACACTGTAAGGGGTGTGTTTATTATCATTCTGCAGGAAGATCTGCAAATCATTCCTTAGCTAAATATAATAATTGGTGTTGTAATCTTGGAAAATCATGTAAGGATGCGATAGGAGAATGTAAATTAAAAAATCTTCACGATTCTGTTCCATGGTATGAAAAGAAAGAGATATTATAATTATGAAATGGAAATTATTTCTTGACGATGAACGATATCCGGTAGATAATACATGGGTTATTGCAAGAAATGTTGATGATGCTATTTGGTATATAACTAACTATGGAATGCCATCTTTTATTTCATTTGATCATGATCTAGGCCCATTTAAACAATCTGGAATGGATCTTGCAAAATGGTTAGTTGGATATATAATGGATAATGATGTAAATATTGATAATTTTGAGTTTTATGTACATTCTCAAAATCCAGTAGGAGCTGAGAATATTAGATCTTTGTTGAATAAGTTAAAAGAACATTATTAAAAGCCCGTGTAGTCAAATTGGTAAAGACGTTAGATTTAGGATCTAAAATCTGAGGATTCGAGTTCTTCCACGGGCACCAAAAAAACTAAATAAGAATATACCAGTATGGTGAAACGGAATCACGTCTCCCTCCAAATGAGAAATTGTGGGTTCAATTCCTACTTCTGGTGCTCTTTAATGTATTGGTTTATAATTAATATTTCCGTTAGCTTTTTGATAAACGATGTTTTTTGAACAATATGTATCTTGTTGTGTATGGCAATTCGGACAAAGAAATCTTAAGTTTTCTAATCTATGATCACTTTATACAGGTTCAATCTTTGTTATTGACATTTTTATAAAAAAGTTATAGATTATTTAAATAATCTAGGAGTGGGAGAACGGTTCTCCGCCAGTTTTGGGTACTGGACATCATGCAGGTTCGAATCCTGTCTCCTAGACCACATTATTTTTCCACAAAAATATTCAAAACTTCCTTCACATAATCATTTCTGTTTTTCTTAAATATAGTTGCAGTTAACTCATCATCAACTGCCATAATAATTACAATTTGTTTGATAGGGATGTTATACATTCTTTCAAACATCAATGAATAACATGTTGTTTGAAGAAAGTATGAATAAATATCTTCTTCTTTCTTTTTTCTGTTTGATGTTTTAAAATCAATTACAGAAATAATACCATCAAATTCAGCCACCACATCAACCCTTCCAGCCGTTTTTAATGCTGTGGAGTATAGGGGTGCTTCTATGGCGTAAACAGTGCCCACACGGCCTTCTAAAGCCTTCCTGATGGCCTCAAATGGCATGACATAGTGTGGCATCGTTCCTTTGATATAATTTTTTTCATTTAAAAGATATCGTTCTGCTAGACCATGAACAGCACTTCCGCGTCTTGCTGCCTTGGCTGTGATTTGGTCAGCTTTTATATCACCAACACGAGAACGCCATTCTTCTAGCCAAGAGTGATCAAGTTTTTCTCCTAAAATTGTGGTGACAGACTTGAATCTGTCACCTTTTGGAGTAATATAATATCTACCATTTTCTGTTGTTTCACATTCAAGATGAATATATTCTACTAATGAATGTGAGAATATTTTTCTCTTTACCAATTGGAATCTATATTACATTCATGACCGCAAAAACATTTTACTTTTATAAAATTACCGATATAAGAAGGAGAAAAGCAAAAAGTAAATCTGTCCCCAACGGGAGGAATAAATTTATTTGCATAAGGACATGTTTTATCGTGTTCTTTTTTCCATTCATCAATCTGTTCAATTTCAAAAGCTACTAAACTAAAAGTTTGTTTTACCTCAAAATCTTCTTTTGTAGGTTGTTTTTTACAATACATTGTTGTTGTATTACTATTCATTTCCATTATACATATCCTAACTTTTCTGATGCAATAATAAATTCTTTTACAAGTTTACTTCTTATAATATCATTATGTCCATATTTGATAATCTTAAATTGAGAAACTTGTTCAATAATTTCAATAAACTTTAAGATATCTTCTTTCTTATTATCTTTCTTAAATGTTTGTTTAAGATCACTTTGTTTATAATCACCACAAAAAATTACCTTAGAATTCTTACCAATTCTCGTTATTATGGCATATAACTCATTAAGTTCAAGATTTTGACATTCATCCACGACAATAATACTATCTTCAAAGGTAATACCTCTGAGGAAAGATGTTGAGATAAAATCTACCATCTTTTTGTTTTTTAGGTAATCATATACATCATCTCTGGAAAAGAGATCTGCAAATATTTGTTGATATGGCAATTCAAAAGCTTTTATTTTTTCTTTTATATTTCCAGGAAGAAATCCCATATCACGGGAAGGAACAACACTTCTTATTATAATAAGATTTTTATATTGCTTAGACTCTAATACTTCTTTCATTGAAAGGTATAAGGATATATAAGTCTTACCTGTTCCAGAACTACCAATAAGAAGAAGATGTTTTCCTTTTTCATATGTTTCAAATGTTAATTTTTGATTCTCTGTAAGAGGTTCAATCTTGTTTAGGTTAAAATTTAGAGTTTGATTAGTTGTTTTGTTTCTAGTCTTTCTTTCTCTTTTAACCTTTCTTAATTCCATTTTTTCTATTATTTTTTCTTTTTCATCTAACATAAGAAATTGCTTCCTCTTAACAAGGACTTCATATAATTTTTTCACTTTTTTTATAATCAACAGGATTTAATTTTTTGGTTTCGATAAGAGAATTAATATAATTAATTATTTCTTCTTGAAATTCGGAATCATTCAAAAGATTATTAGTAATTGATGGTATATTATCTCTAAATTTCTTAGAAATTACTATATTCTTAATTAATTCTCTAGAGGATTCATCAAATTTTCTTTGTCTAAGTTTTTCTTGATATGTTTCAAAAGATACATCATTAAGTTTAATAATATCCTCTAATCTTTTTTTAGATAATTTTACATATTCAGAATCAATCTCTATACCAATATAATTACGTCCATATTTCTTTGCTTGAATACAAGTGGTTCCAGAACCACTAAATGGATCAAGAACAATATCTCCTATTTCTGACCAAGACATAATATGATCAGAAACTAAAAGTTCTGGAAATACTGCAGGATGTTTATGTGCATTTTTATCTTTAGTACCAAATCCTGATCCTACAGTGTATTTCCATATATTATTTCTTGGAGAATATTCAGCAACTGGTTTAATATCATTAGTTTCAATTAAAGCACCATTCGCCATTCTATTTGTATTTTTTCCCCAATTGGTATATCCAGCCCATTTATTTGGTTTATCACATAATAATCTTGCCTTTAAAGGTATACCTTTAGAAAACACCCACATAAATTCAAAAATTTGAGAATATCGTTTTCCTTTAACTGGAGAAGGATATGAAGAGGACATTTTTTCATATATCATCGTATCATGAAGTTTAAAGCCTGCTTCCATAAATGCTAATATATGTTCATATGAAGTCCCAGTTTCAGAACCATTTTTATAAGAATCAGATATTATCCATACTATTATTCCACCATTTCTCGTAACTCTGTAAAGCTCCTTACAAATAACTTTAATATTAAACAAAGAATTATAATTTCTTAAATTATCATATGGTGGTGAAGTAATTGTAAGATCAATAAACTCGTCATTAATATTACAAAGTTTAATCTCAGAATTTCCTTCAATTATTTCATTTATCATATTTTAAATTTTTCCCTGATATTAGATATTTTAACTAAATGACCACAAGCATCATTATTATCGCCACCATATACTTTTCCTATAGATAACGATAATATTTCATCAATAAATTCTTTAGGATTCATTTTTATTATAATAGTTTTATTTGTATCAATAAATGCGGTATGTATATATTGATGAACATTTTGTTCTAATGCTGCATAAATTCCAGACTTATTTTTTTTATAAGAGGTTTCAATAAAAATATTACCAGTTATATTTGATTTAAAATCACATTTTACTTCAATTGATATTTCTTTTCCATCAATTGTTACTACTACATCTCCGGCCATACCAGGCTTTTGTTTAATAAAAGATATTTCTTTTCCTGGATAACATTTTTTAGTTATCTTTTGTTCTATTTCTTTTGCATACTCATAGGTGTCACGTTTCTTCCACCTATGAGACCTTGTAATAAAAATTCTGGAATATAATCAATAATACAAACATTCATTTATATTTAATTACTCCTTATTATTATTTTTTATAAATTTGTAAACTTCTATTACGTTTTTTTTAATGTATTTTCATTAGTAGAATAATGTTTTTAGAACATTTAGTAAAAATGTATGTCCTAGAATGTATTGATTGTTGAACGAGAAATGCCACGAGAATGTTTCTTTTTCATTTCTTTTAAAATATCTCTGAAGCCTTCATCTGGTTTTCCTATTCCTCTGCCAGAATGTAAAGCAATAGGTGTGGGAACTTGAGTAACATTATAATTTTTAATGTATTCTTCTCGTTCTGACATTTTTAAAGAAATTTCAAATATTTCATTTAAGTCATGAGAATAAAATGTATATGTTGGCATGATTAATCCCTGGAATTTTCTTCATCATTATAAATCATATATTCATCAATATTTTTTGTTTTTAAAGCTCGTTTTGCTCTGCGCTCAGAACTTCTGT
>Ga0224559_1001948_pt1 | contig 10833 bp, 6 predicted proteins | sample 714S33034metaG_FD_180676 | JGI IMG/M metagenome (GOLD analysis project Ga0224559, IMG submission 180676) | Peat soil microbial communities from Stordalen Mire, Sweden - 717 S3 30-34 | ecosystem: Environmental > Terrestrial > Soil > Wetlands > Peat | place: Sweden: Norrbotten County, Stordalen... | reverse complement strand
GGCCTCGCTTGGCTGGCAAAACTCCTCGACCCGCGTGGTGGCTTCAGCCGGGCCGAGCAAGGCCGGCCGCATCGTCAATGGCCCCAAGCGGGGCAACGCAAGCCGGATCTCCCCCAGCTCAACCATGCGCTATGGCTTGCCGCGAATCCGCCTCGGCTGTCAAGACGCAAGACCATTCCCAAAGACCATTGCCAAAGCTGGCCGGCGGTGCAAGTATCCGGCGCGCCTACATCCGGCCACGCCGACTCGAATGGTGGCCTTTGAAAAAGAGCAGAATGCGCGGATTTCTGTGGAGAAGATGAACCAACTTGTATACCAAGGGCATCTAGCTTGGGTATAGTTGCCGAAGCGGCATAGGGGACACCGGATTCGTGAAACCGTACGAGCGAGTCATTGGAATCAGTTGCAGTCAGATGGTCGATTACTGCATGGACTACCTGAGCGGCAGCCTTCCCGCGGAAGAGCGCGAAAGTTTCGACGGCCATTTGGTCTATTGTCCGGACTGCGTCAAGTTCTTCGCGACGTACAAGAAGACGCCTGAGATTTCGCGCGAAGCATTGGCCCTCGAAATCCCGAGCCGCGTGCGTGGCGAGGTGCGCAGCTTCCTGCGCCGGCGCTACAAGAACGAGACCTAGCCCGCATCATTCACCACGACCAGGACACCGACGATCTCGCCTGAACACTCAGCATTCATCTCTTTGGCGACGGCGGGCTAGTCGATTCCGATGGGAACCCTGGGAGGGTTCCCAAACCCTCCCGCGAAGCTCCGCTGCCAGCGTAGCTGGCAGGCTCCGCACGCGTTTGCGCAGCCCGCGCGAGCTTCCACGACAATGCGGCCCACAAATAATGCGGGCTAGCAAGAGCCGTCCACCTCCCGGTCCGGTCAGGATGACGAGGAGCCTGCTTGACAGACGGAGCGACAAGGGCATGATTGCGTCAACAGCATGCCCGTCGGCTTGGTTTGTCCCCGTTGTGATGCACTTACCGGCCTCGACGCGAGCCGGTGCCCCCTGTGCCAGGCCCCACTCGACGAGGCGGTGCAAGTTCCGTCGTCCGCCCCAAGCCCCGCCTCGCATCCGGAGGAGTCCATGTCGACCAAAAACTGCCCGAGTTGTGGGAACCAGGTTCCCCTGAATGACCGTTTCTGTGGCCAATGCGGCATGAAGATGGATGGCGTTCCGCCAGCCGGCGGCGCCGGCAAGACCATGTTCTTCTCCGGCGTCCAGCCCACCGGCATGGCCAAGCTGGTCCTGGTCAAGGCCGACACCGGCGACGGCGTGGCCTACCAGTTGAGCGGCACCGAACATGTGCTCGGCAGAACCGACGGCGCCATCCTCTTCCCCGACGATCCGTTGCTTTCGCCCCGGCACGCCAATTTCGTGTACCGCGAGGAGAAACTCTTCGTCAGCGACGAAGGGTCGAGCAACGGCGTGTTCATCCGCATCCACACGCCGACGCGCCTGGAATCCGGCTCGGTCTTCCTGGTCGGCGAACAGCTTCTGCAGATCGAGGCCCTGGCACCCGATTTCGGCCCGCAACCCGATGCCGACGGAACCTACTACTATGCCAGCCCCAAGCGCGCCTCGAAAATGCGCCTCATCCAGCGGCTGCGCGGCGGCGACATCGGGCTCATCGCGCGGGCGCGCGGCGACAGCATCACGCTTGGCCGCGAGGGAAATGAAGTGAACTTCCCCGACGATCCTTTTATCTCGGGCCGCCATGCCGAAGTCAGCATCGGCCCGGATGGAGCATTCGTCATCACCGATCAAGGCTCCAAGAACGGAACCTTCGTGCGCATCGTCGGCGAAACCCCGCTTGCCCACGGCGACTACGTGTTCGCCGGACAGCAGCTCTTCCGCGTCGAAATAACCTAGGGAAATAACCTAAGGATGCGCATGATGCAGAAACCAACATCTACGAATCGCGCGGAGGCTCTGTCGTGATCACCTGTTCTCGTTGTGGCAAGGAAAACCAAGATCTCTACAAGTTCTGCCTCGGCTGCGGAGCCAAGCTGCAAGCCGGCGTGTCAGCGCCAGCACCCAAGCCCGCGCCGCCGGTGGAGCACTACATGCCGACCCCGCCGCCCGAATTGGCCGGGCGCCCCCCCATCTCCGTGGCCAAGACGGAGATTCCACCGGATCCCAAGATCTTCTCGGCCATGGGTCCCACCAACAACCCGACAATCAACCCGACAATGGACGCGCAGGCGATGCCCTCCCTGGCGCCGTCCTTCGACATGGGCATGGCGCCGATACCAGCAGCGCCCCCCATGCAGCAGCACATTCCGATTCCGATCACCCCACCGCCCGTGGTGTCTGCGCCGGTAGCCGCTCCTCGCTTTGCCACGAACAGCGCCTCGTCGGGGCCATCGGTTCAGATCGGCCTCGGCTCGGTGCCGATGCAGGTTCCGGCCCGCCAGAGTCCGATGGGGCCCGCGAGTTATGGGCCGACCCAGCATTCCTCGACGGCCGTACCCGCCACGGCTGTCCCGGCCGCACAGGCTGCCCACGCATCCCCGTTCTCACCGCCACCCGTCGATATGGTCGCCTGCCCGAGCTGCGGCAAGCCAGTCGCGTCCGCGTTCGCTTTCTGCGGCGGCTGTGGCCATCGTATGAAGGGCGCCCCCGGCGCCGTCGCCGAGGCCGCGGTCCAGCGCGCGGAAGCGATCGCGCCGGCGCCGGTTCGCGTGGCGCCGCGCGGTCATCTGACCTTGATCCGGCCTGACGGGACCGAGGGTGGCGCGTTCGGCCTACAGGAAGGCGCCAACTTGATCGGCCGCGGTCAGGGGCCTCTCTTCGATAGCGACCCCTACCTCTCGCCCCGCCACGCCGAATTCGTTCTCAGCGCGGGTGGGCTCGAAGTTCGCGACCTGCACAGCCTGAACGGAATTTTCGTGCGCATCACCGAGGAAGAAGTGCTGGAATCCGGCGACAACTTCCGCATCGGGCAGGAGCTTCTGCGCTTCGATGCCATCAACCCGCCGACCCCGCTAGAAGACGGAACCGAGATCATCGGGACCCCGAATCCCGGATACTGGGGCCGGCTCTCGGTCGTGGTCGGCCGCGACCTCGACGGACCCGCCTTCCCGCTTTTCGACGAAACCGCGCAGCTCGGCCGCGAGCGCGGCGACATCCTGTTCCCCGAGGATGGCTACGTTTCCGGCGCGCACTGCCATCTGTCGGTGCGCGACGGACGCATCTACCTCAAGGATCTGGGCTCGTCCAACGGCACCTTCCTGCGCGTTCACGACAGCCGGGTTGTGCCCTCGGGCAGCCTCATGCTCATGGGCCAGCAGCTCTTCCGGCTTGCGTACAGGTAAGCCCCAACCTATTTCTTGTCGGGCTGCTTGCCGAAGAATGCCTGGCGGACGTCGCCGGTCTGCTTGGGCTCCACGTAGCGGAAGCCGTTCGGAATCTTGTACCGAGTGCCATTGTCGAAATCGAGCGTGACGTCGACCGGGCCCTTGTCCCCATTGGGAGTCACGACGGCGATCTTGTTCGTCGACTGAATCACCACCTGCTCGCAAACATGCTTGCCGAACATGATGCGGGCCTGGGTCTTGCCCGGCTGGAAACCAGCGCCAAGGATGGTCACGTGATCGCCACCCGCCGAAATACCCTCTGGGGGGTTGACACGGTCAACGCGGATTTTGCCCGTCTCATCACAAGACGTTAGCAACCCCAAAACGAACAAGGTCGTCACCAGCAGATAGACGCGCTTCATGTGGGCTCCTCCTCGGTCAGGCAGCCACCTTAGCCCGCATGCCTTGGGTGGTCAACGAAGACTCACAGTAACGCATCGTGAATTCGCAGTCGCGACCGCGCCGCCCTCGCGGCAGGATCGCGGGCGTGTGTCAAGCCACCGAGGTTGGTAAGCTGCGCCGGTCGATGCAAGCCGCGGTTGCACTCAAGGATCTGCTGTCCACGCTCGCGCAGCGGCTGGCCGGCCAGGGGACGAATGAAACCCGCCCCATCGAGGTCTACGGCGCGATCCCGCCCGTGGCCGCAGCCATTGCAGCCCACCTATCCGAGTCTCGTACCGGCCCCATCGTCCATGTCGTCGCCGACGAAGATCAGGTCGAGGCACGCCGAGCCGCTCTCGAGTTCTTCCTCGGCAACCGGAGCAAGCGCGACGATCCGTTGGCCGCGCTGCCGGTCATGGCGCTGCCCGTGGCGGACGTTTCGCCTTACGCCGAGGTTCAGCCGGATCGGCGAACCGCGATGGCACGTCTGGCCCTGCTCTACCGCCTGGCGCATGACCTGGCGCCGGCCGTGCTCGTCGCTTCGGCGGCCTCGCTTTTCCGCCGCGTGATTCCGCCCGCGCCGTTCGCGCACCTGTGCGGGGTCGTCGAGGCCGGCCAGGCCCTCGATCGCGAGGCGCTGGTGCGCTCTTTGGTGCGCTCCGGTTTCGCGCGCGCGCAGGTCGTGGACGATCCCGGCACCTTCGCCGTGCGCGGCTCGGTGGTCGACGTCTTTTCGCCCGTCTACCGCCACCCCATCCGCATCGAACTCTTTGGCGACGAGATCGAATCGCTGCGCCTCTTCGATGCGGCCACGCAGCGCACTCTGCGCCCCATCGAGCGCATGGTTTTTCACGCCGTTCGCGAAACCGTGGCCACCCAAGGCGCGGATCCGCGTGCCCGCGTGCTCGAAGCGGCCGATCGCGCGGCCTATCCATCGAGCAAGACACGCAACATCCTGGAACACATCGATGCCGGCGAGGAGTTCTTCGGCATCGAATCGCTGGCGCCGGTGTTTCACGAGCGCATGGGATCGGTGTTCGAGTACCTGCCGGCGGCGACCTCGCTGGTCGTCGAGGATCCCGAGGCCACGCTCGAACAGGCCCGGCGCGAAATGAGCCGCCTGCGCGAAAGCGCCAATCGCCGTCTCGAGGATCACCGACTGGCCCTCGACGCGCACGAATTCTTCCTCGACGAAGACGAAGCGCGCAGCGCGCTCGCGGATCGGCCGCGCGTCGAGCTGCACACGGTGGAAGTCGAGCCTGCAACCTCGAACGAAGAAGCGGCAACCAGGCGCCTGCGCGTCGCCGCCCTGCCCACCTCTGGGCTGCGCGCCGAATTGCTCAAACAGCGCGGCGACGACGACATCGGCCCAGCTCTCGCGCGCCACCTACGCGCTTGGCTCGCGGCTGGCGCGCGCGTGTGCCTGGTCGCACCCAGCCGCGGCCACGCCGATCGCCTGGCAGCGGTACTCTCGGCACTCGGCCTCGCTCCCGAAACACGCCGAAGCGAGAGCGGGTGGGCGAATCTGCTCGCTCCCGACAGCGCACAGCTGTCCGTTCGCGTGGGGCCACTCACGCATGGCTTCGAGCTGCCCGCGGATCGCCTGGTCGTCGTCGCGGAGGAAGAGATCTTCGGCGCGCGCTCCCACCGACCCCCGCCACCCACAACGGCATCGTCTTTCGGCGATCTCTCCGGGATCTCCGAGGGCGATCTGGTGGTGCACGACGAGCATGGGGTGGGCCGCTACCGGGGACTGACCAAACTCGCCGTTCGCGGCGTCACGCAGGACTTTCTTCGCCTGGAATACAGCGGCGGCGCGCTCTACCTGCCGGTGTATCGCGTGTCCGCGCTCCACCGTTTCACCGGCGGCGCGCCCGAGACCGTGCGCCTCGACAAGCTGGGCGGCGCCACCTGGACGGAGAAGCGGCGGCGCGTGTCGGCCGAGACGCGCAAGATGGCCGAGGAACTCCTGCAGCTCTATGCCCAGCGCCGCGCCCTGCCCGGCCACGCTTTCCCCGCGCCCGACGTGATGTTCACGGAGTTCGAGGAGAGCTTCGCCTTCGAGGAAACCGCCGATCAAGATCGCGCCATCGGCGAGGTCTTGGCCGACATGCAGGCCGAGACGCCCATGGATCGCCTGGTGTGCGGCGACGTCGGCTACGGCAAGACCGAAGTCGCGTTGCGCGCGACGCTGCTCGCGGTGCTGGGCGGGCGCCAGGTCGCGGTGCTGGCGCCGACCACGGTGCTGGTCGAGCAGCACTTCGTGACCTTCAGCGATCGTTTTCGCGATTTTCCCGTGCGCGTGGCCTCGCTGTCGCGCTTTCGCAAGCCGGCCGAGCAGAAAGCCATCGTGCGCGACATCGACGCCGGCAAGGTCGACGTGGTCATCGGCACGCACCGCTTGCTCTCGCGCGATGTCCGCTTCAAGCAGCTCGGCCTGCTGGTCATCGACGAAGAGCAACGTTTCGGCGTGACCCACAAGGAGCGCCTGAAGGAAATGCGCTCGCAGGTGGACGTGCTGACCCTGACCGCGACGCCCATTCCGCGCACCTTGCAAATGGGGTTGGCCGGTCTGCGCGAGATCTCGGTCATCGCCACGCCGCCCGCGGATCGCCTGGCCATCCGCACGTTTGTGTGCCAATTCGATCCCAGCCTGCTCGGCGAAGCTATCGCCAAGGAGCTGGCGCGCGGCGGGCAGATCTTCTTCGTGCACAATCGCATCGAGGATCTGGCCAAGTGGACCAAGGAAATCCGCGCCATCGCGCCGCATGCTCGCGTGGCCATGGCGCACGGCCAGATGAGCGAGGGCAAGCTGGAAAAGGTGATGATCGACTTTGTCGACGGTCGCTACGACATTCTTTGCTGCACGACCATCATCGAATCGGGCCTCGACATCCCACGCGCCAACACGATGATCGTCAATCAGGCCGACCGCTTCGGGCTGGCGCAGCTCTACCAGTTGCGTGGCCGCATCGGCCGTTCGCGCGAGCGAGCCTTCTGTTACCTGGTGGTGCCTTCCGAACACAAAATGAGCAACGAAGCGGCACAACGCCTGGCCGTGCTCCAACGGTTCACCGAGCTCGGCGCGGGTTTTCAGGTGGCGACCGCGGATCTCGAAATTCGCGGCGCGGGCGAATTGCTCGGCGCCAAGCAGTCTGGTCTGGTGGCCGCGGTCGGGTTCGATACTTACGCGCGCATCCTGGAAGAAGCGGTGGCCGATCTGCGCGGACAGCCCATCCGAACCGAGCACGATCCCGAAATCACCGTCGATGTGCCCGCCTTCTTGCCCGACGACCACATCCCCGACCCGGGCCAGCGCCTGGAATTCTACCGCCGCCTGGCCCAGGCTACCGACGAGGATGGGGTGCGCGCCATCGCCGCCGAGATCGAGGATCGCTACGGCCGCCTGCCCGACGAAGCCCAGCTCCTGTGTGAAGTCATGGTCGACAAGACCCTCGTGCGCCGCATGGGCGCGCGCGGCTACGAACTCGGTCCCGCGCGCCTGCTGCTGTCGCTCGGCCCCGAACCCAAGCTGGACGCCGCCAAGGTCATGCGCCTGGTCCAGCGCAAAGACAGCCGCTGGAAACTGTCGCCCGACATGCGGCTGAGCTACGCCTTCACGGAAGCCGAACGCGAGGATCGCATGTCCGCCGCCCGCGCGCGCATCCGTGAGATCGCCGCGTGCGCCGGAACGTAGTCGGCAATCCAAGATGACCGCCAAATGATGCAAGTCCACAACGTTTTGTCGCTTGCTGTAAACTGCTCGCCGATGTCCGAACCACAGCTCTCTGAACGCGACGTCTGCACCAAGCTCATCACCCCGGCGCTGGAGCGCGCCGGGTGGGACATCCAGAGCCAGGTCCGCGAGGAAGTCTCCCTCACCGCCGGACGGGTAATGGTGCGCGGACGGCTGGTGGCGCGCGGAACAGCCAAGCGGGCCGACTACGTGCTTTACCTCAAGCCGAATCTCCCGCTGGCGGTGGTGGAGGCCAAGGAGCCAAGCCACCGGGTCGGCGACGGCATGCAGCAGGCCCTCGAATACGCCGACATGCTGGGCGTGCCGTTCGCTTTCTCATCGAATGGTTCCGGCTTTCTGTTCAGCGACCGCACCGGCCAGGCCAGCAAGATCGAGACGGAGTTGAAGCTCGACCAGTTCCCCAGCCCGGACGATCTCTGGCGCCGTTACCGCGCGTGGAAAGGCCTGTCCGACGCGTCCGCTGCCATCGTAGCCCAGGACTACCACACCGATGCCTCGGGCAAGGCGCCTCGCTACTACCAGCTGAACGCCATCAACAAGGTGGTCGAGGCCGTCGCGCATAAGAAGGATCGCATCCTGCTGGTCATGGCCACCGGCACCGGCAAGACCTACACCGCGTTCCAGATCATTTGGCGCCTGTGGAAGGCAGGGGTGAAGAAACGCATCCTCTTTCTCGCCGACCGCAACATCCTTCTCACCCAAACCAGGAACAAAGACTTCAAGCCCTTCGGTGGGGCTATGACCAGGATCAAGAACCGCCAGGTCGACAAGTCGTTCGAAGTCTACCTGGCCCTGTACCAGGCGATCACGGGCACCGAGGAATCGAAGGACATCTTCAAGCAGTTCTCGCCCGACTTCTTCGATCTCATCGTCGTGGACGAGTGCCACCGGGGCAGCGCCGCCGCCGACTCGGCCTGGCGCGAGGTTTTGCAATACTTCTCCTCCGCCACCCAGCTTGGCCTTACCGCCACACCCAAGGAGACAGAGGACATCTCGACCAGCGACTACTTCGGCGATCCGGTCTACACCTATTCGCTCAAGCAAGGCATCGAAGACGGGTTCCTCGCTCCCTACAAAGTCGTCCGCATCGATATCGACAAAGACCTCACCGGCTGGCGGCCAGAGAAAGGCAAGGTCGACAAGCATGGCGTCGAGATTGAGGACCGCGTCTACAACCAGAAGGACTTCGACCGCAACCTGGTGCTGGAGAAGCGCACGGAGCTTGTGGCGCGCAAGGTGACCGAGTTCCTGGCCGCCACCGGTGTTTATTCCAAGACCATCGTCTTCTGCGAGGACATCGACCACGCCGAGCGCATGCGGCAGGCCCTGGTCAACGCCAACCCCGAGCTTTGCGCCAAGAACCGCAAGTACGTCATGCGCATCACCGGCGACAGCGACGAGGGCAAGGCCGAGCTTGAACCGTTCATCAACCCATCGGAGCCCTATCCGGTCATCGTCACCACCTCAAAGCTCATGACCACCGGCGTGGACGCCGAGACTTGCCGAGTGATCGTGCTCGACCAGACCATCCAGTCGATGACCGAATTCAAGCAGATCATCGGTCGCGGCACCCGCATCAACGAGGACTACGGCAAGCTCTACTTCACCATCCTCGACTTCAAGAAGGCCACCGAGCTGTTCGCCGACCCTGGTTTCGATGGCGATCCAGTCCGCATCTACAACCCGCGGGGCAACGACCCCGTTGCGCCGCCCGACGAAGGCGACGAACCGACCGCGGGCCCCGAGGGCGTGCTTCCGAATCCCGATCCCACCGGCACCGCGGGCTCTATCGACGGAAATGCCCCCATCGACATCCCACCCGACGGCGCCGGCAAACGCTACAAGTTCATCGTCAACGACGTCGCGGTTCACGTTGCCGCCGAACGCGTCCAGTACTATGGCAACGACGGCAAGCTCATCACCGAAAGCCTGCGCGACTACACCCGCCGGACCATCCGGGAAAAGTTTGCCTCGCTCGACGCCTTCCTCAAGACCTGGGGCAACGCCGAGCGCAAGAAGGCCGTCATCGACGAGCTGGCTATGCACGGCGTGTTCTTCGATGTCCTGCGCGACGAAGTCGGCAAGGACCTCTCGCCCTTCGACTTGGTTTGCCACATCGCCTTCGACCAGCCGCCACTCACCCGGCGTGAGCGTGCGAACAACGTGCGCAAGCGAAACTACTTCACAAAGTACGGCGACACCGCACGCAAGGTGCTGGATGCCCTGCTCGACAAGTTTGCTAACGAGGGTGTGGACGACATCGAAGACATCGCCATCCTGAAGGTCCGCCCCATCAACCAGCACGGCACGCCGGTGCAAATCATCCAAGAGTTCGGCGGCAAAGACACCTATATCAAGGCCGTCCACGACCTTGAAGACGAGCTGTTCAAAGCCTCGTAACGGAGCATCGACCCTATGTCCCTCAGCACGACCGTGAAAACCATCCAGGACATCATGCGCAAGGACGCGGGTGTGGATGGCGACGCCCAACGCATCAGCCAGCTCGTCTGGATGTTGTTCCTCAAAGTGTTCGACGACGCCGAGGCCGAACGCGAGCTGATGGAGGACCGGTACAAATCCCCCATCCCCGAACGCTTCCGCTGGCGTGCCTGGGCGGCGGATGCCGAGGGCATCACTGGCGAGGCCCTGCTCGACTTCGTCAACAACGACCTCTTCAAGACGCTGAAAGAGCTGACCGTCGCTGGCAAGAACGCCACGCTGGCCGGGCTGGTACGGGGCGTGTTCGAGGACGCCTACAACTACATGAAGTCCGGTACCCTGCTGAGGCAGGTCGTCAACAAGCTGGGCGAAATCGACTTCAACAAGCAGGGCGACCGCCACGAGTTCGGTGAGGTCTACGAGAAAATCCTGTCCGATCTGCAAAACGCGGGCAACGCAGGCGAGTTCTACACACCACGCGCCGTCACCCAGTTCATGGTTGACCAGGTGGACCCCAAGCTGGGGGAGACCGTGCTCGACCCCGCCTGCGGCACTGGCGGCTTTCTCACCTGCACCATCGACAACATCCGCAAGAAGTACGTTAAAGATGCCGAGGACGAGGAAACCCTACAGCGCTGCCTGCAAGGCGTGGAGAAGAAGCCGCTACCGCACCTGCTGTGCGTGACCAACATGCTCTTCCACGGCATCGCTGTGCCCTCGCAGATTCGCCACGACAACACCCTGGCTCGCCCCTTACGCGACTACGGCCCCAAAGACCGTGTCGATGTCATCGTCACCAACCCGCCCTTCGGCGGCATGGAAGAAGACGGCATCGAGCAAAACTTCCCGCAAAACTTCCGCACACGCGAGACCGCCGACCTGTTCTTGTTGCTCA
>Ga0224559_1001947_pt1 | contig 10838 bp, 10 predicted proteins | sample 714S33034metaG_FD_180676 | JGI IMG/M metagenome (GOLD analysis project Ga0224559, IMG submission 180676) | Peat soil microbial communities from Stordalen Mire, Sweden - 717 S3 30-34 | ecosystem: Environmental > Terrestrial > Soil > Wetlands > Peat | place: Sweden: Norrbotten County, Stordalen... | reverse complement strand
CAGCACGCGTCCGAGCTTGAATGCTTCGCGCACCGGCATCTGGCCACGGAAAGAGACGAAGGACTCAATCCCGAGCCGCTGCGCCAGTTCGGTCAGGGCCGCCTGATCCGGACCGGAGCCGACTAACACTGTGGGCGGGACTCGGCCGCGAGTTCGGCCGACCTGGGCGACCGCCTCGAGCAGCGTGTCGATGCCTTTGGCGGCGCGCAATTCGCCGACGTAGAGCAGGTCAGCGGCGTCTGCGTTGGCGACCGCCGGCGTAAATTCGGTCGGACTGATGCCGTTGGCGACGACGCGGCGCACGCCGTTATGGGCGCCGACACGTACGTCGAAACGGCCGGCGATATAGGCGCTCTCGAACAGAAAGATGTCCGTCAATGGCGCGAGGGCCCGCTCGACAAGCATGTAGAGGCTGTTGACCGCGGCGCCGCGGCGGTAATTGAAGCTGCCGCCGTGCGGCGTGTAGGCGCGCCGCGCGGCGCCGGGATTTGTCAGCCGGCTCATCCGCGCATAGAAGCCGCCCTTCGAGCCATGACCGTGGACGATGTCCGGCTCGACCCGCCGCAAATAGGCGGAAAAGCGCGCCATCGCGACGAGGTCGCCGAGGCCGGGATTGCGGTGGATCGGACAGGCTGTGACGCCGAGCGTCAGGCCGCCGGGGATTTGCGCGAGCGCCGCTTCGACCCGCGGACAGCGAGCATCGGCGTCGAAGAACATGCCAACGTCATGGCCGCGCGCCCGCTGCTCGGCGGCGAGATCGACAACATGTCGAAACAGCCCGCCGAGGGGGGCGCGGAAGACATGAACGATGCGAAGCTTCGACGCTTGCGGCTCGGAATGCGCCATCGCGGAAATCCATAGGAACGATGGCTTTTTGGTAACCCGACTTCCTAAAAGAACCGTTCGCGCGCCTGAATAGTGTCGCCGGGACGCACCGCGAAAGTCAGCGGCACCGAGGCGGTGACCGGCCGCCCGTCGATCATCCGCGTCAGGTCGACGCTGTCCTGTGCGCCGCGCGGGGTGAAGCCGCCGGCGACAGCGACGGCGTTCTGCACCGTCATGCCGTTGACGAACGGATATTGGCCGGCGACCGTCACTTCGCCGAGGACGAAAAATGGTCGGTACGCCTCGACTTCCACCGAAACGCTCGGGTCGCGCAGGAAGCCCTGGCGCAGCTTGCCCTCGACCACCTTGCCGAATTGCGCGGTCGTCAGGCCCTGGGCGTGGACGAGACCGATCAACGGCATGGCGACGTTGCCAGCGCCGTCGACCGAAAAGGAATTGGACAGATTGTCCTGGCCGAACACGATCACTCGCAGGCGATCGCCGCTGGCGAGCTGGTAGGGCGCGTCAATCGGGGTCCGCAACAGGTCGGCGCTGTAGCGGGGCGTCGAGCAGGCCCCCAAGCCGGCAAGCGCGACGGCGAGGAGGACGGCGAAAATTCGATTCATGACCAGTCCGCGCGTTCTCAACTACTCAGCGACGGTTTAGGCGCGACATGGTTAACGAAACGCCAACGCCACCACGCGCGCCGCGGAGGCTTAACCCGTCGGCAACCTTAATCTCCGATAAGAAGCGGGGTGTTTGCGGCGTCGGCGAATTGGAGCGGCGGATGAGTGGCGGGGTCGACGAAAGCGGCGCTGAGACGACGCGCAGCGATGCCGTCGATCTGAGTCGGCTCGGCCGCCTGTTGTGGCGTCGTCGCCGCTGGATCATCTTCCCGACTCTCGCCTGCGCGGCAGCGGCCCTGGTGGCGGTGACGACGATCAGCCCACGCTACACCGGCGTCGCCAAAGTCCTCCTGGAGAACCAGGAGAGCTATTTCACCCGGCCGGACAAAGCGGTGGGATCGGAGCCAAGCGCCAATCTCGATCCCGAAGGGGTGCAGAGCCAGGCCGAGACGGTGACGACGACCGGACTCGCGCGTAAGGCCGTCGATGAGTTGCAGTTGGCGCAACGAGTCGAGTTCAATCCTCCAGAGTCGACCAACCCGGCGGCGATCGTCTGGTCACTGCTGACCGGCGGCCGCGCCGGTAAGCCGGAGGACCGGTTAGTTGACGCATTCCTGTCGCGGCTCACCGTCTTCCCAATCGCCAAGTCGCGCGTGCTGCAGATCGAGTTCTCGAGCAAGGATCCGGCGCTCGCGGCGCGCGGCGCCAACACGGTCGCGGAACTCTATCTCGACGCGCAGCAGCAGGCCAAGCGTGACGAGGCGAAAGCGGCGAGCGCTTGGCTTTCGGCCAAGATCGACGAGTTGCGCGGCAAGGTCGCCGAGGCCGACAGCAAGGTCGAAGCGTTTCGCGCCAGTTCGGGTCTGCTCGCCGGGGCCAACGGCATGACCGTTCCGAGCCAACAGCTCGCCGACATGACGACGCAGCTCGCGACCGCGCGCTCCAACCAGGCGAGCGCCGCAGCCAAGGCGCAATCGCTGCGCACGATGTCGCACGACGGTCGGCTCGACGAGATCCCGCAAGTGACGAGGGACGATTCGCTGCGTCGCTACGTCGAGCAGCGCGTCGCGCTGAAGGCGCAAATCGCCCAGGAGTCGCGCACCCTGCTGCCCGAACATCCGCGGATGAAGGAACTCAACGGCGAACTCGCTGGGCTCGACGCGGAAATCCGGGTCGAAGTCGACAAGACCGTGGCGGCGCTGGAGAGCGACGCCAAGCTCGCCGCCGCCGACGTCGACAGTCTCAGCGCTTCGCTGGCCAGACAGTCGAAGACGGTCGCCAGCGGCAACGCCGACGACGTTCGCCTGCGGGCGCTGCAGCTCGACGCCAAGACGGCGAGCGACCAACTCGAATCCTATCTGCAGAAGTATCGCGAAGCCGTTGCGCGCGAGGCCGAAAACGCCGCGCCAGCCGACGCGCGCATCATCGCTAGCGCGAGCGATCCGAGCGAACCGACCTTTCCCAAGAAAGTTCCCACCGTTTTGCTGGGAATCCTGGCGGGGTTCTTCGTCTCGCTCGGGACGGTCGTCGCCCATGTTCTGCTGACCGACGCCGTGGTCGTGGCGGCGCCGCGACGCGATCGGGCCGAGGGACCAGAGCCAGAACGAGTCGAGCCTGCCGAGACGGCCTCGTCCACCGCGGGGCGTGAGCCCGCGCCGCCCGTCGAGCCGCCGCCGGAATCCGACGCGATCGCCGCATTGGTCGAGCCGGCGCGTGCGTCGACGCTCGCGACGTCGCCTGTGCGTCCGCCGGTCGATGACGATGGCGTGCTTTCCGTCGCGACGCTCGCCGATCGCCTGGCGCAGATCGCGCCGAAGGAGGGCGGGGCGCTGACGGCGCTCGTCGCCGGCGAGGAAAGCGGACGCGCGGCGGGCTTGGCGCTGGCGCTTGGACGTCGGCTCGCCAGGCGCGGCCGCGCGGCGCTGATCGATCTCGGGGATTTTCCGCAGTCGGATAGAGCGGGGTTCGAAGCCGAGGACGAAGACGGGGCGGTCGGCCTCGCGGAACTGCTCGACGGACGTGCGACCTTCGCTGAGGCGCTGCATCGCGACCGGCTTTCCGCCCTCGACCTCATTCCTGCCGGCGTCGGCGCAGTTTCCGTCGAACCGCTCGGCGAGGCGCTGGCGGCGCTGGCGGCGAGTTACGACTTCCTCGTCATGCACGCTTACGACTGGCGTTCGCCCGCGGCGATCGCCGCCCGCGCCGGCGTCGCCGTTCTGGCGATCGCCGCGGCGCCGGCGCGGCGCGGGGCGGCGCTCGCCGAAGCGCGCGAGGTGGTCGCCAAGGATGAGATCGTCGTCGTCGGCTTGAAGAGCGGCGAAACGGCGGCGGCCGAACGCGTCGCCTGAGCGATCAGTCGCCGGAGCGGCCGCGGAGACGGCGCAACCGCGCGTGCAGAGCTTTCAGGCGCGGCGAGCGCTTGACCGAGCGCTTGACGCGCCGCGCGGCGAGGAACGCCCAAGCCGCGAACAGGCCCTTGAACGTGAAAGCGAAGGCGGAATCGAACAGCGGTTCGACGACTTCGCACGCCTCGTCCTTGTAGCGCGCCTCGCCGACGCCGAGGTCGAATGCGTCGAAGCCGCGCGCGATCGCGTCGGCGACGACCGCGTGGACCATGATCTCGCCAGGACTGCTGCGCGCGATCTCGGGGTCGCCGTCATGACCGATGAACAGGCCGCTCAGGCGCTCGGCGCCGGGCAACGCTCCGAACACCGCAATGATGCGGTCGCCGTGCGACAGCGTGTGCAGCTCGAGCGCGCCGTCGCGCGCCAACTGGGCGAGAAACGCATGCGCAGCGGCCGAGGCGTATGGATCGGGCACGCCGAGCGCCTCGGTGCGCGCGCGCCGCTCGGCATGGAAGGCGGCGAGCGCGCGGTCGATCTCTGGCGCTCCAGCGGCGCGGCTGTGGACCAGCGGCGCCGTCGCTTCGAGCCGCGCGCGCTTCTTGCGCATCTTCTTCTTCGCGTCCTTGGAGGCGCGCGCGTCGAGCCAGAGGGAAAAATCGCCGGGCAGGGCGCTCGCATAGGCGAAGCTGGGGCTCGGCTGAGTCTCGCCGTAGGCGAGCGGGTTGGCGATTCCGCGCCAGTTCGGCGGCTGGTTCATGAGCAGGAACGCGTCGAGCCGCGGCGTCGCCTGGGCCGCCGCCGCGGCGAGCAGCGCGGCGACGTCGTCGCGCGACCACGCGCCGTCCGAACCGAAGAGGCCGAGGTTGAAGTTCGTATCCTTGCCGCCGAGGAAAACGGCGAAACGCAGCGGCCAGCGCGCGGTCCGCGCAAACGGCAGCAGCGCGACGGGCTGGCCGATATTGTCGCGCGCCACGACGATCAGCGGGGTCATGCGCTGCGCCGCACCGATGGTCGCGAACCAGATGCGGGCGAAATCGAAGCTTTGATAGGGGCTCGCTGGCGTCTCCTGCGCGAACGGCCGCGCCTGGCCGTTGGCCGCGCCCTGGGGCGTGCGGCGAGGCGAAGGAAAACGGGCGGAAGCGCTGGCGAGCGACATTGAGAATCCTATCGAAGCGGCGCGGCAGTCTAGCGGGCGGGGGTCAATGCTTAGTTTATGGCGAAGCCCAGTCCGGTAAGCGCGCAGCAAGGTCCTTCAGCTAGGCAGAGCGGCAGCGACAATTTCGGGAATAGCCGCGCGCATGGCGCTCAAACACAGGCTCATCGAGGCGGGCTTCGCCGCCTTTCGCGTCAGCGGCCTGCATCGCGTCGTTGCGCCGCTGACGCGCGGCCGCGGGGTCATCCTCACGTTTCATCGCGTTCGTCCGTTCGCGCCGCCGACGGTCGGCTACGCGCCCAACCGGCTGCTCGAGATCGAGCCGGAGTTCTTCGACGCCGCGCTGACCCTCGTTCGCCGCCTTGGCTTCGAATTCGTCTCGCTCGCCGAGGCGCGGCGGCGGCTCGTCGAAGGCGGGCCGCGCTTCGCCGCGGTGACCTTTGACGACGGCTATCGCGATACGCGCGATTACGCCCTGCCGATTCTCGAAAAACACGACGCCCCGGCCACAGTCTTCTTCGCCACCGGCTTCCTGGAGCGCAGCGCGCGCCTGTGGTGGCTCGAACTCGAGGAGGCGTTGCGCCGGCTCGACGCCGCGACGGTCGAAATCGACGGGCGCGCGGTCGCGGTCGAGGCGCGCAAGCCAGCCGAAAAGACCGCCGCGTTCGAGCGTGTCTATTGGGCGTTGCGTGCGCGGCCGGAGGTGGAACTCCTCAGGGCGACGGGCGCCCTCGCCGCCGCCGCCGGCGTCTCCAGCGCCGAGATCGCCGATCAGCTGTTCATGGACTGGGACGAGGCCGCCGCCTTTGCGCGGCGCCCGCTCATCGCCGCCGGCGCGCATTCGCGCGCCCACCGCATGTTGGCCAAATGGCCGGAGGCCGAGGCGCTGGCCGAGATGGCGGGTTCGAAGGCGGCGCTGGAGCAGCGCTTCGGCCGAGCCGTCGACGCCTTCGCCTATCCGGTCGGCGATCCGAGCAGCGCCGGCCCGCGCGAATTTGCGCTGGCGCGCGAGGCAGGCTTCGCCTGCGCGGTGACGACCCGGCCGGGGATGCTTTACGCCGAACACGCCGCGCATCTTTGGGCGCTGCCGCGGGTCTCGGTGAACGGCATGTGGCAGAGCCTGGGCGATCTGGAGAGCCTGCTTTCCGGCGCGCCGCTGTTGCTGTGGAATCGCGGCCGCCGGGTCAACGTTGAGTGAGCCTAAGCCGACGCGCGACAGGCGGTTTTCCGGCCCCGCCGCGCTTGTGTTTGCCGTCCGGCGCGCTTACGTTCCGGGCACGAACTGAAGCCGTCGCCCATCCAGCGGGCGTACGGCCCGTTTACGTGGGAAAACGCCATGGGTGGCTTGAGCATTTGGCACTGGATGCTGTTCGCGGCGGTCGCGCTGTTGCTGTTCGGCGGTAAAGGCAAGATCTCCGACATCATGGGCGACGTCGCCAAGGGCATCAAATCGTTCAAGAAAGGCATGGCCGAGGACGATGACGCGGCCAAGCCGGCGGCGCCGGCGCCGCGTTTGGAGAATCGCGCCGACGCCGCGGTCGACGCCAAAGAGACGGACAAGGTCGGCTGAGGCTCCCGGCCCGACGCGCCGCTTAGGGCGCCAGGACCGGGCGCACGCCGCCCCGAGACCGCTGCATGTTCGATTTCGACGTCAGCAAGCTTCTGATTTTCGGCATCGTCGCGCTGGCGGTGATTCCGCCCAAGGATTTGCCGCGCGTCATGCGCGTGGTCGGCCAGACGCTCGGACGGATGCGACGCATGGCGGCCGAGTTTCAGGGCCAGTTCATGGACGCGATGCGCGAGGCCGACCTCGACAGCGTCAAGAAAGAGCTCGACTGCGTAAAGAGCGACTTCGCCGACGTGCAGAAACAGCTCAACACGATCGAACAGACGGCAAAGATCGACGCCGCTTTCGATCCGGCGATGGCGGTTCACTCCGAGCAATCGCACGTGATCGAAGCGCCGAGAGAGATCGGCCAGTCGGAAATCTCGCTGACCGGGCCGACGATCGAGGCGGCCGCGCCCACTGCTGAGGCCCCAGCGCCCGTCGCTCCGCAACATTCAGCCGCCGAGCCGGAAGCCGCCGCGCCGCCGCGGGACGCCGCCGAATGACAGCTGAAGACATCGACGCCAGCAAGGCGCCGCTGATGGATCACCTGATCGAGCTGCGCATGCGGCTCGTGCGGGCGATCTACGCCTTCATGGCGGCGTTTCTCGTCTGCTTCTATTTCTCCCGCACGATCTACAACGTACTGACCGAGCCCTATGTGCGGGTGGTCGGCGCGGAGAAGGCGACGCTGATCGCCACCCATTTCCTCGAACAGTTCTACACCAACATCCGCCTGTCGATGTTCGGCGCCGGCGTCATCGCCTTCCCGATCATCGCCGTGCAGATCTACAAGTTCGTCGCCCCCGGCCTTTACAAGAAGGAGCGGCAGGCGTTCCTGCCCTACCTGATCGCGACGCCGATCTTCTTCGCGCTGGGCGCGCTGCTCGTCTATTTCGTCGTCATGCCGCTGTTGATCCGCTTCTCGGTGTCGCTGCAGCAGGTCAACACGCCGGGCGAGGCGACGATCGAGCTGCTGCCCAAGGTCAGCGAATATCTGTCGCTGATCATGACGTTGGTCTTCGCCTTTGGCGCCGCTTTCCAGCTCCCAGTGGTGTTGACCCTGCTTGGCCACATCGGCGTCGTCGACTCGGCCTATTTGGTGCGCATGCGCCGCTATGCGATCGTCGGGGTGACCGGCGTCGCGGCGCTCCTCACCCCGCCCGACCTCATCAGCATGCTGTCTCTGACGCTGCCGATGCTGCTGCTCTACGAGGGTTCGGTGATCGCGGTTCGCATCGTCGAGAAGCGCCGCAAGGCTGCCGAAAAGGCCGCCGAACAAGCCAAAAAGACCTGAGTCGCGCCGCCCGATGCCGCCCCGCGACGTCCTGACCGCGATCGCCGTCGCGGTCGTCTGGGGCCTCACGTTCATCGCCATCAAGATCGGCGTCGCCGAAACGACGCCACTTGCGCTTTCGGCGCTGCGTTTCCTATTCGCCGCGCTGCCGTTGGTCCTGTTCGTTCGCCGGCCGAAGGCGTCGCCGGCGCTCGTCGTCCTCTACGGCCTGTTTATCGGCGTCGGCCAGTTCGGCCTGCTGTTCATCGCCGTGCGCGAGGGCTTTCCGGTCGGCCTCGCCTCGCTGGTCATCCAGTTGCAGGCGTTCTTCACCATTCTGCTTGCCTGGGCGCTGCTGCACGAAAGCCCACGACGGGCGCAGGCGATTGGCGCGGCGATCGCCTTCGTCGGCATCGCGCTGATCGGCTCGGAGCGGCTCGGCGGGGCGAGCCTCGGGCCGCTGCTGCTGGTCATCGCCGCGGCGGCGTTTTGGGGCGCGGGCAACGTCGTCGCCAAGATCGCTGGGCGAGTCGACATGCTCGCCTTCGTCGCCTGGTCGAGCCTCGCCGCGCCGGCGCCGCTGTTGCTCGCCGCGCTGTGGCTCGACGGGCCGGCGGCGCTTGCGCCGCTCGCCCATCCGAGCCTGCGCCTCATCCTCTCGGTGCTCGTCCTCTCCTACGCCGGGACGACGTTCGGCTTCGGTCTGTGGTCGCGGCTGCTCGCGCGCCACCCGGCTGTGGCGGTCGCGCCGTTCGCGTTGCTGGTGCCGATCGTCGGCATGATCGCCGGCGGGGTCGTGTTCGGCGAGCCGTTGGACGCGTTTGAGCTTTGGGGCGCCGTTCTGGTAATGGCTGGCCTCGGCGTCAACGTCTTCGGTGACCGGTTGCTGAGGCGTTGGTTGCGACCGTCCGGGTGAAATCATGCATGACATTAGAGCGATACGCGAAAATCCTAAGGCTTTCGACGAGGGGCTGGGCCGCCGCTGGCTTGCCCCGCGCGCCGATTCGCTGATCGCGCTCGACGAACGCCGCCGCGCCGCCATCCTCGAACTGCAGAGAGCGCAGGAGCGGCGCAACGCCGCATCGAAGGAGATCGGCGCGGCGATGGCGAAGAAAGACGCTGCCGCCGCGGAGGCTTTGAAGGCCGAAGTCGCCGCGATCAAGGCGGCGATGCCGCAGCTCGAAGCGGAGGAGCGCGAGGCCGGGGCGGCGCTCGACGAGGCGCTGGCCGCCATCCCCAATCTGCCGCTCGCCGAAGTCCCGGTTGGCAAGGATGAGAACGACAACGTTGAAGTGCGCCGCTACGGCGCGCCGCCGAAGTTCCCCGACGGCTTCAAGCCAAGGGAGCATTTCGACATTGGCGAGTCGCTCGGACTGATGGATTTTGACGCGGCGGCGAAGCTGTCGGGCGCGCGCTTCGTCGTGCTCAAGGGCGCGCTGGCCCGGCTCGAACGCGCGCTCGAACAGTTCATGCTCGATCTCCACACCCAGGAGCACGGCTACGAGGAGATCAATCCGCCGGTGCTGGTGCGCGACGAGGCGATGTTCGGCACCGCGCAATTGCCGAAGTTCCGCGACGACCAGTTCGCCGCCGGCGACGGCTTCTGGCTGATCCCGACCGCTGAAGTGCCGATGACCAATCTGGTGCGCGAGAGCATCGTCGAGGAGGCGAAGCTGCCGCTGCGCTTCACCGCGGGCACGCTATGTTTTCGCGAGGAAGCCGGCGCGGCGGGCAAGGATACGCGCGGCATGATTCGTCAGCACCAGTTCGAGAAGGTCGAGCTGGTGTCGATTGCCACGCCCGAGCAATCGCTCGCCGAGCACGAGCGCATGACCGCATGCGCCGAGGAGGTGCTGAAGCGGCTTGGCCTGTGTTTCCGCACGATCGTCCTGTGCACCGGCGACATGGGCTTCGCCTCGCAGAAGACCTACGACATCGAAGTCTGGTTGCCGGGGCAGGGGCGTTTCCGCGAGATTTCGTCGTGCTCGGTGTGCGGCGACTTCCAGGCGCGGCGGATGAGCGCACGCTGCAAGGCGGCCGACGCCAAGCACACCCGCTTCGTTCATACGCTCAACGGATCGGGCGTGGCGGTCGGCCGCGCCCTGGTCGCGGTGCTGGAAAACTACCAGAATCCCGACGGCTCGGTGACGGTCCCCGACGTGCTCAAGCCTTACATGGGCGCACTGACGCGCATCGCGCCGAAGGCGTGAGCCGCCGCGCTCACGGCTTCGCGCACTCGCCGTCGGCGACGATTTTCGCGTCGTCGGCGCGAGCGAAGCAGTCGTTGGAATAGGTCTTCTGGGCGCCGTCCTTGACACCGCAGACCGGGACGTAGGTCTCGGCGCAGAAGATTGGCGTGTTCGCCGGTTGCGGCGCCGCTTCGCTGCATTGCCCCTCGCTCACAACCTCGGCGCTGTCGGCTTTGGCGCAGCCGACGTTGGAATAGGTCTTCTGAACGCCGTCCTTGACGGCGCAGACGGGCGCCCATTCCGCGGTGCAAAACCCAACCGCCGCGGCCGGCGCCGGAGCGAGCGATGCAGCGGCGAGGGCGGCGAAAACCAACCATCTCTTCATTGCCGGCCTCCGCGGCGCGTCGCGATTGGCTCAGGATCGCACGGATCGCGGCGCCGCGCGATAGGGCGCAGCGTCGCGCGAATCGCCGCGGCGCGCTAGAACGGCTTGTCGCCAAGAGCGGCGAGGAAGGGCGTCAATGCGAATTCTCATCACCAACGACGACGGCGTTCACGCCCACGGCTTGAAAGTTCTGGAAAGAATCGCGCGCAAACTCGGCGACGAGGTGTTCGTCGTGGCGCCGGAAAGCGACCAATCGGGCGTCGCCCATTCGCTGTCGCTCAACAACCCGATGCGGTTGCGCGAGGTCGGCCCGCGACATTTCGCGGTGCAGGGGACGCCGACCGACTGCGTCATCATGGGGGTCAGGCGGCTCCTTATCGACGCGCCGCCCGATCTCATCCTCTCCGGCGTCAACCGCGGCCAGAACATCGCC
>Ga0224559_1001946_pt1 | contig 10841 bp, 10 predicted proteins | sample 714S33034metaG_FD_180676 | JGI IMG/M metagenome (GOLD analysis project Ga0224559, IMG submission 180676) | Peat soil microbial communities from Stordalen Mire, Sweden - 717 S3 30-34 | ecosystem: Environmental > Terrestrial > Soil > Wetlands > Peat | place: Sweden: Norrbotten County, Stordalen... | reverse complement strand
GCAGAGGTTCGTTTACAAGAAGGCGAACCGCTCGAAAATGCGCTGCGCCGGTTTAAACGGAAGGTACAGCAGGAGGACATCATCAAGGAAGTCAAGCGTCACTCCTACTACCTGAAGCCCGGCGAAAAGAAACGCGTAAAAGCGGCTTTAGCGCGCAAGCGGAATCGCAAGAAGGCTCGTAAAGAGCAGGACTAGTTTCAAGACAATCGTGACATTCGCCGCCCCGGCAATCTCCGCATTGCGATGTGGAGTGAAAGCCAGAAACCTAAAGCAAGGCTGGGGCGGTCTGTCGCGATTTCTGTATTTGGCTTCAATTTTCCCCGCGCAGGCTGCATGGGGATTTCATTCAAGTCTTTCCAGTTTGATGGATTGACCTTGTTTTTGCCGCTGGACTTTTTGCGGTCCGGGCCCTTGTTGTTTACCACAGCACGAAGACAGGGAAACGGGACCGGCAAGTTGTTCGAGATCATGGCCGATTTCTATGATTTTCCCTTCTTTGGGGAAGCCGGCCATGGAATTTACAGACAGAGTTTTGACGTGTAGCGACTGCGGCGCTGAGTTTGTGTTCACCGCTGGCGAGCAGCTATTTTTCCACGACAAACAATTCAAGAACGAGCCAAAGCACTGCAAGCAGTGCAAGGCGAAGCGTGTCCGCGGCGGTTCCAGGGTGCGCCCCGAGACTCGGACCAACTGTTCGCAGTGCGGCGCGGAAACCACAGTTCCCTTTAAGCCCACTCAAGGCAGGCCTGTGCTTTGCCGCTCCTGCTATCAGCAGCAGAAGCTGCAACCAGGGTCCGTTCCTGTAGCCGAGCCAAGCCCCGTGACAAGCCCGGTTCCAATCTCCGAGCTGGTGCCGGAGCCGCAAGGCGTGGAAGGAAACTAAGACGTCTTCTTCAAGGCTATGCCGCTGTAGCCCAGCGCCCGTAAAGCGGAAAGCAGCAGAGCCGCGTCTCCCCCTATACTGATGCGTGGTGATCCGGTGCAATATTGTGCCGGTCAGAGGAGAGCTGTGCCATGGTCCAGACCAGGATTAAGCCTTACTTTCAGGTAGTTGCCGAGAAGGTGCGGCGCTGGGAGCAGCAGCGAGTTTTCCGGCGCAACCAGATCTTCGGGCTGGTGCTGTTGGCCGCGGCGATTCTGCTTTTCTGGCTTTTGCGTACAAATCCCAAATGGATTTTCCCCCCGGGATGGTGGCGGCCTTGAGCGTAGTCCAGAACGAGAACCGAGACGCAATCTCCTCGGCGGCCGAACCGCTTGCCGTGCTGTTGCTGGGGCCCACGGGCAGCGGCAAGACGGCGCTTTCGCTCGAATTGGGCGCGCGCTTTGGCGCCGAAATCGTCAGTTGCGACTCAGTGGCTGTCTATCGCGGAATGGACGTGGGCACGGCCAAGCCAACAAAAGAAGAGCGAGCGCGGTTGCCGCATCACCTCGTCGACGTGGCCATACCGGACCAGCCCTTCACCGCGGGCGAGTACAGCCGGCAGGCGCGTGCGGCTCTCCGCGAAATTGCCGGCCGTGGCCGTTTGCCCATTGTGACCGGGGGAACCGGCCTCTATTTGCGCGCGCTCACCGAGGGGCTTTTTGCCGGGCCGGAGCGGCACGACGAACTGCGGGCGCGGCTGCAAAAGAGTCGTGAGCGGTACGGCGCGGCTTGGCTGCACCGGCTCTTGAAGCGGCTGGATCTGGCTTCGGCAGAGCGCATTCACGCCAACGATGTCCCCAAGCTGATTCGCGCCATCGAGGTCTGTCTGGCGGCGCACAAACCGCTTTCGCACGTTTTGAGCAATCAGGCGCTGGCGCGCGACCCGCTCACAGGTTTCCGGCCGCTCCGCATTGGCCTCAACCCGCCGCGCCCAGCGCTGTATAGCCGGCTCAACCGTCGTGCAGAAGCCATCTTCACAGCCGGATTGATTGAAGAAACCCGCGCCTTGCTCGAGCGCTACGGACCGGTGAAGGCGCTCGACTCGCTCGGCTACAGGCAGGCGATCTCTGTCCTCCGGGGCAACGAGAGCCTGTCTCAGGCTGTAGCCGAAGCGCAGCAGGGCCATCGCAACTACGCTAAGCGGCAGTTGACCTGGTTTCGCCGCGAGCCGGATGTGCATTGGATTGCGGGCTTTGGCGATGAGCCGGAGACACTGCGCACGGCAACCGAACTGGTTCAGAACGCACTGCTATAAATCGTTCCGAAGCTGTGCAATATTGAAACGGCGGCAAAGTTGGCCGCAAGTGTATCTATTAGACTGGACGTTGGCAGGGAGCGCGGAAGAATCCGAGCGCCCTGGAATGGAGTTTCCCTTGGCTGAAAAGACAGCGATAGAGACAAAAGCTGACGCGATTTTTGACGTAGCGATCATTGGCGGCGGCCCGGCCGGTTACACGGCGGCCATTCGTGCGGCAGAGTACGGGCTGAAGGTCGCGCTGATTGAAAAAACAGACAAGCTGGGCGGAACCTGCCTGCATGTGGGCTGCATCCCCACCAAGGCTCTGCTCTTCAACGCCGAAATCTGGGATCACCTGAACCACGCCGCCGAATTCGGCATTGAGGGCATCGGCGCTCCCACGCTCAACTGGGCCGCGGTACTCCAGCGCAAGAACGCCATCATCACCAGGCACACCAAGGGCCTCGACTTCCTGATGAAGAAGCACAAGATTGCGCGCTTGGAGGGCTTTGGCCGCCTTACCGGTCCCGCGCTGGACGGCGTGCACACGGTCGAAGTGAAGGCCTCGTCGGGCGAGACGAGTCCGGTGAAGGCGAAGAACGTCATTCTAGCCACTGGCTCTGAGGCCAAAATGCTGCCCGGCATTAAAGCTGATGACCGCATCCTCACCAACATCGAAATTCTCGCCCTCGAGCAGATTCCCAAATCGCTCGTTATCATTGGCGCGGGCGCGGTGGGCATAGAGTTCGGCTCACTCTTCCGCACCTTCGGCTCTGAAGTGTCCATCCTTGAGTTTCTACCGCTCCTGGTTCCAGTGGAGGACGAGGAGGTTTCCAAGGAGATCACGCGCCTCTTCAAAAAGCGCGGCATCGATATCAACACCGGCGCCAAGGTCGAAAAGGTCGAAAAGACAGAAACCGGCGTAAAGGTGACCTACACAGATGCCAACGGCAAAACCCAGGTGAAAGAGGCCGAGAAGGTTCTGGTGGCCGTGGGCCGCGCCGGGCTCACCAGCAACGTCGGCATAGAGAAGACGCGCATCGAGCTCGAACGCGGGCTTATCAAGGTGAACGAAGCCCAGGAGACCGCCGAGCCGGGCGTCTTTGCCATTGGAGACATTGTGGCCGGGCTGCCGCAACTGGCGCATGTAGGCGCAATGGCGGGCATGGTCGCCGCGGCCAAAATCGCCGGCAAATCCTTCCGCCCAATTCGCCGCGATCGCATCCCCGGCTGCACTTATACCGAGCCGCAGATCGGTTCGGTTGGCCTGACCGAAGCGCAGGCCAAGGAAAAAGGCTATGAAGTGAAGGTGGGAAAATTCCCGTTTGCGGGCAACTCGAAGGCCACCATTCTCGGCAATCACGATGGATTCGTGAAGGTGGTTTCCGACGCAAAATACGGCGAAATTCTTGGCGTCCACATCCTCGGCCCGCAGGCCACCGAGCTAATCGCAGAAGCGGTTGCGGTGCTGGAACTGGAAGGCACAGTGGAGGAGATGATGTTCACCATCCACGCGCATCCTACCTTAGCCGAGTCGCTGCTCGATGCCTACGGTGCCGTCGAGGGAATGGCGATCAACGCGTAAGACGTGCACAAAAAAGCCAGCCTTCATGCAAGGCTGGCTTTTTTGTGCACGGATATTCACTGCGTTTGCTACAGCTCCGTCGATTGCTCCTCAACCAGCGTCTTGCACTTGGCGATGAACTCGGCCAGCGGCATGGAACCCTGGTCGCCTTTGCCGCGTGTGCGGACGCTGACCGCTCCGGTTTCCTGTTCCTTGTCGCCGAAGACGAGAATGTACGGCGTCTTCTGGTTGGCGAAGTCGCGAATCTTGCCGTTCATCTTTTCGTTGCGGTCGTCTACTTCCACGCGAAGGCCGGCGGCCTTCAACTCCGCCTCGACCTTCTTCGCGTATTCGTGATGCCGTTCGCTGATGGGGACTAAGCCAACCTGCACCGGCGCGAGCCACAGCGGAAAGGCTCCCGCGTAGTGCTCAATCAGCACGCCAAAAAAGCGCTCCACTGAGCCGAACAACGCGCGGTGCACCATCACCGGTTGATGCCGCTCGCCATCCTCGCCTACGTACTCCAGTTCGAAGCGTGCGGGCAGATTGAAGTCGAATTGCACCGTGGATAACTGCCACAGCCGTCCCAGCACATCGACCAGCTTCACATCGATTTTGGGGCCGTAGAAGGCGGCTTCGCCAGGGATGGTCTTATACGCAATCCCCTTGCGCTCCAGCGCACTCTTCAGTCCGCTGGTCGCCAGATCCCAGTTCTCGTCGGAACCGGCGTAGTGGGCGCGGTCGTTCGGATCCCAGGTGGACAACTCGACCTTGAACTCGTGAAAGCCAAATGTCTTCAACACCGCCTCGGCAAAGTCGACGCACGCTACAACCTCATCCACAATTTGGCCGGGAGTGCAGAAGATGTGTGCATCGTCCTGTGTAAAGCCGCGCACGCGCAGCAGGCCGTGCATGGTTCCAGAGCGCTCGTAGCGGTAGACGTTGCCTAACTCGGCCAGCCGCACCGGCAAATCGCGATAACTCCGTGGCGAATTCTTATAAATCAGAATGTGGCCGGGACAATTCATCGGCTTCAGGCGATACTCGGCATCGTCCAACTCCATGGGTGTGTACATATTGTTGGAGTAATAGCCTTCGTGCCCGCTGATCTTCCACAATTCGCGGCGCATTACGTGTGGCGTGAAAACCAGCGAGTAGCCGCGGCGCAGGCACTCTTCGCGCATCCAGTCTTCCATGATCTTGCGGACGATGCCACCCTTGGGATGCCAGAAGATGAGTCCCGCGCCGGCGATCTCCTGAATGCTGAAGAGGTCCAGTTGCTTGCCCAACAGGCGATGGTCGCGCTTGGCTGCTTCTTCCAGGCGGGCAAAGTGGGCATCCATTTCCTTTTGCGAGAAAAAAGCCGTGCCATAGATGCGTTGTAACTGCGGATTTTTTTCATCGCCCAGCCAGTAGGCGCCGGCCAGGTTGGTCACCTTGACGGCCTTGACGCGGCCAGTCGAGGGCACGTGTGGCCCGCGGCAAAAGTCCACAAACTTGCCGTTGCGGTAAAAGCTCACTTGGTCGCCGGGCACGGTGAATTTGGTCACGAAGTGAGTCTTCATGAAGTCGCCGTCGCGCTCGAACTCTTCCAGCGCCTTCTCTCTTGGAGCGGATTCGTGGACAAATTTGTCGTCGCGCGCAATCACCTCGGCCATCTTCGCTTCGATGAGCGCCAGTTCTTCGGGGACGAAGGGCTTTTCACGATAAAAATCATAAAAGAAGCCTGAATCGGTGGCTGGGCCGTGACCCAGTTTGGTCTCGGGAAATAACTCAAGAACAGCTGTGGCCAGTACGTGCGCTGCGGAGTGGCGCAGCACCTTGAGCGTCTCGGGATCTTTTTCGGTGAGCAACTCCAGGCGCGTGTCGGCGGTCAGAGGCGTGGTCAGGTCCACCAGACGCGGGGCGGCCGCGTCTTCGGCTGCATACATGGCTGCCTCGGAGGCATGTTCGTCAGCGGCAGCATGCTCCTTTGCTCCGCTCAACGGGATCAGTCGCGCAGCCACGGAAGCTGCTGCCAGCCGAGGCGAAATCGAGTTGGCAATCTCAAGGGGCGTCGTCCCGGCGGGCACTTCGCGAATGGCCCCGTCGGGCAGGTGTACGGCAATCATTTGTTTGCTCATAGGATTCCTGGGGTTCCTGCCACGGGGTAGTCTGGCTGCGTGGCAACCTTTAAGGATAACCGAAGAGGACCGGAACAATCCTCCTACGGCGCGCGTAACTGCTTTTCAGGGCTTATCTTGTATGGAGTGGCCTCTGTGCCTTCCCCTGCCCGGGGCAAAATTTTTCGGAAGAGGTTTCATTATGGTCTCGCGTTTACGGAGATTTATACTCCTCGTCGTGTTGGCGGCATTTGGCCTTGGCTCTGCCCTGGCTCAACCCGCAATTCAACCTACGGTAGACATCACCCAGGTTCCGGCTGCGGCTCAGCCCTCGGCGCATTTTGACGCCGAAGCAGCCACGGAAGCCTATATGGCGATGATTCCGCCCGCTGCCACTGCCCGCTCCAACGCATATTTCGAGGGCGGCTACTGGCTGATTCTCTGGGACTTTCTATATTCCTCAGTGGTCTGTCTCATCCTGCTGAACCTGCGCTGGTCGGCCAAGATGCGCGATCTGGCCGTGCGCATTACGCGCTTCCGCTGGCTGCAGAACGCGCTTTATTGGGGGCAATATGCACTGTTGACCTCGGCGCTTGGCTTTCCGCTTGAGTTTTACGAAAATTTCATGCGCGAGCACAAATACGGCCTGGCCACGCAGAGTTTCGGCCCCTGGATGGGCGACGAGGGCAAGAGCCTTCTGATTTTTCTGATCTTGGGCGCCTTGGCGATCATGTTGCTCTTCGCCATTGTGCGCCGACTCACTCGTACCTGGTGGCTCTGGGGCTCGGTCGCGACGATCGCCCTGGCTGTGCTGGCAATTGCCTTCGGTCCAGTCTATCTGCAGCCGATCTTCAACAAGGTTGCAAAGTTGAACGATCCCAAGGTTACCGAACCGATACTGCGCATGGCGCATGCCAATGGAATTCCTACCAACGATGTCTACCAGATCGACGCCAGCCGCCAGACCACGCGCATGAGCGCCAATGTGAGCGGCTTTGCCGGCACCACGCGTATTACGCTCAACGACAACCTGCTGCGTCGCGGCTCAACCGAGGAGATTCAGGCGGTGATGGGCCACGAGATGGGCCACTACGTGATGCACCACATTCCCAAAAGTATCTTCTTCATATCCATCGTGATTGTGATCTTCTTTTCCGGGCTGTACTGGTCGCTGGGCTGGGCGCTGGCGCGCTGGGGAGAGCGCTGGCAGATACGCGGCGTGGGCGATCCGGCTGTGCTGCCGTTGGTCTTTCTGCTGGCCGGCATCTTCTTCTTTGTGCTCACGCCGGTCATGAATACCGAAACCCGCATACATGAAAAAGAGGCTGATATGTTCGGCCTGAACGCTGCCCGCCAGCCGGATGGTTTTGCCCAGGCTGCAATTCACCTCTCGGAGTATCGCAAAATGCGGCCCGGCCCGGTTGAGGAGTTTATCTTTTTCGACCACCCCAGCGGCTACGACCGTATCCATTCCTCTATGGTGTGGAAAGGCGAAAACCTGGAACTGTTTGAGAAGCTCCCGGTGCAGCCCGCGGCGCATTGAGAGGCTGATATTCCAACAGATTGAAGACTGACTCGCAGCGAGCGCGGCACTGAATCAGCGCATTTCGGCGAATCTTTACCCTTCCGGTGGAATCATCTCTCTTGAAGGAAAGGGAAGGCCGGAATGCGCTGGATTTCATTGATTTGCTGGTTGGGGATTTGTTTTGCGGTAGCGGGCGTGAGCGGACGCTGGACGGCGAACGAGATTCCGGGATGGTTTCGAACGCTGGCAAGGCCCGCAATCGCTCCGCCGAACTGGATATTCGGACCGGTCTGGACCCTGCTCTATGCGATGATGGCGATTGCCGCGTGGCAGGTATGGCAGTCAGCCGCCTCGCCGCTGCGCACCTGGGGACTGGCCCTGTTCCTGGTGCAACTGGGACTTAACTTTGCCTGGTCGTTGATCTTCTTCCGCCAACACGCCATCGGAGCAGCGCTGGTGGAAGTGGTAATGCTGTGGGCTGCGATTGGGGCTACCACACTGGTCTTTGGCAGGGTGGCGCCAGTGGCGGCATGGCTGATGGCGCCCTACTGGGCTTGGGTGAGTTTTGCTTCCGTGCTGAACGCGGCATACTGGCGGATGAACTGAGTTCCTCTGCCGGCAGGCTCACTTTTCCTCGTGATACTCCATCTCGGTATTGATGGCCCAGATGTTGTCCTTGGCGGTGATGCCATCGACGATGTTATCCACGGCTGTCATCGCGGTCAGCATCGAGTGGTCCTGATTGTTGTACTTGTGCATGCCGTTGCGGCCCACCAGGAAGAGATTCTCAAAGCCATCGAGATAATTCCGAATAACATAAAATCGGTCGTAACTGCCGAAGTATGCGGGATAGGTCTTGGGAACGCGAACGACATGAGAGTCTTCAACATCTTCTGCTTTGAGAATGCCAATCTTTGAGATTTCCGCAATGGCGAATTTCGCCATCTCCTCATCAGAGAACTTCCACAATGGATCGGTATCGTTGCAGAAGTATTCCAGGCCAAGCCATATCTTTTCAGGGCTGCTGACCAGCCAGGGGCTCCAGTTGTTGAAGATTTGCAAACGTCCGACGACCACATCCGGCTCCTGAATATAAATCCAATTGTCCTTGAGCGGAGTGCCATCCTTCTCTGTGACGGTGAGCTTGCCTGCCAGTAGGCCCACGGTGATAAAGTCGCGATACATCAGCCCTTCGGCAACCTCGGCAACCTCGGTGGGAACCTGCGAAGTGAAGCTGCGCACCAGATCGCGAACTGGCATGGTGGAGAAAAAGTAGTCACCCGTATAAGCGATGCGTTCCCCGGTCTCGTTGCGGCCTTCGACGGAGACCACCTTGTTTCCTTCCACGTTGACGCGGTCGATTTGAATTCCCATGTGTATTTCGCCGCCGCTCGCGCGGACCATATCGGCCGCATGTTCCCAAAGCTGGCCGGGTCCAAACTTGGGATAGAGAAATTTTTCGATTAGTGAAGTTTCAGTCTCTTTTTGAGCGATGTTGCCGGAGCGCTTTCGTTTGAAGGTTTTCTTGAGGAAGTGTGTCGCCACCCCTTTCAGCGAGAGCCCCTTGATGCGTTGTGCACCCCATTCAGCGCTGATCTCATTGCACGGCACGCCCCAGACCTTCTCGGTATACGACTGGAAAAAAGTCAGGTAGAGTTGTTTGCCAAAGCGGTTGATGATGAAATCTTCCAGGGTGCGTTCTTCACGCTGCGGCAGCAGCGCCGAGCGCAAGTAACTGATGCCGCAATGGTAGGTGCGAACCAGGCCCAGATTCCGGAAGGTTGCCGCTGTCAGACTGATGGGATAGTCGAAGAAGTGGCGCAGAAAATAGACGCGGCTCTTGCGCTGGCGCACCAGCATGACCAGATCTTCTGTTTGAGGATCGTGAGCCAATGTGTTGGCAGGCAGATCGCGCTGCCGGCTTTGATAACGCAGCACTCCCTCTTCTGCATCGCCAGCCTTACCGCACGTGGCAACCGGCATCATTTCCAGCCACCATTGCATCACCCGGTCGGACTGGGAAAAGAAGCGGTGGCCGCCGATATCCATGCGGTTGCCCTTGTAACGGATGGTGCGCGAGATGCCGCCAACCTGCCGGCCGGCCTCAAGCAGGATGGGCTTGATGGTCGAGCGCCGCTGGAGTTCGATTGCCGCAGTCAGTCCGGCAGGGCCCGCTCCCATAATGATTGCCGTCTTTTGCTTCACGCAGGGAAACTTTCACTCTGTTGAATCTGAAAAGGGAAGTGGCAAAAAAGCAAACAAGGGCTGGGATAGCTCCCAACCCTCGCCTGTGTTTGCTAGATTCTGCCGGAATCCGGCCGGTGGGTTTAGAGCGGCTGCACGTCGGCAGCCTGCCAGCCCTTCGGCCCCTTCACCACGTTGAACTGCACGGCTTGACCTTCCTGCAAACTCTTGAAACCACTAGAGGTGATTGCAGAGTAATGCACAAAAACATCTTCGCCGTTCTGGCGCGAAATAAAGCCGAAGCCTTTCGCGTCATTAAACCACTTCACGGTACCTTGTTCCATTTGTTCGTATTTCCTGAATTGAATTGCGCTGGATGAATCGAGGCGACCACTGGCAGAATCTTGCTTGGTAGGGCGAGTGCTGCTAACGCCCGCTTCGGTCTAACGCTGGACGTAGTGTAACATTCCTTTTCTGAAAAATGCGCAAATAATTGTTTAATCCGGCAGCATTGTTCACGTTTTCATATTTGGAACTTATTGAACTGAACAGTCTTAACGCCTGCGTCCTGCTGTGATACCGTGAGAGGTTACCATGCCTAAAGACCTCGTCCCCGACTTGCTCCTCCGTGCCACTGAACTGCTTGAAAACCAGTTTGCGGCCTTGCCCGATGCTGGCCCCGCCTTTGAGTCCGCTGCCGATTCGGCGGTCATGGCGCGGGTTTTGGAAGATGTGGCGCGACGGCTGGGCGATAACTACCCCTACTTTCATCCGCTCTATGCCGGGCAGATGCTCAAACCGCCACACCCTCTGGCGCGGGCCGCCTATGCGCTGGCCATGACGATCAACCCTAACAACCACGCGCGAGACGGGGGCCGGGCCAGCTCGGAGATGGAGATCGAAGCCGTCCGCGGGATTGCCGGAGTCTTCGACTGGACGGATTATTTAGGCCACCTCACCTCCAGTGGCACGCTGGCCAACCTGGAAGCACTGTGGATAGCCGGGCAACTGGCGCCAGGCAAACGGGTTGTGGGTTCCGAACAGGCGCACTATACCCACCAGCGCATCTCCGCCGTGTTGAAGCTGAACTTCACACCGGTTGCAACCGATCTCCGCGGACGCATGAGCCTGGAAGCTCTGAAGGCAGAACTGCGCAAGGGCGATGTGGGCACAGTGGTGGTGACGCTGGGAACCACGGCCATCGGTGCGGTGGACCCGCTGGCCGAGATCCTGGCGCTGCGCTCGCGGTATGGCTTTCGCGTCCATGTCGACGGGGCTTACGGAGGCTATTTCCGGCTGATTTCACA
>Ga0224559_1001945_pt1 | contig 10850 bp, 11 predicted proteins | sample 714S33034metaG_FD_180676 | JGI IMG/M metagenome (GOLD analysis project Ga0224559, IMG submission 180676) | Peat soil microbial communities from Stordalen Mire, Sweden - 717 S3 30-34 | ecosystem: Environmental > Terrestrial > Soil > Wetlands > Peat | place: Sweden: Norrbotten County, Stordalen... | reverse complement strand
GGTCGTTGTAGTGAGTGGTGGCCTGGACGATGGCGCAGGCACGGCTGACCGCTTCGGCGCGTTCTTCGGGGTTGTTCTCGACGTCGAGGGGCGTGGCGTTACCCTTCATGAAAATACCTGACCCTACGAAAACGGCCTCGGCGCCGAGCTGCATCATCAGAGCAGCGTCGGCGGGGGTGGCGATTCCACCTGCTGAAAAGTTGGGCACGGGCAGCTTGCCGGTCTGGGCGACCATGCGGATCAGCTCGTAGGGGGCCTGGTGGTCCTTGGCGGCGGCGTAAAGCTCCTGCTCGCTGAGGACGGTGAGGGCGCGCATCTCGCGGGTGATCTGGCGCATGTGCTGTACGGCGTGGACGACGTCGCCGGTGCCGGCTTCACCTTTCGTCCGGATCATGGCCGCGCCCTCCGCAATGCGGCGCAAAGCCTCGCCCAGGTTGCGCGCGCCGCAGACGAAGGGCGTGGTGAAGGCGTGCTTGTCGATGTGGTGAGCCTCGTCGGCGGGGGTGAGGACTTCGCTTTCATCGATGAAGTCTACGCCCAGTTCCTGCAGGATTTGGGCTTCGACGAAGTGGCCGATGCGGGCCTTGGCCATGACCGGGATGGAAACCGCGGCGATGATCTGCTTGATCAGCGCTGGCTTGGCCATGCGGGCGACGCCGCCTTCGGCGCGGATCATGGCCGGGACGCGCTCAAGAGCCATGACCGAAGTGGCGCCGGCCTCTTCGGCGATGCGCGCCTGTTCGACGTTCATCACGTCCATGATGACGCCGCCTTTGAGCATTTCGGCCAGGCCGATCTTGAGGCGCAGGCTGGTGGCGGTGATCTTTTGCTCTTGATTTGAATCAGACATGGAATTAGGCCTCGCTAGATTGCGGACTGGCTGGTTGAGCCTGAAAGCCGCGGATGATTGTACTTCCAGTGTAACAGCGAGGTGGTGGTGGGAGGTTCATGGTGTCCCACCCTAGCCGCAAAAACAAGTACGCGGCGAGGGTGGGCAGCAATTCTAAATGGGAGGAATTGCAGAGCAAGCAGCGCCGATCCTCCCGTAGGGAGGGGGCGAAAATAGCCCAGGATGAAATCCTGGGTAAGCGTTCGAGCGAGAGATTCCCGCCCTGGAGGGGCGGATCGAATGCTCTCGCCATCGATTACTCAATCCGGCGGCCATGCAAAGGTTCACACCGCCCCTCCAGGGCGGACGATCCTCGCTTTGCCCCTTACCCAGGGCTGCGCGGTGCTTGCCCTGGGCTATTATCGATGGCTCCCTCCGGGAGCGGACCAATGAGTTGCCCTTGGGATGAGCTGACGTGAAGGTCCATTTAGAACTGTTGGAGGGTGGGGCACCCGGCGTGGTTTCCTCCCCATTCCGCTGAGAACGCGGAATGGATGGGGCATGGGGCCTGTACGGAGGCTTTCCTTAGCCCTTACCAATCCCGCTGTCCTGTTTCTGGTCATATTTCTGCTAGATTTCTCAGCGAATGGCCACGACCCAAACATTGCCGCCACCGCCACCGCCGGTTGCGCCGCCGCACACGAGCGAGATAGCGCGGCAGCCGGAGCTGGAGGCGGAGCGGGCGCTGGTTCCGTCTCCGCATACGCCGGCTGAGGGGGAGGGGATCGTACTGACGCCGGCGCTGGCGCGATTGCCGGTGGAGCTGGATGTCGCGGTGCCGGTGCGAGGTTTTCGGGTGCGGAATCTGCTGGCGCTGGAGCCGGGCGCGGTGATTGAAACGCAGTGGGGGCATGGCGAGGATATGCCACTGGCCGCCGGGGCGGTGCAACTGACGTGGTGCGAATTCGAGGTGGTGGAGACGGCGCTGGCGGTGCGGGTGACGCGGCTGGTGTGAAGACAGTGATCAGTGGTCAGTGATCAGTGGTCAGGGAGAAGTTGGGAATGGGAGCGAGCGAGAAGAGACCAGCAATTGGCGGGCTGGCTGGATGGCTGCTGGAGCGGCTGCGGCGGGGCGGGCGCAGCGCGCCGCGATTGGCGCTGATGGAGCGGATTGCGCTCGGGCCGCGGCAGTCGCTGGCGCTGATCGAGGCCGAAGGGCGGCGCTTTCTGGTGGCCACCTCGCCGGAGGGCGCGCCGGCCTTTTATGCGCTGGATGAGCGAGTACGGGATGAGCGAATTCTGGATGAGCGGGCGCGGGCAACTGGGAAGGCTCGGCAGGCGGGCGGGGCGAGGGTCTCATGGTAGCTCTTCTGCTGATGGCCGCGCCAGCCGCGGTGCCGTTCATCCCCGACCTGAATACCAAACTGCATCCGGGCGACTCGACGCCGTGGACGATTCTCTTTGTACTAACGCTGATTACGCTGCTGCCGGCGATTCTTATGGCCGTGACGCCGATGGTGCGCCTCTTGGTGGTCTTCCACTTTCTGCGCCAGGCGCTGGGAACGCAGACGGCGCCATCGAATCCGACGCTGCTCGGCCTGGCGCTGATGATGACCTGGTTTCTAATGACGCCGGTGCTGAATCAAGTGGATCAGCAGGCGGTGGAACCCTACCGCCAGGGGCAGATCACCGGGATGGAGGCGATTGACCGGGGCTCGATGCCGATCAAGCATTTTCTGCTGCATTATGCGCGGGAGAAGGATCTGGCGCTGTTTACCGCGGCGGGGCAGGTGGCGCGGCCCAACAAGCCCGACGATCTGCCGATGCGGGTGGTGGCGCCGGCCTATATGTTGAGCGAATTGAAGGCCGGTTTTGCGATTGGGGCGGTGTTGTTTCTGCCCTTTCTGCTGATCGATATGGTGACGGCGGCGGTGACGACTTCGATTGGAATGTTCCAACTTCCGCCGGTGGTGGTTTCGACGCCGCTGAAGATTCTTCTCTTTGTGATGGTGGATGGGTGGAATCTGCTGGCGAATTCTTTGTTGAAGAGCTTTTAGAGGAGAACTGCGATGACTCCCGACATGGTTTCAGAACTATTGCGGCAATTGATGAAGGAGGCGCTGATTCTGTCGGCGCCCTTGCTGCTGGCGACGATTGTGATCAGCTTTGTGCTGAGTTTGCTTCAGACGCTGACGAGTTTGCAGGAGCAGTCGCTGACCAGTGTGCCGCGATTGGGGGCGATTGCGCTGATTCTGCTGGTGGGGATGCCCTGGTTTCTGGAGCGGATGGCGGCTTATACGAAGCTGCTGTTTTCGGATTTTCACCGGTTTGTGGGGTGAAGAACAGTGGTCAGTGGTCAGTGATCAGTGGACAGTGGTCAGTTTTCAGTTGTCAGAGGCGAGTGAAGTTTTTGGTTTGTTTGAAAAGCAGCAAGTTAGCCACCGCTGCGCGGTGATGGCAAGTTAGCGAGTTCGCGGATGGATGGCACGGACGATGGATGGATCCCACCCTAGCCGCAAAAACAAAGACGCGGCTCGGGTGGGGCACCCGGCGGATCATGGTGCGAACGATAGGTGGGTACCCGGACATAACTGACCACTGTTCACTGACCACTGTTCACTGACCACTGACCACTGACCACTGACCACTGAAAGGAAGCAGATGCCGGATTGGACGAGCTTTTTGACCGCGATGACGCTCTGCCTGGTGCGGGTGAGCGCGATGGTGGCCTTTGCTCCGTTCTTTTCCTCGACGGCGCTTCCCATCCGCACCAAGGCGGTCTTTGTGGGTGCGGTGGCGTACTTGCTGGCGCCTCTGGTGGCCGCGCTGCCGCATGCACACGCTACGATCAGCTTTTCGGCTCTGTTGGGCGAGGTGGCGGTGGGGCTGGTGTATGGTCTGACGCTGACGCTGCTCAACGAGATGCTGATCTTTGCGGGGCAGATTGCGGGCGTGCAGTTCAGCTTTTCGATGGTCAATCTGCTGGACCCGAGCTCCTCGATTCAAACGCCTCTGCTGGGCGATCTCTTCCAACTGATGGGCACGCTGGTGATCATTGCGGCCGGCCTGGACCGGATCATGCTGGCATCCTTGATGCGCAGCTTCCATGTGGTTCCGCTGGGCAGCTTTGCGCTGGCGCCGGTCTCGGCGCTGGAGATTGTGCGCGCCGCCGGGGGGATCTTTCTGGCGGCGGTCGAGTTGGCCGCGCCGGTGCTGGCGGCGACGATGCTGTTGGAGACCGCCGTGGCGCTGATGGGCAAGCTCAGCCCGCAGTTGCCGGTGATGATGCTGACCGTTCCGATGAAGACGCTGACCGGCTTTGTGCTGCTGTCGGGCTCGCTGGCCTTGTGGCCGCGCTTTATCGAGGCGCGTTTCAGCGGGCTGCTGGACCTGGCGGAGCGGCTGATCTCCGCGCCTGGACAGGTGGCGGGGCCAGCCTCTGGACTGGGCCTGGTCATCAGTCTGGTTCCGGGGCTGGGGAGATAGCCGATGCCTGGAGAGCCAACAGAACAAGCATCCCAGCACCGGCGGGACAAGGCGCGCAAAGAGGGCGACATTCTGCACAGCCGGGAGCTGTCCTCGGCCGCCGGTACGCTGGCTGGGGTGATGGTGCTGGGGGCGATGGGCAGCCATCTGCTGGTTATCTGGCGAGGCAGCTTTGCCGCCTTTCTCGATCTGGGGATGCCGGCGCGCTGGGAGCCAAGCCAAATACAGCCGACCATCTACGCGCTGCGCAAGCTCTCGTTTGCGCTGCTGGGGATTCCGGGGCTGATTATGGCGGCGGTGGCGGCGGCGGTCTTGAGCGTGGGCGTGCTGCAGACCGGCGGGGTGAACTTTTATATGGGCGCGATCAGCTTCAAACTGGATCGCATCAACCCCATTTCGAATGTTAAAAATCTCTTTTCTCTGCGAGCCGCGGCACGACTGGCCAAGTCGCTGGTTCCGGCGGCGATTCTGGCGATCTTGGCGCTGCAGCGCGTGATGCGGCAGATTCACCAGCCGCCGTTCTCGATCAACCGGCTGGAGCAACTGGGCGCGGATATCTACGGGCTGCTGCTGGCCGCCTCTTGGCTGCTCTTTGCCTGGTCGCTGATCGATTACTTGGTGGAGTGGCAGAGCCGCGAATCCAGACTAAAGATGAGCCGCGAAGATATGCGGGATGAGTACAAGGAGACCGAGGGCAATCCGCAGATACGATCCCGCATCCGCAACCTGCAGCGCCAAGCGCGGCGGAAAAAGGTGAAGAACGATGTCTCGAAGGCGGCGGTTGTGCTGACCAATCCGACGCATTACGCCGTGGCGCTGAGCTTTGATTTTGTCACCATGGAGGCGCCCAAGCTGATGGCCAAGGGGCGCAACCTGCTGGCCGAGGAGATCAAGGCCGAGGCGCGTTGGGCGGGGGTGCCGATCATCGAGAATCCGCCGCTAGCCCGCTCGCTCTACAAGTCCGTCGAGGTAGGGCAGCCGATTCCCGCCGATCTCTACGCGGCGGTGGCGGCGATTCTGGCCTATCTCTATAAACAGCGGCTGGAGAGTGAGTTGCGCGACAAGAAGGCCCGCGAGGCACAGGCGCGCGGGCAGGCGCGGGCAGGCTCCGGCCCCTCTGGCTCCGGTCCGGTTAAGCCGACCAATCCGAAAACAGGAGGCGCGCGATGAGCACTGCCGCCATGCCCACTGGACCGCTGGTCGCCGCCTCTATTCTGGAACGCGTGCGGGAGTACGTTCTGCCGCTGGCGGCCATCAGCATGATCTTCGTGATGCTTGTGCCGCTGCCGGCGGCCGGACTCGACCTGCTGCTGGCCATGTCGATGGCCGCCTCGATCATCGTCTTTCTCTCGGCGATGCAGATTCGCCGGGCCGTCGAGCTGAGCGTCTTCCCGACCCTGCTGCTCTTGTTGACGCTCTTCCGGCTTTCGCTGAATATCGCCAGCAGCCGCAGGATTCTGCTGCATGGGCAGGAGGGGACGGCGGCGGCCGGCAAGGTGATCGAGGCCTTCGGTCAATTTGTCGTGGGCGGCAACTATGTCGTCGGCTTTGTGCTCTTTCTGGCGTTGATCGCGATCCAATTCCTGGTCGTCTCGCATGGCGCGGTCCGCACCGCCGAGGTGACGGCGCGCTTCACATTGGATGCGCTGCCGGGCAAGCAGATGGCCATCGACGCCGATATGAACGCCGGGCTGATCGACGAGTTGGAGGCGCGCAAGCGGCGCCAGGCGATTGCCCACGAGGCCGAGTTTTACGGAGCGATGGACGGCGCGGCGCGCTTCAATCAGCGCGATTCGCTGGCCACGATTCTGATTACCGGCATCAACATCATCGCCGGTTTGCTGATTGGAACCTTGCAGCAGGGGATCGAACTGGGTGAGGCAGCGCGCACCTATACCGTGCTGACGGTAGGCGACGGCCTGGTCACGCTGATTCCCTCGCTGCTGGTTTCTGTAGCCGCCGGCATCACGCTGACCCGCGCCAATTCGGCCGGAATGCTGGGCGGCGAGATTCGGCAGCAACTGCTGGGCAAGCCGGTCACACTCTATATCGCCAGCCTGGTCACCGGAGCGATGTGCCTGATTCCGGGCTTGCCGAAGATTGCTTTTCTGCTGGTATCGAGCGTGCTGTTTATCGCCGCGCGGAAGCTCTCGGCCAGTCCCGTGGCGCCTCTGCCGCTCACCGATGCCGCGGTGGCGGGCGAGAAGAAGAAGGCGACGGAGGCGGTCAGCTCGGATTTGGCCAATCTGCTCAAGTTGGAAGACCTGACGCTGGAGATCGGCTTCCAGTTGATTCCGCTGGTGGACGAGAAACAAGGTGGCCAACTGCTGAGCCGGGTGCGCTCCTTGCGCCGCCATCTTTCGGCGGAGATGGGCTTTCTGGTGCCGCCGGTACATATCTCGGACAACCTGCGCCTGCGCCCGCGCGAGTACCTCTTCAGCCTGCGAGGGATGGAGATTGGCCGCTGGCAGACCGAGGGGACGCTGCTGCTGGCGGTTTCCAGCGACCCGAACCGCCGTCCGATGCCCGGCAAAGAGGCGCGCGAGCCGGCCTTCGGCGTGCCGGCGATCTGGATTCAGCCGCAACTGGAGGATCAGGCCAACGCCGCCGGCTACTCGGTGGTGGATGCGACGACGGTGATTACCACGCACTTGGGCGAACTGATCCGCCAGCACGCCTATGAGCTGCTGGGCCGGGCCGAGACCAAGCGGCTGATGGATTCGCTGAATGAGAGCCATCCGAAACTCATGGAAGAGCTGGTGCCCAAACTGCTCACCCTCGGCGAGGTAGGCAGGGTGCTGGAGCAACTGCTGCGCGAGCGGGTCTCGATCCGCGATTTGGGGACAATTCTGGAGGCGATGCTGGAGACGGCGGCGGTGAATAAAGGGATTGTGGCGCTGGTCGAGTCCGCGCGCCAAGCGATGGGGCGCAGGCTGATCCAGCCGCTGCTGGATGGCGAGGGGCAGTTGCCGGTTTTGTTGCTGGATGGGGCGCTGGAAGAGGAGATTCTGGTGACGCTTTCGCCGGAGACGGGGCAAAGGATGCTGGCCTCCGGGCCGCAGCCGGGGACGCCGGTGGTGCGCCGGCTGGCCGATGCTTTGCGGCGGCTTATTCCCCAGGCCACCGCCGCGGCGCTGCCTGTACTTTTATGCCCCAGTCCAGCCCGCTACTACGTAAAGCGCTGGCTGGAGCCGGTGCTGCCGCGGATGGCGGTAATAGCTGCCGGGGAGATTCCGCCGGAGATTCGGCTGCGGCCGGTGGGGACGCTGCGGTAGGGATTAAGGGACTGAGGGACTGGGGGACTGAGGGACTGAGGGAGTGGGGACTAAAGGCCAATGATGTGAGGCAAGAGAAGGGAAAAGATTTGAAAGTTGGAGAGCTGATCCCTAGTCCCTTAGTCCCTCAGTCCCTAGTCCGTAGTCCCTAAGTGGAACCTAATGACTGCCGGGTGATTTTTTCCTAAAGGAAAAACCATCTTTAACGGAGCGTCAAGTGCAACAGCAGTGGCGGAGAGCCATTAAGGGGAATATTCATGGGGATGGAAGCCGCGAATACGGCCACGAGTCAGGCACCGCCGCGGCGCGCCGCTCCGGGGAACGGCTATCCGCCGGGGTCGCAGTATCCGGTGTTGAGCGGCGAGCAGGAGCGCGTGCTTCTGGAGCATCTGCCGATTGTGCGCTTTCTGGCGCGGCGGATTCATGAGCGGCTACCGCAGCACGTGGACATTGAGGATCTGGTTTCGGCCGGAGTGGTGGGGCTGATGGACGCCTTCAGCAAATTTGATCCTGCCAAGAAAGTACAATTCCGCAGCTACGCGCAATTCCGCATACGGGGGGCGATTCTGGACAGCCTGCGCACGCTCGATTGGAGTCCGCGCGAGCTGCGCCGGAAGGGCCGTGCGGTGGAGGAGGCGATTCGCGTGCTGACGGCGCGCTTCGGCCATGCGCCCAACGAGGGCGAGGTGGCGCAGGAGATGGCGCTGGAGCTGGAAGAGTATCAACAGTTGCTGGGCGATCTGAAGGGCTTGGAGATCGGCACGCTGCACATGGAGCGCAACGAAGACTCAGGAGAAGAGGAGTTGGCCTACGTGCCGGGGCGGCCGGATGAAGACCCGCTCTTCCGCTGCCTGCGGGGCGAGCTGGAGGAGCGGCTGGCCGAGGCGATTCAGAATCTGCCTGACCGGGAGCGGCTGGTGATGAGCCTTTATTACTACGAAGAGATGACCATGCGCGAGATTGGGCTGGCGCTGGGGGTGGTGGAGTCGCGGGTCTCGCAGGTTCATGCCTCGGCGGTGGTGCATCTCAGGGGCGCGCTGAAGGATCTGGCGGCACATGGGGCGTTTGACCGGCTGCACGGCAAAAAGCCGGTGGAGCGGGCGCGGCGGTGAACGACAGTGATCAGTGGTCAGTGAACAGTGATCAGTGATCAGTGAAGAGAAGATTGGGAACAGTTAAGAGTGACCGGACGCGTGGGTTTTTAACTGACCACTGACCGCTGTTCACTGACCACTGTTTTTAAGAGGGTATGCGCAGATGATGGAAAAGACGCTCAAGCAGAACGAGATCGACGCCCTCTTTCAGGCGGCGCGCAGCAGTGAGCCAGAGGCCAAGAAGACCGAGGTGCGGGCGCGCGTGGTGCCGTATAACTTTGCTTCGGCGGGGCAGATTTCCACCGATCAGTTGCGCGCCATTTCGATGCTCAACGATCTGTTCGCGCGCAACCTGACGCACAATCTGGCGGCTTGGCTGCGGACCCGCTTTCAGGTCAACCTGGTCAGCGCCGAGCAGATTCCTTTCAATGAGTTTTTGCTAAGGATTCCAGAGATCAGCTATGTAGCCTCGGTTCGCATGGAACCGTTGGGGGCTTTGTCGGTGTTGCAACTGGATCTGGCGCTGGCCCCTCCGATTATTGATCTGTTATTGGGCGGCGAGGGGCGGGATGGGCCGTTGCGCGAGCTGACGGACATCGAGGAGTCGATTCTGGCCAGTGTGGTGGAGATCATCTGCCGCGAGCTGACGGCGGCCTGGCAGCCGGTGGGCCTGAGCTTCAACTTCGAGCGGCGGCAGATGCAGACGCAGGTGGCGCGCATCATGTCGGTGACCGAGAAGACGCTTTGCCTGAGTTTCGAGATTAGAATGCCGCACAGTTCGGGGTTGCTGAATCTGGCCTTTCCGGCGGTGGTGGCCAACACAATTCTGCGCCGGCTGACCTCGGATTGGTCGCGCCGCCGCCGTCACGGCGACGAGACTCGGGCGCGCATGGAGGTCGTGGCGCGGAAGATTCACTTTGGCGCCACGCTGCAACTGCCCACGGTGCGGCTACAGGCCAGCACGCTGGAAAACCTGGAGGTGGGGACGGTTCTGCGTCTGGACCTGGCGGCCGGCGCCTTGGCCGAGTGGAAGGTGGGCGGGCAGATGCTGGCCACGGCGCAGCCTATCCGCCATGGGGCGCATCGCGCCGCGCGCATTGAAGGCATGGTTCACGAGGCGCAGCCATGAAGAGCTATCTGGAGTGCTGGAGTTCGGTTGCGACGACGCTCTTTTCGCAGGCCCTGGCCGGAGAGCCGGAGCTGGTCGAGTCTCTGCCCAAGCCGCTGGGGGCCGGAGCCATCGCCTTTGCCGCGACCATTGCGGGAGAGGTGGAGGGGCGCTTCAGCGTGGTCCTGGATGGGGCAATTCTGGAGTCTCCGCTGGTAGGCGAAGGGGTGGACCAGAAGGCTGGATGGGCGGAGATTCTGCAGGAAGTCGCCAACGCGGCGGCGGGAGAGTTTTACGCCAAGAACGGCAAGAAGTGCAGCGTGCAGAAGTTTGAAGCGACGGCTGCCGAGAGCAAGATCAGTTGCGCCTTCCAGTTGAAGTCTGGAGACCGCGCGTGGACGATCCTGGTGCGCGACGAGGTGCGGGCGCCCAAGGCGGCTGCTCAACCGGTCGCGCCTCCGGTCGCTGCCGCGCCGCCACCCTCGCCCAGCCTGAGCGCGGGGATTGAACTGCTGCTCGATGTGGAACTCGAGGCAGCGTTGCGCTTCGGCTGCAAGGAACTGCAACTGGCCGAGATTCTTGATCTGGGTCCAGGCGACGTGGTGCCTCTGGATCGCAATGTCTCCGATCCGGTGGATCTGATTGTGGGCGACAAGATTGTGGCGCGTGGCGAGGTGGTGCTGGTGAACGGCAACTTTGGCTTGCGGGTGACGGAAGTGGCTACGCCCCGGAAGAGGCTGGAGAGCATACGATGCCTCTTCTAGGCAGGAGCATGAGCCGGGTTGAGAGCCCTGCTCTGATGCGCGCGGGGGAAGCCTATGCCGTTCGTGACTCCGCTGGGCGGGAAGCGTCGGCCGTGGTTCCGCAGGCGCTGATCGAGGCGGTTCGCAACGCGCGCCGGACGAATCAGGAGGCGAGCGCCGTAGAGATGGGCGGCCAGGGGGGGAAGGCGCGCTCGCACGGGTTTTTGGAGACCTGCTCCAATCCGGGCTGCGGCTCCGGCTGGCTGCATCTGTGGCGTTCGCGTCAGGCGCCGGTCTTTGAGGGCGGCTGGAATT
>Ga0224559_1001944_pt1 | contig 10858 bp, 9 predicted proteins | sample 714S33034metaG_FD_180676 | JGI IMG/M metagenome (GOLD analysis project Ga0224559, IMG submission 180676) | Peat soil microbial communities from Stordalen Mire, Sweden - 717 S3 30-34 | ecosystem: Environmental > Terrestrial > Soil > Wetlands > Peat | place: Sweden: Norrbotten County, Stordalen... | reverse complement strand
ACTAAATCTTCCGCGCGAAACAGAAGTTTACACCGCGCACCGGTACGACGGACAGGGTTCAGAATTTGTCTGTATTGAAAGCGCCGCCTACCCGCCCAGCGCCCGCAGCCGCGCCGGCAAGTGGTCGCTGGCCAGCTCATGGCCGCACTGCGTGCAATACTGATCGCTCGCCCGCACCGTCCTGAAGCAGTGTCCGCAACTGGCCGTGAGCTGGTAGTTGCACTGCGGGCAAAAATGAAAGTCGCCCTGCACATGCGTGGAGCAAGCCGGGCACCGCGAAACCTCCGGCTGCCTCAGTAAAAAGTAAAGCACTGCGCCGATGCCCCCCGGCATCACCAGGCAAATCGCGATCCAGAAGCGCGCGCTCATCGCCCGTCGCGGCGCATCCCGGCTCACATAGCCCACCATCAAAAAGTAGAGCGCGGCCAGCAGCCCGCAAGAAATATTGAAGTAGACGCGCAGCCCCAGTGGCGGCTGATGATGCTGCTGATCCGGCATAACCAGCCAGAAGTAGTACTCCACCAGCGCAAAGGCGGCGGTGGCCACAACAATCGACCACACCGGAATCAGGCGCGCGTCTTCATTGACGGAAATGGATTCTGGTTCTCGCATGGGCAACCCCTCTCCGAGGGCCTTTCAGGAGATCAAGCTAGGCTTAACCTCATCAAATTAGAGACGGAGAAGGGATTCGATAAGTTGCGCGCTTCAGGCAACAAGCCGTTGTTTGCGGTGTATGTAGGTCAGGGTCGCTCAGTGCCCCATCCATTCGCGCACTTTGCGAATGGGTGGGATACCACGAATCCAATGGCGCGCAAACGCCGGTTGGCCGCACCGCAGGTGCCGCGCAAGCGCCGTCTTGCCCCACCGCAGGTGCTCACGGTCTCCGCCGCAGCCAACCGGCCAGCACCACCGACGCCAGCACCGCCGCGCTCAGAAAAAAAATCAACAAACTCAGCTGGCCCACCACGCCGTTCAGGTGCTCTTCTTCAATCACGGTTTCGGCGATCCACCAAACCAGCGGCCCCAGCACAAAAAAAATCACCAGCGTGGCCGCCAGAGCCACAGCGCGGCACCGCTGCCCGTCGGCCTTCTGCTCCTTCATCACGCCCTGCGAGGCGCATACCACGCGCCGTACGCGCCAGGCCACGGCGCGCTCCCGCTCCGCCTGATTGCCGGCAAGAGCAGAAACCAGTTCACGCTCCGCATTGGCGCTCTCAACAGACTTCATACCACCCTCAGAGTTTTGCCCACCACAGTTGGCCGCACCGCAGGTGCCATCGCTGGCGTCAGCTTGGGCTTGATCGCCGCCAGCCCGCGATACAATCTCGATTTTACGGTCGATAGCGGCGCCCTCGTCACCTTGGCAATCTCTTCCAGTGACAACTCCTCGTGGAACCTCAGCACCAGCACCTCGCGGTAGATCGTGTCCAGCTTGAGCAGCGCCGCCGCCAGCCGCTCCCGGTCTTCCAGGTTGGCGAAGCGCTCAAGCGGCGTCGGCTCGCCGCCGGCCACCTCGAAAGCCATGGGCCGGTCGTCGTCGCCCTTGCCTTCAATCATTTCGTCCAGGCTGGCCATCGTCTTCTTGCGCTTCTGGTCGATCACCAGGTTGCGCGCAATGGTAAACAGCCAGGTGTCGAACCTCGCCTTGCCGTTGAACTGCGCCCCCCGCACCAGAACCCGCATCCAGACCTCCTGAAAGAAGTCTTCAGCCTGCTCGCGATTGCCCGTCAAATAGAGCAGGTAGCGCATCAGCCGGTGCTGGTAGCGGACGATCAGCTCATCCAGCAGCCCGGCATCCTGGCGCTTCAGCCCCGCGGATACGGCAAGGCTCTCCTGCCGCACCTGCTCGTTGGCAATGCTGGTTGAACTCGAACCAAAAAAAGGGCGAACGAACGCAGCTGTACTCATCTCATTCAATTAGACGCCAAATCCGCCGCCAAGTTCCGCCCGTAAGCTGATTTCGCTGAAAAACTTGTTCATTATGGAATCAGATTGTGCTGGTGTACCGTATCTCGACAAATAATGTGCCCTCGGATGGGTGCCGCACATCGCGGATAGAGGTGCAGTCTCCGGTTAACCGGTGATACAGCCGTAACCCCGGAATTCGTCTCAACGACGCTCGGTTGCGGGTACATCCATACCTCTCCCATGCCATAGTCAGGAATTGAAACATAACCACCCGCCATGAACCCGAGCACCGCCAGAATGATGTTGGGGTGTAGAGCCGTTACTAAGTGACGTAAACCGAACGCTTGGGCAAGACCCCACAGAAGTCACTATGCTCACCGACATGTCCGACTTTATCGCTGCAAATTAGGCTGGGTCTGCCAACACGCAAATTCCGGTTGGTTCATCGTTTGACGCTGCCAGCGGGAACCTACCAATGACTCCCGCCACAGAAGCCGAAGATGGTCTCCCTCGATGGCGTAGTGATTGCGTTGTCTTAGGTCAAAGTTGGGCGTGAAGTCTTCAGCTTTTGCGGCCTCTTCCCGTGTATTGAAAAAGGCGCTTTGCGCGTATTGTATGGAGAATTCAATGAACACTCGATCCTTACCTTCCGGACCAGATTTGATATCAAACGGCTGGGTCCATACAACACGCACATTAACGGGGGGTGGACTCAATTTGAATGTTGGGTGGCATGCGCCAAGTCTCACTATTTCCGCTTCCACTCCAGTCTCATTTGAAACGGATTGCCCGTTTTGCGCAACGGCGGCTAGCTGCAGAAATGGAAACATAGGAACCAAAGAAGACAAAAGCAGAAATACTGAGGCCTTCACAATCCAGCGGTTTGGTTTGCGCATACTGATATTGGACACCACAAATTGATCATTCGCACGGCCAATTCCTCGACTTTCGCTTTGCCACGCGCAGCGCCTCCTCCACGGCCTTTGCCGCCCGCCGCTCCCGCGCCTCCGCAGTCTGGTAATAGAAGATGCTCAGTAGATGATTGCGACGCTGCACCGGCGTCATCGCCTCCCATCCTTTGCGCGCCAGCGGCTGCCGCTGAAATGCCGCCTGCAAAATCGGCGGCGGCTCAATCTCCCCCTCCAGCGTCAACAGCAGCCGCTCCGCCATCCCTTCAGCGCGTTTCAGCCGTGTCTCTGCGCCTTTCGGCTCGCTCACCCACTTGCCAATCTCGCGTCGCATCGAATCGGACAACTTCGCAAACCACTTCGGCAGCCTCCGGTCGCCTTTCAGCGCCCGCTCCAGCTCCGGCGGCATCTCCACCGCGCGCTCCTCCAGGTCCGGCTCCAGCCGAATCCGCACCCGCTCGCCAGCCGCCGCCTTCGCTCCCGCCTGCATCTTCTTGTTCACCAGAAGAAAGTGGCCTTGGCCATCTGATGCTGCAAACAGCGACGTACGAAATGCAAAGCCCATGTCTTTTCCGTTCACTGGCAAAATCTCGCCGCGCACACGCAATCCCCTGCGCTTCGGCCACGCTTTCTCCACATCAAACGGAACCCGCACAACCACCCAGCGCAACCGCGTCCCATCCGGCTCCAGCACGGCTTTGAAAGATTTGATCGTGGGTGAACTCATAATCCTCAACCAGTATTCAAACGCAAAAGAACCTGCTCTCGGCCAGGCGCCGTGTCTTCGCGGTTGCTGTTTCTAACGCTCGTTTACATCTTCCGCCTGCTCCGTCCACTCCTTCCCGCACTGCTCGCAGCGCCACGCATTCACCGGCTCGGCGCTTTCCAGAATCGGCTCCTCTGCGCCGCAGCTCGGGCACACCGGCGGCACGTACTCCGGAACACCTATCTTGGATTGCTCCACAATCTCCTGCGGAATCGGCTGGGCCAAAATCGCTCCCGCCTTTTCCAGTTGGTCAGCGGCTACCATGATCCGCGGAGTACTTGTACCGGGCGCAACATAGTGGCCCGGATCATCAAGCCAGCTCTCAATCCCCGCCCGCCGCAGCACTTCCTGAATCTGCCACGTCTCTTCCGGGTTCTCTCGTTCGCATAGAAACGTCTTCCATGTGTACTCAACCGGCGGCTCGCCTTCCTCATCAGCACCGACGCCCGCCGTCGAATCGACGTGACTATTCCATGTGGGAGCCGCAAAGCGCTTTGAGGCACCGGCCTCATTGTTTGGCCCGTCCGGCTTGTCCAGCCCGCGCTTCCTTATCTCGTCGCTGAGAACCTGTTGCGCAACTTCAGTTAAATCGGTCTTGTCGGCGTCCAGCGCCTCCAATTCACCGTCGCCCATCTCCCTGTAGAGTTGCGTGAGTCTCTGCCATTCCACCAACGGGTCTGTATGCATGGGCAACAGTATAACGGCTCCATGCCGCCCATCTTCTACACTAAAACTATGGAAGTTCTCTACGGCTTGCATCCGGTCGAAGAAGCCCTCAAGGCCGGCCGCCGTCGCTTTGATCACGTTCTGGTGGCCCGTGAGCGCGAAGATGCCCGCATCGCCAGCCTCGTCGCCCTCTGCCGCGCGTCCGGCGTGCGCGTCCTTCAGGAATCGCGCGACCAACTCACCCAGCTCGCCCAGACTCCCGCTCACCAGGGTGTTGTGGCCCTCGTCCACCCGCAGGAGTTTCTCACCATCGAAGATCTCTTCGCGCCCATCATCCCCGGCTCCCCCCGCCTTCTTCTCGCTCTCGACGGCGTCGAAGACCCTCAAAATCTCGGCGCTCTGCTGCGCGTGGCCGATGGCGCCGGAGTCGATGGCGTCGTCCTCACCGAGCGTCGCGCCGCCCCCTTGAGCCCGGTAGCCGTCAAAGCCAGCGCTGGCGCAGCCGAACACTTGCGCATCGCCCGCGTCGTCAATCTCGTCCGCGCCCTCGAAGAACTGAAAAAACAAAACATTTGGGTCATCGGCCTCGACGAGCGCGGCCAGTCCGACTACGACCAGTTCGACCTCACCGGCAACTGCGTCCTCGTCCTCGGCCGCGAAGGCGCGGGCCTCCACGACCTGGTCCGCCGCACCTGCGACCATCTGCTGCGCATTCCTATGAGCGGCGGCGTCAGCTCCCTCAACGTCTCCGCCGCCGGCGCGGTCGTCCTCTATGAAGCCTTCCGCCAGCGCCGCGCTGTTTTACGCGCCGAAGGCGCAGTTGGCCGCACCGCAGGTGCCCCCATCCCCGCTGCCGCGTCTAAACAAAAGAAGCAGAAAGGCCTGGGTTCATGAAGCTCTCTCTTCCCCGCACCGTTGCAATCGCCGCACTCTGCCTCGCAACTCTCGTCTGCACCGCGCAATCCACTCCGCCAACCCAGCAGCCCGCGTCCTCCCAGCCAGACCAGCCCCACAAGGGCCAGCTCCTCTTTTCCCGCTCCTCCGACGAAACCGGCCAGACCACCACGCAAACCGGCCCATCCGTCACGTCTCCCGATACGTCGAAGTTACCCCCACCGCAGGCGGAGACTCTGCCTGGGGCGACGACGCCCATGCGAGCGAATAGCGAGCAGTTGGCCCCACCGCAGGTGGCCGCACCGCAGGTGCCGCAGGTGGCCTTCACCGCCTTCGATCTCGACGTCCATCTTCTCCCTGCCGCCCAGCAGATCGCCGTCCGAGCCTTGCTCACCATCCGCAACGACGGCGCAACCCCGCTCTCTCGCATCCCCCTTCAAATCTCCTCCTCGCTCAACTGGGAACGCATTCGCGTCGCCACTCCCGACGCCCAGGCTCACGACATCCCCTTCCACGTCGCCACCATCAACTCCGACGCCGACCACACCGGCCAATTGCACGAGGCCATCGTCCCCCTCGCCGCCCCGCTCGCCCCCGGCCAATCCCTCCAACTCGACATCACCTACTCCGGCCTCATCGCCCTCTCCGCCCAGCGCCTCCAATCCATCGGCGCGCCCGACTCCCTCGCCCTCCACTCCGATTGGGACCAGATCAGCCTCCCCTTCACCGGCCTGCGCGGCTTTGGCAACGTCCTCTGGTACCCCGCCGTGAGCGCCCCCGTCCTTCTCGGTGATGGCGCGCGTCTCTTCGACGAAATCGGCGCCCACAAGCTCCGCCTCTCCGGCGCGCGCTTCCGCCTCCGCCTCACCGTCGAATTCCCCCGCGGCCAGGCTCCCACCGTCGCCCTCATCAACGGCCGCTCCGTCCCGCTCGCCATCACCGAACCCGCCAGCTCTCTCGACCAGTCCCAGGAAGTCGCCTCCATCGCCACCGCCGACTCCGGCCTCTCCACTCTCGGCTTCGAGGCCCCCAGCCTATTCGTCGCCACTCGCACTCCTCACTCCGGCCCCAACCTCACCGCCTTCGCCCTCCCCGAAGACAACGTCTCCGTCACATTCTGGACCGCCGCCGCCACAGCCGTTACGCCCTTCATCGTTCGCTGGCTCGGCCCGCAGCCCCGCTCCCAACTCACCCTCCTCGACCTGCCCGATCCCGACGACGCCCCCTTCGAAACCGGCTCTCTCCTAGCCGCGCCCCTCCGCGAGCCCCACTCCAAAACCACCGCGCTCAACGGCGTCCTGGTCCACGCCCTCACCCACGCCTGGATTACATCGCCTGCCCTTCCGAATTCGCCTACATCGTCTGCCTCTCCCACTTCGCCCGCCTCACCCAATTCGCCTCTTGCGCCCAACTCCCCCCAGCCGCCTCCCGCATGGCTCAACGAAGGTGTAGCCCAATTCATCAGCACTCTCTGGGAAGAAAAGCAGCATGGCCGCGACTCTGCCCTGCGCATGTTGGAGGCCGACCGCCCCGCCCTCGCTCTCGCCGAGCCGGCAAGCCCCGGCCTAAGCCCCGGCCAGCCCCTCGCCCAGGCCATCTCGCCCGTCTACTATCGCACCAAGGCCGCCTACGTCCTCTGGATGCTCCGCGACCTCGCCGGCGATCCCGCCCTCTCCGCAGCCCTCCGCGCTTACTATTCGACTACTAACGGCTCTGCTGCGAATTCACAAGCTCCGGAAAAGCACGATTCCGGCACCCGACCGTATCAGGGCAAGGTTTCACAAGCTGCAGAAAAGCAAAGTCTTGTATCAGGGCACGACTTTAGTCGTGCCGATAATGCCGCAAATAATACGAGGGCTTTAGCCCCTGAGGGAAGCTCTTCGGCCACCCTCTTCGAAAAGCTCCTCGAAGCCTCTGACTCCCACCCCGATCTCGCCTGGTTCTTCGCCGACTGGGTCGATGCAGACAAGGGCCTGCCCGACCTCGCCATCGATGGAGTCTTCCCCAACTCCGCCGCCACCGGCAACTACCTGGTCGCCGTCAACGTCTCCAACGCCGGCTACGCAGCCGCCGATGTCCCGGTCACCGTCCGCTCCGGCTCCGGCGACGAAGCCCGCTCTGTCACCCAGCGCCTCCGCGTCCCCTCCCACAACAAAATCTCAGTCCGCATCCTCATCCTCGGCAAGCCCACCGAAGTCCAGGTCAACGACGGCACAGTCCCCGAAACCCAGGCCGGCATCCACATCACCAAATTCGAAGACCCCGCGCAAGCCCCGCCCGGCTCCAGCCAATCCAACCCGCCACAGCGGTAAATTTGCTTGCCCCACCCTCGCAGCTTGTCATCCTGAGCGACCCTGCGCGTAGTGAAGGGGAGTCGAAGGACCTGCGGTTTTTCTTTTATCACGGAGTATGTGTGCCCCATCCATCGCGCACTTTGCGATGGGTGGGATACCACAAATCTCAATCTCTGTCTTGCCCAACCCAAAAATGAATGTGTGCCCCACCCTCGCCGCGTCTTTGTTTTTGCGGCTAGGGTGGGATATCTACAGATAAAACGCTCCCGTAGGGAGAATGTGAAAATAGCCCAGGGTGAAACCCTGGGAACGTATACGCAACAGAATCTCAAGCCCCGTAGGGGCGCTTGAAATCTTGTTACAGCTTGTCATCCTGAGCGAAGTCGAAGGACCTGCATTTACTTTTCGTGTTTTGTATCAGGGCACGGCTGGTAGGTCAGGGTTTTAACCCTGACTGCCGAAAAGCCTTAAAATGAACGCGGGCTTTAGCCCCTGAAGGAAGTTTTTTTCGGAGGGAGGCGGGGGTTTGTCGGGGTCCCCATCGACAGGTCTTCGTCGATGGGGTGAACTCCATCCCCCGCAATAAGCCACCAGGATTATTTCTGGCTTTAACCCCGAGAGGAACATTGGGTTCCATAAATCTACAGGCTGTAGTGTAGGCCGGTTTAAGTCTGACTGAACCGCGGAAAATCCTTAATGGAGCAAAATCTTTGTGGGCGCGGTTAGGGAAACGCCTCGTTGCGTGGTCTTGACAGAAATTGAATGCAGTTTCTTATCCGGAGCTTGTTGAGGCACAAGACTCAGCGCCCATTGTCCGTTAATGGCTGCGAGCAAGGGCGCGACACCCTCCTCTAATTCTTTATAGAGGATTGCCTTGCCGCCAGTCGCGCTGCTGATCTCATCTAGCTCGCGCGTCCCACTCCGTATATCATTTGGGGTGGCCAGGGAGAAGATAGCAACCCCCTCTCTCTCGGCGATTTCTACAGCTTCCTTGCGGTATACGCGGCTAACATTATCTCCTCCGTCGGAAATCAGAAGAATCACCCGGCGCGTGAAATCGGGATTCCCCGATCTGCTCAAAACCTGTTTGCAGGTTCTCCAGATCGCGTCGTAAAGTGCCGTTCCTCCGTCGAATTGAATGCCGTTGATTACCCCCCGCGCCTCGGAGGTCTGAAGGGGCTTCTTGCTCATCAAAGTGCTTTCATTAAATGACACAATATACCCCTGATTCCCGTCGGTAGCCAAGCTTTGAAAAAGATGCATGGCCGCTTCCTTGATTGATTTCGCTTGCGAGGCTCGCGATTTACTTCTATCAATCATCAATGCGAAGAGCAGCTTTTCATCCTTTGCGGAGCGCAGTGAAGTCACTTGAGCCGGCTGCTTGTCAATTGATGCGGTTAGTTCTGATTGGGTCAATATTGAGGTGGCGGCATTCTTGCCTGTTGCGGTCAGGTATACCTGAATCGCAGAATTTGCAGGAGGTTGCAGTGCGGCTCCTTGCGCTACCACCTGACTCGGGCTTGCCATCCCCAAAAGTAACGCGCCACAGAGTAAATGTTGCCTATGCTGAATCATGAGACGGATTCTATCATGAGAAAATATCGTATTCTCAACGCATTTTTGAGTGTGTATGAAAAGCCGGATACCCCACATCTCCAGGCGTTCTTTGCATGGAGATATGGGATCACGCAAACCTGGAAGCTATTACAAAGGTTTCATCGTCGGTTGTGGGGCATTTTAACGCGCAGCTTCTGCATTACCTCATCGAATTGGCCCGATTCCAGAAGGTTCTGAAAGATCACGTAGGGGTCGTTGGAATCGCCTTCCTTGCGTAGGGTTTGCGCGATGAAGAGTATGCAAATCCTCCGCATCTGCGACGAAGCAATCCAGCAGATTCTCAGCCTGCCCTTGCGCAGCCTGAAGATATTCGATAGCTTCCCTCTGAGAGCATAACGCTTGTTCAGGGGATCGTTGGAGATAATCATCTTGATTGCTTCATGCACCATGTTGAAGGTCGTCGTGTGGGCGCTCCCGGTGTGGCCACTGACCCCGGCTGCCTTAGCCTTTCGATACAGGTCTGTATACACTGCTTCCGCCGAAGCCGTCATCTCAATTGTGTAGGGCAACGAGGACGGCTGCGCTTTCTCTTGCGCATCCTTCTCTTCCCGTGGCGGCATCGGCTACTCCTTCTCTAAATCCGCTTCAATCTCGGCCAGCGTGCGAACCCGCCCCGCGCGAATGTCTTCAAAGGCTGTCAGCAGTCCATTACGCTCCGTATCATTCGTCAGCATTTCAACCATGCTCAGCAAAGAGTTGAACTCCGTACGCATCTCCTGATACCGCTTGTAGGAAAAAAGCACTGAAAGCGGAGTATCGTTCTCCTGAATGACCAAAGTGTCGTCTGTCTGTTCCCGCAGTTTGGCCGCATTCAGATCGCGCAGTTTACTCACTCCGACAAATCTGATCTGTGGGTCAATCTCCGGGAATGTGCCTGTCGCCATAGTTACTCTCCTTCCGTAGTTACTAGCTCTGCTCTTCATATCTATAGTATCGGCAATATCCAGACAGTCAATCTGATATTTATTGTCAAGATATTGACAACATCACGGCAACACCATGCGCGGAAATCTGTATAACATTCAAAGAATCAAATGGTTACGAGAGATTTAACGCACAATTATCCATATTTCCGGCCCTTTGTACCCGACTTTGGCAGAAATAGGTGTATGTCTGAGCACGCATTTCGCGCACTCCAAAGCCCCGAAATCGGCAAAAAAGTGGTCCTATATAACGCCACTTTTTCCGCCTCACTCGCCCTTCTTCTCGTTCCGCGCCTTCACCTTGAACCAGATCGGCGTCCCCTTGAATCCGAACGCCTCGCGGATTTGATTCTCCAGAAACCGCTCGAAGCTGAAGTGCAATTTGATCTCCCGATCAGTGAAAAGCACAAAGGTCGGCGGAGCTACTGCGGCCTGCGTCATATAGAAGATTCGAATGCGTTTAGCCATCGGAACCGGAGCCCTCTGAAAATCGATCTTTTCCAAAAAGCGGTTCATCTGCCCGGTCGAAACCCGCTTGCGCCGCTCCGCCGCCACGGCCACCACCTCGTGCAGCACGCGCAGCATTTTGGGGGCTTCTGGCTCCGTGCCTTCCAGCGCCGAGAGGAAGATCACCGGCGCGTAGTTCAAATATTTCAGTACTTTACGCAACTGAGTTTCAAAAACCTCGCGATCAGCCGGAGGCTTGCCATCGGTCCGTCCCGTGGTCATTAAGTCCCATTTATTCACCACGATAATCACGCTGCGCCCGCTCTCGTGGGCATAGCCGCCGATGGTGGCGTCGGCCCCCGTAACCCCGTCGGCAGCGTCCAGCACCAGCAGCGCCACATCCGCCGCCTCCAAATGCCGCCGCGCCATCACCAC